>OHEG01001159.1_pt1 | contig 10949 bp, 8 predicted proteins | sample 1567181 | NCBI WGS metagenome assembly OHEG01 (sample SAMEA3879534, study PRJEB24766) | human gut metagenome | biome: human-associated habitat; feature: feces | place: USA | collected 1985/1987 | reverse complement strand
CAGGTAAAATTACAAGGAACAAATTGTCCTAAATAAATAAAATATTCCTCAAATATATGTAGGACTTGCACAATCTAAAATACCGACTAAGCGGTATTTCAGGCAATATATCAGAGATGTACCGCAATTACATACATCGCATCGACAAGCGACTCTGCATGCGATGTGCTCCTTTTGTCTCATTTTTTCTCCAGATATGCCTCTTCGATTGCGATCACTTTCTTCATCGCCTCTTCCCCTGGTGCACCGATCGTCAGACGCTTGTTGACACAGGTTTCCATGGAGATTGCATCATAGACATCCTCCTCAAATACCGGAGAAAACTGTTTTAATTCTTCCAGACTCATATCGTCAATCGGCATCTGTTTGTCCAGACAGTACAAAACAATACGTCCGATAATTCCATGCGCATCGCGGAACGGAACCCCGTGATTTACAAGATAATCGGCAGCATCCGTCGCGTTGGTAAAGCCGTGTGCGGCACTCTTTCTCATAACATCCTTATTGAATTTCATGGTATCAAGCATGCCCGTGAATAACGCAATACAGCCTTTCGTTGTGTCGATGGCATCAAAGGAAAGTTCCTTGTCTTCCTGCATGTCTTTATTGTAAGCCAGGGGCAGTCCCTTCATGGTGGTGAGTAATGCTATCAGAGCACCGTAGACTCTTCCGGTCTTGCCTCTTACCAGCTCTGCGATATCCGGATTCTTCTTCTGGGGCATGATACTGCTTCCGGTGGAATAAGCATCATCCAGCTCTACGAACTGATATTCATTGGAATTCCAGATGATGATTTCTTCGCTGAAACGGCTTAAATGCATCATGATCGTGGAAAGTGCGGAAAGGAATTCGATCAGGTAATCTCTGTCCGCCACAGAATCAATGCTGTTTAACGTCGGACCTTCAAAGCGAAGAAGTCTCGCGGTATATTCACGATCCAAAGGATATGTGGTGCCTGCCAGTGCTCCGGCTCCCAGAGGGCAATAATTCATACGCTTATAGATATCTGTCAGACGCTGTCTGTCTCTCTTGAACATTTCAAAATAGGCACCGTAATGATGCGCCAGGGTAATGGGCTGTGCCTTCTGTAAATGGGTGAAGCCCGGCATGTAGGTATCTAAATTGTTCTCCATGGTATCAAGAATGGCTTCCAAAAGCTTTTTCAGCAATCCGTCAATCTCTGCCACTCTTGCCCTGGTATAGAGACGCATGTCCAGTGCCACCTGGTCGTTACGGCTTCTGCCGGTGTGAAGCTTTTTCCCGGCATCTCCGATCCGGTCGATCAGGGTAGCCTCCACGAAACTATGAATGTCTTCCTGGGTCTCATCAATTGCCAGTGTTCCGTCATCCACATCCTCTAAGATCCCAGTCAGTCCTTCGACAATACTCTTCCTCTCCTCTTCGGTGAGGATCCCCTGCTTTGCCAACATGGTGGCATGTACGATACTGCCGGTGACATCTTCGTGAAACAGTCTTTTATCAAATGTTATGGACGCATTGAAATCAAATACCAGCTGATCGGTCTGTTTCGTAAAACGTCCTCCCCATAACTGTGCCATGGTCATTCTCCCATCTTTTTACGTTGGTAGTCTATCAGATAAAATTTCTCACAGACATTGATTGCAATTAATCATATCACAAACGACACTTTAATGCAATACAGTGAATTTCATCACTTTCCGCTACAGAAAACACTTTTTCCACTGGAATTCATACAATAACTATAAATATTCATGTTAAGGAAGTATGCCTTTTTATGGGAGCTCTTATCGAACTTAAAAATATAGGTTACTCCTATCACACACTGTCCGGGGAGACCGGTGCCATAAAAGATATCTCCTTCTCCGTGGAGGAAGGGGAATTTGTAGCACTTGTTGGACCCAGCGGCTGCGGTAAATCCACTCTGCTGTCCATTATCGCAGGGCTCCTCGCCCCTGAGACCGGAACCATTGTCGTAAATAATCCCGACGGTTCCCTTCATTATCCCCGTATCGGCTATATGCTGCAGCATGACCATCTCTTCGAATGGCGCACCATCTATCAGAATGTTACGTTGGGTCTGGAGATCCATCACGCCCTCACTCCGGATCGCATCGCCCATGTGGAACAACTTTTGTCCGATTACGGGTTGGAAAAATTTAAGAACAAGCGCCCTTGCGAATTATCCGGCGGCATGAAGCAGCGCGCTGCTCTGATTCGAACCCTTGCCCTGGATCCCCAGCTGCTGTTACTGGATGAACCCTTCAGCGCCCTGGACTACCAGACGCGCCTTATGGTATCTTCGGATATCTGTCAGTTGATCCGCAAGGCTGGGAAGACCATGATCATCGTCACTCACGATCTGTCAGAGGCTATCAGCCTGGCGGATAAAGTTTACGTGCTGTCTGCCCGTCCCGCAACAATCAAAACGGTATTGCCCATTCAGCTCACCCTGACGGACAGTTCTCCACTCGCCGCCAGAAACGCCCCGGAATTTCCATATTATTTCAAACAACTTTGGGAGGAATTAACCGATGAAACCTAAGAATGTGCAAAATGACCACCCGTTGACGATCCAGGAACAATATCTTCGCAAGCACAAAAATCATCATAGACAGGTTGCCTTTCTGCGTATCTTTCTCCTGGGAATCTTTCTGATTCTCTGGGAAATCAGTGCAGATGCATACTGGATCGACAGTTTCTTTTTCTCCAGCCCACGCAGAGTCGTCCTATGTCTGATACAGTTGTGGACCGAGCGATCTCTTCCGATGCATATCGGCATTACTTTATTAGAAACCATATTAAGTTTCCTTTTAGTGTTCGTTATCAGTCTCCTGCTCGCCACCCTATTGTGGTTCTCTGACAAACTGTCGGAGATTTTAGAGCCTTACCTGGTACTACTCAACAGTCTACCGAAATCTGCCCTGGCTCCCCTGTTCATCGTCTGGCTGGGCACCGGCATCAACACCATTATCATCGCCGGGATCTCTGTGGCAGTCTTCGGCTCCATTATCAGCTTTTACACTGCCTTTCACCAGGTGGATCCGGAAAAGGAGATTCTGATCCGCACTTTGGGCGGAAACCGCAGAGATATCTTTTTCAAAGTCGTCCTCCCGGGATCTGTTCCCACACTGCTCAGCACCACCAAGGTCAATATCGGTCTGTCTTTAGTCGGTGTCATCATCGGAGAATTTCTGGCAGCCAGACAAGGGCTGGGTTATCTCATCATCTACGGTTCCCAGGTGTTCCAGCTGGATATGGTGATCAGTTCTATCTTACTGTTATGTGTCATTGCCATGCTGCTCTATCTGCTGACCCAGTCTCTGGAACATTGCAGCAAAAAGCATCGCAACTGATTATAATGTTTTCTTCGGAGATCTGCAGGATGGCATCTTCGTCTTACAGTCTCCTACATAATCTACAGTTCTGCGAAACGAACTTTTAAAATAATAAATTTTACAGTTGCAAAAATTCCCAAGAACATATATAATAACCTAGTCCGCTGAAATAGCTCAGTTGGTAGAGCACTTCACTCGTAATGAAGGGGTCGTGGGTTCGAGTCCCATTTTCAGCTTATATATTTTAACCTAAAAAAGAGAAAGCCTTCTGCTTTCTCTTTTTTGTAGTAATTATTCAAAGTCACGTAAAACCGCATTCTGTAAATATCTGCATTCCGGCAGATTTATCTTGCTCCCTTGTCATAGATTACCCCCAAAGCTCTCGGTGCACCGTTCTGTTTGGAAAAGAATACCAGCAGCAAAAGTGTCAGTACATACGGCAGGATCATCACAAGATCCTGATAACTGCTGGGCATCTGTAATACCTGTACCAGCCGGTAGCCGCCGGATCTGGCAAATCCGAATAACAGGCATGCTCCCAGGGTCGGAAGGATTCGCCAGTTACCGAAGATCAGCGCTGCGATGGCCAGATATCCGTAACCTACATAGATACTGGAAGAAAAGTTCGCGGAAATAGAATATGCAAAGCAGATACCGCCAAGTCCCGACAACGCACCGCAGATCATGATAGCTGCCAGGCGGATCTGTCCCACCTGTCTTCCGGCTGCATCCACCGCATGGGGATTGTCACCGCAGGCGCGCAGATGCATGCCGAAGCGGGTCTTGTACATTACAAACCATGCTATGAATGCTACGGCAACGATCACCAGTTCAAAAGGATACAGATTGGTAAATGCAGCTCCCAGTACCGGAATCCTAGAAATTCCCGGGATGGTAATTCTGGAAGATACGGTCAGAACAAACTTGTCAGAGGTGGCACCGAATACAACTCTGTTGAGTAGTTTGGTCAAATATGCTGTCAATGCCATAGCCAGAATATTAACTACGACACCACTGATCACCTGATTGGCTTTAAACTTCAGGCACAGCAGCGCATGGATCAGGGCAAAAATACTTCCTCCTACTGCCGCCATGATCATGGCAATGTAGAAAGGTACCGGAGAATCTCCAGAGAAATTCCCTGCAATGGCAACTGCCACAAATGCTCCGATAAAGGCACCGAAACCCTGCAATCCTTCCACAGCTAACATAGTCACACCGGACTTCTCGCAATAAATACCGCCAATTGCCATAATAAATAAAGGTAATGCAAAGGATAACCCGTCAATGATCACAATATCCATTTATTTGTCCTCCTTTGTCTTGTTCGTTTTCTCTCTTCTGCCTCGTTCCATTTTCCATTTGATATAAGCATTACATGCACTGAACAACAAAATAATTCCGGTAATAACCGATGCGATCTCCGCATCGACACCGGCTGCAGATTTCATGTAAGTACTACCTTTACTGATCAAGGTGATCAGCATGGTGGAAAATACGATTCCGAAGGGATTGTTGTTACCAAGCAGTGACACTGCGATAGCATCAAATCCCGTGCTGATCAGTACCTTGGGCTGAATAGAACCCACATAACCCAGATAATAGGTCACACCGGCAAGTCCTGCCAGGGCACCGGAGATCATCATGGACAGCACCATGCTTCTGCCGACTTTAATACCCGCATATTTTGCAGCACTGCGGGAATAGCCCACAGCCTTCAGTTCGTATCCTAATTTTGTCTTCTCTAATAAGAACCACACTGCCACTACAGTCAGCAGAGCCAGAATAATTCCCAGCGGAATATCCATTTTCAGATTGCCCACCATGGTATCCATAAGCGTCAGTCTGGAAGCCGCAGAGATCTCCTTTGACTGTCTGGAGACCGGATCCACGAAAAAGGTATTGATAAAGAAGCTGATCACGTATTGGAACGTGTAGTTTAACATAATGGATGAAACAACTTCATTAATATTAAAACGATACTTCAAAAAGCCGATCAGTCCACCCACCAGTCCGCCGACGATCAGACCGATGATCACTACCAGTGGCTTTGCCAGTACAGCATTTAAACTGCTGTAGCCCACAATAATACTTGCAGTGAACCCGGCTGCCAGCATCTGTCCGGAGACACCGATATTGAACAAACCCGCACGCAGAGCTACCGCTACTGCCAATGCTGCGAAGATCATAGGGGTAAAATAGTTCACATAACTCATAAAGTCTGTCAGCATGCTCTTATAGCTTGCATAAGAAGACTTGGGTGACAGTCCGCTGCCCTGCAGCAATGCGTAGTAAGCCTTGAAAGGATTTGAACCGGTCACGGCGATGATCACACCACCCACTACCAGGCTGCAAAGGATTGCAAGAAGAGGGATCTTTACTGCATTCCAGAATTTTGTCATCTTTTTCATGGTCTTATGCCTCCTTCTCCTTGTTCTTAACGCCCATCATGAACTCACCCACTTCATTGGTGGTCAGCTCACTGGCTTTGGCGATCTTCTGTATGCTTCCGTTATAAATAACGGCGATGGTATCCGCACAGTTCATGATCTCATCCAGTTCCAGAGATATTAAAAGGATTGCCTTACCCTTGTCTCTCTCCGCAATGATCTGTTTGTGAATATTCTCTATGGCACCGATATCCAGTCCACGGGTGGGCTGAACGAAGATCATCAGAGAGGAATCCTGCTCCACTTCTCTGGCGATGATGGCTTTCTGTTGATTACCGCCGCTCATGGAGCGTACCACCGTCTTGCTACCCTGTCCGCTTCGGATATCGTATTTTTCTATCAGTTTTTCACTGTTATCTTCAAAAATCTTCTGGTCCAGCACTCCCTTATGACAGAAAGGCTCTTTGTAGTAGTTACGCAGTGCCAGATTCTCCGAAAGGGTAAAATCCATGACCAGTCCATAATTCTGTCTGTCCTCGGGAATATAGGAAATTCCTTCTGTGGTACGTTCCCTGATGGACAGATCCGTAATATCTCTGCCGTTTAACAGAATCTTACCGGAACGTGCCGGGATCAATCCTGCAATAGCATCGGCAATCTCTACCTGACCGTTGCCGGCTACGCCTGCAATGGCTACGATCTCACCGGAATGCACCTCAAGGGATACATCCTTTACCACCTGAAAATCCTGCTTGTTATAGACGTTCAGATGCTGTATGTCGAGGATCGTCTTACCCGGTTTCGCGGGTTCTTTTTCTGTCTCAAAATTCACTTCACGGCCTACCATTTTGTTTGCCATGACTTTGGTGGATGTGGTTGCCACGTCCATAACATCCATCAGACGTCCGCGGTTCAGGATCGCGCATCTGTCTGCAATACGTTTGATCTCTTCCAGTTTATGTGTGATTAAGATGATGGTCTTGCCGTCATCCCGCAGAGATTTGATAATGTCTAATAAAAAGTCGATCTCCTGAGGAGTCAGAACCGCTGTGGGTTCATCGAAAATAAGGATCTCTGCTTCTCTGTAAAGCATTTTTAAGATCTCTACTCTCTGCTGTGTAGAAACATTAATATCACTGATCACGTCGGTAGGATTCACTGCCAGTCCGTATTTCTCCGAAAGTTCGCGGATATCCTGATTGGCTTTCTTCATATCCACTACCGGAATACATCCCAATACCTTCTTCACCGGTTCCATACCCATCACAATATTCTCTGCAATGGTATAGTTGGATACCAGTTTAAAATGCTGGTGTACCATACCGATGTTTAATTTGGTGGCATGGTTGGGGGATTCCAGTTTCACCTTTTCTCCCCGGATATAGATCTCCCCTTCATCCGGCTCGTACATTCCAAACAGCATACTCATCAAGGTGGATTTTCCGGCACCATTCTCTCCCAACAGAGCAAAGATCTCACCCTTTTTGATCTGGATCGTCACATCGTCGTTGGCTACGATCCCGGGGAAGCGTTTGGTGATGTGTTTCATCTCAACAATATATTCCGACATGTTCATCCTCGTTTCTACTCATGTAAATAAATAAGAAGGTGACAGTTCCTCACCATCACCTTCTTGTGAATTCATTCTTCCTACCAGGTAAAGGTCTCCGGAGTTACACCGTTAAAGTTTGCCGCAGGAACGATCTTGCCTTCCTTTAACAGAGCCTGTGCTGCATTGATCTTCTCAATAGCCTCTGCGGTGAGCTGACATCTGCCTTCCTCACTTACAAAACCGGTAGCATCATCTGCTGCGGTCAGAGTCACATTAGCGCCCTTGAAGGAACCATCTTTTACTTCGTTCAGTACGTTGTAAACAGTATCATGCATTACCTTCAGACCACTGGTCAGAACGATATTGCTGTCACCGTTTGCACCGTCATCATACTGGTCAACATCACAACCGATAACCTTAACGCCGTCAGCTTCCTTGGCAGCGGTAAATACGCCGTTACCGGAACCTCCTGCTGCTACGAACAGGATATCTACGCCTTCAGCGATCAGAGCATTGCCCAGTACTTTACCGGTAGCTTCATCAGAGAAGTTACCAACATAGTTACCACCTACATTAGCGCCGGTAACATCGGTACCTGCGTAAGAAGGAAGCTCTACTACTTCTACATTCATGCCTTCGGTACCGTTCACATACTTAACACCGCACTCGAAACCATACTGATAGTTAACGTTGGAAGGATATGCGATACCGTTTACTACTGCCACCTTACCTGTAGTGGTAGACAGAGCTGCAGCCATACCTGCATAGAAACCACTCTCCTGCTCAGCATAGTAAGCAGCGTATACATTGTCGATCACCTGATCAGCAGTTACTTCGGTACCGTCAATGGTAGGCCAGGAATCGATCAGGATGAACTTGGTATCCGGATTCTCCTGTGCCAGATTACCGATGCCGGCGAACTGGAAACCACAACATACAATAACATCATAATCAGCTACAACATCAGCTACTGCCTGAACAGCTGCTGCACTGTCACCGGTCTCCTCACGAATGGGGGTTACGGTTGCATTCGGATTCTCCTCGATAAACTTCAGAACACCGTTGTAGTTGTCCTGGTTGAAGGAACCGTCATCCACGCCGGAGGGGCTGGATACGATAGCGATCTTCAGACCGGGTTCTTCACTGCCGCTTTCTGTAGCTGCTGCAGTGGTGGTAGCTGCCGCACTGGATTCTGCATTGGTGTCAGCATTGGTGCTGCCGCATGCTACCAGAGAAACAGCCATGACAGATGCAAGTGCAAGTGCCAGAAACTTTTTCATAATTTTTTCCTCCTAAAAATGTAAATATTAAAACAATGAATCACAACGGTAATATTATCATTATAGTCTGTAAAATTCAATATCTATTTTTAATTAACGTATATGCACATCCATCTGCGGGAACGGTATTTCAATTTCTGCTTTATCAAGTGCATACTTACACTGTTCGGTAATACGCCATTTTCCCTGCCAGAAATCCTCATTTTTAAACCAGCAGCGTACACATAGGTTGATTCCGGAGTCTGCCAGTTCATCTACAAATACAAAATGCTCTCTTTCCTTTATAGTATCGGGATCTTCAGAGAGAACCTTTGTCAGAACTTCCTTTGCCTTCTTAATATCTGCGCTGTAAGCAACAGACACCTTCACATCACATCGCCTGGATTCGGCAGCAGTGACATTCACAATGGTGTTATTTGCCAGATTGCCGTTTGGAAGAATAATCGTCTGATTATCATAGGTTAACAGCTTTGTATAGAAGATCTGGATCTCTTTTACTGTACCTTCCTTACCGGAGGAGCCTTCCACAATGTAATCTCCCACCTTAAACGGCTTCAATAATAAAATCAGCACACCGCCCGCCAGATTAGACAGACTTCCCTGCACTGCCAGTCCCACTGCCACTCCGGCTGAGCCAAGAAGTGCCACGATACTGGCAGCATCAACGCCGAAGGAGGATGCCAGGGTCAGGATCAGGATGATATATAAAGAAGCTTTCACAAAAGAATCCACAAACTGGATCACTCCCATTTCCGCTCCCGCCCTGTTCATGGACTTGCGGATGATCTTGCGGATCAGCTTGATAAGTTGTACCCCAATGAAGAAAAATATCAGTGCCAGTCCGATACGGATGCCTAAGTTCAATGCTTTCTCCGGAAGAGTATCCAGAAAAGAAGCTATCAGTCCTTCCTTTTGCTGTACCTCTTCGATTACGTTATCTGTCAGATCCATGTTGTCTTATTTCTCCTGTTTCTTTTTTGCGGTCTTGTTTGTTGTCTTACGAATGGGCGTATTTTTACGGATACGCTTCTCGATCACCTTTTCCAGTTCCGCCTCTGTGTAAGGGATAAATTGCAGAATACTTAAGGACAACGGTGCAAGTTTCACGGTGACGGACTGCTTCTTATCATCCCATTCCAAATCCTCTGCCCGTTTCATGCGGTCATTGACCACACCGGTACCACCGTAGCAGACAGCATCCGTGTTCAGGATCTCCTTGTATTTTCCCTCGTAAGGAACTCCTGTAGTGATCTCTCTGGGCACACCGGAGAAGTTTGCTACGACCAAAAGCATCTCCTCCGCAGCTTCGCCTTTACGCACAAAGCTTACATAACATTCATTGGCAGAGATCTCGTTCATCCACTGGAATCCCTTCGCCTGATCGTCACATTCGTACAACGCCTTATTCTCTCTGTATAATGCATTCAGATCCTTCACCAGTCTCTGAACTCCGGCATTTTCCTTCTGCTCTTGCAGTGCCCATTCCACCTGACGCATTTCATTCCATTCTTTTTCTTCCGCCAGATCCTGTCCCATGAAGAGGAGCTTTTTCCCGGGGTGAGTCATCATATAGCCGTAGGTCAGACGTAAGTTGGCAAGCTTCTGTGCTCTGTCTCCGGGCATCTTGCCAAGTAAGGTTCCTTTCCCATGTACCACTTCATCATGCGAAAATACCAGCATGAATTTCTCGCTGTAGGCATAGATCATGCTGAAGGTAAGTTCTCCGTGATGGTGGCTTCTAAAGTACGGATCGTATTTGATATAATCCAGATAATCGTTCATGAAGCCCATATTCCATTTGAGATCAAAACCAAGTCCCCCCTCTTCCAGAGAACCGGTTATCAGGGGAAATGCCGTACTCTCCTCTGCGATGGATAATACCCCGGGATCTCTCTTTTTCAGGATAGAATTTAAGTGTTTGATCAATTCAATGGCTTCCAGATTCTCGTTGCCACCGTACATATTGGGAATCCATTCACCGTCCTGTCTGCCGTAGTCCAGATAAAGCATGCTGGCTACCGCATCCATACGGATACCGTCCGCATGATATTTCTCCACCCAGAACAGTGCATTAGCGATCAAATAGTTTGATACCTGGGGACGACCGTAATTGTAGATCAGGGTTCCCCAGTGAGGATGACAGCCCTGTCTGGGATCCTGATGCTCATAAAGACAGGTGCCGTCAAATGCAGCTAATCCATAAGAATCTCTCGGAAAATGTGCAGGCACCCAGTCAAGGATCACACCGATTCCCGCCTTATGCAGTGCATTCACGAAGAACATAAAGTCCTCCGGTGTACCATATCTGGCAGTCGGTGCATAATAACCGATGACCTGATATCCCCAGGAAGCATCTAAGGGATGCTCCATCACCGGCAGCAGTTCCACATGGGTGTATCCCATTTTCTTT
>OHEG01001158.1_pt1 | contig 10951 bp, 11 predicted proteins | sample 1567181 | NCBI WGS metagenome assembly OHEG01 (sample SAMEA3879534, study PRJEB24766) | human gut metagenome | biome: human-associated habitat; feature: feces | place: USA | collected 1985/1987 | reverse complement strand
AACGGCGAATATCCGCAGAACATGTTCAAATAATAACGAACAAAAACTTTATAAACGAAAACCGAATCCAGCCACTGCCGGGTTCGGTTTTTTGTTTGTTCCTGAATTACTTTACAGATTGGATCGACCACGTTTTAATAGCTCTATCAATTTATATATGCCAGTTGATGGATTCTTGAACTCTGGCAATTCCTTTGCTCTGTCAACAGCCAACTGTGTAGTTTTATTTAAGAAAGTCTGTTGTGTGTCTGTAAAGGCTGACTTTGCATAATTTTTCCAAATTGGTGAGCATCTCTTAAGTTCTTTAATGAGAGCTTCCGAACTAATGGCCGACTTTTGCTCTTTGACATGGAGCAGCAGCCATATTTCAAAGCATGGGTTGCTCAATAACAATTCTGCCTTACATTTTTGCAATTTTTCATTGATGCTTTGTACATCCATATCATACATGAGAAATGTATTCACTTTATCCCATTGAGAAATTTTGAGTTCCTTTGTCCGTCTTTCAACTATCGATGGTGTAATCTTGGTTCCCTCAATATGCGATACTATTCTTATGGGTGATTTATACCATTTCTTAAGAAGATTGATATAACTAACCTCTGTTTCGCCCTCGCAAATGACAAGAGCGACTTTTCGCATATGCATGGATGGAGACGGTTCCCTTTTACTTGCCATAATCAACCTTCCAATAATTGTTTAATACTTGACACAGACGAATCAACATAAGGAACGGCATCGAAGCGTCCTTGTATGTATCCTTTTTCTGCATCCATATTTTCGCGGAAATCCTTGAAATCGTATAATGAATACACCTCAGTTACGCCGTCTTCCGATTTATTGACAAACACAATTTGGTCTCGTCTTAATCTTTTGACATCAATAAGGTTTGTGTTGTGTGAAGTGAAAAGTAATTGACTGTTTTCTGATGCGTGTATCAAATCAAGAATAAAATCGGCTAAACGGGTATGAAGTCCTGTGTCAAATTCATCCATCATTATACTCTTTTTATTCTTCACTACATCCAATAGGCGAATAAGAATCTGGAAAAGTTTTTTTGTTCCGCTGGATTCTTCCATGTCCATGTCGAACATGATATCCTTCTGGTTGCGATGGAAAGTCTTAAAACGAAGTACATCAATCAATTTATAAGATAAATCCGTCTGTCCAGGCACAACAACAGGTGCCGGAACTTGTTCTTTTCTTGCCTCAATGTCTGTAATATCCGTATCGCATATTTCAAGTGCTTTCAGAATAACTTTTTTGTAGGCGTTAAAGCCGTCAAGCACCATAAGATCATTCACATTTACAAGTCCCAGAAGAAATTGATTCATGAAATAGCGATAAATTTTCTGAGCTATTTCACGATTCATCGAACTGGCACGACTTAGAAAAAGATTCTTTTCACTGGTATTAATCGCCACATCCGAAGGTTTCAGCATGACACCAGAACCAAAACTATATTTACTATCGGCTTCACGGATAAATATCTTGGCTCGTCTGCCAACGGGATAATGATACAGACTTTCTCGGAGAATGCGTTCGCGAGTGAGTTCAAAGGCATATTCATACTCCACATCTTCACAAACAAAATCAATTAAGAATTTGCTCGATTTCTCCTGATAGCCATCAAATTTGAACGGTTCGAAATTGAATGTCACTCCTTCGTTATGAAGATGCGATTCCAATATCATTCTACAACAGAATGTAATGGCCTTTAAGATGTTTGATTTGCCAGAAGCGTTCGGGCCAAACAACCCGATTGTTTTAAGCACAGGTATTCCTTTCCATTCCATTACATTATGCTTCAACTCACGAGCAAGAGCAGTATTGATATTTCCTGCTCGAAAATCAATTCTTATTCTATCCCGAATGGAAAAGAAATTTTCAATTTCGATTTTTAATATCATTAGTGGCTATATTTTGTAGTTTTTCTACAAAAATAAGAATTAATTCTGTTTTTGGATGGCTTTTGGTGTAAAAAAAGTGTGAAATACATATTTTTAACATCGAGGAAAGAAACTCACCTTTATCCGGTTCATGTGTGAATTAGATAAAGAAAAGCCTATACAGTGGAAAATAAAGTGATGTTTTAATTTTATATTACTGTTTCGGCTGTTTTTTGACGAGGACTTTGTCGATGCGGGCGCCGTCCATGTCGACGATTTCGAGGTGGAGGTCCTGCCATTGAAGGGTTTCGCCGCTTTGGGGAACGTGCTGAATCTGTTGCAGGATAAGTCCGCCGAGGGTGTGGCATTCGATGTCCTCCAGCAGGTCGGCGTGGTTGAAGTAGCAGAGGAAGTCGTAGAGTGGGCATTGTCCGTCGACGAGCCAGCCGTCGCTGTTCGTGCGCTTGATGATGTCGGGTTCCTTTCGTGTGTCGTCCATTGTGCCGACCAGTCCTTCGAGAATGTCGCGCAGGGTGATGATGCCCACACAGGCTCCGAACTCGTCGCAAACGAGGGCTCGGCTGATGTGTTTGACTTTCATTTCCTCCAATGTCTTGTAGACGTCCATGTCTTCATGGAAAAACGTGGCCTGACGGGTGAGCGAAGCAAGGTTGAAGCCGGTTTCCGACAGGTGGAGCACCAGGTCCTTGAGATTGACTACGCCTTTTACACGGCTGAGGTCGCCGTCTTCGGTCACGGGATAGAATTCGTAGAGGTGTTCGCCCATCACTCTCTTTACGTCATCGGAGGTCATGTCGAGTTCGAGCGACACGATGTCGCTCTTATGTGTCATTATCGTGCCGAGTTTCAGGTCGCCGAGCAGGAACACGCGTTCTACGATGTCCTGTTCGACGGGCTTTACTTCGCCGTCTTCCGTGCCTTCTTGTATGATTGTCTTGATTTCTTCTTCAGTCACTTTGCTTTCCGCATTCTTGACGCCCAGCAGGTCAATCACCAGCTCCGTGCTTTTGGCAAGCAGCCACACGAACGGATGGGCGATTTTCGACAGTGCCGACATGGGACGCGCCACCATTTTTGCCGCTTTTTCGGCTACGCTCAGACCGATGCGTTTCGGCACAAGTTCTCCGAAGATAATTGAAAGATAGGTGACGATAATGACGATAACGGCCTGTGCAAGAGTAGGTGCGTAGCTTACCGACACTCCCCAACTTATCAGCAGGTCGCTGAAATTGCCGGCTATTTTGCTGCCTGAATAGATACCGGTGAGGATTCCGATGAGTGTGATGCCTATCTGTACGGTCGAGAGAAAGCGGTCGGGGTCCTCGGCAAGTTTGAGAGCCGTGCGGGCCGATTTGCTGCCGTTTTTAATATCTGTGTTTAGTCGGGATTTGCGTGCTGAAATAAGGGCCACTTCCGAGAGGGCGAAAATACCGTTTAAAAGAATAAGTCCAATAATGATGAAAATCTCGTTCATGTAAATGTGTGTGTCTAATTTGTAACAAAATTAGAACAACTGCCCCCGCAATAAAAAACTTTTCCGTAGAATTATAGAGATTTAACAAATGGAGATGGGTTAGGGGTTATGGGTTAGGGCATAATATGTCTGGCTTTTTTATCTGAACACAATAATTTCTATAACCTCTAACCCATAACCTCTAACCCCATCGGACTATTCTCCTCCGTCGCGGGGGGTGACAATGGTATGTTTTTGCAGATAGTCGTTGAACGCCTTTTTGTAGGTATCGGAAATGGGAATGTACTTTTTCCCGAACACGATGCGGTTGCGTTCGATGACGTTGATTTTCGACATCTGAACGATGAACGAGCGGTGTACGCGGATGAATTTGTCGGCCGGCAGCCGCTGCTCAATGGTCTTCATGTTCATAAGCGAAAGGATGCAGTTGGGCGAATCCTCTGTGTAGATTTTTACGTAGTCCTTCAGTCCTTCGATGTAGGTGATTTTCGATATGTCGATTTGAATCAGCTTATATTCGCTTTTTACGATGATGAACTGCTGCTCGTCCTCCTTTTCCGCTGCAAGGCGTGCCTTTTCGTTGAGTTCGGCCCATACCAGTGCGCGGTTTGCCGCGTTGAGAAATTCGCTGTAGCTGACCGGCTTCAGCAAATAGTCGATGGCATTGTGGCGGAAGCCTTCGATGGCATACTGCTCGAAAGCCGTCACGAAAATGATGCGGCATTCCGGTGGAATGATTTTGGCAAATTCAATGCCGTTCAGTTCCGGCATTTGGATGTCGAGAAACACCAGGTCGACTTTTCTGTCGATAATCGAGCGGACGGCTTCCGATGCCGATGCATAGGAGTTTTCGAGTTCAAGAAACGGTGTTTTCTTGACAAAACTGCAAATCAGTTCGCGTGCCAGAGGTTCATCGTCGATGACACTGCATTTCAATGTAATGTTCATGCGTGTGAGTGTTTATAATTCAATTTGTAAATCCGAAACGTATTTGTCGCCCACCACTCCCGACTGGAAGCTGTGGCGGCCTTCGTAGAGCAGTGAAAGTTGTCGCGACAGGTTCGACAGGCCGATTCCCGAACCGCTTTTGTCGGATTCCGGTTTCGGGAAATGGCTGTTTTCCACATGACAACGTACAACATTGCCGTTGACCGTCATTTTGATACTGATTTCCGAAGGCTTGGTACTGCTTACTCCGTGTTTGAAGGCATTTTCCACCATGGAAATGAACATCAGAGGTGCTATTTTCAGATGGCTGACATTCTCTTCCGGAATATCGACCGTGAGTTTCACGTTGCTGCCAAACCGGAGTCGCATCAGTTCGATGTAGCTGCGCATGAAGTTCAGTTCCTTGTCGAGAGTCACTTCCTTCTTGTTGTTCTCATAAAGCGTGTAGCGCAGCAGCTTGCTGAGTTCGTGCACTGTCTGCTGAGCCTTGTCCTTGTCAATTTCAATCAGCGCGTAAATGTTGTTGAGCGTGTTGAACAGGAAGTGCGGATTCAGCTGGTTCTTCAGGTTGCGAAGTTCCATTTCACGCTGTTCGCTGATGACTTTTTCCTTCATCTTTTCAATCTTGGCCCATCGCATGCTGAATTTCAACGCAATGCTCAATCCCGTGGTGAGGATAATCATGGCAAATTCGCGCGTGATCGACCCAATGAAGAAAAGGAAGAAACGCTCGTCGTGGAAATGTTCATCATGATCGTGTTTTTCCGGAAAATCCGGATTGTGGACAAAGAATAGATACTGAATGACCACCATCAGCATTACCATGACAATGGCCGTCAGCAGTGCCAGCACAATATAGGTGAATGTTTTTTTCCGGAACAGATAGCGGTCAATGAGGAAAAAGTAGTTGAAATAGAATGTGATGATGCATAGAAGGGTGTGAATGTATATTCCATAATTCACAGGGCGGGTATTTCCCAGACTGAAGAAAAATTCTGGAATAACAAACACCATCGTAAGGACAATCACCTGAATCAAGAGGTCCAGAGCCTTGGCTTTGTTGGGCAAATCAATTCTATTCATATCTCAAAGCTTCGATAGGGTCGAGTGCTGCGGCTTTCTTTGCCGGATACCAGCCGAAGAACACGCCGGTAACGGTGCACACTACAAAAGACAAAACTACAGAATATAATTGAATTGACACAGGCCAGTTCAATAAAAATTTAACGGCAAGCGATGCTCCGGCTCCGAAAAGGATGCCGATGATGCCGCCGGTGATGCTGATGATGATGGATTCGATGAGAAATTGTGTCAGAATGTCGATTCCACGTGCGCCGATACTCATGCGCAGACCGATTTCACGTGTGCGTTCCGTCACCGACACCAGCATGATGTTCATAATGCCGATACCGCCTACCAGCAATGAAATGCCGGCAACGCAGGCGAGCAGCAGCGTCATCATTTCGCTCGTGGAGTTTAGCATGTCGCTCAATTCCTGTTGCGAACGGATGTCGTAGTCCCGGTCGCTGTCGTCTTTAATCTTGTGGTTGCGGTTCAGGATATTGCTGATTTCGTCTGTGGCCTCTTCTGTCATTTCTTCGCTGAGAGCCGAAGCGAAGATGCCCTGGATGTAGTCAATGGCCAGAATACGCTTCATGACTGTGGTGTAGGGGGCTATCACGATGTCGTCCTGGTCCTGTCCCATGCTGTTGTAGCCTTTCGATTCAAGCAGTCCGACGACGGTCATCGGGATAGAGTTGAATCGTATGACACGTCCGATGGGATTTTCTCCGTTCGGGAAAAGGTTGTCGGCTACGGTTTTTCCGATGATGCACACTTTGGCCGCGCGCTTGACATCGACATCGCTGAAAGAAGTGCCCTCCTGCACTTTCAACTGGCGTATTTCCAGATATTCAGGCGTCGCGCCTTCTATGCTCGACGGGTAGTTGTTGGCACCGCAGATAAATTGTCCCTGGCTGCTCACCATCGGCGATACGGCGGCAACAAATTTGGCTTCGTCGCGGATGTTTTCGTAGTCGACCACTTTCAGCGTCTGCATGTCGTCGGAACTTTGGCGCACACCGCCGCGTTCCATGTTTCCCGGATGAATCATGATCATGTTGCTTCCCATCTCTGAAATCTGCTTTTTGATACTGTCCTTCGAGCCTTGTCCGATGGCAAGCATGGTGATGACCGACCCGACACCGATAATGATGCCAAGCATGGTGAGAAAACACCTCATTTTATTGTTGTTCAACGCTTTCAGCGCGATTTTGAACAAGTTGCTTAAATTCATAATGGTCTAATCGTTAAGAGTGGGTAATGCCTTGTAGGCTTCTTCGGCCGAAGCCGGATGCGGGTTACGTTCGTCGGAGATGATTTTTCCGTCGCGCAGCACGATGTTCCGGCTGCTGTAGGCGGAAAGTTCGGGATTGTGGGTGACGAACACAATGGTGCTGCCTTTGCGGTGAAGCTCCTGAAACAGCATAAGGATGCTGAACGACGTGCGTGTGTCGAGGTTTCCGGTGGCTTCGTCGGCAAGAATCAGCACGGGGTGGTTGACCAGTGCGCGGGCAATGGCCACACGCTGCTGCTGGCCACCGGACAGGCTCGTCACCTTGCGGTTTTCGAAGCCCTTGAGGCTGACGATTTCCAGCATCTCGGTCACGCGTTCGTCGATCTCATCCTCCTTGACCTTTGCAATGCGCAGACCGAAGGCGATGTTGTCGTACACGTCCAGATGCGGGAACAGCGCGTAGCGCTGGAAGACCGTGTTGATCTTGCGCTGATACGCAGGCAGATCGTTGATCCGTTTGCCGTTGAACAGCACGTCGCCGGACGTCGGGGTCAAAAAACCGCCGATGATCCGGAGCATGGTCGTCTTTCCGCAGCCGCTGGGCCCCAGCAATGTGAGGAATTCCTTGTTGTTGATGTACAGGTTGATGTTGTCGAGAATCGTCTCTCCGTCCTCGAATGTCATAGTGAGATTCGTGAGGCGAATGAGCTCTTTGGACATGTATCCTCCCCCATTTCAAAAAAATTTGTATGCGTCGAACTTTGCCGGAGCCGCCCGAAACATACTGGATTGAATATATCCGGCGGGGGTGGATTTGTCAATATCTAAACAGAAAATTGTGCAAAAAAGTTGGGAGAACATTTTGAAAGTTCTTCCAACTTTGGAGAAAACGAAGAAAAAGATTGATTATGTAAAGTATTCCTGCACAAAATCGACAGACTCGACCTGAAACGTCCTGCCGTTGAGATAGGAAAGGCATCCGGCGTCTGTTGTAAATTGGAACGTCAGCTTGTAGGAATAGAGCGCCTGAAATTTCCGGTCGTAGCGCTTGTCGAGTTTTCCGTATTTGCCGTCGCCCAGCAGCGGCCAGCCTGCGGCGGCCATCTGCGCGCGGATCTGATGGGTGCGCCCGGTCACAAGCTCGCACTCCACAAGGCTCAGCCCGTTCCGGCTCTGAAGCGTTTTGTAGAATGTGATGCAGGTCTTTGAACCCTTCTGCGGCGTTTTCGTGATGTAGACGCGGTTTTCCTTCGCGTCCTTGAACAGCTGCCCCTCGAGCCTGCCGGAGGCCGGGCGGGGCGTTCCGTGCACAATGCAAAGATAGCGCTTGTCGATTTCGCGATCCTTGATCTTCTGGTTCAGAATGCGCAGTGCCTCCGCGTTCTTTGCGGCAATGACAATGCCGCCGGTATTGCGGTCGATGCGGTTGCACAGGGCCGGGGCAAAGGCGTGCTCCTCTCTGGGCCGCCACTCGCGGTTGGCGTAGAGATATGCCTGAATGTGATCGATCAGCGTTTTGCCGTATTCCGCGCCGTCATGCGGATGCACGGCCTGTCCGGGCTTTTTATCGACCAGCAGGAGATTTTCGTCCTCATAGACGATATGCAGTTTCGGCGCGGCGACGGTCAAATAAGCATTTTCTTCTTTTGGGGTATCAAAAAACTCGTCGTTGATGTATAATTGCAGCGTGTCCCCGGCGGTCAGCCGCGTGTCGCGCTCGGCGCGTTTGCCATTCAGCTTGATGCGCTTGAGCCGGATGTATTTCTGTGCCAGCGAAGCGGGGAGCAGGGGAACGGCCTTTGCCAGCCACCGGTCGAGCCGCTGCCCGGCGTCGTTCTGTGTGATGGTGAATTCCTTCATAGCGGTCTCCATACAAAACAAATAGTCTGTTTTTATTTTATCACGCGGCGTCCTTTCTGTAAAGAATCCGGTGTTCGCGAAAAAGAACGAAAAATTTATGAAAAAGTATTTGACTTCCCTGCGATTATTCGATATAATATCCATCGCACGATTATGGATTGGAGGGCGCTATGCTGCTGGATCTGAAGCCAATTCTTGTAACGCCCGGCGCAAGTCTTCCGTTTGAAACGCACGAAAATCTGTCCGACCTTGTTTTCGGCAGCTGCAGGCCCGCGTCAGAGCCGATTCTGGCCAGCGGCAAGGTTCGCAATACGGCAGGCGTTCTAGAACTGACCGGCGAACTCAGCACGACGCTGCACGGCGTATGCGACCGCTGCGCCGGTAAGTTTACGCGTGCGGTGCAGATCCCGGTCCACGCAGTTCTGGTTTCAGAAGAGGAGCTGGAGCAGACGGAGGATGAATGGGTGTTCGGCATCCACGACGGCTGCGCCGATCTGACCGACATCATCACGACCGCCTTTGTTCTCAATATGGACAGCCAGCTTCTGTGCAGGCCCGACTGCAAGGGCGTTTGCTTCCGCTGCGGCAAAAACCTCAACGAAGGGCCGTGCGGCTGCAAAAAGGAACCCGATTCCCGTTTTGCTGTTTTACAGCAGTTACTGGATAAATAAGTAGATAATGTGCCTTCGGGCATTTAGACCAAGGAGGTGTACCACATGGCAGTACCCAAGAGAAAAGTATCCCGCGCAAGAAGAGATAAGAGACGCAGTTCCCACTGGAAGCTGGCGATCCCCGGCGTCGTCGCTTGCCCGAAGTGCGGCGAGCCCCGCCTGCCTCACAGAGCCTGCAAGGCTTGCGGCTACTACAATGGCCGTGAAGTCATTTCTGTTGAAGCTAAGTGATTTCGCTGAAAGAGATGAGAGGGAGGCTGTGCGCCTTCCTCTTTTCTTATCCTGAAAAGGAAGCCTGAAAGGAGGGCCTACCATGTCGAAGCCCATCGTAGCCATCGTCGGCCGGCCGAACGTCGGCAAGTCGATGCTCTTTAACAAACTGACCGGCAAGCGCATGGCCATCGTCGAGGACACGCCCGGCGTCACCCGCGACCGCATTTACGGCGAATGCGAGTGGAACGGCCGCGGCTTTGCCCTTGTCGACACCGGCGGCATCGAGCCCGGCACGAACAACGAAATGCTGAAGTTCATGCGCCGTCAGGCGGAGATCGCCATCGAGACGGCCACGGTCATCGTTATGGTCGTCGACGTGACGGTCGGCCTGACCGCTGCGGACGCGGAGGTCGCGTCCATGCTCAAGCGGTCGAAAAAGCCGGTCGTGCTGGCCGTCAACAAGTGCGACCAGACCGGCCATGCCAATCCCGACGCGTATGAATTCTACGCGCTTGGCCTCGGCGACCCTATCGAGGTTTCCGCCGTCCACGGTCACGGCACGGGTGATCTGCTCGACGCGTGCGTCGAAAGCTTCCCGCCGGACGACGGCGAGGAATACGACGAGGACGTCATCAAGGTCGCCATCATCGGCAAGCCGAACGTCGGCAAATCGAGCCTGCTCAATCAGATTCTCGGCGAGGAGCGCGTGATCGTCTCCAATGTCGCAGGCACGACGCGTGACGCCATCGACAGCTATTTTGAAAACGAATCCGGCAAGTTCCTGTTCATTGACACCGCCGGTATGCGGCGCAAGTCGAAGGTCGACGATGCAGTTGAGAAATATTCCAATCTGCGCTCCATTGCCGCCATTGAGCGTGCGGATGTGTGCCTCATCCTGATCGACGCCAACGAGGGCGTGACGGAGCAGGACACCAAGGTAGCGGGTCTGGCCCACGACGCCGGCAAGGCCTGCATCATTGTGGTGAACAAGTGGGATCTCATCGAGAAGGACGGCAAGACCATGGACCGCATGCGGGAGGACATCCGCCGCGACCTGAGCTATATGCCCTACGCCCCCATCCTGTTCATCTCCGCTCTGACGGGCCAGCGGGTAAACCGCCTGTTCGAGCTGATCAACTATGTCAACGATCAGGCCGCCGTGCGCATCACCACCGGTATGCTCAACAACGTCCTCGCCGACGCGCAGGCGCGCGTCCAGCCGCCGACCGACAAGGGCAGGAGGCTCAAGATATTCTATATTACTCAGGCATCGACCCGCCCGCCGACATTTGTCTGCTTTGTCAACCGCAAGGATCTTTTTCATTACAGCTATCAGCGGTATATCGACAATCAGATTCGCTCGGTATTCGGCCTTGAGGGCACTCCGACGCGCATGATAATCAGAGAAAGGGAATCAAACAAGAAATGATAGTTCTCGGTATCGATCCCGGATATGCAATAGTCGGCTGCGGTGTTGTGGAGTATAAAAACAACCACTTCACCATGCTCGACTACGGCGCGGTGACAACGCCCGCCGGGATGCCGTTCAACCTCAGGCTTGAGCGCATATACGACGGAG
>OHEG01001151.1_pt1 | contig 10977 bp, 9 predicted proteins | sample 1567181 | NCBI WGS metagenome assembly OHEG01 (sample SAMEA3879534, study PRJEB24766) | human gut metagenome | biome: human-associated habitat; feature: feces | place: USA | collected 1985/1987 | reverse complement strand
CGGCTGTTTGAGGTGTGCACCACCCACGGCGTGCCCGCCATCGTGGCCATGGGGCGCAAGGGCGGCAGCAATGTTGCCGCTGCCATCTGCAACGCGCTGGTGTATTCCGCCGCCGGGATGCTGGACCCCACCGACCGGGGATGGAAATAATATTTTTATTGTTCGCGTTCAAAGTGCTCTGCGGCGCACTTTGAACGCTTTTTTTAACCAATTCTCCCCTAGAGGGGTATTCTTTCATTGGCTGGTATGGTATACTCGGCTTAGTTCAACAAATCGGAATTGACGGAGGAACAGTTATGGATATATTAGTAAGAGATGCAAAGCTTGAAGATGCTGAACGTATTTTAGATATTTATGCTTATTATGTTGAGAATACTGCCATTACATTTGAATATGTCGTTCCAACACTCATGGATTTTCAAAAGCGTATGGAAATGACTATGAAAAGATACCCCTATCTTGTTATTGAAAAAGACGGAGCAATTCAAGGCTATGCGTATGCAGGTGCTTTTGTAGGCAGGGCGGCTTATGATTGGTCATGTGAACTGACGGTATATCTTGACCATACTGCTCAAAAATGCGGTTTGGGAAGAAAGATATATGAGGCACTTGAAAATAGATTGAGTGAAATGGGAATTTTGAACTTGTATGCTTGTATTGGTTATCCGAGAGTTGAAGATGAATACCTTAACAGCAACAGCGCAGAATTTCATGCACATTTGGGTTTTTCAAAAGTTGGGGAATTTTATAAATGCGGTTATAAATTTGGACGTTGGTACAACATGATTTGGATGGAAAAGATTATCGGAAAACATCATGAGGACCAACCGTCTGTAAAATTTCCTGAATAAATCAGAATGACTCGTTAGTTTCGCAGCTTCCAGTTTGTCGCACTCATTATTTTTCTTTCTTGTATAAACGGGATACCGGAGCGTCCGCAGACGCTCCGGTATCCCGTTTTCATCTATAATTTTTCTCTTTTATCTGCGGCTGCGCGCCGGGCGGCGGTGGAGGGCACAGTAATAGCCGAAGGCGGTGCCGCACAAGCCGCCCACGATGTGCATAAAGTTTGCCACGTTATCGTGCACAAAGATGATATCGTACACCTGCTGGCCAAAGTACAGTGCCGCCACCAGCAGCATGGTGACCGGGATGCCGCCGGAAAAGCCCGCCAGCGAGGACAGCATGATGAGCATGAACACGATGCCGGACGCACCCAACAGCCCCGTGTGGGGGAACAGGATGCATTGCAGCACGCCGGTGACCAGCGCGGTGAACAGAATGCCCTTGAGCAGCGGGATGCTGCCGTATTTCTCCTCCATGGGCGGGCCCACCACCAACAGCAGCAGCATATTATTGAGAAAATGCTCCCAGTTGGCATGGCCCAGCACATGACCGAACAGCCGGATGTAGCCCAGTGGGTCCCGCCACGAAGAGCGGTACACGCAGAACAGGTTCATGGTGCTCCAGCCGTCCGTCCAGCCGTCTGCCAGCAGCACCAGCATGGACAGCAGAAAAAAGGTAAGGATCACCGGCGAGTTATACTGGAGTTCCAGTTTCAGCTTGATCTTTTTCGTAAACAGTCATTCCCTTCACAGTATTATCGGCTTTACCCTCTGGTTTGCACCCAGTATGCACCCATGCTTTGACCGGGCTGGTTTGTTACCTCGTCGTTGAGGTACGCCGCAAGGCCGCAGGCCGCAGGCTGCCAGCTGAGCGCGGCTTCCACCGTGGGGTACTCCACCTCGGCGTACCAGAACGCTGTGGGCAAGCCCTCGTCCACATGGTTCACCTCCAGCACCGCGCCGTCCGGCAGGCGGTAGCTCCGGCGCACCTTCTTGATCAGGGGCTTGCCGATGATCTTCTCTTCCAGCTGCACAAACAGGTCTTTGTCGATGCTGCGCTCGATCTCCTCCCGTGCCAAGCCCCCTGCGGACTTGAAGCAGAGGATATAGTCGGTGCTGCCGCCGGTCAGTGCTTCCTCCCGGATGCGCACCGTGGGCTGCACGCTGATATAGCCCTGCCGCATGGTAAATTCTTCCTCAAGGGGCAGCCCCTCCGGCCAGCCGGTCACCATCCATTTGCGTTCGATCTCCATAGCGTTTTCTTCCTTCCGCAAAATTTTGTATTTATTCTACCATATTTTTATGTTATGATAAAGAGCAGAACAAGCATCATTTTGCGCATTCTTTGTTGAAGGAGCATTTTATGAAAAGCGAACGCACTTATCCTGTATATAAAGTCAACAAGCACGCCGAGGGTCTTTTGGTGGGCGGGCACCCCTGGGTGTACGAGAACGACATTCTGGAAGCCCCCGGCACCGAGCCGGAAAACGGCACGCTGGTGGATGTGGTCAGCCCCAAGGGCGCCTATCTCGGCACCGGTTTTCTCTCGCTGCAAAGCAAGATCCGGGTGCGGCTGATCTCCCGCAACGCCAACGACACCTTTGATGCCGCCTTCTGGCGCCGCCGGGTGGAGTACGCATGGGCCTACCGCAAAACGGTGCTGGAGCCTGCCGACCTCTCTGCCTGCCGCTTCATTTTTGGCGAGGCAGACCAGTTCCCCGGCCTGACGGTAGACCGGTTCAACAATGTTCTGGTCACCCAGACCCTGAGCGTGGGCATGGAAAAGCTGAAGCCGGTGCTCTTCCCGCTTTTGGCTGAGGTGCTGCGGGCAGACGGACAGACCATTGACGGCATCTACGAGCGCAACGATGAAACCCTGCGTGCCAAGGAGGGGCTGGAACAAAACAAGGGCTGGTTTGCCCTGCCCGGCGAAAGCCACCCGGAAACCACCCAGACCGAGATCTGCGAAAACGGCGTATATTACCATGTGGACTTTGAAAACGGCCAAAAGACCGGCTTTTTCCTTGACCAGAAATATAATCGTCGGGCGGTAGCACGCCTTGCCGCCGGGCATACCGTGCTGGACTGCTTTACCCACACCGGCAGCTTTGCCTTGAACGCGGCCAAGGGCGGGGCAGCCCGGGTGACTGCTGCCGACATCAGCGCCGAAGCCATTGCCATGGCAAAGCGCAACGCCGAGCGCAACGGTCTCAACAACATGGATTTCCTCTGCGAGGACACTTTTGCCCTGCTGCCCCGGCTGGAAAAGGAGGGCCACCCCTACGACTTTATCATTCTGGATCCCCCTGCCTTTACCAAGGCGCGCCGCACGGTGGAGAACGCCATGCGCGGCTACAAGGAGATCAACTACCGCGCCATGAAGCTGCTGCCCCGGGGCGGGTATCTGGCCACTGCCAGCTGCTCCCACTTTGCCACCGAGGAGCTGTTCATCAAGATGCTGCGCGCCGCCGCCAAGGACGCCCACCGGCAGCTGCGGCAGATCGAGGTAAAGCAGCAGGCACCGGATCACCCCATTCTGTGGGGCGTGCCGGAGACGAACTACCTCAAGTTTTTCCTGTTTCAGGTCATCTGATGCTTTTACAATAAGAACAATCGCCGCACGCTGCGCACCTTTCAGCCGGAGAAAGCCGTCCTGAAGGGGGCTTTTTCGATGCAAAAGTCATACCAATCGCGGTTATTCCAAAAATCCGAGATCGTGTTTGTGCAGAATCGTCAGTTTTGTCAATTGCCTTTTTTGCCCGCAAGGACTATAATCTTAGCCATAGACAGCAACGGCGCTGTGGGTCACCTCCTGACTCGCAGCGCCGTTTTTGTTAAGATGTAAGCACGCTTTGGGTTTTTGCATTGCGGCAGACCCAAGGCGAAAGAAAAAAGTAAGATCAAGTAAGGAGTAGGATTTATGGCAGCAAATGTTATGGAGATCTACGGCAGCAAGGTCTTTAATGAGCACGTTATGAAGGAGCGCCTGCCCAGCGCTACCTACAAGAGCCTGAAGAACACCCTGCACAAGGGTGCTCCGCTGGATATCGAGGTGGCAAACGTCGTTGCCAGCGTGATGAAGCGCTGGGCTATGGAGCTGGGTGCCACCCATTACACCCACTGGTTCCAGCCCCTGACCGGCATCACCAGCGAGAAGCACGATGGCTTCGTCAGCCCTGTGGGCGACGGTACCGCCATCATGGAGTTCTCCGGTAAGGAGCTGGTACGCGGTGAGCCCGATGCTTCCTCCTTCCCCTCCGGCGGTCTGCGCGCTACCTGTGAGGCACGCGGCTACACCGCATGGGACCCCACCAGCTATGCCTTTGTGAAGGATGATGTGCTGTGCATTCCTACTGCATTCGTCAGCTACACCGGCGAGGCTCTGGATAAAAAGACTCCCCTGCTGCGTTCCATGAACGCACTGTCCGGTCAGGCCGTCCGCATCCTGAAGCTGTTCGGCAAGGATGTGGACTATGTTTCCACCACCGTCGGCCCCGAGCAGGAGTACTTCCTGGTCAAAAAGGAGGACTACGAGGCACGTCAGGATCTGATCCTCACCGGCCGCACCCTGTTCGGTGCTCCCTCTGCCAAGGGTCAGGAGCTGGAAGAGCACTACTTCGGTGTCATCCGTCCCGAGGTTTCTGCGTTCATGAAGGAGCTGGACGAGGAGCTGTGGAAGCTGGGCGTGCCCGCCAAGACCAAGCACAACGAGGTTGCTCCCTGCCAGCACGAGCTTGCTCCCATCTTCGACACCACCAACGTAGCCATCGACCACAACCTGCTGACCATGGAAATGATGCGCAAGATCGCACCCAAGTATGGTCTGGTCTGCCTGCAGCATGAGAAGCCCTTTGAAGGCGTGAACGGCAGCGGCAAGCACAACAACTGGTCCATGAGCACCACCCACGAGAACCTGCTGGATCCCGGCGACACTCCCATGGAGAACCTGCAGTTCCTGATCTTCCTGGCCGCTGTTATCAAGGCTGTGGATGAGTACGCTGACCTGCTGCGCACCTCTGTGGCCACCCCGGGCAACGATCACCGTCTGGGCGCTAACGAAGCACCTCCGGCCATCATCTCCATCTTCGTGGGCGAGGAGCTGGAAGCTGTCATCGATGCGATCGCATCCGATTCTCCCTATGCCGGCCCCGTCAAGATGAAGATGGATCTGGGCGTGGACGTTCTGCCCAAGTTCAGCAAGGACACCACCGACCGCAACCGTACCTCTCCCTTCGCCTTCACCGGCAACAAATTCGAGTTCCGGATGCTGGGCTCCTCTAACTCCATCGCCTGTGCCAACATCATGCTCAATGCCGCGGTAGCCCAGTCGCTGAAGCTCTACGCGGATGAGCTGGAGCAGGCGGAGGACTTCAACGCCGCCCTGCACGAGCTGATCAAGCGCACCATCAAGGCGCACAAGCGGATCATCTTCAACGGGAACGGCTACGATGACACGTGGATCCGGGAGGCCACGGAGAAGCGGGGCCTGCTCAACCTGCGTACCACGCCGGACGCGATCCCGGAGATCTTGAAGCCGAAGAATATCGAGATGCTGACGACCCAGAGAGTCTATACCGAGGCGGAGCTGCGCTCCCGATATGAGATCATGCTGGAAAACTACTGCAAAACGGTGTGCATCGAGGCGCAGACCATGAGCGATATGGCGCGCAAGCAGATCCTGCCCGCCGTGGCGCACTACGCCGCGGACGTGGCGCGGGACGCTGCCGGCAAGCAGGCATTGGATCCCGACATCCGCTGCGGCTATGAGACGAAGCTCGTCAAGAAGCTGACGGCAGTGGCTGAAAGCATCGACACGCGTGTCGATGCGCTGGACGGCGCGATCGCCAGGTTCAAGACCCTCAGCGATGTGACCGAGGGCGCAAATTTCATTCGGGATGAGATGCTCTCCCGTATGACGGAGCTGCGGGTCGCCGCAGACGAAGCGGAAACGATGACGGCGGAGAGCGCGTGGCCGTTCCCCACCTACGGTGATCTGCTGTTCAGCGTCAAGTGACTGCAGCAAAAAAGAGGCGGCACCGCGAGCGCAGCACTCGCCCTGTTGCACACAGACACTATTTAGGAGGTCAATGCGATGTGTTCTATCATGGGCTACTGTGCCGAGGACGCAGATCACGCGCTGTTCAAAGAGTGCTTTGACAAAACCCTCTCCCGCGGCCCCGACGACAGCCGTATCGTGGACACAGGAAAAGGGCTGCTGGGCTTTCACCGGCTCGCCATCATGGGCTTGCAGCCAGAGGGGATGCAGCCCTTCCAGCTGGGTCACAGCTATGTGGTCTGCAACGGCGAGATCTACGGATTCGAACGGATCAGGGAGGCACTGCAGGAGAAGGGCTATACCTTTGAGAGCGGCTCCGACTGTGAGATCCTGCTCCCGCTGTATAAGGAGTACGGCGTGGAGATGTTCCGGATGCTGGACGCGGAATTTGCGCTGATCCTGTACGATGGAGACACGGAAAGCTATATCGCCGCCCGCGATCCCATCGGCATCCGCCCGCTCTACTACGGCTATGACGCCGCCGGCGCCATCGTCTTTGCCAGCGAGCCCAAAAACCTGGTGGGGCTCTGCGGAAAGATCATGCCGTTCCCGCCGGGACACTATTACAAGGACGGAAAATTCGTCTGCTACCGGGACATCACCGCCGTCAGGGAGGTCTGTCAGGACGACATAGAGACCGTATGTACGTCCATCCGCGAAAAGCTCATCGCCGGTATCCGGAAGCGGCTGGTGTCCGACGCCAAGGTCGGCTTCCTCCTCAGCGGCGGTCTGGACTCCTCGCTGGTATGCGCGGTGGCGCAGCGATGCTCTGACCAGCCGATCCGCACGTTTGCCATCGGCATGAGCGAGGACGCCATTGATCTGAAGTACGCCAGAGAGGTGGCGGACTACATCGGCAGCCAACACACGGAGGTCTATATGACGCCGGAGGAGGTCATAGCCTCGCTGGAGACGGTGATCGCGCTGCTGGGCACCTACGATATCACCACCATCCGCGCCAGCATGGGGATGTATCTGGTTTGCAGGGCGATCCACCGGCAGACCGACATCCGGGTGCTGCTGACCGGCGAGATCAGCGATGAGCTGTTCGGCTATAAATACACCGACTTCGCCCCGTCGGCGGCGGAGTTCCAGGCGGAGGCGGTCAAGCGTATCCGGGAGCTGCACATGTACGATGTGCTGCGGGCTGACCGCTGCATCTCCGTGAACTCTCTGGAGGCGCGGGTACCTTTCGGCGATCTGGATTTTGTGGAATACGTGATGAGCATTGACCCGGAGTTGAAGCTGAATAAGTATGGAAAGGGGAAATACCTGCTTCGCCACGCCTTCGAGGGGGATTACCTCCCCCACGACATCCTCTATCGGGAAAAAGCCGCGTTCTCCGATGCGGTGGGTCATTCCATGGTGGATTACCTGAAGGACTACGCGGAGCATCGCTACACCGACAGCGAATTTGAGGAAAAGCGTCAGGCATATGCACACGCCCGGCCCTTTACCAAGGAGTCCCTTTTGTACCGCGAGATTTTCGAGACGTATTACCCCGGTCAGAGCGAGATGGTCGCGGATTTCTGGATGCCCAACAGGGCGTGGAAGGGCTGCGATGTGAACGACCCCTCCGCGCGTGTGCTCGCCAACTACGGCGACAGCGGGAAATAACAGCAGGCGGGTGCGCCACAGCCGCCCATGGAAAACAGCCGGGCACCCGAAGATCCGTGACCGCGCCGCGCAGGTGCTGCTGGGGCATATCCTGCCGGGCGAGGTGATTCGCCAACCCTCGCTATCCAAACTGCGCCGCATCACCGTCAAATGAAACGGTGATGCGGCGCAGTCCCGCCTTTATTGCAGTTTCTTCCATCGCTTCTGTCCTGCCCTTTAGTCATTCTTGAAGAACGCCACCACAACGGCGCCGGGACCTGCATGCGTCCCGATCACGCTGCCCACCGTTGTGTAGCGGACTTCTTTCAGGTTACCCTCCCAGATGTGGCGGCTATCCTCGATGTACTTTAATAGAAGCGCATCGGAAAGTCCGCTGTAACCAAGCAGCACCGGCTTGCTGAAATCAATGCCGCCCGCCTTGTCGATCTCCTGAACGAGCAGGTTGTTGCCCATTTTAGAGCCGCGCGCTTTTCCGAGTACGCGGATCTCCCCGTCAACAACGGAAAGCACGGGCTTGATGTTCAGTACCCCTCCGGCAAACGCGGCTGTCTTTGAAATGCGGCCGCCCCGCTTGAGGTATTCGAGGGTGTCCACCAGTGCCACAACGACGATTTTTTCCTTTTCCGTCTCCATAGCCTTCGCGATTTCCTGCGCGGAGGCTCCCGCGTCCAGAAGCCGGAACGCAAGCTCCACAAGGATACCGGTGCCCATGGCCGCGCTTGCGCCGTCCACAACATAGATATTCTCATAATCCTCCGCCGCGATCACGGCGCTTTGATAGGTGCCGGAGAATCTGGACGCGAGGGTGATGACAACGGCGGCCTCTCCCGCCTGCTTTGCCTTTTCAAACTCTTTGATAAAGTCGTTCGGCGCCGCCTGACTGGTGGTGGGCAGCACATCACTCTCGACCAGCTTCTCATAAAACGTTTTGTTGTCGATGGTCACGCCGTCGATGTATTCCTCCTGCCCGAAGTGAACGGTGAGGGGGACGGTATAGACCCGCTCCTTGATCTCGGGGACCAGATCTGCGGTAGAATCAACAATGATCCTTGTTTTCAATTACATCACATCTCCTTATTCTTCGCTGTTTTGGACGATAGCCTCAAGGCTTCTGCTGATGGTGGATAGGCTGCGGTAGAACTTGATCCTTTCCTCTTCCGTGAGCGCATGGCTGATCGTTTCCAGAACGCCGTCGATCTTCTCCGCAATTCTTTTGCCGGTGTCCCGCCCCTTCTCCGTCAGGAGCAGGGGACTTTTGTACCGCTTGGCGCCGGCATCGCGCAGGAGAAAGCCGTTGGTCTCCAGATAGTCCACCGCGCGGGAAATGGTGGCCTTGTCCTCCTCGCAATGCTCGCACAGCTCCGCCGAGGTCACGCTGCCCAACGAATAAATGTAGTACAGGCAGGACGCATGGATGCTTCTGAGATGATAGGCGGCCATCTCCTGATTTTTGATTTTCCGTATGTCGCGGCTGATCCTGTTGATCAAAACAGTAAAAGTCTCAAATCTCTCCTGCATGACTGTCCTCCACTCCTGCAAATGTTGAAGTTTCAACAAGCGGAGCTTATCACATAAATGTTGAAATGTCAACAGCAAACTCTGCATCGCCTTCATTCTTTGATCGGCATCCCATGCCGCGGGATTTCTGCGCCCAATTCCGCGACGCAGGCGTGGATACGCCTGTCATCTACGAGGCGGCCGGCAACCAGTCTCCAGAGGAAAGTCTCGACCATGTGAGGCGCTATCTGCTCGGCTGACCTCCCGTATCAAATAAAAATCACCGCCTCATCGGGCGGTGGTTTTTATTTGCCCGGCAAAAGCCGGCGGATGCGGACGATATCTCCCGCAGGGAGAAGCTCCACCGCGGCAATTATGCTTCCGGCGGCGCCTTACCCTTTTTATGCGTACCGCTTTCGCAGGGTCAGATTCATGTAGTGCAGGTACAGCATCCCGAAGGGGTTTTTATAGTCCTCGTGCCACGGCTTGTTCCTGCCGCAGAAGTGCAGGACCGCCGTGTTCCGCATGACCCAGCTCAGGTCGTGCTTACCGGTGCTGCGGATGAGATACTTGGAGTAGTTCCGCACATCGTAGTTCCAGAGGACGTCCTCCACCGGTCGGGTCTCCTTGCCGTAGAGGATGTTGAATACGTCCTGATCCGGCAGGATCAGTTCCTTTTCGTGCTCGCTGACGCAGGCAAAGACATCCTCCGCCGTCACCAGCTTGCGGGCGGCAGTCAGGTCGATGAGCATGACGCCGGAGTTGAAATACTCGTGCTCCGTGTCCAGCCGCATCTGATTGATGCCGTTGGCCATCTCGGTGAGCCCCGTGTGGGACGCCGCCGCAAAGGCTTTGCCGTACAGATCCATCTCCCACAGAGGCCGCAGCGGGTTGATGATGAGCATATCCGGATCGAGGTACAGCACCCGCTCCACCTCCCGGGGCAGGATCAGCGGAGAGAGCAGCCGGTAGTACATCTCCTTAGGGTAGCGCTTGCTGGTGGGGGCGCTTTCAAAGAGCGCCGCGTCCACGGCGATGGGCCTCAGCGCCGCGCCGAGGGCAGCGCAGAACGACGCCAGCTCCTCCAGCTTCTCCGCAGGGATGGCGCTGTGGAGCAGGTACACGGTGACGTCCGTCTCCGCGGGGTTGCTGGCGAAAAGGGAATCCAGCATGACCTTGCAGGGCAGCAGATAGTTTTCATCAAGCGTCAGCAGTATATTCATCACGGTCTCCTCCGTTTCTGTTTTCAGCTCACCTCCTTCAATATAATGCAGATTTCAGGGTGTCCGCAAGGGGGCAAGGCTATTGTTCACACTTTGTTCAGAGAGGGGTCGCGGGATCGGTGGAAAGTTTTCTCTCCTTCTTCTCCCATAACGCAAACCCAGACGGCGCCGTCTGGACCCTATTTCCGGTTTTGTCACGCCTTCCGCAGGAACAGCACGCCCAGCGTGCCCGGGCCGCAGTGGGAGGAAACCGTGCAGCCCGCCTGAGTGACGAATACCTCCTCGAAGGGGGCCAGCTCCCGTACCAGCGCCGTCAGCTGCGACAGCGTCTCCTCCGGCACCTCGCCGGAGTGGGTGATGAAGGCGTGGTCGGCTACCACCGCCTTCCCCGCCAGCCGCTCCGCGATGTACTGGCGATACACCTTGTCCATGGAGCCGCGGTACTTTTTGCACACCACCAGCTTGCCCTCCCGCATCTCCAGACAGGGCTTCAGCTTCAGCATGTTGGCGCCCAGTGCCGCCACGCCGCTGCACCGGCCGCCCTTCCACATGTACTCCAGCGTGTCCAGCACGAAACTGGTGTCGCTGTGAGGGGCCAGGCGGCGCAGCTCTGCCGCGATATCCGCCGCCGCCATGCCGCCATCCCGCAGTTTGGCTCCCCGGAGGGCCAGCAGACCGCCGCCGGTGGACAGCTGGCGGCTGTCCACCACGTGGATCTCTCCCCGCTCCGTCAGCTCCT
>OHEG01001148.1_pt1 | contig 10993 bp, 18 predicted proteins | sample 1567181 | NCBI WGS metagenome assembly OHEG01 (sample SAMEA3879534, study PRJEB24766) | human gut metagenome | biome: human-associated habitat; feature: feces | place: USA | collected 1985/1987 | reverse complement strand
CTGTAGTTGTACGTACGGTTAAGGGCGCTCGTCGTAAAGACGGTTCCTATATCAAATTTGACGAAAATGCTGCTGTTATCATTAAAGATGATAAGACTCCAAGAGGAACTCGTATTTTTGGGCCAGTAGCAAGAGAGCTTCGTGACAAACAGTTTATGAAAATTGTTTCCTTAGCTCCGGAAGTATTATAGGAGGTTCACTATGGCAACATCAAAGATTAAAAAAGGCGATACAGTTAAAGTTATGGTCGGCGATGCAGTAAAATGCAAAGGCAAAGAAGGAAAAGTTCTTTCCGTAGATCAGAAAAACGCAAGAGTTGTTGTTGAAGGCGTAAACATGGTTACAAAGCACACAAAACCTTCAGCAGCTAATCCAAACGGCGGAATCATCGAGAAGGAAGCTCCAATCGATATCTCCAACGTTATGTATGTTCATAAAGGAAAGACAACAAAGGTTGGTTTCAAGATGGATGGCGATAAGAAAGTCCGTTTTGCAAAATCAACAGGAGAAGTAATCGACTAATTGGAGAGAGGAGGTCTAGACACGTGAGCAGACTTAAAGATATGTATAAAGACGAGATCGTAGATGCTATGATCAAGAAATTCGGTTATAAGAATATTATGGAAGTGCCGAAGCTCGACAAGGTTGTTATCAACATGGGCGTTGGCGAAGCAAAAGACAATGCAAAAGCATTAGACTCAGCTGTAGCTGATATGGAAAAGATCACTGGACAGAAAGCAGTTCTGACCAGAGCTAAAAATTCAGTAGCTAACTTCAAGTTAAGAGAAGGTCAGGCAATCGGATGCAAGACAACACTTCGTGGCGAAAAGATGTATGAATTCTTAGATCGTCTGGTAAACCTTGCACTGCCTCGAGTTCGTGACTTTAGAGGTGTTAATCCTAACGCATTTGACGGCAGAGGAAATTATGCACTTGGTATCAAGGAGCAGATCATCTTCCCCGAGATCGAATTCGAGAAGGTCGATGCAGTCCGTGGCATGGATGTCTGCTTCGTCACCACCGCAAAGACTGACGAGGAGGGCAAGGAGCTGCTGAAGGCTCTGGGCGCTCCCTTCGCAGAGAACAACTAAGGGAGGAGATTTGTAAAATGGCTAAACTGTCTATGAAGCTGAAGCAGTCTCGTCCTGCTAAGTTCTCTACCCGTGCATACACCCGCTGCCGCATCTGCGGCCGTCCCCACTCCGTGCTGCGCAAGTACGGCGTGTGCCGTGTGTGCTTCCGTGAGCTGGCCTACAAGGGCGAGATCCCGGGCGTGAAGAAGGCTTCCTGGTAATTTACCAGAGGGCTGGATAGAATGTCGGATATCCGCCCCGGGGCAAACAACTTGTTTCGGGGCGGTATCATTATAAAAACACTGAGAGCTAATCTAAGGAGGTTAGTGGCAAATGCAGATTACTGATCCTATCGCGGACCTGCTGACTCGCATCCGCAACGCAAGCACTGCCAAACACCCTTCTGTGGAGATCCCCGCTTCCAACATGAAGAAGGCTATCTGCCAGATTCTGGTTGACGAGGGCTACATCAAGGGTATGCAGGTCAAGAACGATACCGTTCAGGGCACCATCGTTGTCACCCTGAAGTACCAGGCTAACGGCGAGCCCGTTATCGCTGGTCTGCGCCGTGTGTCCAAGCCCGGCCTGCGTATCTACACCAACTGCGAGGATATGCCCAAGGTCATGAAGGGCCTGGGCACCGCAATCATTTCCACCTCTAAGGGCATCATGACCGATAAGGCTGCTCGTGCTGCGCACGTTGGCGGCGAGGTCCTGGCCTTTGTGTGGTAAGAAAGGGGTAAAAGACAATGTCGAGAATTGGAAGAAAACCCATCGTCATTCCTGCCGGCGTTACTGTCACTGTCGATGAGGCAGCACACACCGTCGCCGTCAAGGGCCCCAAGGGCAGCCTGAATTCCAACTATCATCCCCTGATGACCGTTAAGGTCGAGGGCAATGAGGTTTTGGTTACCCGCCCCAATGACGAACCCAAGGCCCGCAGCCTGCACGGCCTGACCCGTACCAACATCGCCAACATGGTGAACGGTGTTGTGAACGGCTACGAGAAGAAGCTGGAGATCGTTGGCGTTGGTATGCGCTGCCAGAAGCAGGGCTCCAACCTGGTCATGAACCTGGGCTTCTCTCATCAGGTGAATATCCCCGATACCGAGGATTGCACCATTGTGTGGCAGGATCCCAACCACTTCTCTGTTACCGGTATCGACAAGCAGAAGGTCGGCCAGTATGCTGCAGAGATCCGCGGCAAGAAGCCGCCTGAGCCGTACAAGGGCAAGGGCATCCGCTACGCTGGCGAGGTCGTCAAGCACAAAGAAGGCAAGGCCGGTAAGGGCAAGAAATAAGGTAAGGAGTGAAAGACAATGGTTAAGCAGATCGACAAGAACGAAGCTCGTCTTCGTCGTCATCGCCGCGTTCGCAACAAGATCAGCGGCACCGCAGCACGTCCTCGCCTGGATGTTTTCCGCTCCGCCAAGCACATCTACGCTCAGATCATCGATGATGAGCAGGGCGTTACTCTGGTGTCGGCGTCCACTATGGACAAGGACTTCAACGGCAACGGCGGCAACGTCGAGGCCGCTGCTGAGATCGGCAAGAAGGTTGCAGCAAAGGCTCTGGAAAAGGGCATCACCGAGGTCGTGTTCGACCGTGGTGGCTACGTTTATCATGGCCGTGTTAAGGCCCTGGCTGATGGCGCCCGTGAGGGCGGCCTGAAGCTGTAATGAGAGGAGGAAACACATTATGGCTATGAGAAACCGTGAAGACGACGGCATGATCACCAAGGTTGTCTCCATCAACCGCGTTTCCAAGACTGTCAAGGGCGGCCGCATCATGAAGTTTGCTGCTCTGGTTGTCGTTGGCGACGGCAAGGGTACCATCGGCTACGGCATCGGCAAGTCCGGTGAAGTTCCCGAGGCTATCCGCAAGGGTGAGGCCGCTGCCAAGAAGAACATGCACAAGGTTGCCCTGAAGGGCACCACCATCCCCCACGAGATCGTCGGCAAGTACGGCGCAGGCGCTGTTCTGCTCAAGCCGGCTGCACCCGGTACCGGTATGATCGCCGGCGGCCCCGTGCGTGCCGTCATTGAGGCTGCTGGCATCAAGGACGTTCGTGCGAAGTCTATGCGTTCCAACAACCCCATCAACGTTGTTGCTGCTACCTTTGCAGGTCTGTGCGGTCTGGTCAGCGCCGAGTCTGTCGCTGAGAAGCGCGGCAAGACCGTGAAAGAAATTCTGGGTTAAGGAGGTAACTAACCATGGCAGATAAGATGCTCAAGATCGAGCTGAAGAAGAGCCTGATCGGCCGCGGCGCTAAGCAGATCGCTACCGCTGAGGCTCTGGGCCTGAAGAAGCCGGGCGACGTTACCGTTCAGCCTGACAACGCCGCTACGCAGGGCAAGATCGCAAAGATCGGCTTCCTGCTCAGCGTCACCGAAGCCTAATAGCAGGGGGTATACGCACAATGAAGCTTCATGAATTGCACGCCAGCAAGGGCGCCAACAAGCCTGTGACCCGCAAGGGCCGCGGCATTGGCTCCGGCAATGGCAAGACTGCCGGCTTCGGCAGCAAGGGCCAGAAGGCCCGTTCCGGCGTGAAGCACGCTGGTTTCGAGGGCGGTCAGATGCCTCTGGCACGCCGCCTGCCTAAGGTTGGCTTTAACAACATCTTTGCTACCCAGTACGCCATCGTCAACGTGGCTGATCTGGAGGCTGCTTTCAATGCCGGCGATGTCGTCGATACCGAGGCTCTGAAGGCTAAGGGTCTGGTCAAGAAGACTCTGGACGGCGTTAAGGTTCTGGGCAACGGCGAGCTGACCAAGGCTCTGACCGTGAAGGCCGCAGCCTATTCCGCTTCTGCCAAAGAGAAAATCGAGAAGGCAGGCGGAAAGGCTGAGGTGATGTAAGGTGTTCCAGACATTCCGTAACGCATGGAAGATCCCCGAGCTTAAAAATCGTCTCCTGTTCACGCTGGCGATCCTCGTGGTGTATCGTTTGGGCTGTGCTATCCCGGTGCCTTTCGTGACCAGCTCTGCGCTGACGCAGATGTTCTCGAACGGCAACATGCTCGCATATCTTGATATGATGAGCGGCGGCGCACTGGCAAGATGCACGCTCTTCGCGTTAGGTGTGACACCCTATATCAACGCCTCTATTATTGTGCAGCTGCTGACTGTGGCCATTCCTGCGCTGGAAAATCTGGCAAAGGAAGCCGACGGCCAGCAGAAGCTGCAGCAGATCAACCGGTACGCCGGTGCCGTGGTCGCACTGATCATGAGCATTGGCTACTACTTCGTGATCCGCAATATGGGCGCACTGAAGTATGTTTCCGGCGCAGTCGGCGTGTTCGCCGCTGTGGTCATCATCGCCACCTTCGTTGCAGGTGCTCAGCTGATCACCTGGGCGGGCGAGCAGATCGATGACAAGGGTATCGGCAACGGTGTTTCCCTTCTGATCTTTGCCTCCATCGTTTCCAACTGGTCCTCGCTGTACACCTCTGTGACGGGTCTGCTGACCCGCGCAGCGGCCGGCGAGCCTCAGTTCTATATCCTGCTGCCCGTTCTGGTAATTCTGGCACTGGTCGCTGTGGTCTTTGTGGTGGTCATGACCAACGCAGAGCGCCGCATCACCATCCAGTACGCCAAGCGTGTGGTGGGTCGGAAGCAGATGGGCGGCCAGAACAGCTATCTGCCCCTGAAGCTGAACATGAGCGGCGTCATGCCCATCATCTTCGCTTCGGCTCTGGTGTCCATCCCGGGCACCATCGGCAGCTTCCTGCAGATCGATCAGGCAGCACATCCGTTCTGGTATGCGTTCTTCCATACCTTCAACTACACCTCTTGGCTGTACGTTGTGATCTACCTGCTGCTGATTTTGGCATTCAACTACTTCTATGTGGCCATCCAGTACAACCCCGTTGAGATCGCCAACAATCTGCGCCGCAACAACGGCTCGATCCCCGGCTTCCGTCCCGGCAAGCCGACCAGCGATTTCATCACCCGCACCCTGAACAAGATCACCCTCATCGGTGCCATCTTCCTGGCTGCGGTGGCTGTACTGCCGATCATTCTGGGCAACCTGACCGGTATGAGCATTCAGCTGGGCGGTACCAGCCTGCTGATCGTGGTTGGTGTGGCACTGGATACCACCCGCAGCCTCGATAGCTTTATGACCATGCGCAACCACAAGGGTTTCCTTGGCTGATCTGAAGCAATAAAGATGTAAGAAAGCACTGGAAAGGAGAGTACGCTCATACTTTTCAGTGCTTTTTTGCTTTTGTACGGTACGTCTTTAACCCTCGACAAAAAGAAAGGAAGCGATCCTATGAATCTGATCCTGTTGGGCGCACCCGGCGCGGGCAAAGGCACGCAGGCCGAGATCATCTGCGCAAAGCTGAACATCCCTTCCATCAGCACCGGCAACATCCTGCGTGCTGCTGTCAAGGAGGGCACCGAGATGGGTCTGAAGGCCAAGAGCTTTATGGACGCCGGTGCACTGGTGCCCGATGAAGTCATCATCGGCATCCTGAAGGAGCGTCTGGCACAGGCTGACTGCGCCAACGGCTTCATTCTGGACGGCGTGCCCCGCACCATTGCGCAGGCAGAGGCCATCGAGACCATGGGCATCCGCATCGACAAGGTGCTGGAACTGCAGGTTGAGGACAGCGTGATCGTGGAGCGCATGAGCGGCCGCCGCGTCTGCGAGAAGTGCGGCGCAAGCTACCACATCCTGAACAAGAAGAGCAAGGTGGAGGGCGTCTGCGACCTGTGCGGCGGCAAGACCGTCATCCGCAAGGACGACCAGCCCGCAACCGTGCTGGATCGTTTGAAAGCCTACCATGAGCAGACCGAGCCGCTGGTGGAGTTCTACCGCACCCGCGGCAAGCTGGCAGAGATCAAGTTCTGCCCCTCCATCGAGGAGACTACGGCTGAAGTCATGAAGGCTTTGGAGGCATAAGCGTGATTCAGATCAAAAATGCAAAAGAGCTGGACGGTATGCGCCGGGCAAACGCCCTGAGCGCAGCTGCCCTGAAGTACGGCGGAGAGCACATCGAAGCAGGCATGACCACTTGGGAGCTGGACAAGCTGATCTACGACTTCATCGTGAAGCACGGCGGCATCCCCAACTTCAAGGGTCTGTACGGTTTTCCCGGCACAGCCTGCATCAGCCTGAACGATACCGTCATCCACGGCATCCCCTCTCATGATATCGTCATCCGCCCGGGTGACATCGTGAGCATCGATACCGGCGCCAAGGTGGACGGCTTCAACGGCGACAATGCCTGCACCTACGCGGTGGGCAAGGTGGACTTGGAAGCCCAGCGTCTGCTGGAGGTGACCAAGGCTTCTCTGTACAAGGGCATCGAGCAGGCCGTGGCGGGCAACCGCATCGGCGATATCGGCTACGCCGTGCAGAGCTACTGCGAGGACGCGGGCTTCTCTGTGGTGCGTGACTTTGTGGGTCACGGCACCGGCAAGGAGCTGCACGAGGACCCCGAGGTGCCCAACTACGGCCATCAGGGCCGCGGACCCCGTCTGGTGCCCGGCATGACCATTGCCATCGAGCCGATGATCTGTCAGGGAGACTACAAGATCAAGCAGCTCAGCGACGGCTGGACTGTCAAGACCAAGGACGGCGGGCTGGCTGCTCACTTTGAGCACTCCATCGCCATCCTGAAGGACCACACCGAGATCATGACCCGCAGCTGGGATGACCCGGATTTTGATCCGGCCACCTTCAGCCTGAAGTAAGCAACCTTTACAAAGGAGCCGCTGCACGGATGATGTGCGGCGGCTTCTTTCTCTTTTCACCCCTGCAATTTGTGCAATTGTGACAAGTTTTCGTGAAAAAGTTTCACCTTCACGGTGGAGAAACGCGAAAGGAGGACGGAACGGAAAAGAGCTTTTATACAGAATAATTTTTTATCGGAAATACGGAAAAAACCTCTTGCAAATTGACAACAAAAGGTGTATAATCTATAAATGGCTGTGGAAGCCAGATACTTCCTCGACGGACAGGCTTAGTCTGCCCGTTTTGCGGATTTTGTGCCGCAGGAGATGAAGTATGTGGCGCTCATCGCCACCTGTCCGTCTGGGAATCGGCGTGAAAGCTCTTGAAAAGAGAAGCGGCAAACTGCACAAAAACGGGCGCAGGCACGGAAGAATGCAGTGCTTTCTGTTTTTTGGAGCGGGAGTACCGGTGCTCAATTATGACAAACTGAGCAGATCCAATGAGGAGGCAAATAGCTTGTCTAAAGAAGACGTCATCGAGATCGAAGGCATTGTGCGTGAAGCCATGCCCAACGCCATCTTTAAGGTGGAAATGTTGAGCGAGGATAAGAACACCGGGAAGCTCACTCCCAGCGGTCACATCCTCTTAGCGCACATCTCCGGCAAGCTGCGGACCAATTTCATCCGTATCCTGCCCGGGGACAAGGTAACCGTGGAAATGTCGCCCTATGATCTTTCTAAGGGCCGCATCACCTGGCGCTCCAAATAAGCGTCAGGGCATCAACCAAAAGGAGGTTCAACATCATGAAGGTCAAGCCTTCCGTGAAACCCATCTGCGAAAAGTGCAAGGTCATCCGCCGCAAAGGCCGCGTGATGGTCATCTGCCAGAACCCCAAGCATAAGCAGCGCCAGGGCTAATTCGGGCGCCTGGGGGTCAAGTGCGTAGAGTCCCGGCGCAGACCCCGACACTGACATGGGATGATTTTTGGAGGAAACTACTATGGCACGTATTGCCGGCGTTGACCTGCCCCGCGAGAAGCGCGTTCAGGTGGGTCTCACCTACGTTTATGGTATCGGCCAGACCACTGCTAACAAGATCCTGGAAGCAACTGGCATCAACCCCGATACCCGCGTCAAGGATCTGACTCTGGACGAAGAGGCTAAGATCCGTGACTACATCGATCAGGCAAACATCCTCGTTGAAGGCGACCTGCGCCGCAACGTTGCTCTGGACATCAAGCGCCTGGTTGAGATCCAGTCCTTCCGTGGCACCCGCCATCGCAAGAATCTGCCCTGCCGCGGCCAGCGCACCAAGACCAATGCTCGTACCTGCAAGGGTCCCAAGCGCACTGTCGCAAACAAGAAGAAGTAAGGAGGATTTGAGAAATGGCAAGTGCAAATAACGCCAAGAAGGGCGCAAATGTCCGCATGAAGCGGAAAGAGCGCAAGAACATTGCTGCTGGTCAGGCTCACATCCAGTCTACCTTCAACAATACTGTCGTTACCATCACCGACCTGCAGGGTAATGCAGTGTCTTGGTGCTCCTCTGGCTCCCTGAACTTCCGTGGCAGCCGCAAGAGCACCCCGTTCGCAGCTCAGTCCGCTGCCGAGACCGCAGCTAAGACTGCGATCGAGCACGGCATGAAGACTGTTGAAGTTTACGTCAAGGGCCCCGGCGCTGGCCGCGAGTCCGCTATCCGTGCGCTGCAGGCTACCGGTCTGGAAGTCACCCTGATCAAGGACGTGACTCCCATCCCCCACAACGGCTGCCGTCCCCCGAAGCGCCGTCGTGTCTGATCGAAGGAGGAAATTGAATTATGGCAAAGAATACGCAGCCTATCGCAAAGCGTTGCAAGGCCCTGGGCATTTCTCCTGCGGTCATGGGCTATGCAAAGAAGAATACCACCCGCAACTCCAACGGCAACGTCCGCAAGAAGCAGTCTGAGTACGCATCTCAGCTGAAGGAGAAGCAGAAGGTCAAGTTCATCTACGGCGTTCTGGAGAAGCAGTTCCACAACGCTTACCTGAAGGCAGAGTCTCGCCCTGGCAAGACCGGTGAGAACCTGCTCCAGATCATGGAGTGCCGTCTGGACAACGTCGTGTTCCGTCTGGGCTTTGCTCAGACCCGCCGCGATGCTCGTCAGCTGGTGTCTCACGCTCACTTCACCGTCAACGGCAAGAAGGTCAACATCCCCTCTTACCAGGTGAAGGCCGGCGACGTGATCGACGTTGTTGAAGGCAGCCGCAAGATTGAAAAGTTTGCCAAGCTGACCGGCGCTGATGCTGCTGTTGTTGCTCTGCCTTCCTGGCTGAGCCGCGAAACCGGCAGCCTGAAGGGTGTTGTCACCAAGTTGCCTGAGCGCAGCGATATCGACTTCGACGTTCAGGAACACCTCATCGTCGAGTTGTACTCCAAGTAAGCTCTCTTTTTTCATTACCGCTATTTACTACGAACCTGCGCGCCAGCTATTGGCCGCAGGCTGATCAAGGAGGGTTTTTATGATGGAGATTGAACGCCCCAAGATCGAGATGGCCAACCTTTCGCCGGATGGCCGTTATGGTAAGTTCGTTGTTGAGCCGCTGGAACGCGGTTTCGGCACCACGCTGGGCAACAGCCTGCGTCGTGTGCTGCTCTCCAGCCTGCCCGGTGTGGCAGTTACCAGCGTCAAGATCGACGGTGTCGTGCATGAGTTCTCTGTTATTGAGGGCGTGCGCGAGGACGTGACTGAAATCGTGCTGAACCTCAAGGGCATTGCCGCCAAGATCTATGGCGACGGCCCCAAGACCGTCCGCGTTGAAGCTGTTGGCCCGTGCGAAGTCACAGCCGGCACCATCAAGCAGGGCGATGACCTTGAGATCCTGAACCCGGAATGGCACATTGCTACCCTGGGCGACGGCGCTAAGCTGGTTATGGAGCTGACCTTTGATAAAGGCCGCGGCTATGTTCCCGCTGAGCGCAACAAGCAGGCCATCATCGAGAAGAATGACATCAACACTCTTCCCGTTGATAGCATTTACACCCCCGTGCTCAAGGTGAATTATAATGTCGAGAGCACCCGTGTTGGCCAGGCCATCGACTACGACAAGCTGACCATCGAGGTTTGGACGGATGGCACGATCAATGCACAGGAGGCCGTTTCTCTGGCTGCCCGTGTGCTGACCGAGCACCTGAACCTGTTCGTCAACCTGTCTGACGAGGCCGCCGGCGCTGAGATCATGGTAGAGAAGACCAACGACGACAAGGAGAAGGCTCTGGAGATGACCATCGAAGAGCTGGATCTGAGCGTGCGTTCCTTCAACTGCCTGAAGCGCGCAGGGATCAACACGGTGGAAGATCTGGTCAGCAAGAGCGAGGACGAGATGATGAAGGTTCGTAACCTCGGCCGCAAGAGCCTCGAGGAAGTCATGGCCAAGCTGGACTCTCTCGGCTTCAAGCTGAACACAGACGATGAGTAATATTAAAGTTAAGGAGTGAAACGGGATGCCCGGTACCAGAAAGCTCGGTAGAACCAGCGACAGCCGCAACGCTATGATGCGCGCTATGGTTACCTACCTGTTAGAGAATGGCAAGATTGAGACCACTGTCACTCGCGCTAAGGACGTTCGTTCCATGGCCGAGAAGATGATCAGCCTTGGCAAGGCCAGCGACCTGCACACCAAGCGTCAGGTCTACGCCTACATCACCAAGGAAGATGTTGCAAAGAAGCTGTTTGACGAGATCAGCCCCAAGTACGCTGACCGCAACGGCGGCTACACCCGCATCATCAAGATCGGCGCTCGCCGCGGCGACGCAGCTGAGATGTGCATCATCGAGCTTGTATAAGCGCAGGTCATTATGACGGTTATAGGCGTATGTACCCCGGTACATACGCCTTTTTTCATGGTCGTGGCGTTTTATTATAAAAATCACCAAAGTGTGCAGACAGTTTGCCCCCGGCGGCCGTCTTATAGAGTGTACACACAATGGGAAACGCTTTGACCAGCAGAAAGGAAATGTACGATGTTCGGTAAAAAGAAAATTGAGGCCGTGTCCGTATTAGATCTGCGCAACTATACGCCCCAGGCGCTGCGCAAGATCAGCTCTATTCAAGCGGTAAGCACCATCTTGCTGCCGGAGAATCCTTCGCCGGCGTTCGCAGAGGCCTATGCGGATATAACCAAGGGGGCCATTGCCCAGGAGGTGTTTGCGCCTATGGACAAAGTGGCCCAGTATAACGGGCTGAATGTGCTGGGGTCT
>OHEG01001142.1_pt1 | contig 11018 bp, 10 predicted proteins | sample 1567181 | NCBI WGS metagenome assembly OHEG01 (sample SAMEA3879534, study PRJEB24766) | human gut metagenome | biome: human-associated habitat; feature: feces | place: USA | collected 1985/1987 | reverse complement strand
ACGGGACGGTCATTCCCTGCGACCGGGCGGTGCTGGCCATCGGACACAGCGCCCGGGACACCTTTGAAATGCTGGACGCTTCCGGCGTTCCTATGGAGCAGAAGCCCTTCGCCATGGGCGTGCGCATCGAGCACCCCCAGGCGCTCATCGACTCCATCCAGTACCACTGCGAACGGCGCGGCGAGTACCTTCCGGCGGCGGCCTATTCGCTTGTCAGCCAGGAGGCCGGGCGCGGCGTCTACTCCTTCTGCATGTGTCCCGGCGGCTTCATCGTCCCGGCGATGACCGACGCCGCGCAGTCGGTGGTCAACGGCATGTCGCCCAGCGGCCGCACGTCGCCCTTCGCCAACTCGGGTCTGGTGACCGAAATCCGGCTTGAGGACTTCGCTCACCTGCGCGACGAGTGGGGCGAGCTGGCGGGCCTGAAGTTCCAGCAGCAGTTCGAGGAGCTGGCCCGCGCGCGGGGCGGCGACCACCAGGTGGCTCCCGCACAGCGCGTGGCCGACTTCGTGGCGGGACGCGCCAGCACGACGCTGCCCGCGACGTCGTACCTGCCGGGCATCACCCCCTCGCGGCTCGACGAGTGGATGCCCCCCTTCATCGCCGAGCGTCTGCGCGCCGGCATCGCCACCTTCGGGCGGCGCATGCGCGGCTTCGTGACCAACGAGGCGGTGGTTGTCGGGGTCGAGTCGCGCACCTCGTCACCCGTGCGCATCCCGCGCGACGCAGCGACGCTCATGCACCCCGCCACGCCCGGCCTCTTCCCCGTGGGCGAGGGTGCCGGCTATGCCGGAGGCATCATCTCGGCGGCCATGGACGGCGAACGCGCCGCCGAGGCCGTGCGCAACTACGTCAAATAACCGAACGAATGGATACCAACGCAACTCCGAAAGAGCACCGCGCCGCTCCGGCGGTGTCGGTCGTCATTCCGGTCTACAACCTCGAGGGATACCTCGCCCCCTGCCTCGAATCGGTCCGCGGCCAGAGTTTTGCGGATTTCGAGGCCATCGTCGTCGACGACGGGTCGAAGGACGGGTCGCTGGCCGAAATCCGTCGTCTGACCGCCGGTGACGGGCGTTTCGTGGTGCTCCCGACCGAGAACCGCGGCGTGGCGCGTGCGCGCGAGGCTGCCCTGGCGCAGGCCCGCGGCCGCTATGTCTGTTTCCTCGACGGAGACGACTGGTGGGAGCGCGACATGCTCGAACGGATGGTCGCCGCCATCGAGGAGCGCGGGGGCTGCGACATCGTCTGCGGCAACTACATCCGCGTCTGCGCGACCTACCGCTCGGAGGTTCGCGAACGCCGCACGGCCGACCTCGAGGGGCTCGGCTACCTGCGCGAGGTGATGACCTTCGGCATCGCCCCCTCGCTGTGGGGCAAGCTCTTTCGCCGCACGCTCTTCGACGGCGGGCTGAAGCACTATCCCATGCGGCGCGGCCAGGATACGCTGGTCAACATCCAGATTGCCTGCCGTGCGCCGCGCGTGCGGTTCATCGACTATGCCGGCTACAACTACCTGCAGCGCCCCGGCTCGGAGATTCACAGCCGCCTCTCGTTCGACTACTGCCGCAGCTATGCCGAGGCGGTCGACGACATCTTTGGGCGCAACGCCGCGCGGCTTGCGGGGAGCGAAGCCGACCTCTGCCGAACGGTCAACGCCCTGTGGTGGTACATCGGCTACATCAACCGCAGCAGCAACCCCTGGCGGGGCGACGACCCCTATGTCGTCCGGCTGCGCGACGAGGCCGCCCGGCACCGCCACGCCCTGAACCGCTACTTTTCGCGGGGCGAGCTGCTGATGTTCGACCTCGACCGGTGGCGGGCGATGCGTCCCGCGGTCATCCTGCTGCTGACGCTGCGGCGGTGGCGTACCAGCCTCGTGCGGCGTATGGCGCATTGAGCTTTTTTTCGTATCTTTATCCGCATGGAGCACTCCGGAGCCATCATCCAGATATTCGCCTCGCCCACGTGGGGCGGCGGCGAGCAGTTCCGCATCGACTATTGGACCGCGCTGCTGCTGTTCTTTGCCTGCCTGTGGACCAACATACAGACCGTGGGCATCGAGATACAGCGTGCCAAGAATATGCACAAATACCGTTCGCTGGTCTATCTGGGCGTACTGGTGGGCAACATCGTGATCTCCATCCCCCTGTGTATGAAATGGCAGGGCCTGGGCGCGGCCATCGGCACGGCGGTCGCCACGCTGGTGGGCAACGTGTTCCTGATGAACCGCTACTACTACAAGCACATCGGTCTGAACATCCCCGGCTTCTGGCGGCATATCAGCCATCTGCTGCCGGCCATGGTGCTGCCCACCACCGTGGCGGTGCTGCTGGCGGTATTCGTCCATCCCGCTACCTACTGGCAGCTGATCCCGCCGGGACTGCTGTTCGTGGCGGTGTACGCCGCCAGTATGTGGCTGTTCGGCATGAACCGCTATGAGCGCGGACTGGTGACCGGACCGCTGCGGCGGATACTGCATCGGCAATGATCTGTCTTTCCGCCCCTGCGCGGCGGGAAGAAAAAAGGGAGGTACTCTGTTATGGGAAGAAAACTTGCGACCTTTTTTCGCCAGCTGAAGCATCTCAGCTTCGCACGGATGAAGCTGCACATCAACGCCGTCCATGAGGAGACAGGCAAAAACCGCCTGACCATTTTCTGCGACATGGTATGGTGCGAGGTGCGCTACGGCATCGGCTATCTGGACTACCATGTGTTCGGCTTTGCAAACCGCCGCGGCGCGGTGCGGAAGACCTATATGACCGCCGTGCAGAACCAGGCCCTGACCCGGCAGATGAACGATCCGGCGTACTTCTATCAGCTCAATGATAAGATCGAGTTTGACACCATCTTCTCCGACCTGCTGAAGCGCCGCTTTCTGGACCTGCGTAAGACGGACGCCGCGGGCCTGCGGGACTTCTGCGCCGGCACGGAGGCCATCTTCTGCAAGCCCGCAGGGCTATGCGGCGGCGAGGGCATCCAGCGTCTTATCACAGCGGACATCGACGATTACGACGCTCTGTATGACCGGCTGGTCAAGGGCGGCCAGTTGCTGATCGAGGAGCCCATCCGCCAGCACCCGGACATGAATAAGCTGTGCCCCGACTCGGTGAACACCGTCCGTATCGTCACGCTGGTAACGGCGCAGGGCGCGCAGATGGTCTATGCCCTGGTCCGCATGGGCATGGGCGGCGTGTGCGTGGACAACGTCTCCTCCGGCGGTATGTACGCCCCGGTGAACGAGCACGGCCAGCTGTACCGCCCTGCCTTCTGCGACAAGACCGGCAAATATTACGAGCGCCACCCCGTCACCGGTACGGAGATCACCGGCTTCCAGATCCCCCTGTTCGACCAGGCGCTGGAGCTGTGCCGCACCGCGTCCAGGCGGGTGGAGGCGCACCTGAAATATATCGGCTGGGACGTGGCCATCACGCCGGACGGCCCTGTGCTGGTGGAGGGCAACAACCTGCCCGGTTACGATATGTGCCAGAACGCCGGCCATGTGGACGAGGGTATGCTGCCCCGGTTTGAGAAGCTGCTGGGCCGCCCCATTATGTGATGAAACCGTATGCTGCGCCCCGCGGGGCGAAACAGAGATAAGGAGGACAGACCATGCATCCTATGCGCAGAAAAGACAAGGAACGTGACGCCGCCTTTGCCTGGCAGGTGCTGCGTGACGCCACCTATGCCACCCTGGCCATGACCGACAGTGACGGCGCCCCCTATTGTGTGCCCGTGAACCATGTGGCGGACGAAGCCGGTAACGCTGTGTATTTTCATTGCGCCGGCGCCGGCCGCAAGTGGGACATCCTGACGAAGGAGCCGCCCGTGTGCCTGTCCGCCGTGTCCAAGGCAGAGCTGATCCCCGGCGAGCTGACCACTGCCTACAAGTCCGCCCTCGTGCAGGGCAGGGCCGTACTGGTGCAGGACCCGGAGGAGAAGCTGTACGCCCTGAAGCTGCTGGTGCAGGCGCTGGACCCCGTTTCCATGTCCCGGGCCGTCCTCTGCGCCGAACACTCCATGCAGCGCACCATGCTGGTAAAGATCGTCCCCGAGACCGTCACCGGCAAGGAGTCCTTCGGAGACTGAACAAACAGCTTTCTGCGTGAAGAGAACCGCAAAAGAACCGCCGGGCGGCGGTTCTTTTTTGCGGTTGTCTACCCCGGGGGTGGGATAATTAAAGGCGAAAAAGAAAGGCCCCGTAGGAACGCAGCATTTACTATCCCTCCCGCGGCAGCGGGAGGGTTATATATTTATCTCACCCCGTCAGGGGTGAGATATTATCTATCCCCGGCCGTTAGGCCAGAGATAATTAAGCGCAAAAAAAGAAAGGCCCAATGGGCCTTTCTCTTTTTTGAGTTTAATTAGAACTCCTTTTTCTTGCCGATGACGACGGCGGAGCCGGCGACGGAGGTCAGAGCCATACCGACGTACATAGCGATACCAGCGTCAAAGGTCTTGGGGGAGGGCTTGGTGGTGGTGCCAGTGCTGGGAGTGGTGGTTTCGGTCAAGACGTAGTAATAACTCGCAGTGGGAGCTTTGCTATTAACATCCTTACCAGCGGCATTCAAAGCTTTCTTGGCAACATCGTCACTGGTGTTGTAAAAAATCTTAGACAGCTTGCCAACAGCATCCTTATCCTTATCGGATGTAACATCGGTGACCAACGCATAGGTGGCAGTACCAGCCAGGTTGGTGTAAACCGGAGCCTTGCTATCACCATAGGTGCTGGAAGTCTTATACAGAACATCAACAGCAGAGGCAGTCTTCAGATTAGTGGCATCAGTGCCAAAATTGTAATACAGAATAGCGGTGGACAGTTCCTTGCCAAAATAGGTTGCAGCAGATTTCGCCTCGGCCTTGTTGGTGTTGTTAGCCTTATCATAAGCGTCAACAACGGAAGCCTGAGCATAATAGGTGCCGTTAGCATCCTGATACACGTCAAACAGATAACCCGCGTCAGTCATCTTCACCAGGTTTGCCTTAACAAAGCCACCAGCATTGATAACGGCAGCCTCGGCATCGGTAGCAACACGATACTTATCGGTACCAGTCTTGATATAGTACTGAGTGTTGTCGTTATTCTTGACATAAACCTCGGCAGCACCATGGCTAAAGCCACTCGCAGGATCCTTCTTGGTGTACGTGTCCTCGGCGAACGCCACGGTGCACAGTGCCAGAGCCATGACCATGGCCAGCACAGTTGCAATGATCTTCTTCATGTTTGTTTCCTCCATAAAAATTTGTTTGTGTCCGGTTCGGCTTCATTCTCCGAGACAGCGTTTACAACGTAAACATCATTATGTTGTAAAAATTTTTACGGATTTTATTACCAGTTATTTCCATTTTTGAGATAGTGACATCGCGCCATTAAAAATCGCCCGAAATTGGAAATAATTTCCATTTCTTCCATAATTTACCAGTAATTTACGCAATTTATCTGAGCGCCTGTAAAGCGTAATTCTTTTGTAACGCAGCATTTATGCAATTCAAATTGAGATTTTCAAAAAATGCAACAACTTAGCTGGAAAAATTTTCCAGCTAAAATCGAAAAGTAATTATGTAAACTTTATAGCCAGAAATACATCCAAAATCCCGTTCATAATTCGGTTACAATTTATTCGGTGAAAGCGTTGTCTGCGTTTTTGTGCATAAAAGGAGGTTTCGCCGCCCCTGCGGCGCGGAGACTTACGCGGCCACTGGCCCCAGCCACGGTAGGGGCGTTTTCTTCTCCCGGGCGGGCGATTATCAAATCGCGCCAAAGCCGCCCGAAGGGCGGCTTTGGGTGGTGGCGGTTCCGCCGCCGGAGAAAGCTTTTATCCATGGAGTTTCGTGGTAATTTTTGGAAAAATGTTTGGAAATAGATGGAAAACAATTCCTGCGCCGGAAAAATTATTTAAAAAAAGCATAATTTCCTCTTGAAAAAACGAGCGTGTTGTGCTATTTTTATTTGTGGTAAAGCCATTTACTGAGGGGGATGCGAAGCGTGGGGTGCGCTTTGCACGACAGGGAGGGCTCCCGGGAGGCGGATATCTCCGCGTCCCGGGAGCTTTTTCATTATATAGTTAAAGCCGCCCTGATGGGCGGCTTTGGTTTACGATAACAAAAATTATGGTCAACTGTTCGGTGCATCATCGCCGCGATACCTATCCAGTGCCTGCCGGCAGTGTTCGGTGAAATCACGGCGCACATGGTCTGGCGCAAGAAGCTCGGCCTGACCGCCGAACTGGAACAGCCAGCCGTAAAATGTGGGACCTACCTCCACCGGGGCGGTAACTGCGATTCGGTCTCCATCTGGGCGGATATGCGCATCAGCGCCGAAGCGGTCCATGACTACATTGATGAGGGCCCGGTCAAAGCGCAGCTGCACCGTTTCGGTGCGGCCATTGTACATATCGAAAATCGTTTTGACGTATTTACCCAGGTCGAACTGCTCCGGCAGCGGATCGCGGGGTGCGTCGGTAACGGTCAGGGACTCCATACGGTCCACACGGTAGTGGCGATAGTCCTGAATGGCCGGGTCGTAAGCCACCAGATAGTAATGCTTATCCACGCAGAGGGCCACCGGGTTCGTCTCATAGGGCGTGCCGCCGCGGCGGTAGGCCTTGCCGCCATCAGGTGTCCAGTCGAAGTAGCGAAACGTGACCTTGCGGTCATCGTTGATGGCGGTATTCAGACCGTCGATGGCGTAATAGAGCTTCTCATTGTGGGTGCGGACCCGGTCCATGACATAGACCTGACGGCGCAGCTGGCGGGCATTGGGGCGGCTGGTGAGCTGCTCCAGCTTGGCGATAAGCTCCATGCTCTTGCTCTGTGTGAGAAAGGGCGACGCCTGTACCACATCAATGAGCAGCTTCAGCTCCGGCAGCTGGAACTCCCGTTCGCCAAGAAAATAGCCGTAGGTCTTGCCCCGGACAGCCTGCACATCCATGCCGTACAGCTCCAGCAGCTCCAGGTCGTCATAGATGCTTTTGCGCTCGGCGGAAATACCCTGGCGTTCCAAATAAGCGATCATATCCTGAACGGTCCTGGGGTGGCGCTCGTCTGTTTCCTCCCGCAGATACCGCGCCAGATACAGCAGCTTCAGCTTTTTATTGGCCATGGCGCACCCTCCCTTCGTTTGTCCCATTGTACCAGATACGGGCAGGAAAGAAAACCACTTTTTACCGGCGTTCGACTTTACATACACGTACTTTTAGGCTATAATAAAGTGCTATGCTATCGACGAAAGGAAGTGCGGCGTTGCAAGTGAACCAAATACGGGCAGGCGCCGCGCTGAGCTATGTGTCCATGGCGCTGAGCACCGTTATCTCGCTGGTCTACACGCCCATCATGCTCCGACAGCTGGGCGACAGCGAGTTCGGCGTGTACCAGGCGGTGCTGCCGATCATCTCCTATCTGAATTTACTGAGCTTCGGCCTGGGCAGCGCCTATGTGCGGTATTACTCCCGCTTCCGTGCCGCCGGCGACAAGAAGGGCTGCGCCAAGCTGAACGGTATGTTCCTGATAACGTACCTCATCCTGGGTGCGCTGGTGCTGGCCATCGGCTTCGGGCTGTCCTACTGCGATGTGGTGTTCGGCAAGAAGCTGACAGCGGAGGAGATCGACCTTGCCCAGCGGCTGCTGCGTATCATGTCGGTCAATGCTGCGCTGACGTTCCCCATCAGCGTGTTCGAGAGCCATGTGACCATCAACGAGAGGTATCTGTTCCAGAAGATCGTAGCCATGGGCAAGCAGGTGCTGAACCCCCTCATTATGATCCCCCTGCTGCTGATAGGCTACCGGTCCGTGACGCTGACCATCGTCTCGCTGATCTTCACCGTGCTCAGCGGCGTGATCAATATCACCTACTGCCTGACACGGCTGAAAATGCCCTTTGCCTTCCGGCACTACGACTTCGCGCTGCTGCGTGAGATGTTCGGCTTTACGCTGTATGTGTTCATCGGCATTGTGGTGGACAACATCAACTGGTCCATCGACCGGCAGCTGCTGACGTGGTTCCACGGCTCCGCCGCGGTGACGGTCTACGTCATCGCCTCGCAGCTGAACAACTATTTCCTGCTGTTCGGCAACGCCATCTCCAACGTGATGACGCCCCGCGTCCACCGTCTGGTGGCGGAGAACGCCCCCATGCGGACGCTGGACGCCCTGTTCACCAAGGTGGGGCGGCTGCAGTTCATCCTGCTGGGCGGCATCCTGCTGGGCTTCGTGGCCGTCGGGCAGTCCTTTGTGGTGCTGTGGGGCGGCGATGAAAAGTTCGCCATCGACTACTGGACCACGCTGCTGCTGTTCTTCTCCTGCCTGTGGACCAACGTGCAGACTGTGGGCATCGAGATCCAGCGGGCCAAGAACATGCACAAGTTCCGCTCGCTGGTATATCTGGGGGTGGCGCTGGGCAACGCCGCCATCTCCGTCCCCCTGTGTATGAAATGGCAGGGGCTGGGCGCCGCCATCGGCACCGCCATTGCCACGCTGGCGGGCAACGTCATCCTGATGAACTGGTACTACTACCGCCGCATCGGGCTGAACATTCCCGCCTTCTGGCGGCACATCTTCCATCTGATACCGGCCATGCTGCTGCCCGCCGTGGCGGCGGTGCTGCTGGCCGTGAAGGTCCATCCCACCACCTATTGGCAGCTGATCCCGCCGGGGCTCATCTTCGTGGCGGTCTACGCCGTGTGCATGTGGCTGTTCGGCCTGAACCGGTACGAGCGCAGCCTCATCACCGCGCCGCTGCGCCGTCTCAGCCGCCGCTGACCATCGGAAAGGAGCGTTTTCCATGCCCAACATCAAGTACATCGCCCGCGTCCTCACCGGCGTGCGGTGGAAGAAAATGAACTACATTCTGGGCGTCGTCAAGGACAAGTGCGGACAGAGCAAGGTCCGCACGTTCTTCGACATCCTCTGGTGCGCCGCCCGCTACGGTGCGGGGTACTATGACTACGCCATGTACGGGTTCTACGACCTCACCGGCAAACAGCGGGACACCTATCTCACCCGCGTGCGCAACCGGAAGATCTCCGACCTGATGAACGATCCCGCCTTCCACGACGATTTCGACGACAAGCTGAGGTTCAACGAGACGTTCCGCCGCTTCCTGCGCCGCGAGACGCTGAATGGCGAGACCGCCACGCCCCGGCAGATGGCAGAGTTCGCGGCGGGGCAGGAGTACATCTTCGCCAAGATCAACCACGGCGACTGCGGCCGCGGTGTGGAGCGCCTGCGGGTGGCGGATTTTGCGTCCCCCGACGCCATGCTGGCCTATATCCGCGAGCACAAGCTGGTGGTGCTGGAGCACCAGCTCATCCAGCACCCTGACATGGCCCGCCTCCACCCCAACAGCGTCAACACCATGCGCATCGTCACCGACAATGTGAACGGGAACGTCACCATCGCCTACATCATCGTGAAGATGGGCACCGGCGGCAGCGTCTGCGACAACTCCGGCCAAGGCGGCATCCTCGCCCGCGTGGATGTGGACACGGGGCGCATCAGCACCCCCGCCACCGACGACTATTTCCACGTCTACGACACCCATCCCGACACCGGTATCCCGCTGGTGGGCTACCAGCTTCCCATGGTGCCGGAGGCCATCGCCATGGCCAAGGAGGCCGCTCAGGTGTTCCCCCAGGTGGGCCACGTGGGCTGGGATATGGCGGTGACGCCGGACGGCCCCGCCATCATTGAGGGCAACAACTTCCCCGGCACAGACCTGTGCCAGCTGGCGCCGCTGTGGCCGGAAAAGATCGGCCTGTGGCCCTACTACAAGCATATTCTGCATCTGAAATAAGGAGGTATTGCCATGCGTCTGAAAGATCTCGAACGTGACGAAGCCTTTGCCTGGGAGGTACTGAAAAAAGCGCCCTACGCCACGCTGGCCATGACCGGTGCGGACGGCGCGCCCTACTGCGTGCCCATCAACCATGTGGCCGACGAGACATACAGGGTCCTGTACTTCCACTGCGCCGGTGCGGGTGAGAAGTGGGAGGTCCTGAAAACGAACCCCCAGGTCTGCCTCACCGCCGTGTCCCGCATGTCCATCGTCCCCAACGAATTTGATACAGCCTACGACTCCGCCGTGGTGCGGGGGCAGGCGCAGGTGGTCACCGACGACGGCGAGCGCACCAAGGCCCTGCTCCTGCTGGTAGAATCGCTGGATCCCAAGGGCATGGGCGGCCTTGCCGCCTACATGGAACGGTGCTTTGCCGCCACGCAGGTCGTGAAGATCGTCCCCAGTCAGATCACCGGCAAGCAGTCCCACCCCTCGCCCAAGCCCACCTTCGGCTGCGGCGAGCATTGAGTACGCATGTAAAAAGAGCGCTGTTCCCGCGGGAACAGCGCTCTTTTTACATGTGTTATACCTGGGACACGTCCGTTGTCTCCGGCGCGGCGGTTGGCTCTGCCGGCTCCGGCATGGGCTCCTGCGGCGCGGGAGCCGCTGCGTCGGGCACGGGTGCAGGCGGCTCCGAAACAGGAGCCGCGTCCTGCTGACGCGCCGCGTCACGGGCGGCTGCTTCCGCAGCGGCAGCCTCCGCCGCCAGACGCTGGTTCTCCGCGCGGATGGCGGCCTTTTCCTCCCGGCGGGCATCGGCGGCGGCGAAGAACGCCCGCACCAGCGACGCCAGCGTCAGAAGCGCCACGATGCCGAAGCCGATCCAGCCCGACAGGCGGATCTGGTAGAAATCACGGATGGTAAAGTACTCGTGGTACATACCCAGATAATACAGCACCACGCCGCCCACAGCGCACACGATGCCCAGCAGCAGCTTCAGCACCGCCTTGAACCGGTGCTTCCGGCGCGCCGCGAAATAGTGGATGATCAGCACCAGTGCCGCCAGAAACAGCGCCGGCGACTGGCAGCACAGCACATAGCCAAGGGTCTTGTCCAGCATGGTCCGCCCCCTCTTACAGGCTGCACTTGCCGCGGCGGATGTACTTGCCGTCCGGCCCCGCCAGCACACGGCCCTCGTTGACGGCCAGCTTGCCCCGCAGCCACACCTGTCTGATGGAGCCGCGGG
>OHEG01001137.1_pt1 | contig 11076 bp, 8 predicted proteins | sample 1567181 | NCBI WGS metagenome assembly OHEG01 (sample SAMEA3879534, study PRJEB24766) | human gut metagenome | biome: human-associated habitat; feature: feces | place: USA | collected 1985/1987 | reverse complement strand
CGGGATAAAAAATATCTGAAACAAGTTTCGATATTTTATTCTCCGCTCACCTTTCCTTATATTTGGACAAAATACAAAATCATACGCCATGGATAAATTCAATTTACAACGGTTTGTCGATGCACAAGACGACGGCGACACCTACGAACTGGCAATGGCAGAACTGAAAAACGGACGGAAACGAAGTCACTGGATATGGTATGTCTTTCCACAACTCAAAGGACTCGGATTCAGCTACAACTCCACGTTCTACGGCATTTCCGGAAAAGAAGAAGCCGAGGCCTATCTGCAACATGAAATTCTCGGGCCACGGTTACGGAATGCCTGCCAGATTCTTGTCGGACAGAAAGATATCGGGGCCGTCCGCCTGTTGGGCAACATCGATGCACTGAAAGTGTTTTCAAGCCTGACGCTATTCGATGCCGTCGCGCCCGACGACATTTTTGCGGAAGCACTCCGCCTGCTATACGACGGACGAAGAGACTCCAACACCCTCAAGCGGCTTCGTCAGTAAAAGCCCGTTTACAAAGCAGCAGGGCAGCCTCCGCCCCTAACGGCGCAAGCTGCCCTGTCGTTTTTATACATTCACGTTTTCTAAAACCAGTCTTTGAATTCTCCCACTTTTGCCTTGCTGATAATGACACGTTCCATGCCCGGAACACACAAATTGACAGCCAAACGTCCGTTGAACCACAAACTGATGTCCTTGATTGCCTTTTTCGACAGCAGATACTGGCGGTTTGCACGAAAGAATTCCTTCGGATTCAACAGCTCCGACAATTCGTCGAGCGACTGAGGAAACACGTACTCCTCATGATTCTCGTTCACGGCTTTTACCATTCCGTCGGCGATATAGAAAAGCAGAATGGAACTGACGGAAACCGGCATCAGCTTGTCGCCCTTAACGGGTATCAGGAAATGTGTCTTATAGCTTTCCTCGCGCTTCAATTCCCGCAATATTCCGGCCAAGTCGGTCGATGGTTTCGCCGTCCGCGGTCCGCAAAGCATAGCAAGCTTGTCAAGTGCCCTTTTCAAGTCGGCACTGCTAATCGGCTTCAGCAGATAGGCTATGCTATGGACGTTGAATGCCTTCAAGGCATATTCGTCGTAGGCCGTAGTAAAAATGATGGGACAATGGATGTCGACATGTTCAAAAATTTCAAAAGCAGAACCGTCGGCAAGATGAATGTCCATAAACACAAGGTCGGGTTCCTCATTTTCCTTCAACCATGCAATCGAATCAACGATACTGTCAGTTTCCCCCACAATCTCAATATCGGCGTCCACTTCGGCTATCACCGCCTTCAGATTGCGCAGCGCCGCATTTTCATCTTCAATAATCAGCGTCTTCATACTAACGGAATCTTTACAATAAATTTACCATTCTCCTCCATCACAACCACATCCTTCTGATGCAGCAGGCGGTAGCGCTTCGACAGATTGTCCAGTCCAACTTTCGTTCCCGTACTGCCCGTCAATTTGGGCTGCAAGGCATTTTCCACCACCAGCATGTCCTCTTCAACAAAGATGTCGACCTCCAACGTCTTCCTCCGGCTTATCTCGTTATGCTTGACGGCATTTTCCACCAGCATCTGCACGGCCATCGGCGGCACCTTGCGGCTCATCATCTCCGCGGGAACATTGATGTGGAACACCAGATTGTCTTCATAGCGCATCTTCAACAGATAAATGTACGACTCTACGAAGTCCAATTCCGCCCGCAGGGAAATCAGATGCAGTTCATTGTCCTGCAACGTATAGCGCAACACGCGCGACAGTTCCTGAAGATAGCTTTGCGCCTTGTCGGGCGACTCGCGAATAAGCATGGAAAGCGTATTCAGCGAATTGAACAGCATGTGCGGATTCAGCTGACTTTTCAGTGCCTCATACTGGTTGGAAATATTCTCCGTTCGCAACTGCTGATTTTCGAGTGCCATCTTGTTGTTCCGCCTGATCTGGTAGGCAAGAAAACTGCTGCCGGTAACCACTGCCGAAATAAGGAAATCGCGGAAAGGATGCAAATAATGGTGGAGCATGGCATCGATGGCCGGTATTCCGAAGTGGTGGTGAAGAAAGACAAATCCCTTCCCCAACAGATTGCTCAATATCCACACGACGACAAAAGAGCAAAGCACTTTCAACCAGCCAATCTCCCTGACGGTACTGCCGAACCTGAACAGCCACTCATTGACAAAAAACAGCAACAGCAGCGAAATATAGGTGAACAGCATTTCGTTGGCCACTTCCGCCCAATGGAGGCCGGGAAAAACGACATCCACGACTCCCCCACTGAACAGCGAAATGACTTCAGGGAAATGGGTAAGGAATGCCACCATGATGGAGATGGCATTCACTACCAGTATACCTTTATTGGAGAGAACTCTTTTCATGCAATAAAGTTACCTAATTTTCTCAGCATACACATACATGCCCGGTCGGAAATCTTTTCCCGGATTCTTGATGCGGAGATAAATTTTCACAGAACGATTCTTGTCGTCGACCCTTTGGTCAATCGACATAAGCGTGGCCTTATATGTCTTGCCAGATACACCGTTGACCTGGAAATCGAATTCATCACCGATTTTCAGTTTGTCAAGGTCCTTTTCATAAGCCGTAAGTTCCAACAGCAGCGCACCCTTGTCGATTACATCGCAGATGGGATCGCCCACGTTAAAATACTTGCCGACATTGCCGTTCATGTTCGTCACATATCCGCTGATAGGAGCCTTGATTTCCAAATAGGGCGAAATGCCGGAATCCTTCAAGCGGGCCACATTCACACCGAGCAGCTTCAACTGTGCGGCAGCAGCGTCGACCTTGCTTTTCATCGACATATATTCCGCCTTGCTCTGCTGCAGGCGTTTTTGGGAAGCGGCCTCCTGAGAAGAAAGATTTTGCTGGCGCACAAACTCCTTCTCCAAAAATTCCAACTGCGAAGAAGCATCCAGATATTCCTGCTGGAGAGATATGAATTCCGGGTTTTTCAGCGTAGCGATAACCTGTCCCTTCTTCACATATTCACCGGGAAACATGTTCATGCTGTTGACAGTTCCGCCCATTGTCATCGTCACCGTGACATTCTTTTGAGGCGGCACAATGATTATACCGTTAAATGCCTGAGGATTGACCACTGCCGTTGCTCCTGTTACGGCATCTGCCACAGTGTCCTTTTTCTCCAATTGGGCGGCCGGTTGTTCCTTTGCCGTCGGTTCAGCCGATTCCGCGTCAGTCGTTTCCTGCCGGCTGCCGCAGGACACAAATACCGGCAAAAGAGCCAATACTAAAATTATCTGTTTCATTTTTTCTATTGATTTATTCTGTATACAATTCCAATTCCAACACCGAAACATTGTAGTTGAACACTGTTTCCATATAGTTCTTCCGAATGTCGCGAGCCACAATCAAGCTCTGTATCAATTCGGCAATACTCGTTTCGCTCTCCTTAAATTTGAGCAGGGCACTTTCCTGCAAAGACTGCGCTTCGCGCAAAGCCGCGTGTTCGTAATAGTCAAGGCTTTTGCGCTGCTGCATGATACGGCCTTGCAGTTCGTCAATCTTGTTTTCCAATTCCGTCCGATTGCTCACTTCTTCCCATTCCGCCATCTTCACGGCAATCTTGGCCTGCTTGCTTCTGCTTTGCTGCGGCATGAACAGGACAGGGAAAGAAACGCCCACCATCCACGAATTCAAGCCATTGAGCGGCGATATTTTCTGACGCGTATAGCCCAACGAGAATTCAGGGAAGAAACGGCTTCTTTCTATCCGTAGCTCGTCCTTCTTCTCTTTCACATTGTTTGCAAAATAATTTAGACGGTCGGCCGAAACGCTCACCGACTGAGGATTCAGGGAAAGAATCGACAGAGAACTGTCGGCCGGCACGATATCCTCCTCCGAATAGCACACCCAACGGAAACGCTTCTCCGCCAGACGAAGAGTTTCGGCCGACTGCAACCAACGCGTGTAGATGTCGGCCGCTGTACTGGATATCATGTTTCTTTCCGACAAATCGATATCGCCCTGCTCATAACGCAGCTTACCGCTTTCCTGCAACTTCTCGGCCAGTTCCTTCTGTTCGCCGTAGAGGAGGTAGAGGTTGTAGGCATACTGATAGTTGACCCAGGCTCTTTTCACCTCCGCCGTAATTTCCTTTTCCACGAGCTTTTTGTAGAGTTCACCTCGCGCAACCTGGGTTTTCACCAGCGTATTCTTATAGAAAGGAGTCAGCAGCGAACCCAACGACTGCTCGATGGCCAGCTCATTGTCCTTGTTGTATTCACCATTCAGCTGTCCCCAGGAATAGCTGAACGAAGTGCTGCCGCCGTCCCAGATTTCACCGCGGGTGGCACGCATCCGCTCAATGTCGACACTGGCCATTTTCAGACGGGGATGATTTTTCACCGCTATTTCCACCGCTTCTTCCAGCGTAACCTTTTGCGCCGGAGCAGCTGCATACGCGTTACCGAACATCGAGAGTGCGACAGCCAACATCACAGCCGCCCCTTTTCCGGAAATCTTTTTCCGATTGTTCTTGCGTGCCCATGCACATCTGAACTGGGCCACCAGTCTATAGAACACCGGAATGATGACCAGCGTCATTGCCGTCGACACAATCAGACCGCCGATAACCACCGTTGCCAACGGACGCTGTACTTCCGCTCCTGCCGACTTGGCCAAAGCCATCGGCACAAAGCCCAACGAAGCCACCAGTCCCGTCAAGAACACCGGACGGAGCAAATGCCCGCATCCGTTGGACAAAATTCTGCTTGTACACATCTTGTATTTTTTACCTTTATTCAAATCATTGAAGTGGTTAATCATCAGAATACCGTTAAGAACCGCCACACCGAAGAGAGCGATAAACCCGACTCCGGCCGAAATGCTGAACGGCAATCCTCGAATCCACAACGCGACGATACCGCCAATCAGTGAAAGAGGCACCGTAGAGAATACCACCAGCGAGTAAACCAGACTCTTGAACGCGAAGAAGAGCAACAACAAAATCAATGCCAGCGCAATCGGAATCACAACCGACAACGTGTTGATTGCCTTCTGCAAATTTTCAAACTGTCCGCCATATTCGAAATAGTAGCCCGGCTGCAACTTCACGTTCTTGTCGAGCGATTCGCGGATTTGTGAAACCACCTGCTGAATGTCGGCGTTGCGCACGTTGACACCGATAACCACACGACGTTTCGTAGCATCACGGTTAATCTGCAGCGGACCGTCGACCAAATCGATGCTTGCCACCTCGCTCACAGGAATCTGTATGCCCTCGTTCGAACGGACAAACAGCTTGTCGATATTCAGGTTCTTGACTTTATCCTTGTCAAGGCGAACCACCAGGTCAAAACGACGTTCGTTTTCAAACACCGTTCCTGCCGTTTCACCGGCGTAGGCTGAACGGATAATCGTGTTCAGTTCCTCTATGTCAATGCCATAACGGGCGATTTTCGCACGGTTGTATTTAATCAGCAACTGCGGCAGTCCCATTGTCTGTTCCAAAATGACATCAGAAGCACCCGGCACTTTCTCCACATAGGTTGCCGCTTCTTTCGCCTTATTGTAGAGCTCGTCCATATCCTCACCATACAGTTTGATGGCGATGTCGGCTTTCGTACCCGTCATAAGTTCGTTGAAACGCAACTGGATAGGCTGGCTGAAATTAAACTCAGCCCCACCGACTTCCTCCAGTGCCTTTTTCATTTTTTCCACCATTTCTTCGCGGCTGCTTGCTGAAGTCCATTCGCTGAAAGGCTTCATGACAATCATCACGTCGGCATCCTCCACAGCCATCGGGTCGGTCGGCACCTCGGCCGTACCGATCTTAGCCACTACATGCTTGATTTCAGGGAATTCCTCCTTCAGTTTCTTTTCAGCGGCCAATGAAATCTCGATGCTCTTTGAAAGCGAACTGCCGGCAGGCAAAGTCATCTGCATCGCAAAATCGCCTTCGTCAAGCGTAGGAATGAATTCTGCACCCAGCTTCGTAAACAACAACAACGACAGCGCCAAAAGAACGAAAGAAACGGAAATCGTCCACCATACGTACTTCAATGCCACATGCAATGTGCGCTTGTACCATTTGTTCAACCATGCAAAAAAGCGGTCGGCAAACGTAGGTTTCAACGACGGTGTGCGCTTCAAGAATACGGAAGCCATCATCGGCACATAAGTGAGGGAAAGCAGCAATGCACCGATAATACAGAACACCAGTGTTTTTGCCATCGGCGTAAAATATTTGCCTTCAATTCCACTCAATGCGAGAATCGGGAAGAACACAATCAAAATGATAAGCACGGCAAATGTTGCACTGCGCACAACCTTTCCGGCACCTCGCATCACTTCGGCGTCCATTTCCTCGCGTGTCAACTTGCGCCCCACAAACGACTTGCTGTAAAGATGGGCAAGAATACCCTCCAGAATGACAATCGAACCGTCGACAACGATACCGAAGTCTATCGCACCAAGACTCATAAGGTTGGCCGACACGCCAAACAGCCGCATCATGATAAATCCGAACAACATGGCCAACGGAACGACGGATGCGACAATCAGTCCGGCTCGGAAATTTCCAAGGAATATGATCAGTACAAGAAACACAATCAACGCACCTTCAATAAGGTTGCGGATAACGGTTGATATGTTACGGTTCACCAGTTCCGAACGGTTCAGGTAGGGTTCCACGCTGATTCCTTCCGGCAACATCTGCTGCACGGCGGCCACTCTCTTTTCCAGCTCTTTGGTCACCACATTGGCATTGGCGCCCTTGAGCATCATCGCGATACCGCCGACACATTCGCCTTCACCGTCCATTGTCATCGCACCGAAACGCTTCGGAGCGCCGAAACGTACCTTGCCTATATCGCTTACATGCACCGGCACGCCACCCCGGTTGGTGACCACAATCTGCTCGATGTCGCGAATATCCTTGATCATACCTTCAGAACGGATATAATAGGCCTTCGACGATTTTTCAATGTAGCTGCCACCCGTGTTCTGGTTGTTTCGGCTCAAAGCCGTAAACACGTCGCTGATAGTGATGTTCAGCGAATAGAGCACCTCCGGATCAACCGCCACTTCATACTGCTTGAGATAACCGCCGAAACTGTTGATTTCCACAATTCCCGGTATACCGGAAAGCTGACGCTTTACAATCCAGTCCTGAATGGTGCGCAATTCCATTGCGTCGTACTTGTCTTCGTAACCCGGAGCCACTTTCAGCACATACTGGTATATTTCGCCTAAGCCCGTCGTAATCGGCATCAGTTCGGGAGTACCCAACTCCGAGGGGATTTCCCCCGCGACGGTCTGTATCTGTTCGTTGACGAGCTGTCGGGCATCCAGCACCGGCACATCCTCCTTAAACACCACCGTCACCAATGAAAGCCCGAAACGGGACACTGAACGGATTTCTTCTACGTTCATAATATTGCTCATGCTGACCTCAATAGGGAGCGTAATCAGTTTTTCCACTTCCTGCGGAGCAAGGGTTGGAGAAACGGTCACAATCTGCACCTGATTGTTCGTGATGTCGGGCACCGCATCGATGGGCAATGTCACCATCGAATAAATGCCTCCCACAAGCAAAAGCAATGTAGCAAAGACTACAAAAATCTTTTTCTTAATGGAAAAATTTACAATTTTCTTAAACATATCCTTACCAATTTTTTGATTGTGTAACTGTACTTTTTGCAAAAGTAGCCATCCCTTCCCCACTTATTCTTATTAAGAAACGCGAAGCTGACAAATTCAGACCTAAAACGACCAAATACGGACATGAAAATTTCATCCCGACTCCCCTAAAAATAAATGACCGCCATTTCCGCACGTTTATTTCAAATTTATTCGCAAATGACGGCAATTTTGTGTAAGTTTGTATCAAATTTGGCGGATGCCGATAGAATCAAGAATAAATTGAAATAAAAACGATAGGAATATGAACGTTGTTGACAGATTTTTGAAGTACGTGAAGTTCGACACTCAGAGTGACGAACTGACCAATCTCACACCGTCCACTCCGGGACAGATGATTTTTGCCCAGGCTCTCGAAAAGGAGCTGAAGGAAATGGGACTGAAGAACATTACCCTCGACGATAACGGCTACCTGATGGCCACTCTGCCGGGCAACACCGACAAGAAAGTGCCGACTGTAGGTTTCATCGCCCACCTCGACACGTCGCCCGACATGTCGGGACGCCATGTCAACCCGCGTATCGTGGAGAACTACGACGGTGGCGACATCGTGCTCGACGCTGAAAACAACGTAGTGCTTTCGCCCAACGAATTCCCTGAACTGAAGGACTATACCGGACAGGCACTGATCGTGACCGACGGGAAAACGCTCCTCGGCGCCGACGACAAGGCCGGCGTGGCTGAAATCATTGCCGCTGTGGAATACCTGAAACAGCATCCGGAAATCAAGCATGGCGATATCCGCATCGGTTTCAACCCTGACGAGGAAATCGGACTGGGTGCCCACAAGTTCGACGTGAAGCAGTTTGCTGCCGACTGGGCCTACACCATGGACGGCGGTGCCATCGGCGAACTGGAATACGAAAACTTCAACGCCGCATCGGCTAAAGTCACCTTCAAGGGCCGCAACGTGCATCCGGGCTATGCGAAACACAAGATGATCAACTCCATCCGCATCGCCAACCAGTTCAGCATCATGCTCCCGCGTTGGGAAACTCCGGAACACACGGAAGGCTACGAAGGCTTTTACCATCTGGTAGGCTTCGAAGGAACCGTAGAAGAGTCAACGCTCACCTACATCATCCGTGACCACGACCTCGACCGCTTCCAACGCCGCAAAAAGGAACTGGAACACCTTACACGCAAAATCAACCACGAATATCCGGGCTGCGCATCCATTGAAATCAAGGACCAATATTTCAATATGCGCGAGAAAATTGAGCCGGTGATGTATATCATCGACATTGCAAAACAGGCCATGCTGAATGCCGACGTCACTCCTATCGTACAACCGATTCGTGGCGGGACAGACGGTGCACAGCTTTCTTTCAAAGGTCTGCCATGCCCTAACATTTTTGCCGGCGGTCTGAACTTCCACGGCCGTTATGAATTTGTGCCCATCCCATCGATGGAAAAGGCCGCAAAAGTGATTGTGGAAATCTGCAAACTGGTAGAACAACGCTAACGGCTTACTGAACAATACGAAAGATGTCAACGAATACGCTTGTCGTCATCACCGGACCTACCGGCGTAGGCAAGTCGGACACGGCGGTATGGCTGGCGCGGGAGCTGAATGCGGAAATCATTTCCGCCGACTCGCGCCAGCTTTATCGTGACATCCCTATCGGAACGGCAGCCCCTACCGCCGAACAGATGGCGGAAGTGAAACACCATTTTGTCGGTACGCTCAGCCTGGAGGAATACTACAGTGCCGCTCAGTTTGAGGACGACGTGATGCAGTTGCTTCCCCGACTTTTCGCCCGTTCGCCTTATGTGGTGATGTGCGGCGGCTCGATGATGTATGTCGATGCCGTGTGCAAGGGCATTGACAATATTCCCACCATCAGCGACGAAATCCGCCGTGAGGTAGTGGAACGCTTCGAACGCGACGGAGCGGAGGCCATGCGCGAAGAACTGCGCCGCCTCGACCCCGTTTATTACAATCAAGTCGACCTGAAAAACCACAAACGTGTCATCCACGCCGTAGAAATCTGCCTTCAGGCAGGACGCCCCTACTCGGAACTGCGCACCAACAGCGTGAAGCAACGGCCTTTCCGCATTGTGAAAATCGGACTCAACCTGCCGCGCGAACAACTGTTTGACCGCATCAACCGCCGCGTGGAAAAAATGATAGAAGCAGGACTCATTGACGAAGCACGGCGCTTCTACCCGCAACGACATCTCAACTCGCTCAACACTGTCGGCTACAAGGAACTATTTGCATGGATGGACGGCACGATGGACTACGACACCGCCGTGGCACGCATCCAGAAAAACACCCGTGTCTACGCAAAAAAACAGCTCACCTGGTACGCAAAAGACACCGATATGCACTGGTTCGCACCTTCCGACCGTCAGGAAATCCTGAAACTCATACAGGAATAGCCGTCACACCTTCCTGCACCAGGTAACGCAATTCAATGCCCCTCCGGCAGCGACCAAATCACGCACATCCAGTTGCACCACAACGCAATCCGGATAATATGCCCTTATCTGCCCGAAAGCCTGTTCGTCTTCATCAATTCCCAATCTGGGCAACACAATCAGTTTCCCTACCGACAAGAAATTTATATACGCCCAATTCTTTGTATCCTTATTCCGCACATCATAATGCAGACACTCCACCCGGAAATAAACTGACAAGCGGCGGTGCATTTCATAAAACAAATCCTTGTCAAAATCGCCGTAATTTGTCAGTAGTACCGTATCGGAAGAGACAGGCTTGACCAACCCGTCGGCATGTCCATATATTTCAAGTCTGTCCCACGGAAGAAAGACAATCGGACAGCCAAACAATTCAGTCAATCTATCCGACAATTCATCCCTGCTGAACATCGGGTTTTCGGCAAACACCTTTTCCGTCATTATTACATGATTCCCGGTTTTCACCACGTTACCGCCATCGATAATGATATCGGAATAACGGCAAGTCAACCCCAAAGATCGACAAACCTGTCGTGTATCCGTGATATACTGCACATCGGATTTCTTCCGCAACAGATAATCGGGCCAATAGCGGTAGCAAACAAAGTCATCAATGCCAATTTGAACAGGCATATAATCCCGACACCACAAATCCGCAGTATCAGGAATGAGAGAATAGTCAACGGCATTTTCGTGAAGAATACGAATCAAATCCGCATAGACATCAGGATATTCTGCCTTCAACCATGGGGAAAGACAAACGACATTGGCATCCGTATCCAGCAACATCATTCCTCTTTTTTCAATCTGAATTGCCATTTTCTTTCATCCGGCACAAAGCCTTTGGCAGGTTGCTCTTTGTGCCTTTTCACATAATCATCGTCCTTCTTATCAAACATCGCTACATTTTTACGCGGACTTCCATTGTCCACTTCTTTCTCGGTTCCATCCTCCCAAACC
>OHEG01001135.1_pt1 | contig 11096 bp, 2 predicted proteins | sample 1567181 | NCBI WGS metagenome assembly OHEG01 (sample SAMEA3879534, study PRJEB24766) | human gut metagenome | biome: human-associated habitat; feature: feces | place: USA | collected 1985/1987 | reverse complement strand
ACTTCAAGGGCGACACTGTACAGCCATTTGCTACAAACGAGTGGAACCGCGTTGCGATCATCAACATCAAGTAAGCGACAGCAACGATAGCTACTTCTCACATTGTCATGGCATGACTCTTTGCTAGATAAGGTCTGACATGTAGAGGTGCAAAAATCTAAATATAAAGAGAGGTGGTGACCGATTGGTTATCACCTCTCTTTGTTTATACGTGCTATCTTGAGCACGGGAGGCACTTGATGAGCAGTGATCGTCGTGTCAAAACGAGATGTCGCCCTATAGAGACGCACGGCTCGGAAGCAGACCGTTGGTGCGTCCGTTGTGTCAAATGTTACAGTGTCTGATGGCTGGACTCGTCGTGCTGATGTAGTTTGTGTAGGGGCGGACCTGCGTGTCCGCCCCACAGAGCATACTGCGCTTCGATGAGGACGGGCGGACACATAGATCCGCCCCTACCAATCGTTACACGTTCCTAATCTCTGACCTCTAACCTCTAACCTCAGACTCGATAGCCACGTGGGGATTTGACATTTCCCACGTGGCTATTTTCTATTCTCCACATAGGCGCAAATCATTTCCTCCGAAGTATCATTTGATTCCTCCGAAGTTTTATTTCTCGCCTACGTGGAGAATTTTCTTTTTCCACGTGGGCGTTTGAGATTTTCCACGTGGGGATCCACTCTTCGAAGGTGAAATCATATCGAAGCCTGGCCCCCTGTCTATCACGTGTCAGTGTTGCGCCCCAGCACCTCCAAATTAGCCTGTACGAAATTGCGAGTAAATCTGAAGCTTTGCTGATCTGGTTGCTTTTCAGTACCTTTGTGGGAGATTTTGGTTAGTGGATAGGCATACCGCTCACTACACCTATGCGAGGTGTAGCGTATGTCACACCACTCTAAGAGGGAATCAGGTGCAAGTCCTGAGCAAACCCGTTGCTGTAAAGCTCACCATAGGCCAAGGTGCCATCTAGCTAGATGAGACCACTGTCCCGCTAATGTTACTAAGGGATGGGAAGGAGACACCTTAGCGAGCTAAGCCAGAAGACCTGCCACAATCGTTGTACACATCAGCCTGCAACGTGGACTTTGCAGTACGATACGCTTCTAGTTAGGGGCAGCTCATATGAGCCCCACCTTGTACTAGACGACTAGGATAGATACTCCTAGTCTATAGTTCGTTGAGCCGTAATGACGTAGAGTCTACCATGCAGTACTGAGACAGTATTTTGGATTATCTAGACTCTATTGATATGAGACATATCTACTTGCTTGTACTGCACAGCCTCACTGGTTTACTCCTCTTAGGTGTGGCGACACTCTCTGCGCAGGAGAGTCGCATTACGGAGGTGCTCGCTTACCACCCCGCTCCAGGACAATTTATGGGTAGCGAGGCGATGGCGAGCCAAGATGTCACCACTTACGCTGATCTTCTTCGCAAAGCGCAGCAGCGCCTTGTCGAGGAGCATACCTTCCTCTCTCTCGGTGGGTGGGGTGGGTACATTGTCGTGAGGATTCAACCCGCATTGGTCAACCAGCCTGATCAGGCGGACTTTGCCATACTGGGCAATGCTTTCATCGGCAATGCGGAGCCGGGAATCATCTATGTGAGCCAAGATGTCAATAGCAACGGACTAGCGGACGACCCGTGGTACCGCATCCGTGGCAGCGAGGACTATCGTAGCAACCTAGACTACACAATCACTTACTACAAGCCAAAAGATCCATACAAAGACCCCATCGCCTGGAGCGACTCGGAGGGAGAGTCGGGGCTCATACCGCGCAATAAGTACCACACGACCAATAGCTACTATCCGCTCTGGGAGGGTGATAAAGTGACCTTCACGGGTGTCCTCCTGCCTGACTGTATGAAGCTAGACCCTGCGACTGGGCAGTGGCGATCTGAGCCTTACGCTTATGGCTATGCGGATAATCATCCCAACGACTCCTCGGGCAGCCACATTGATATAGATAGTGCGGTCAATGCCGCGGGTGAGCTGGTACACCTAGATCGTATCGACTTCCTTAAGGTGCAGACGGGCGTCCATCAGCAGACTGATGTGACGGGTGAAGTGTCGACCGAATTTACGGGCATCAAGCCTCTCGCCAAGGGCTCCAGCATCGTCTCCCCCACAGCGACGCCCGCTGTACGTCTCTCCTATAGCGACAAGCAGCTACAGATCGAGAGCGAGGTGAGCGGTACGCTATACCTATATAATATAGACGGGCAACTGATCCTAACGCATCCGCTCTCTGTGGGTCGTACTACGGTCGCTTTGCCCGCTATGGGTGCTTGTTATGTCGCACTCTTGCGCCTAGAGGGCGGAGCTACGACATCGCAACGTATATGCAGACAATAACAAACTATATATTCACTCAATTACTATGCAAAGAACAGTAACGACAACGCTCCTGCTACTCTGCTGGTTACTCCTGCCACCGATCGTGTGGGGACAAGAGGACAACGAACTCTTGATGCCCACAGATACTTGGAGCAGTAACGAGCATAAGGTGGGAGATACCCCGCTGATCCTCTACGATAGTGGAGGAGTCGATGGCAATGCTCAGGCATACAAGACGGGGAAGATCCTCTTCACGCCAGAGCAAGCTGGCAAGTGTATCGAGATAGAGATACAGGAGCTTGCTTTAGACAATCAAGACGAGCTTTACATCCTCGAGGGTGCCGCACCTTTCTCTAGTTGGTCTTCTCCTAATGAGAAGTTAATTATCAGGAAGTTTACCAAGGAGGATAAACCGACGCTACCCCTTAAGCTTCGCTCTAGTGACAAGTCTGGTAAGCTAACAATCGGTAGCAAGACGAAAGCTAATCCAGGCGCCGGCTTTAAGATCATCGTACGCACGGTCGATCAGCCTGCGATCAAGGTTACCTCTATCCTAGAGGACAAGAGTGCTAGCCACGACCCCTACATCGGTGAGCAGTCGCTCATCGTCTCTAACCTCAAGGTTACAACCGAGGGACTAGCCAAGGCTCCCCAGCTGACGGCTCTGCACTATAAGCTCAGCGAGACAAAGCCGAGCGACATCACGGCGATATACCTCTACGAGGTGAACAGCCGTAAGCCCAAACAGCTAGACGCTAGCAAGCTACTCGGCAAGACGACCGAAGTCTCTGCCGAGGGTACGATCACACTCTCTAAGGAGTACACGCTCTCTGAGCCTAACCATGATCTAGTTCTGGTCGTTGACCTCAAGAGCGACGTGGCGGCTGGTAGCCGTATCAATGTCGCGACGACGAAGCTCACGACGACTCTCGGCGATCACGCCGTAACGCTCCAAGAGCCTAAGACGCTCACCGTAGAGGATGCTTACGCACTCGCTAAGACTCCGAAAACTTATACCATAGGTGATAAGTCGCTGACACTATACGATGATGGCGGTAAGTATGAGCCGATCAGCGAGAAGTTTGACGGATACGCTGTCTTCAAGCCTGAGACTGCTGGCAAGGTGATTCAGGTAGACTTTACGAAGCTAGATCTCTTTAGCTACTCTTCTATCGGTCGTGCCGACCTAGTTGAGGTGTACAATGGCTCAGAGGTCAACGCTGACAACCTCATCATCAAGCTCAACAAGGAGAAAGCTTACAAGGCAACTTCGACAGCTCCTGATGGTAGTCTGACGATCCGTCTCGTAACGAATACGGGGGTTCCCAAGGCTGGCTTTGAGGCTCTAGTCTCTCAGATTGCACCTATGCCGATGGCGGTCGACTCGCTCTCGGGTAGAACCATCGAGGTCGACACCTTTGCGATGCCTATCAATGCAAGCGTCAAGCAGGTCGGTATGGTTGCTTTCACGCTCGTTGCTAAGGGAACCAAAGACCCTGTCACACTGCAGCGTCTAGACCTAAGCTCTATCAGCAAGAAGACAGACGTAGCGCAGGTGGCTCTCTACTACAGCCCGATTGTAGATGACTTTACGAAGGCTAAGGAGATCGCTCGCTGGGACTTTGCCGAGGCACTCACCGCCACGCTCCCCACGCCTCAAGCATTGCGCGAGGGCGCTAACCACTTCTACCTAGCTGTAGACCTCCAGGAGACTGCTCACAAGGGCAATAAGATCAACCTCTCTATTGACAAGATCCACCTCTCAGCAGGCGAGAAGACGCTACCCGAAGAGGAGCGCACTCGCACGGAGGCTCTAGAGGTAATGAATAAGATGGTGCTCACTCTCGGTAAGCATCATGTCAAGGTGTACGAGACTTGGGACTTTATGCCTCAGCTCAAGCACAAACTTACCACGGGATATGACACCGATGCAGGCGAGCGTAGCGTCACCTTTGAGGCGACCGCTCCAGACAACGTCATCCAGCTAGACATCAATGAGTGGGACTTCTACTACTCCTCTTGGGGTAGCAAGCCTACGCTCAAGATTTATGACGGCAAGGATGCCACGGCTCCTCTGCTCTTTGAGCTAAAGCCCAACAAGGATGCCTACAAGACGAAGCCAGCCGACTACATCCGCTCTACGCAGAAGGCTCTGACCTTCGTCTTTGATGCTAAAGGCGCTTCTGGCTCGCTAGGCTGGCGTGGTCAGGTCAAGCAGTACCTGCCACAGGACATGAAGGTTGACTCAGCCTCTGCAAAGCAGATCGAGCTACCCTTCATCGCTGTCGGATCAGAGCAGAACCCAGTCTTAGCTCTTGACATACATACGATCGGAGACCGCAAGCCGATCCATATCGATGGTCTCACGGTCAACCTCAAGGGTGGTGCTCCTCAGATCGAGCGCGTAGCTCTCTACGCCGCTACGGCCGAGGGTACGCTCGATGCGAACAAGCTCATCGCAGCTACTCAGGTAGAGCCAACGATGCAAAGCGTAGACCTACCGACCGACTCACTGCAGAAGTACGGCACGCTGAAGGAGTTTGCCAATAGCTACATCCTCGCACTAGACATTCGCAAGGATGCTCCAGCAGCCGACAGTATAGACGTGGCTATCGCCAAGCTAACTGTTGCTGGTCAGCCTATTGACGTTCGCAACGCAGATCCTAAGGGATCGTACAAGCTGGTCAACATCTTCAACCACCCATCATCGGGTGACAATAAGGAGGTGACGGTCACCACGCCCCTATCGTACTACGACGAGGGCGGTCCCAATGGCAAGGTGCTCAAGAACACAGGGTCGTACGTAACCTTCCTCCCAGCCCATGAAGGCGAGGTGATAACCCTCACGATCGACTCAATAAATCTACGAAGAGCCACCTTCGGCATCTACTCAGGACGTGACCATACAAATGAGAGCAAGCTGCTCTCCACAGGAGATAACAATATACTCAAGCAGACTGGTGTCAGAACCTTTGTCTCGCAAGAGCAGGACGGCTCTCTGACGGTCTACTTCAAGGGTTCAGACACTTACACTTTCGGGTGGGCTGCTCGTGTAGAGAGCGTCAAGCCTCGCGACCTCTTCGTCGAGAAGGTCTCCGCCGTGGCTCTCCCCGCAGACAAGCAGGGTGTACTCTCGGGTAGCTCACTGCCCGCTGTACGCATCGACCTAACCACCGCTGGTGAAAGGGGCAAGACGACCCTCGAGAAGCTACAGCTAGAGATCTCTAGCGAAGGCATCGAGGAGCTCGCACTCTACGCTACGGGAGCCATCGATGAGTTTGACGAAGCTCATCTGATAGCGACTGTCAAGCCACTAGCTACGCAGACGGATGTCATCTTTAAGCTTGACCCCGCCGATACACTGACACTACCACGCACGCAGTACTACTGGGTCAAGGCTCAGCTCGCTGGCGACCTCAAGGCAGGCACACCCATCTCGGTTACCGCCAAGAGTGTGACCATCGGAGGTGCCAAGCACGATGTGACGCAGGAGAAGCCCTTTGACACGAAGACGCGCCAGGGCGGACTCCAAGGCACACTCCGTGTTGGCTCTAGCAGTGCAGCCACTTACAAGAGTCTAGCTGCAGCCGCTAAGGATCTAACCAAGCAGGGTGTCTCTGGTGCTGTCACCGTTGAGGTGGAGCCGGGTGAGTATCCTGAGACAGTTCTCCTCGAGCGTGTCCCCGGAGCCTCTGCCAAGAACAGCATCACCATCGTTGGTCTTGGCAACTCTCGTGACGAGGTCGTTATCTCTGCCAATGGGTATAACAAGCCTATTGGAGACGATGCCTATCGACGTTACTATGGTGTGATGACCATACGCAATACCCCCTACGTGACGCTGCGCAATATGACGATCCACTCGACAGACCTCGGATTCCCAACGATGGTCTACGTTCAGGAGAACTCATCGCACTTCACGATGGACAATTGCCATGTCTACACCAAGAACACAAGCAATACTGGCTACAATATGTCTCCGCACCTTGTTAAGATAGAGGCGGCCAGCAACCCACACGCACAGAGCTGTGATGTCTTGGTTGAGAACTCGCTCTTTGAGGGTGGACACATTGCTCTACAGATTGGAGGTACCAGTACTGTAGCCAACCCCGTGGGTAAGGGCTACACGGTGCGCAACAACCGCTTCGTAGATCATAGTGGCAAGGCAATCTATGTCATTCGTTCCTCCGAAGTCCTTATCGAGGGCAACGAGATGGTACAGCAGATCGCTCCTCAGAGGGAGTACATCGGTATCGATGCGACCTTCCACACAGATGCCAAGGTCATAGGCAACGACTTTGACCTGACACAGCCCGAGGCCTATAAACTCAGTTCACTACACGGTATCTCTGTCCGTGAGGTGCAGGGCGAGGGGCTACTCGTTGCCAACAATGTGATCCGCATCACGCGTGGCTCTTCTGATAGCCGTGCCTTTAAGGCGAGCAACGTTACGGGACTGAACTTTGTCTTCAACACCGCTATAGCTCGTGACGGTAAGAGTACAGCACTCCTTATGCTCAACGGCGATATCTCTTCGTCTCAGCTCTCTGACAACATCCTGCAGAACCGAGACGGTGGAGGCATCCTCTTTAGCAATCAAGCTCTCCCCAATGAGCAGCTCACCTGCGACCGCAATGCGCTCTACACCTCTGACAGTGAGGGTGTACTGATCACCGCTAAGGGGACAAAGTACGACGCAACCAACTATCAGGAGGCGACAAAGAGTACAGCATCTAAGGTCGTAGAGGTTGCCTTCGTTTCTGACAAGGTACTCTACCCGAAGGATATGACCGTACTGCCACAGGGAACTCCGCACGTTGCTGTCACGACGGACATACTCGGAGCAGCGCGTGACAAAGAGCATCCGACCGTTGGAGCTTATGAGCAAGATCCTAATGTGACCGACGAGGCTCCCAAGCTCATCAACAAGCAGGTAGTTCGTGCGCTACATCAGTCTGCTACGATCTCTGTCGAGCCAGATCAGATGACCGATGTCTACCTGATGACGATCGCACAGGGTGAGGCTACGACAGCTCCAGACGCTGAGACGATACGAGACAAGGGCACGCACTTCACGGCTCTTGCCAAGCGTACGACTGAGTTTACCATCATGGGATTAGAGCCTGAGACCACTTATGAGGTTTATGGACTCCTCCACGGTACACTCAATAATAAGGAGACCGAGCCTGAGCTCCTCTTCACCTTTACCACCACCTATATGCCTACACGAGTGGCTACCTTTGAGAAGGACAACCGCACCATAGAGGGTGATGTCGTCTACTCAGGCACCAATAGCTTCGTAGGTGTCAAGGTTGTCGAGGACTTCACCCGCTCACTCAATCAGATAGCTGAGATGGCGGGCGATAAGGTGACGATCACCGTGACCAACTCTAAGGGCCGGATACCACAGCGAGGCTTCTCGCTTATGGCAGACCGCCCCGTCTATATGCGCATCGATGGCGGTACACGTATCACCCTTCCCGCTACTGAGCAGGAGTGGGCTTACGTAGATCTTGCTCAGAGAGGCGACATACGTGAGGTGACTCTCGAGAGCCGTGGCAAGCTATGGATCGACGACTACAACGGCGATGCCCTTGCTATGCAGCTTGCTATCGCTCCCGTGACCATCAGTCTCGGGCAGCAGGCTCAGCTGACGGCTGAGGTGATCCGTGGCGTAGCGCCTTACAGCTACGAGTGGTCACAAGGCGACTCGCTACAGACTGTCTCTGTAGCTCCTACGCAGACGACACGCTACAGTGTCACTGTGACTGACGCTGCGGGTAGCCAGGTTACTGAGAGCGTCTATGTCTACGTCAATGGACTACACGGCGAGGCGATGGTAGCAACCTTTGAGGAGGAGCCACTCGCTAGCGAAGAGCCGTACTATCAGAAGGCTCCATTCGGCAGTGGTTCGTTTGCTTTCTCCAACAGTTACAACGCTGAGTGGAATAGCTGGAGCGGCTTTGCCCTAGCAGCTAGTGCCGACACGACCTACACGGGCGACTTTACGACGCAGCAGTACAACAATGTCGTCGGTGGTGGTCAGGAGCTGGAGGGTCAGTCCAAGCAGTATGTCGTGGCTTACTGTCCTGGCGATAATCCTCAGTGGGGCTCTTACAATCCCGTCGTCACGGTCATGCCTGGTAGCGACCGCAAGGTGCAGCTCGAGGGTGTCTATCTGACGAATACGGCCTGGGTCAAGAGCTTTGCTACCAAGGGCGACAAGAACTTCGGTCGTCCCGCCTTTGAGGAGGGTAGCTTCTTTATCGTGACCATCACGGCTGACAATGGCAACAAGGTCGAGGTACCACTCATCGACTATCGCAATAAGAAGCGCGAAGTGGTCAACGACTGGAAGTGGGTCGATCTCTCCTCTCTCGGTGAGGTCAAGACGCTCAAGTTCTCCGTCGAGTCGAGCGACAGCTATGCGCCTAGCTACTTTGCTATGGACAACCTGCACATCAAGCAGGATGCCTCTGCAAAGCCCGCCAAGGAGCAGATAGCTCTCGAGGTGATGGCAACCACCGAAACGACAGCACAGGTACGCTGGCAGGCGCTCCCCACGCAGGTGAGCTACACGGTAAGCTATCGCCCCGCAGGTGCTGACGCTAGTGAGACGCAGACGATGCGCCTCGATCCTACGCAGCAGCTTCGCTCGCTAGAGCTTCGTGACGGATATGTCTACACCACCCTCGAGGGGCTGCAGATGGGTACACGCTATGAGGTATCTGTCGAAGCAACTATTATGCCCGCTATGCAGATTGTGGCTCAGGGTAAGACCACCTTCACGACACAGGCTATCGATGGTAAGCTAGATGCTAAGCTCGTCGCAGGCTCACTGCAGGCTCAGAGCTTCTCCATCTCCTTTGCTACGATTGACAAGGCTGAGAGCTATATGGTCGAGCTGGCTAAGGTGGACAAGGAGGGTAACGCTATCACTGTCGATATCATCAGCATCGCTGCTGACGGCTCGCCTCTAGGCGAACTCTCACCACTCCAGGGTCTGCCCACGCTACAAGATGGTCGCATTACGCTACCGCTCGTCAATCTCAGCGAGCAGACCGCTTACCGTGTGACCGTCTCAGCTCGCAGAGGCGAGATGACACTCAGCTCTGAGCAGCTCATCATCGTCACCCCACAGGCGACGGCTATCGACGCTATCGACGGCGAGACGGTACGTGTCATAGCGACCCCCGAGGGTATCCTCGTGATGGGTCTACAGGGTGCGACCATCGAGCTCTACACAGCTAGCGGTGCTCAGGTAGGTCATTACCAGATCACTGAGCCTGAGCAACTCATCGCTGAGCCATTCCAGTCTGGTGTCTACATCGTCGCAGCCCACAAGGCGGGCGAGGTCAGCACCTTCCGACTGATCCTCTAGCGATAAGCTCTAGACGGAGCTAGCGCTCCATAAACTTCGTAGCCCCACTCGGTCATCGTACCGGGTGGGGCTACTGCTTTGTAAAAGGGGTTTAGCTGTTGGCTGTTGGCGATTGGCTGTTAGCTAGAACCACTAGTGCCACTAGAGTCACTAGAAAAATACTCTAATCTCTAACTCTTCGTCCTTTGCTCGACAATCTTATGGGCGAGGTCTTGCCACTGCTCGCTCTTCTCGTAGAGCTTGCAGCTTCCCTGAGGCACACGGAGCGTGCGAGGTGTACCAGCTACACTAAAGAAAGCCATCATACCGACCTCTATCTGTGCTGGGTCTGCTACACGGATCTCCACATCGCAGAGCTTATCGCAGAAAGCAAACGCCATATCTCCGATCTTACGTACCCCCGCAGGTATCTTTAAGACTTCGAGGTACTGGGCATCGTAGCAAGCGTATTCAGCGATCTCTCGTACTGTGTCGGGGGCTTTGTAGAAGTCCTCATACAGCCCCGCGGGGTACTGGATCAGCTGCGTCTGATCCTTGTTATATAGGACACCATCGACAGAGGAGTAGTATGGGTTGCTCGGATCTACCTCAATCTCGAGGAGCATCGTACAGTCGTGGAAGGGGGAGACCCCAAGACGTGTCGTCTGCGCTGGCAGAGACATAAAGCTGAGACAAGAGCAGCGGGCGAAAGCATACGACCCCACCTCCTCTAGATGATCTCCCAGCATGACCTCCATTAGAAAGTAGTTGCTCGCAAAGGCTAGCCCCGCAATCTTGCGCACCTCCTCAGGCAGTGTAAACTCCTGCTCCTCCTTACCCGCTGGATAGTGTACCAGTGTACTCAGATCTTTACTATATAGGATGTTATCCCGCACGACAAAGTGCTTACTCTCAGGGGCTACAGCAATCTGCGTCATAGCTAGACAGTCTGCAAAGACCCCATCGCCTAGACGCTCTACCGAGGCCGGAATCAGCACCTCCGTGAGGTCGCTACAATTGCTAAAGGCCATCTCCTCAATCACCCGAATGCCCTCCGAAAGCGTGAGACTGCTGAGCCGGATGCACCCATTGAAAGCGTTGTCCCCGATCTCCTGCACATTGCTTGGGATGACCAATTCTTGGAGAGCCGCCCCCGTAAAAGCACTACGATCGATCCGCTCCACCGAGTCTGGCAAGTCGAGCGCCCTAAGAGAGAAGCACTCGCTAAAAGCAAAGGCTCCCACATGCTTGAGTCCCGAAGTCAGCTCCAGTACCAGCAGATCGCTGCAAGACTCAAAAGCGCCCTCGCCGATCTCCGTGACGCTCCCTGGGATCGTCACAGACTCTAGGCTCTGGCAGCAGGCGAAAGCACTCTCTCCGATCTGCGTCACCCCCTCG
>OHEG01001131.1_pt1 | contig 11146 bp, 10 predicted proteins | sample 1567181 | NCBI WGS metagenome assembly OHEG01 (sample SAMEA3879534, study PRJEB24766) | human gut metagenome | biome: human-associated habitat; feature: feces | place: USA | collected 1985/1987 | reverse complement strand
AGATTGCTCCCCTCTGGATGAATCTGCCGAGGTTCCGTCAGCTCTGTCAGGGAAATTTTCTTGACATCATCTTCTCCTGCCCCTACGAGCTGCATGAGCTGACAGCGAACCGTTTTCTCTCCAAGCTCTTTTTCACCCTCAGTGATGAACAGAAGGAGGTGCTGTACTACCTGTTCGTCAAGCAATACAGCACTACAAGGCTTGCTGCCATCCGTGGGCAGTCCGACCGGAATATCCGAAAGCTGCGGATGACCATTCAGAAAAAGCTGCAAAAGCGGATGTACGAGCATCTGAGCGAAAAACAGGAGAAGGACTACAGCATTACTCTGCGAGAACGCGAGTTTATAGAGGAATATGAGGCGTTGCTGCAAACCATGGGCAAGGATGCCGTGATCCGCCGAGAGAACAAAACCAAGCCGAGAAAAAAGAAAGCCGCCCTTGACGATGCCAAGGACGGTTGATACAATAGTAATATGGTTAATATATAGATAGATTACGAATTGAGAGGAACAGCGCCATGAACAATCTGTTTGCGCAGTCCCATTCCCATTGGGTGCGGTATGACCGCTATGAGATCAAGACCGGCAAGGATGGGAAACGCTATATAACGCCGGAGAACACAGCAAAGCCCGATGTCTATAACCCGCTGAAGGAGTCCTCCGAGATGGTGCTGGAGGCACTGAATGTTGGGATGCTGATGATGAACCGCAGCCCGGAGGATGAGGTGGAAAAGGCAATTCTGGCTTTTGTGACCCATTACGGTCTGTTGGGGCTGATGACGGCGCTGCCCACCACGCCGTCCTTTATGGACTATGAGGCAGTCTATCTGCCGAAGAATCACTTCATCAAGGAAGAAAGCATGGCGACAGAGGATTACCTTGCTCTGTTCTATCCCTTTGACGAGCTGGATGTAGTGAAAAAAGGCGTGGAATCCAACTGGAATGTCTCCAATGACAGAACGATGATTGCCCTGACGATGACCTTCATGGATGAGCCGATGGCGAAGAACATGAGCTTCCAGCGGGAGTATGCTGAGCCGTATGACTGGGTAGCGCAGCAGTTCAAGGATTGGGCGTTCACGCTGACCACATCCATTCTGTACTACAACGACTACGACAGCATTGACGAGGATACAAGGAATCTTTACCGCAAGGCCATGGCTGCCTTCGGCGGCATTGCGCCTACTTATCATATTGAACTGCTGGAGAAACCGACCATCTATTGGGACTTCCATTCGTTGCTGCTGGGCATCCAGATGATGTTCAGCTTCCTACTGGTGGATGGAGATAAGCCCCTGCGGCTGTGCAAGCACTGCCAGAAGGTGTTCCTCGGCAGCCGGGCCAATTCCGTATTTTGCAGTCCCCGGTGCAAGAATCAGTATAATGTCTATAAAACACGGGCAAAGAGCCGGGAGGATAAAGACAATGGATGAGAATATGGCGCTTACCCCGTATGAAACAAGAGAAATTTTGTTTTATAAGACCGATAACGGGGATGTCAAGGTTGAAATTCTGCTATATCAGGAAAATTTGTGGCTGACACAGGCAAAGATGGCGGAGCTGTTTGAAGTGCAGAAAGCAGCCATCTCAAAACACTTGAAGAACATCTTTGCCTCCGGTGAATTGAGGGAGGATTCAGTTGTTTCCGTTTTGGAAACAACTGCGGCGGACGGGAAAAACTATCCCACACGGTACTATAATCTGGATGCGATCATTGCGGTCGGTTATCGGGTGAACTCCAAAAAGGCCACCATGTTCCGCATCTGGGCAAACAGGATATTGAAGGAGTATATTATCAAGGGCTATGTCATGGACGATGAGCGCCTGAAAGAGCCGCAGAACTTCTTCGGGAAAGATTATTTTGAAGAACAGTTGGAGCGCATCCGTGACATTCGCGCCAGTGAACGGCGCTTTTATCAGAAAATCACGGACATATACTCCCAATGCAGCGCAGACTATGATGTGGACAGTCCTGTTACAAAAGAGTTTTTCGCCACAGTGCAAAACAAGCTGCATTACGCAATTACAAAGCATACCGCAGCGGAGATCATCTATGACCGGGCAGACAGCACGAAACCGAATATGGGCCTGACAACGTGGAAAAATGCACCCAGCGGCAGAATCCGCAAATCTGATGTTGTGATAGCGAAGAACTACTTGGACGAAACCGAGATGGGGAACCTCAACGAAATTGTCACGATGTATCTGGATTATGCCGAGCGGCAGGCACGCCGTGGGAACATCATGTATATGCAGGATTGGGTCGCACGGCTGGATGCGTTTTTGCAGTTTAACGAGGAAGAAGTGCTGCATCATAAAGGAAAAGTGACGGCGGCCATTGCAAAAGCCTTTGCCGAGAGCGAGTTTGAGAAATACCGTGTCATTCAGGATCGTCAGTATCAGAGTGATTTTGACCGGCTTGTAGCCAGCACCGAGGAAAAGGATTAAAACGCAGAAATGCCCGTTATCGGCCATGCAACCGATAACGGGCATCTGCCATTCATATACGAGCTCAGTCAGAACGATTTCCTCCGCACGGCTGCGGATGCTGTTCATGCGGCGCACCCATTCCATTTGGTCGGCGGCTTTCAGAGTTTCTGTCACGCCTTCCTGCTTCGCCATTGCAGGAACGATGATTTCCATACGCTCATTGCAAGCTTGGTCGATCTCGACAAGGTGCCAATGCAGCGTTCCGCTTGTGAGCAGGTTTGCGTAGAGAACTGGACGATGTTCTTTCAGATAGCTGCGGCGCATACGCCCGTACTTGCCGATCTGGTATTCCGGTTCATCCGGCAGCGCAAGGTTCGGGATAAGATAATCACCCTCCTGACGGTAAGTGCCGTCCATTTCCTCAAATATAGATTTCATAGAAAAAAAGCTCCTTTCTGTGTGATTTGCAGCGGTTATAAGGAATTTTTGACTCCTTTCCTACAACTGCTGTTCCATTCACCACAAATGAGCCGCAGTCATATGTATTAGGTGGGAGAAACCACCCTCTACATAGTAACTCTTGATTTGCGATACTGTTGCTCTCGCCATCCTGGGCATCCTCGTTGCTCAGACGGCAGTAGAGAATGGTGATTTTCTGCTGATCCAACATCTTATCCTCCTTTGGTTGTTGCTCAGCCGACAGTACCGTTGTACACATTGAAATTATATCATGCTTTTGTGTCGCAGTCATTAACAAATCGCCCCCTTGTCAGAAAAAATGAGCCGTTTTACCTTGTTGGCAAGCGGCTCATTTCCGTCACATTCTGTTTCGATCACATACCATGTGTTTCCGATCTGGCGCTCAATAGTCTGACGAAAAGATGATTGAGCCGATTCCCAACGCTTCCGGCATTCTTCCAGAAAATCAATGGGCGGCTCGAAAATCGGTTCAAAGCAGGAGGAAATATCAATGTTGCCGATGGCATCGTTGATTTCTTCCATCGGGGCATACAAAACTGACAATACAAGAAAAACTGAAGGATCTGCGAGTGGAACGGCATCTGACTTTGGAGCAGCTTGCGGAAGAAACCGGCATTTCCAAATCCGCACTGGGTAAATATGAATCCGATGATTTCAAGGATATCAGCCCATTCAGCATTGTCACCCTGGCGAAATTCTACGGTGTATCCACGGACTATCTGCTGGGGCTGACGGAAACAAAAAATCACCCAAACACAGACCTGCACGATCTGCATCTGGGTGATGATATGATTGAATTTCTGAAAAGCGGAAAGCTCAACAACCGGCTGCTGTCTGAACTGGCTCTGCACAAGGACTTCCAGCGCTTTCTGGTGGACATTGAGATATTTGTGGATCGCGTTGCCGATATGCGGATCAATGACATGAATGCCATTCTGGAAGCCAACCGAAAGCAAATCATGGAAAAGCATAATCCCGGCGAGAATGATCTGTATGTGCGCACTCTGGAGTTGGCGCAGGTCAGCGAGGAAAACTTCTTTGCCCATGTGGTTCATAAGGACATTGACGGCATCCTACATGATATCCGGGAAGCCCACAGGAAGGACACCACTACTGCAGACACCGCTTCTCCTGTTGTCGAAATTCAAAAGCAGATGGAGACCGCCCTGCACTACGAGGGCACCGAGGAAGAAAAGAAAGCCCGTTTGTTTTTGGTGACTCTTGGCATTGACTATGACAAACTGACCCCGGAGGAATTTGTCACGCAGATCAATATTCTCAAAAAGTCCGAACACCTGAAAAGCCCCAATAATCAGCGCAGGAAAGCTGTGCCGTATGCGTAAACGAATACCGGGGCAGCAAAAAATGCGCTGTCCCGGTATTTTTCTGGTTTCAAATATGATAATGGAGTTTTGTACCATGGTAAGCTGAGCGGCTCCCTAGGATAGAAAGCCGCTGGTTGTTATTTTTAGCACGGATGTATTCGCCGTTGAGCTTTGCAGCGATAGTCTGCGAGTCTGTGGTGACGATGGACTGGGTTAAGGTGTAAACACTACGCCTACCAAAGCGGGGCGTGGGTAGAAACCAAGGAAGCCGACACGCAGTTTGAATCTTATCTCGATATGGCTCGCTGGAGGGTGCGGGTATCCAGTTCAATGGAACCATCGCAGTCACAGACACAGTTCCGGATGGTATAGCCGTTTTTTCGTGCCCAGTCGGCATAGCTACCGTCAATTTCCCGATGCGAAAGCCTGTTTCTATTTTTGGAGGAATCAGTCTTCCTCCAGCTCAAAGCGAATTGTCACACGGCTTTGACCTCCCACGGTACAGGTGAACAGAGTCAAATCCCAATTTCCACTTTCCATTCCCTCTATATCTGTGGGGTTCAGTGTCTCCCGCTCCACCATTTTGTAGATGAATACATTTCCGTCTATATCTGTAAAGGTGGCAATATCGCCCTCCCAGAGATTCTTTAAGGTTCCGAAATGGGAAGTGTAGTTGTGGCCGCAAATAATCAGGTTATTCAAATAGGCAGACCCACTGTACCGGCAGGGAGCAGTTTTCAGATTGGGATAATTCCACTCACTGATAATCGGCAGCTCCAGCTCCAAGGCTGGGATTCTTAAAACACCGATAAAGTCTATTCCGTTGATGGTTTCCACTGGCATTTCCATATTAGGGGATAGAACATAGTCCGGAATAACAGTCCGCTCATCGCTCACCAACGGCTCCTGATCCCCGGCGGAGTCCGAGGGAGCCTCTGGAGCGGCCTCTGCGGGCAAATACGCATCCAGCTGGGTTACCGCTTGCCTGGCCGATTGCTCTGCCCGCAGCTCGTCGTATAGGTTGTAGGATGCGAGGAAAAGGGCCGCCGCGATTAGCAGCAGCCCAACCGTAATCGACAGCAAACCCTCTTGCTTTCTGCTATTTTTTTCTTCATTCCTCATCAACAGCACCTCTGCGGCGCACCAGGCCGATCACGACAAAGAGCAGTCCGGCGGCAATCAACACTGGAACCGGCCACCAGAGCTGGCCAGTCTGAGGCAGCGTCGGCTTTGTAGGTGTAGTAGGTTTGTCCGGCGTGGTAGGTGTTGTGGGAGTAGGTTCGTCAGGAATTTCCTCATTGTAGCTATTTGTCACCACAAAAGTGATACCCTCCCGTGTGACCTCCACGGTATAGCCCTCCAACTCTTTCTCCACAATGGTCCACGTATAGCGATCATTCAATCCCGTCCAGGTGTACCGCCAGTTGTTTGCCGCGTTCAGGGTTACGGTATCATATACCTTGCCGTCACGAAGAAGCTGAACAATTACCTCTTTGGGACGATCTTTTTCATGTCCATCATCGGCCCAGACCTTCAGAACCTTTCGGTCGAAGGTATGGTCATCTGGGTTATCAGGGATTTGGGATGAATCGAACTTTGCATTGACGGCTACATCATAAACCCAAATGTTATTCTCTTTGTCCAATCCAGGCAGCATTACCATGAATGGCGTGGGATCATAGCGGAAGCCATTTTGCGTGTGTCGATACCCCAGTACAAAGTACAAACCCGCTTTCAGGCTCTTTCCGGCGGTGGGAAAGGAAACCAAGCCCTTATCATTGGTCTTTCCACTGTCTGTGGGGGAAATATCATCCCGCAATACATAGCCCTCCAGGGTGGATGCCAGTGTCCGCCAGGCCTCGTCATCCTTGCCCCGGATATTGACATGGAACTGGGCGAAATCTTTTGTGGTGGTCAGCTCGCCGTATTTGTCTACTGTGGCAACCAGGAAAATTTCAAACTCTGCACCAACCAGGGGCGTGTTTCCATCTTGATAGGAAATGGTCAAACTTACATCCTGGTTCAAGTCAATACTTCCCGCCGCCAGAGCCTGCAAGGGCAGGAGAAGGAATACTGCCAGCACACTGAGCAGCGCAGCAGTCATGCGTCTAATCCTCTTCATCGGCTTCACCTCCGTGTTTCGTCTTGGGCCGCTTTGGCAGCAGAAGCAGTATCAGCAGTAACAATAGAATCGGGATCGCCACAATGGGCGCCACCAACAGCGGTTCGATCTGGACGGCGTCGGCTGTGACGCGGACGGTTTTGGCCTCCTCCACATTGTCGATGCGGTGTCCCCGGACCAAAAGCCGATGGGTATTGATACCGTAGGGGGTGCAGGTCACCAATGTGCAGTAATCCTGACCCTCCACGATTTGCAGCGCTCCGACTTCCTGAGGCTCCACGATGAGGATCTGATCCACTTCATAGGTCAGCACCTCGTCCAGAATGCGCAGCAGGAAGATATCCCCCTCTCGGAGTTTGTCCAGGTTGGTGAACAGCTTGGCGCTGGGCAGTCCCCGGTGGCCGGAGAGAACGCAATGGGTGCTTTCGCCGCCCACGGGCAGGCTGGACCATTCCAGATGGCCCACGGCGATCTGCAGGACCGATTCCTCCGTACCATGATAGATGGGCAGAGAGCAATCAATGCTGGGGATTTCAATATAGCCCATGACGCCAAGACCGGACACATTCAAAAGCTGCTGGTATTCTTCCTTCTGTGCGTCGCTCAGAAGGTAGGCGTTGTCCCGTTCTGCCAAAGACGCATTGTAGGCCTTTGTGGCGGCCCAGATTTCGTCATATTGATCCTGGTTCAAATTTGCGACTTCTTCGGCATACGTGGCAATAGCGCGGGTTTGGTGGAAGGAGTTCCAGTAATCGCTGACGGAAGGATACAGCAGCAAGGACAGTCCCGCGAGAAGCACCAGGATCAGCAGCAGCGTTGTGAAATTTCCTTTTTTCTTCTTCATGCGGGGTTCTCCTTGCCGCTGTGGGCCGGGGAGGGAGTCCCTCCCCGGCGTTCACAGCGGGATGTCAGTGCGTTTCAGATATGTATCAGGGAATTAGCCCTTGGTGCTCATGCGCTTCTTGGTGACCAGCAGCACAGCCGCGCCGAGGACCAGGATAGAGCCGAGGACATAGAAGATGGTGGTGCCGATGCCGCCGGTGGAGGGAAGCTGTGCACCAGATTGGTTCTCAATGTTGGCAGAAACAACACCGGTGGAAATCACTCCGGTGAACTTATCACCGCCACTGAGGGATATCAGCGTGGGGTTATCGGAAGACACATCGTGAGTAGCCGTAATGGTGAACTCGATATCGGGAATTGTATTGTAGCCAGAGGGCGTGGTGGTCTCGACCAGCTTGTAGTCGCCATCATCCAGGCCACTCCAGGTAAAAGTGGTCATGTCCTCACCCTTAAGCTCGGACCCTACAGCTTCATATGTACCAGAAGCGTTCTTCTTATACAGGGTGAAGCCTGCGCCCTTCAGAGGGATGAATTCCGTGTTGCCGTCGCTGTCGGTGCCAGTTTTTCCAGTATCCTTGGACGCATCATAGGCGGGGTTCTTGGTAACCTTGTTGACGATGGTCTGGTAGGTGAATACGATGACACCATCATCGGGGGTCTCGCCGTTTTCGCCGGCCTGTTCGTCATTGGGGTTGTTGGTATAGGTCACATGGGAGGTGTTCTTGTTGCCGGTGGAGCCAATAACGGCCTGATTGTTCAGCGTGGAGGTATACTCAACAGAAATGACACTTCCGGCCTCGACAGAGGCAATGTCCTTCAGGTTGGCAAAGCGGACCTCAAAGGTGCAGCCGTCGGTCAGGCCTTCGGTCACAACCTCATAGCCAGTGGTAATCAGCGTTCCGTCAACATAGACTTTCACAGAATTCTTATTGAAGATCAGGCCAGCGTCTTCCTTATCGTGGAAAGTCAGCTTGTAGCCGTGGGTGTAGTTGGCGTAGTCCTGCGCAATGGTGGCGCTCAGCTTGAAGGGTACGGCATCGCCGATATCGTAGTCAGCGGAATCCTGCCAATCAGTGGTGGAGTTCGCCGCGCTGTCATTGGTGTCCTTAACCTTCTTATCGGAGGTTGTGGTTCCAACCTTGGGAGAGATAGTCGTAGGGCCGACAACCTGGACTACATACAGGGAGTAGGCTTCACCGTCATTGACAGGGCCGTTGTCCTTGATCAGATAGTAGCCGGTGGGTACGGTCAGCGAATTACCATTGGAAACCGTACCGAATTTTTCAGAATCCAGTTTCACATATTTCTGAATCTCCGTTAACTTTTCGGTGTTGCTCTTACCATTCACAGCGGCCAGAGCGTCCAGAGTGGTCTGATCGACAGCAGTTCCTTCGGTGCCGGTGCCGTTCTTGCCCCACTTGATGTTGGACAGAACACCCTCATGGAGGTCACCAGTGAAGATCTGGTATACATCATAGGTGCGGGTGCTTCCCTCGGGAGCCGAAATTGTAGTGTTTTCTGCCGCAAACGCGGTAGTAGCCAGAGCGAAAACCATAATTAGAGCCAGCAGGAGACTGGCGGGTTTTCTTGCGTGTTTCATTGTTTGACTTCCCTTCTTCTTTTTAAGTTTCTGCATAGTAATGGGATCATGCCGCGCATCAGGAGGATGCGGATTCCTCCTTTCTGCGTTTTGTATGGTAATACAACAGAAGGAACATCGCGCTTGCCGTTAACAAGACGCCTCCCTTGGTATACAGGGTGGTTCCGGCCCCGCCGGTGTGGGGCAGTTCAGGATAACAGACCTGATTGGTCACGGTAACGGCGGCTGCGGCGGTTCCGCTCTCGGGAATGGTTACCGCGGGGCCATTGGAATAGGTGACAAGGAAGTTTGCGCCGTTCACCGTGGCCAGCGTATTGTCTCCACGGATCGGCACGCCGTTATCATCCAACTCGTAGATGTAATACATTTCCCCAAGGGTCAGGTTTGTAAACTTCGCTGTCCCGCTCTCCGGCGTGAGCGTGCTGTTCGCGTATGTGATGGTCACCGTTTGCAGCGGATTGCCGGTGGGATTTGCTTCGGCATAGATTCCGAAACGGTAGGCGCCGTCGATTTTTTCCAGATGATTGCCGCCCGCATCCAAAAATGCCTTGGCCACCGTGGCTTCGCCCTTGTGGTTGTAGGCCTGATAGGTGTAGTCCGCGCTTTGATACCAGACGGTCACACCATTCGGGAAGGTGGGACATTTCCCGTCCTCCTGCTGCTTTGCCACAGCGAAGTAGTGGGGCACGGCATCCAGCACATATCCTTCCGGGGCCACTGTCTCGGTCAGGCAGTAGACGGTGTTATACGACATGGTCTGCTCGCTTGTTTTTCCGAAGGTCAGGGTTCCGTCCTCGCCGGTGGTGCCGGTCAGGGAAAGGCCGTCCGTTGTTGGGGTAAACGTACCGTCAGCATAGGTTCCCTCCACCAATGTGAACGTCGCGCCGGAAAGAGTCTGGCTGGTATTGTATTGATCCAGTTTTTTGACTGTTACACTGGGAGAAGTGTCCGCACCAGCGGTGCCGCCAGAAGAATAATGGAATTCTTTGACCTCAACGCTGCCGCCGCTTGGGGTGGTATAGCCTTTCCAATGGGCGTTGTTGGAAATGGAGATGGTCTGACCCGGCGCGGCGTTGACTGTGGTTTCATAGGTAACGGTCAGAGGCAGGTTGTCCGGCAGAACAATTTTCAGCGTCTGTCCTTCCACGGAGGCGGTCCAGTTCGATACCACCTCGCCTGTCTTGGTGTTCACCACCTGAATGGAAGTGGTGTCCAGAATCAGGGTATCGCTCAGATCGTCCACCAGGGTGATGGCATCCGACCCGCTGACCAGATCCTCGCCCAACTCATTCAGCGTGATCTTAAAGGGATACCGGCCGCCATTGGTTTCGGGGTTATAAGTGCCTTGCTTGGACAGCGTCTGTTTTCCGATTGTCACACCATTGCTGTCGTTGCCGATGGTCGTTCCCTCGGAATTTTGCAGGCTGACCACATTGTTGAACTCCTTGCTCACGCCGCCCAGAAGAACGTCAGGATCCGTTACCTTACAGACGATCTGTATCTCCACGGCATAATCGTCCCGGTATCCGCCTCCGGCTACCAGATTGACAATATCCCAGATCACCTGCTGACCGTTGGTGTAATAGTAGTTCGTCTGTTTTCCCGCGTTGTTGCTGGGCAGGGTCTTCGCGTGTTCCGTCCAGCTGCCGCCTAGGGCGGCGATTTCCTCAGCTGTGAGCTGCACAAAGGTGGGTTTGGAATCCTGCAGAACTGCTTTATATTTATCTCCCAGCCACCATATACGGACATAGGTTACCTCCATCCCAACCGGGATCTGCTCGACCACACGGTACCGCCCGGACAGGCTGCCCTCATAGTTCACATGAATCTGCCAGGCCACATAGGTACCCGCTCCGTTCAGCGCATCTGTGCTGATGGCCTGTCTTGTGCCGGGCTTGATGTCCGTGGTGGAGTTGCCGGAACCGGGATAGGTAAAGACACGGCCCAGTTCCTTAAAGATATTTTCGCTGCCGTACAGGGTCTTGCTGGCCGTGTTGTGGTCCAGCCAGTTGGTGCCGTCGGAGGAGCTTTGCAGCTTATTGTTATAGGTAAAGGCGTCTCGTTTATTGGCGGGCCGTTTACTCGGATCGGTCTTGACAATCAGATAAAGGGAATCACCCTGCGTCAAGGAAATCTCTGTATTCAGGGTCAGCGTCAGAGAATAGGTGCCTTTCGCAACGGTATAGTTACGGCTTTCTAAGGCCTTCAGCAGGTTGCTGGCGATTAGCGAATCCAAATCCGCATAATCCGCGAGAGAGTTCGTTCCCAAATTGCCCGTATATACGCCCACAAAGGAGGTGTCCCGAATATAGTGAGCCGACCCGCCGACCGCATTCGTGACGTCCCT
>OHEG01001122.1_pt1 | contig 11201 bp, 9 predicted proteins | sample 1567181 | NCBI WGS metagenome assembly OHEG01 (sample SAMEA3879534, study PRJEB24766) | human gut metagenome | biome: human-associated habitat; feature: feces | place: USA | collected 1985/1987 | reverse complement strand
TAACCCCAATGACGGTCAAATGACCGATTGGGTCAATACAATTTCAGCACTTCGTCAACAAATGCTTCATCATCCAAGTCAAAGGGTAGCCAATGAATATGAAATCCTCTACGTTCCATACCCCGAAACCAGGTCATTTGACGTTTAGAAAACTGATGAATGGCAATTTCCAGTCCATTCACCATTTCGTCATAAGTTGACTGGCCGATAATATAATTCGTCACAAACTTGTACTCCAATCCGTAATAAATCAAATCTTCGGGTGATACGCCCGAGTCCAAAATACTCCGCACTTCCTCTACCATACCGGAATCCAAACGCGATTTTAAGCGCGATGAAATTCTCGCCCGACGCTCTTCACGACCAATCTCCACCCCGACAATCAATGCGTTTTCGACTGGATGTGGCGTCGTATCAATTTTCAAATTTGGATGCTCATGATAATATTGCTGTATCTCAATGGCCCGGATGGCCCGTTTGGCTGTGTCTACATCAGTTGTGTTGTGTAATTTTTTCATGCGTTCCAGAATTGCCGTCAATTCTTCCAACGATTTTCCTGCAAGTTCGGCTCTTAGCTCCTTGTTTTCAGGGACCTCCGGCAACCGCAATCCATTTAATACGGATTCTACATACAACCCCGTTCCGCCACAAAGTATAGGGGTTTTACCTTTCTCCACAATGGAATCACGAGCAGCCTCGTAGTCCCGGAGATATTCAAAAAGATTGTATTTATAGCCAGCAGGACAGATATCAATCAAGTGATAAGGGATGCCTTTGTATTCTTCCAGATCCTTTCCAGTGCCGATATCCATACCACGATAAATCTGCCGGGAATCGGCACTTATTATTTCCGTACCCAACCGTTCGGCCAAAGCAACGGCTTTATGCGTTTTTCCCGAAGCTGTCGGGCCCAATATGACAATCAAGCTTTTCATTTTAAACCTTCTATATATTGATACCAGACCTTTTTCAACAGCCTGAAAGAAAGGTCTTTATTAAATTTTGACAAAATCATCCACCGGTTATCGCTAAAATCGACTGTCGATGTTCTTATTTCACTTATTTGGAAATCAGGAACATATCCTTTTGTCTGAACTGTTTTGCTTCCGTCTATATTATAAACTTTGCTCGTAAGCATCACCGTGAAAACACGGTGCAACTCCGCACACAATATTTTTGAGAAACTATTCTGAAACTGCCCCTCCAATTCATGTTTTGTCCACCAGCGGCCTTCGTTTTCAGCTATCGAATCTGATTTTTCGGAAGCAGGATAAGCATCAACAAAACAAAAATAATGTTCCACACTTCGTCGGTTCTTCAAATCCATGCTACCATAGCAGAATTTCACAAAATCACTCTGCACATACCCTAATTTTTTCGACATGTATTGTACAGCATTTCCTAACGAAATAGCTTCAGAAAAAGGTTCAGTAAATTGGAATGGCGTATCATATCGGCCGTTGTCTTTTGTCAAATACAACCGGTCGCCACATATCAGCAAAATCCTCACAAGCTTAATATGTCCGCCATGTTCGCGGTCATCCTGAATAAGTTTTTTTCTATAAAATACACCAATAGCCCAATAGCGCAACCTTAAAGCAATCAAATCGAACACAAGGAAAACTACCGGACTATAAACAAAGATCAATACTGGCCAACCCGAAATTTTACCAGAATCCACGTCACAAATAAAATAGCATCCCCACGTAACCAACGCAAGCAACGAGGTAATTTTAATTATCCGAGGAAGCAAAAATCGGTTTTCCTTGAAATAGATATGTCCCAACAGTTCCCTTTCATAAGGCGTACCGTTACGGAGCAGACAATCCATGCAAAAAACATTGCGAAAATGACGTTTATAAACAAATACGGTCAACAGCGCCGTCAACAATGGAAGAAACATTGACGTATAATACGGCAGACGCTCCAGCATAGTTTCCCAAAACGCCTCTGCCGAATATTTGGCCATAACTACAATTCCATAGGAAGCAAATGCGTAAACCAGCAGAACACGTGCGACAATATAAGGAATCAGCACACACGATTCAGAACGACTTCTACGATTATGCCGGACGAAAGCAAACAACGCCAGAGAAAAGGCCAATGTTAAAAATGGCACGACTTTGCTTTGAAAGGCATAACTAACAATAGGGACAAGTGATATAGCACTTGCCCCTATTGCATAATTCCGCCAAATCAAATAGGCAGAACAGCTGGATATATTATTGCATTTTTTCGTCACCGGTTATTTTTTCAAATACGTGTCAAAGAAGCTAAGAACCTTCTTATACAACGCAAACCGGGTCTCCCCGCCATTGATATGATGGTTCTTGTTAGGATAAACCACCATATCCGGCAAATTGTTCAATTCTGCAAGCTTCGAAACAAACGCAAAGGTGTTTTCAATATGCACATTGTCATCAGCCGAACCCGAAACAATAAGCAATTTTCCCTTCAAGTCAGCTGCACGGAACAGAGCAGAACTGTTGTCATACCCCGTTTGGTTCTGTTGAGGTGTCTGCATATAGCGTTCCGAGTAAATAGTATCGTAGAAACGCCAGTCTGTCACAGGCGCAACAGCTACACCGGCAGCGAATCTATTTCCTTTCTCAGTCATGGCCATAAGTGTTTCATATCCACCATAGCTCCAACCAAAGATACCAATACGGTCAGCGTCCACAAAAGGCAAGGTTGCCAGATAGTTGGCAGCCGCCACCTGATCCTGGCTTTCATATTTTCCCAATTGTTTGTAAACAACAGAAGAGAACTTTTTACCGCGTCCACCAGTTCCTCGTCCGTCCACACATACTACGACATAGCCCTGAGTTGCCGCATAGTGAAGCCAGTCCAAATCCCATCGGTTCAAGACCAATTGTGAACCCGGACCACTATACTGATACATAATGACAGGATACTTCCGGGAAGAATCAAAATCATTCGGTTTCAGCATATAGCCGTTCAATTCATAACCGTTGCTTGAGAAAGTGAAGAATTCTTTCGTCGGCATGGATTTCTTATATTTTTCAGCATAGGCTTCGTTCATTTCCAAAGCACGCATTTTCTTGCCTTTGGAGCTGTAAAGCACATAAGAATCCGGCGTTTCAACATCACTATGACGAAGGATATAGTAGGACAAATTCGCATTAAATTCGGCTGAATTAGCACCTTTTGTCAAAGAAAGCGGCTTATTCACACCTTTTTTGTCGACCATAGCAACCGTACGGTTAAGCGGCCCTTCCTGGGTTGACTGGAAATAGCAGACTCCTGTCAATTCATCATAGCCATAAAAGTCCGTTACCTCCCAATCGCCCTTAGTGATTTGTCTCATCAGGCTTCCGGCATTTGAATATTGATACAAATGCGTATAGCCACTCCGTTCACTGGCTACAATAAAGAATGAATCATAATACTTTGTCATTGAAGTCAACGACGGCTCAATCCAAGTGTCTGACTTGTCTGTATAGATAAGTTTTGCAATAGCTGAACGTGGATTGACAGCGTAGAGTTTCATTTCGTTCTGATTACGGTTAAGCGTATTAACCATCAAACGCTCCGGCGTCTTTCCAAATTCAATTTTATTGATATATCCGTCATAATCCAAAGGCACATTCATTTTCTTTAATGCACGTGTTTCTACATCATAGCTCATCACTTGCACTTTGGAATTAACCTCACCGGCAACCGGATACTTGTACTCAACGATATCGGCATAAGTATTAAGCGCCTTCCCCTTTTCCCCGACTTCCTTATACATTGGGAATTTGTACATCGGAACTTCCGATTCATCCCAGCGGATAAAAGCAAGCATCAAATTGTCGGGCGACCATGTCAGGGAACTTGTCATTCCGAATTCTTCTTGATAAACCCAATCCGGCACACCGTTTATGACATGGTTCAATTCTCCGTCTTTAGTCACGGGTATCTCAGTGCCATAATCCAATTTAGCAACATATATATTATTGTCGCGCACAAAGGCAATCATACGTCCGTCAGGAGAAAAAGTCGGGCATTCCTGCGCCCCATTGACCGACAACGGCTTAATATTATTTCGGGCTATATCATATACATAATATGATGCACGAAAAGAATGGCGATAAATCTTTTCCACATCCGTATACAGCAGCAACAATTTTTCATTTGGCGAAAGAATATATCCGTCCCATGAACTGACGGAGCAATCACGCAGCTTGTCAGAGTCCATTACGACACCCAACATCTTTCCGGTTTTGTAATCGTAACGTTCCACACGTTTGCCGTCGCTCGAAAGCATCAGATAAGTATCTCCACTTTGCTCCGAAACAATAGGTTGCAATCCTTCGGGAGTTGCAGCCAATGAACAATCACTAAGCGTCAGTTCTTGCCCATAAACATTCACAAAGCCACTGGCAATAACGACCAAAGCCGCCATACAGATTTTTTTATAATTCATTTTTTCTTGATATTTATATGATGCACAAAAGTACGAATAAAAAGTGACAAACAGAAAAATGAGCTTGCTATTCAGATTTTTCAATGATTGTCTTTATCCATTCCGCAAACCGCGGACATTTCTCCAAAATGGATTTTATCCCGATTTCCAATGCTATCAGGTTTCCTTCCAGCACTTTGTTGTAGTCGGACTTTATAGCCAGCAATCTTTTGGAGGGAGCCCCTTCAGGAGAGGTATTGATGTCTTCGGGGTTGTCGTAGGATGAAATGATAGAAGCAGTCTTTGCTGCGAGTTCTTCCGAAAAATAGTACTCAAAACCTTTGTTACTGGAAAACAGCAGAGCCTCAAACTCGTGCAACTGTATGTAAGAGAAAAAACGACGGTCGTCTATAGCCTCATTAATTGCCGCTTCCAACGACTGTATTTGCTCTATTTTGTCCGGCTTCTTCATGCTGTCCTCATAATGGGGCATATCGTGGGGAAGTCTGAAAAAGTCAATAAAGGTAGTTACGATATAATCGCTTTTTTCGGACATCAAAAGAGGCTTGATCGTATTTGCCAGATGTGAATAGCTCACCATTCCTCCCCGACCTGTCCTGCTTGTCCGAACCAAGACAGGCGTAACGCTCAATATACCAAATTCTTGCAAATAGGGAGAAATGACCGAGTTGACAAACTCTTGCTCCGTCTGCCCTTCGACGACAATATACACACGTTTCATAACTGCCCTCCTATCATGTTTTTCTCCCACAAATCACTGAGAGACAATTCGTAATCGTCCATCCATTTTTCCAGTTCTTCCCGTTCCAGATGACGAAAAACCGATTGGTTGTCTGCCCTGTCCACCACAATAATGTCTTCCACCTCAAAGCAATTGACCAGATTGGTGGACTGAGTAGACAAAATAATCTGGCTTTTGAGCGAAGCCTGCTTGACAAGTTGGGACAGTTTATTGATAGCGGCCGGATGCAAACCCAATTCAGGTTCATCAATAATTATCACTTCCGGCATCTTGGACTGCAACAGTAAGGTTGTAAGGGCTATAAAACGCAAAGTACCGTCCGAAAAGCTATAACCATCGAGGTACATATCTGTATCCCTCTCTTCCCATTCCAGACGAATTCTTTCCTTGTTGTTGGCATCCGGACGGAGCTTGAAACCCTTGAAATAAGGAGCAATGGAACGTATCACACCCTCTATCAAGCGGAATGTCTTTTCATCGTTCAGCATCAATGAATACAGGTAAGCGGCAAGGTTGGAGCCGTTATCACGCAAACATTCGTTGTCGTTAATCGGGCAATCTCCACGCATGGGAGAAGTGGCACTGGTATCGTGAAAATGATAGACTGTAAAGCTACCCAAATACTTTCTCAAGTAAGCAGCCCTCCATCTTTTATTATCCTTCAAAGAGGATTCTTCTACGGCAGAATCCCAAATCGTTCTGTTCCACTGTGAATAATCCTTTCCCGGCTTATGATAGTTATTAAAAAAATCTCCCGTTTTTTCAATATAGCCTTTGTTCGATTGCGATGGTTTAATCTCAAAGAAAAAAGCATTTGTATTGTCAAAATCAATCAATCCCTGGATAGACGGCGATACTTTTCTTCCCTGACGCAGCAAGTTATCAATCCCCCCTTTAGACAAGGTATAACTGCCAAAGCGCTGCTCATATATTGCCTTGGTCAATTCAAAGAATGAAATGAAATTACTTTTTCCAGCTCCGTTTGAACCGATTAACACATTCAGCCGATTCAAAGGCAGCGACAAGTCTTTAATGGACTTGTAATTCTCAATCAAAACCTGCTCTATCATATTCTATCTTAAATTCCGCTTTACCATAAACAAGCACTTTCTCTACCGGTTTTCTGTACATTTCCAGTTAAGACTGTACCTGCGCATACGCTTCTATCCTTCATCCTGATTCAGATAGTTACGTAATATGCAAAATTAGAAAACTTTCTCAAAAGCCCTGCAACAATCACCCTTTTTATTGAAAACGTACAACTAAATTCAGTACTTCCAAAACGCAAGTGCATTCAAAACAAAACGCCTTTGCGTTTTAGATCAAACGCAAGTACGTTTTAAGTAAAACGCAAGGGCGTTTCATCTTAAACGTAAGGGCGTTTTAGTCCAAACACAAAGGCGTTTTTCAGAGGATTTTTACACCTCTGAAAATCAATCAATTACATTTTCTTAAATTTTACGGATAACCCAGTATCCTCCCACTACCTGCAAGAGCATTCCGGGAATACCGATGCGGAAATCCTGCAAGGCGGTGAACAAGCTGCCGGAAAGTGCCCACTCACCCAGCGTACCAGCCAGTTGATAGAACAGCACCACGGCCAGCAGCAACGGCAAGGTGACTTTCTGAAAGCGGGCGGCCACCAGACCGGCACCTACAGCCAACAGCACAGATTTCAGCAGGATGGCAGGCAGCACGGCAGGTGCAGGCATGCCGAACCACCATGAGTTGAGCAGCGGCGAGAGTACGGCCGTCAGCAGTCCGGCCTTCCAGCCGTATTTATAGGCTCCTACCAGTGTGAAGAAATAAATGGGCAGCCAAGTGACTCCTCCCTGCGGCACCAGGTGGAAAAGCTGGGGCAGGACAATGTTTCCGGCCACAAACAGCAGGGCGGTGACGTAGGTCTTCACGCGACTGTATCCCAATGTGTAAAGTTTTACGGTTGTTTCCATGTGTATTCGTTATTTTTCTGAGATGGTTTTTTCTTTTTCTCCGGCTTCCCGCATGCGGCGTACAAAGTCTTCAATCACGGGATAGAGTTCCACGGGATTGTCCGACACGTCGCAAAGGGTTTCCAGCGGACACCGTCCTGTGCGGGTGCGGTTGATGATGCAGGGCACTTCTTCGGCATACGCCACCTCTACCCCTCCCTTCCGGAGCAAGGCGAGTGCAGGGGTGCTGACTACCCGGGTCCATACGCGGGACACGCCGCCCAATACCATCAGGGCTGCCGCTCCCTTTCCGATGACTTTATCGGCCAGCCAGGCTCCTTTCAGGAAGGCGCGGTCTGTGGCATACAAGTCGTACAGGTCGGCCACGCCCCGACGGGAGAACGTGCGGGTTTCTTCGCCCTGACGCACCACGCAGGAATAGTTTCCTTCGTTCAGCAAGCGTATCAGTTCGTCCATCACAGTGTTTCCTGTTTCAGTTGTTCCACGTAGGCATCAATGCGGTGAAGCTCTTTCGGAATGTCGATGGACTGCGGGCAGTGCGGATTACATTGTCCGCAACCGATACAGTGACTGGCCTGACGGAGTTTCGGCACGCTGCGGTCGTAACCCACCAGGAAGGCACGGCGGGCTTTCACGTAATTCTCGTCCATGCGGTCTTTCGGCATGTTGCCCTCGTTCACGCACTTGTTGTAATGTACCAGCACGCCGGGGATGTCGATGCCATACGGGCAGGGCATGCAGTATTTACAGTCGTTGCAGGGCACGGTGGGGTATTTCTGCATCAGGTCGGCCGTATCGAGCAGGAACTGGTTTTCCTCGTCGGTAAGCGGCACCAGCGGAGAATACGTGCGGAGGTTGTCTTGCAGATGCTCCATGTAGGTCATGCCACTGAGTACGGTAAGCACCTTTTCCGGTGTACCGGCAAAGCGGAAGGCCCACGATGCCACACTGCCTTCGGGATTACGTTCTTTCAGGCGGCTGAAGATGTGGTCGGGGATGTTCGACAGGCGTCCGCCCAACAGCGGTTCCATCACCACTACCGGAATGTTCTTGCTGCTCACCTGCTCGTACAGGTAGTCGGCATTCACATTACGTCCCAATGCGTGCTGCCAGTCGGAATAGTTCAACTGAATCTGCACGAAGTCCCAATGCACCTGGTCGTGCATGGCCAGTGCCCGGTCGAATTCCTCTTTTGTGCCGTGGAACGACCAGCCCAAGCGGCGGATACGTCCGGCTTCGCGCTCCTTGAGCAGGAAGTCGAGCAGACCGTTATCAAGGAAACGGCCCTGTAAGCCGCTTTTTCCGGGAGCACCCAGCATGTGCAGCAGGTAATAGTCGATGTAGTCCACCTGCAGGTTCTTCAGCGAGTTGTGGTACATCTTTACTCCGAAATCATAGTCGGAATTGGAGAAGTTCGACATTTTGGTAGCCACAAAGAACTTGTCGCGCGGATGACGCTTCAAGGCGATACCCGTCGACTTTTCCGACCAGCCCTGCACATAGACCGGAGCCGTGTCGAAATAGTTCACGCCATGTTCGATGGCGTAATCCACCAGCCGGTTCACTTCTTCCTGGTCGATGACATTGCCGTCGCCTCCCGGTGCCGGAAGTGTAGGCCAGCGCATGCAGCCATAGCCTAGCAGCGACACCTTATCCTCGTTGGGAGGGAACTGGCGGTAGGTCATCTTGCCGACGGGCACTTCCTTAGCGCTTTCGCCGGCTTTTTTCTTGTCGGGCGTACAACCGTAGAAAGCCGCTGTGGCTCCCACCGTACTGATGCCGACTATTTTAAGGAAATCTCTTCGATTCATCTGTTTTTTCTCGTCCATTCTCTTTCTATATATAAAGGTAAGACAATCCGATTAAAGTACACGATGGCGTTCATGGCCTTCCACGTAGATGGCACTCAGCGGACGGGCCGGACACAGGTTCTCGCAGGCTCCGCAACCGATGCAGGCTGCTGCGTCCATCGACTCGTCGGCATCCTCCTTCGGAATGGGAATAGCGTTGCCGTCGGGCACCGAGTTGGTGCGCACCGAGATGAAGCCGCCGGCCTGCAGAATCTGGTCGTAGGCGCTGCGGTTCACCACGAGGTCCTTGATGACGGGGAAGGCCGCCGAACGCCACGGCTCGATGGTGATGGTCGCACCGTCCTTGAAACGACGCATGTAAATCTGGCAGGTTGTAGCGCCGTCGCCGGGACCGTGGGCACGGCCGTCGATGTGGAGCGAGCACATGCCGCAGATACCCTCGCGGCAGTCGTGGTCGAATGCCACGGGCTCCTTGCCGGCGTGTACCAGGTCGTTGTTCAGAATATCGAGCATTTCGAGGAACGAGGTGTCCTCCGAGATGTTCTCGACCTTGTAGGTCTCGAACGCACCTTTGCTCTTAGCGTCCTTTTGACGCCATATCTTTAATGTAAAATTCATAGTTTCAAATCGTTATTAAAGTTCAACGTCAAAATGGAATTAGTCCTTGTAGTTGCGCTGTGCGGGGTGTACGAACTCGAAGTTGAGCGGCTCCTTGGTCATCTCGGGTACGGCGTCCATGCCCTTGTACTCCCAGACGGCTGCGTATACGAAGTTCTCGTCGTCACGCTTTGCCTCGCCCTCTTCGGTCTGGTGCTCCGTGCGGAAGTGGCCGCCGCACGACTCCTCGCGGTTCAGTGCGTCGCGGGCCATCAGCTCGCCCAGCTCCAGGAAATCGGCCAGACGCAGCGCCTTCTCCAACTCGACGTTGAACTCGTTCGCCTTGCCTACGACCTTCACATCCTTCCAGAACTCCTTGCGCAGAGCCTGGATTTCGGTGATGGCCTTCTCGAGCGACTCCTTCGTACGTGCCATGCCGACGTTCTCCCACATGATGTGTCCCAATTTCTTGTGAATATCGTCCACCGACTGTTTGCCGTTGATGGAAAGCAACTTCGAAATCTTATCCTTCACCCCTTTCTCTGCCTCGTCGAAGGCCTTGGTATCGGTCTTCACCTTCGGAGCCTGAATCTTGTGCGAGAGGTAGTCGCCGATGGTGTAGGGCAGCACGAAGTAGCCGTCGGCCAGACCCTGCATGAGGGCCGAAGCACCCAGACGGTTGGCGCCGTGGTCCGAGAAGTTGCACTCGCCGATGGCGTAGAGACCCGGGATGGTGGTCATCAGGTTGTAGTCCACCCAGATACCGCCCATCGTGTAGTGTACGGCCGGGAAAATCTGCATCGGCTGCTCGTAGGGGCTCACGTCGGTAATCTCCTCGTACATGTCGAAGAGGTTGCCGTAGCGCTGCTTGATGATGTCCTTGCCCAGACGCTCGATGGCGGTCTTGAAGTCGAGGAATACGGCCAGACCCGTCTCGTTGACGCCGTAGCCGGCATCGCAACGCTCCTTGGCGGCACGCGAAGCGACGTCACGCGGCACGAGGTTACCGAAGGCCGGGTAGCGGCGCTCCAGGTAGTAGTCGCGGTCCTCCTCGGCGATGTCCGAAGGCTTCTTGGCACCCGAGCGGATGGCCTTCACGTCCTCGAGCTTCTTGGGAACCCAGATACGGCCGTCGTTGCGCAGCGACTCCGACATGAGGGTCAGCTTCGACTGCTGGTCGCCGTGAACGGGGATACAGGTGGGGTGAATCTGCGTGAAGCAGGGGTTGGCGAAGCCGGCACCCTTGCGGTAGCACTGGAATGCGGCCGAGCCGTTCGATGCCATGGCGTTGGTCGACAGGAAGAAGACGTTGCCGTAGCCGCCCGTGGCCAGCACGACGGCGTGGGCGCCGTGGCGCTCGATTTCACCCGTAACGAGGTTGCGGGCGATGATACCGCGAGCCTCGCCGTCCTCGATGACGATGTCGAGCATCTCGTGACGCGGGTAGCTCTTCACCGAACCGGCGGCAATCTCCTTGTTGAGGGCTGCATAGGCGCCCAGCAGCAGCTGCTGTCCGGTCTGGCCGCGGGCATAGAACGTACGCGATACCTGGGCGCCGCCGAACGAACGGTTGGCCAGCAGGCCGCCGTACTCGCGGGCGAAGGGTACGCCCTGAGCCACGCACTGGTCGATGATGAGGTTCGAAACCTCGGCCAGACGGTAGACGTTGG
>OHEG01001113.1_pt1 | contig 11253 bp, 5 predicted proteins | sample 1567181 | NCBI WGS metagenome assembly OHEG01 (sample SAMEA3879534, study PRJEB24766) | human gut metagenome | biome: human-associated habitat; feature: feces | place: USA | collected 1985/1987 | reverse complement strand
ATGTTGCCAAATCTTTGCAGGGTATTGTTCCTGGTTTGTCAGTTGTTAATACGCAAGGTGGTATTGATACACAGCCGTCTATCACTATCCGTGGTGTCGGAACCTTGAGTAACAGTGAAAAGAGCGATCCGTTGATTATTGTAGACGGTGTGCCTCTCGACGACTTGTCACTGGTTAATCCGCAGGATATTGCGTCTGTTTCCGTATTGAAGGATGCTGCATCAACATCCATTTACGGTTCTCGTGCTGCGTTCGGTGTGATTTTGATTACAACAAAGGGCGGTTCGAAAACGGATAAAGTTTCTGTCAATTATTCAAACAACTTTGCTTGGAGTACTCCTACAATTTTGCCGGATTATCCGGATGCTCCGTCTCAAATCAGAGCGTTGATAGATGTGAACAAACGTGCAGGGACAGATCCTGAACTTTTCGGTATGTATATGGATGATTTGCTTCCTTATGCTGAGGCTTGGCTGGAACAGAACGGCGGCAAGAGAAGAACGGAATACGGAGAATTGCGTCCGTTCCAAAGTTGGGACAATGTCGGTGACTATTATTTTGATCCGTCAACCGGTAAAGGTCTGTACTATGCCGATAACGATATTGTGGCTATGATGTATCGCAATTGGACTCCTTCACAAAGCCATAATGTGAACATCAACGGTACAAGCGGTAAGACAACATATTATATGTCGTTTGGTTATAACACGAAAGAAGGTGTTCTTTCCATGAATCCGGATAAGTTGAAACGTTACAACGTAAATTTGAATGTTTCTTCCCAAGTTACCGACTGGTTGCAGGTAGGTGGTCGTTTTGCTTATACCGACAGAACTTATACAAAACCGAATACTCGTTTGAATACATATCAGTATATGTGGCGTTGGACCAGCTTCTTTGAACCTTACGGAACCATCAATGGTCAGGACCTCCGCAGTTCGGCTGCATACTTGCGTCAGGCTGGCGATAACGAAAAAAGTACGGGTTATGCCCGTATTACCGGTTTCTTGAAGGCTGATATTATCAAGGGCTTGTCAGTTAATGCCGACTATACTTATAACATCAAGAATGTATTTGTTGATCAAGTAGCATTGCCGGTTTCCGGTTATAACTCTTGGGGTTCTATTTCGGCTCCGTCTGATTTTGACTCAAGTTCATATCTGTATCAGCAGAATGATCGAAACAGCTTCTATGCTTTGAATGTTTACGGTAACTATGAATTCAACTTTGGCAAACACAACTTTAATGTAATGTTGGGTGGTAATGCTGAAGGTGGCGAATACACTTGGAGCTACTCACAACGTCGCGATATTTTGAATCCTGACCAACCAGAATTTAACCTTACAACAGGTCAACAGTTGGTGGGTGGCGGTCACTCACATTGGGCAACTGCCGGTTATTTCGGACGTATCAACTATAACTGGAACGAAATTTGGTTGCTCGAATTGAACGGACGTTTGGATGGTTCATCCCGCTTCCCTGCTCATAGCCGTTGGGGATTCTTCCCATCTGGATCTGTTGGTTATCGTTTTAGCCAGGAAAAATATTTCGAACCGTTGACAGATGTTATCAGCAATGGTAAGTTGCGTGCTTCATTCGGTGAAATCGGTAACGAAGCGGTCGGTGATGATATGTTCATCTCAACGATTGGAACAGTGAGCAGTTCATATTGGTTGGATGGCGACGGAAACCGTCTGACAATGTACGATATTCCGAAACTTGTATCTGAAACATTGAAGTGGGAACGTATTCGTACTCTTGACATCGGTCTTGACCTCGGTTTCTTCAACAATGAGTTGAACCTTGGTTTCGACTGGTATCAGCGTAATACGCTCGACATGTTGGCTCCGGGTGAAATACTTCCGGATGTATTGGGTACAAAAGAGCCTTATACAAACGCAGGTTCTCTTCGCACTCGCGGTTGGGAATTGAATGTTAGCTGGAACCACCGCTTCGGTGATTTCGATATCTATGTAAATGGTAACGTCAGCGACTTCAAGACAGTGGTTACTCAGTGGAATAACAATGAAGGTATCTTGAGTGATTATTTCACTGGTAAAGTTTACGGTGACATCTACGGTTTTGAAACAGACCGCTTGTTCACAAAAGACGACTTTGTATATGACGCCGACGGCAATCGCACAGGTTATGCTCCTGGTGTAGCTGATCAGGATGGTTTGGTAGGCAGCGGTAACTTCGTTTATGGTCCTGGTGACGTGAAATTCGTCGACAGAAACAATGATGGCGTTATTGACGGTGGTGACGGTACAAAGAACAAGATGGGTGACTTGACAGTTATTGGTAACTCAACTCCTCGCTTCCAATACGGTTTCCGTTTGGGCGGTTCTTGGAAGGGTATCGACCTCGACATGTACTTCCAGGGTGTAGGCAAATGGGATCAATGGTCTACGGGTGCATTTGTAATGCCGTTCTCTCGTGGTGCTGATGGTATCTATGCTAACCAGATGGACTATTGGACAGAAGAAAATCAGGATGCATTCTGGCCTCGCCTGTATCCGGGTAATGGTGTAGGCGGTACGGTTTCCGGTATTGCTACAGGTGCTTACAACTTCTATCCGCAAACTAAATTCTTGATTGACCGTTCATACTTGCGTTTCAAGAACTTGACAGTAGGTTATACTATTCCACAAAATTTGACAAAGAAATGGTATATCCAGAAACTGCGTGTTTATTTCACAGCTGAAAACCTCTGTGAATTGATTAACAACAGCTACGCACCGGTTGACCCGGAAATCGATGACAGTGAATTGACTAATCACTCATACGGTACATGGGGACGTATTGCACCGATGATGCGCTCAGTTTCTTGTGGTTTGCAAGTAACATTCTAACAATCTAAAGACTTATAAATTTAAAGCTATGAAAAAGAAATCATTATTATATAGTTTGCTTCTCCTCGGCTCTGTGTCTTTTACAGGCTGTACAGATATGCTGGAAAAAGAGCCGTTGGATACATTTACTGATAATCCTTTGTTTTGGAATAACCCGTCAAGTGTGGAAGGCTATGCCAATGCATTTTATAACCAGTTCAAAGGTTATGGAACATCCGGTACTGGTGACTTTTACTTCCCGGATTTGACTGATGATCAGGTAGGAGCCGGCTTCGTTAACTGGAAATACATAAATGTTCCGGCTTCCAATTCCAATTGGTCGGCTACATGGGATGAAATCCGCCGTAGCAACGCGATGATTAAATCGTTGGAAGAAAAGGCTACGACAATGGACGAAGCTACCAAGAATCATTGGATTGGCGTTGCCCGCATGATGCGTGCTTACCAATATTGGGATTTGGTTCGTAAGTTTGGTGATTGCCCATGGGTTGACCATCCTGTAGATATCGATGATCCAGTTCTCCATGCCGCTCGCGAAGACCGTGACGTGATTATGGACCACGTACTCGATGACTTGAACTTTGCTGTTCAGAATATTCAGGAATCGACTTCTAAAACAACATGGTCGCGCAACTTGGCACGCGCTATGAAGGCTCATATCTGTTTGTGGGAAGGCACATTCCGTAAATATCGTTCGGAAGCCGACCATCAGAAAGCTCCGGATTTGGAAGGTTCAAAACGCTTCTTGAATGAATGTGTCACTGAATGTGAATACTTGATGGGACAATATACTTTGTCTGACAACTATCAGGCTTTGTATAATTCAGTAACATTGACCGACAATCCTGAAGTGATTTTCTGTAAAGAGTACCGTCAGGATGTTATGGGTCACTCCACAATCAACTATACTTGTACGTCTACACAGATGAACGGTATGTCGAAAGACGCTTTCGATTCTTATCTGTTCCTCGATGGTAAGACTAAGGAAAAGACTTCTTTGAACAACACGGATGCTCCTGAATTGAAGAAGTCGAACAACGATGGTCAGATGCACTTGAATATCAATAACCTGCTGGCTGTTCGCGACAAGCGTTTGGCTCAACAGATTGATACCGTGCTTTGCTATCCGGGAAGTCCATGGCCGCGTATTGTCGACGGTGTGCCGATGACTGCTTCAACAGGTTATAGCGTATCGAAATTCGATAACGTGACTTTGCCAGTTTCTTATCGTGAAATCGGTAGCAAGAACTATACGGCTGCTCCTTTGTACTGGTTGTCGGTTATCTATCTGAATTTTGCTGAAGCAAAGGCTGAACTGGGTACGATTACAGACGAAGATTTGAACAATTCCATCAACAAATTGAAAGCACGTGCAGGTCTGCCTCCTATCACAACTGCTGTTGAGGACATGGGCGACAATGACATGAATGTTTCTCCGTTGATTTTCGAAATCCGTCGTGAACGTCGTTGCGAATTGATGTTCGACAATGATTTCCGTTATTGGGACTTGATTCGTTGGCATCAGTTGGACAAACTCGATACTTCGAAGAATCCGGATATCGTGCTGGGTGCAAATGTTGCTGCTGCTCCGACTTCTGATGTTGAGTTGACAAGTGACGGTCATATCAACGGTTTGGATGCAGGTTTCAAACGTACATACGAATACAAACACTATTTGTATCCTATCCCAGGTGGTCAGATTACTCTGAACAAGAATCTCGGACAAAACCCGGGTTGGGAGTAATACGGTTTTTTCTCATAAACGCATCGCAAGATGCGGCTCGTTGTTTTTTACGGCAATTGTTATTTTTATTCTTTAGGTCGTTGTCCTGGTTGTCGGCAGCCTTTTCCTATGGTTTCGCTGAGGTTGTCGCCGAGGTCGGCCTTGACGCTGTCGGCATATTGATTGAGGCGTTTCACCACTTCCGGGTATTGGCGGATGATGTTGTAACGCTCTCCGGGATCACGGCGCAAATCATAGAGAAGCGTGTCGGTGAGTTGGTGCCATTCGTCCACTTTCCCCGGTTTTCCGTCATTCCCCGGTTCAAATCCTTCGTAAGTGCGGTGTTTGTGAGGGTAGATGAGTTTGTAATGTCCGTCGGTGACGGCTTCAAGGTCGTTGACCCGATAGTAGTAGGCAAAGTGTGTCCGGAGGTTTTCTGTATAGTCACCGTTCAGATAGGGAACCAGACTGACTCCGTCGGTTTTCAGCGGTGGCATGGGTGCGTCGGCAATGTCGGCAAAGGTGGCGAGAAGGTCGATGCCCGATACAAGCTGATGGCAAATGCCTCCTTCGGGAGTGTGTCCTTTCCAGTAGACAATGCAGGGGACACGTTGTCCGCCTTCGAAGCTGACTCCCTTGCCTTCGCGCAGTCCCGCAGTGTTGCCGGCGTGATTGCCGTAGTTGAGCCACGGACCGTTGTCGGAGGTAACGACAATCACCGTGTTGTCGTCCAGCTTCAGCTCTTTCAGCGTGTCGAAAATGGTGCCAATGCTCCAGTCAAGTTCCATCATGACATCGCCGTACAATCCTTGTTCGCTTTTTCCCTTAAAGTCGTCGGAAACGAATAGTGGGACGTGGGGCATCGGGTGGGCAAGATAGACAAAGAACGGGCGGTTGCGATTCTTTTTGATAAACTCTACGGCACGCCGTGTGAAGTTTTTGGTGAATTGTGACTGGTCGGGGTTGTATTCCACTACGTCGTTTCCCTCAATCAGCGGCAGGTCGGGAAATTTCAGTGTCGGGTGGTTTGGCCACATGTCGTTGGAATAAGGAATGCCGTAGTATTCGTCAAACCCATGTTGAAGCGGCAGGAATGAACGGTGGTCGCCCAAGTGCCATTTTCCGAAGGCAGCACATTGGTAATCCTTTTGTTTCAGCACCTCGGCAATCGTCATTTCTTCGGCTGAAATGCCTCTGTCACTGTTTGGAACAGGTGCTCCGTGCATACCTATCCGGTTAGGGTAGCAGCCTGTGAGAAGTCCGGCTCTTGAGGCACCGCTGACAGCTTGCGGAGCGTAGTAGCGGGTGAAGGTCAGCGACTGGCTTTGCAGGCGGTTGATGTTTGGGGTGGAGTATCCGATAGCTCCGTTGGCTTCGATGTCGCCCAACCCCATGTCGTCCATCAGAATGACAACGAAGTTGGTCGGGCGGTCGGCGTAGGTCATGACGGGCAGAGCCAGCCCGGCAAGCAGCATGCCGCATTTTAGGGGAATTGTTTTCATAGCGTATGGTTTTATGATAAGTATTCAAAGGTAGGGAAAAAACGGCAAAAGCATTTGCCGGCGACCGTGAATAATTGTTGTGCATTGCGTGGCGATGGGTAATTTGGTTTCATCTGCTTGCTGTTTTTGACAACTTGCACTATCTTTGTGTAGAAGATAGCCTACGGTTCAGGATAAAGCTCAAACAAGTTTGTTTTTTTGTCTGCGACTTTCTCTATCTTGGACAGAAGAACAAAAGAACAGATTTAGAATTGACAGGCATGAAAAATTTGTCCTTTTGTTCTTTTGTCTGATATCGACCTTTTATTATCTTTGGATAAGATAGCCTACGGTTCGGGATAGCCAAACTTGAAAACAAGTTTTCGTTTGTCTCTCCGCTCACCTTGCATTATCTTTGGATAAGATAGGCTGTTATCTTTACACACTGAAACTATTAGCGAACAGAAGATGTATGACTATGCTAAACATATAATTAGCGAGAAGGCATCGCTTGTCGACGCGTTGAGGCAGCTCAATGCTTTGTCGGGACAGACGATGGTGCTTTTTGCCGTGGATACCGAAGGAAAAATGACCGGTACGCTGACCGATGGCGACGTGAGGCGCTTTTTGATTCGCGACAGCCGTCTGGGGGTGACGGTGGGCGACATCATGCACCGTGCGTTCCGTTTTCTTGATGCGGAACGTATCGATTTGGCGAAAGTGCGTGAACTCCGCCGGCAGGATATTACGCTCGTGCCTTGTCTTGACAGTTGCGGAAAAATCCGTCAAGTGTTCAACTTCTCGGAATGTCATTCCATTCTTCCGTTGGATGCCGTGCTGATGGCCGGAGGTAGGGGCGAGCGCTTGCGTCCGCTGACGCTGACCACGCCGAAACCCTTGCTGAAAATCGGCGACAAGAGCATCATTGACTACAACGTGGAGGAACTTGCCCGAAACGGTATCGACAACATTGCCGTGACGGTCAACTATCTGGCCGAGCAGCTGGAAGAGCATTTTGCAAAGCCGGTGGGCGGCGGTGTGCGTTGCGTGCGTGAGCCGAAGAAACTCGGTACGATTGGCTCGGCGAAACTTGTCGACGGCCTTGTGGCCGACAATGTGCTGGTGATGAATTCCGACCTGCTGACCACCATCAGCTACGAAGACATGTTCATGTATCATCTTGAGCAGGATGCCGACATGACGATAGCTGCCATTCCTTATATGGTGTCCGTGCCGTTTGCCATATTCCGTTGCGACGGCCCACGCGTGTTGGGACTGGAAGAAAAGCCGACTTACAACTACTATGCGAATGCAGGCATCTATATCATCCGCCGTGAACATCTCGACCGAATCCCGGCCGACACCGTTTTCGATGCTACCGACCTGATTGAGCTGCTTGTAAACGAAGGCAGGAAGGTGGTTTATCATCCTATCAACGGCATTTGGCTTGACATCGGTTCGCCCGACGACTTCCGCCATGCGCAGGAAATTGTCAAGCACAAACAACTTTCTAAACTGTAAAAACATTTCTTTTGACTATGACTGAAAACGAAACACCTTTGATATTGATTACCAACGACGACGGCATTTCATCGGCAGGCATCCGCTATCTGGTGGACAGTGTGGCCGGCATGGGCGAAATTCTCGTGGTAGCGCCCGACGGTCCGCGTTCCGGCGGTTCATCGTCCATTACGTGTGAGACGATTCTCCGTCCGAAACAGCGTGATGACTATAACGGCGCACGGATGCTGGCCTTGAACGGTACGCCGGTCGACTGCGTGAAACTGGCTTTGAACGCCCTTGTTTCCCGTCGTCCGTCGCTTGTCCTGTCGGGTATCAACCACGGTTCGAATACGGGTAACAGCATCGTCTATTCCGGTACGATGGGAGCCGCCCTTGAAGCCTGTATGCAGGGCGTTCCCGCCATCGGCTATTCGTTGGTGTCGCACACTCCCCGTCCGGAGGATTTCGAAGCCTGCATGCCTTTTATGCGCGTACTGACGGGAAAGGTGTTGCGCGAGGGATTGCCGGAGGGCGTTTGTCTGAATGTGAACATGCCCTCGGGTGGCATTATCAAGGGCATGAAGCGGGCACGTGCCTGCAAAGGCCGCTGGACGGAAGAGTATGCTCCCTTTAAGGACCCTTTCGGACGGATGTTCTATATGCTGACGGGTACGTATGTCAACAGCGAACCGTTTAGCACGGACACCGACCTCTATTGGCTTTCGCAGGGCTATATTTCGGTTGTGCCGTCCGTTCCCGACCGCGACTATCGCGAACCGCTCGACCTGCTTGCTTCCTACGAGTAGAGCAGGAGGAATGAAATATACTCGCCGGCAAACTGCAACCTTTACAGTTTGCCGGCGTTTTTTGTTCCGCCCGAATCCGTCTTCTCGATGTAGCCCGCTATGCCTTCAGTAAAAGCCGCAATCAATCTGCCGGACATCAGCATGAAATTTGTATAAGGGCCGATTGGGGTTGAAATTGCTGCTAATGGAGGAGTTAGAAAGCAGTTTCTTGGGAATAGTAAAGAAAATTAAAAAATAATTGCTACCTTTGCGTGCTATATGTTAATAAATCGAAAAGATGGAAAGAAAAGTTAGAGTACGCTTTGCACCGTCGCCTACAGGTCCGCTGCACATTGGTGGGGTGCGCACAGCTTTGTTCAACTACTTGTTTGCACGCCGTCATGGCGGTGATATCATTCTCCGTATTGAAGATACCGACTCCAACCGCTTTGTGCCGGGAGCCGAAGACTATATAAACGAAGCTTTTGCCTGGTTGGGCATCAAATTTGACGAAGGTGTACGCGAAGGCGGAAACTATGGTCCTTACCGTCAGTCGGAACGCCGCGACATCTACCGTACTTATGTAAAGCAACTGCTTGACAACGGCAAAGCCTACATCGCTTTCGATACTCCGCAAGAACTGGAAGCCAAACGCTCTGAAATAGCCAATTTCCAATACGACGCAAAAACTCGTGGGGAAATGCGCAACTCGTTGACGATGAGTGCCGACGAGGTGAAGAAATTGATTGACAACGGTGAAAAGTATGTGGTTCGCTTCTTGGTAGAACCTAACCGCGACGTAGTGGTCAACGACCTTGTGCGCGGCGAGGTTGTCATCAATTCGTCGATTCTCGACGATAAGGTGCTCTACAAATCCGCCGACGACCTTCCAACATACCATTTGGCCAACATCGTCGACGACCATCTGATGGAAATCACCCACGTGATCCGCGGCGAGGAATGGCTGCCGTCAGCTCCGCTCCATGTGCTTCTTTATGAGGCATTCGGTTGGGCGGACACGATGCCGGCTTTCGTCCACCTTCCCTTGCTGCTCAAGCCTGATGGAAAAGGCAAGTTGAGCAAGCGCGACGGCGACCGTCTCGGTTTCCCTGTTTTCCCGTTGGAATGGCACGACCCGAAGAGCGGAGAGGTTTCGTCGGGCTACCGCGAATCAGGCTATCTGCCCGAAGCTGTCATCAACTTCCTTGCCCTTCTCGGATGGAATCCGGGCAACGACCAGGAAATCATGTCGATGGACGAACTTATCCAGCTTTTCTCCTTCGAACACTGCTCGAAGAGCGGCGCCAAATTTGATTTTGAAAAAGGAAAATGGTTCAACCATAAATATTTGCAGGCTATGTCCGACGAAAAATTGGCCGACATGTTCATGCCGATTCTTGCCGAACACGGACATGCCGATGCCGACAAGGCTACCGTTGTCCGTATCGTGGCATTGGTGAAGGGACGCATCAACTTCGTGCGCGATCTTTGGGATCAGTCACGTTTCTTCTTTGAAGCTCCTACCGAATACGCGGAAAAGGATGTGCGCAAGCGCTGGAAAGAAGGTATGCCGGAATTGATGAAAGAGCTTATCGGCGTGCTGGAAGGCATTGAAGACTTTTCGTCGGCCGCTGCCGAACCGATTGTATTGAACTGGATTACTGAAAAGGGCTATCACATGGGCAATGTGATGAACGCCTTCCGTTTGACAGTTGTGGGCGAATGTAAGGGGCCGCACATGTTCGACATTACCGAACTGCTTGGTAAGGAAGAGACAATCCGTCGTATCAAAGCCGGAATTGAGAATATCAAGGCTTGCTGATTCAAACACTGAAATATATCCTTGTGCAACCTGGAAGAGCGTTGCACAAGGCTTTTTTATATTAATTCAATTATCGCTAAATGAACATCATCTATAATACTGCGATAGCGCTCTACGCAACGGCTGTGCGTGTGGCTTCCGTGCGCAACAGAAAGGCGAAACTGATGGTTGCGGGACAGGCATGCACGTTCGGCATCTTGAAGGAATACATCGACCGCAATGCCAAATATGTGTGGATTCATGTGTCGTCGCTGGGCGAATTCGAGCAGGGACGTCCGCTGATTGAAATGCTGAAACGCCGTCATCCGGAAAAGAAGATACTGCTTACGTTCTTCTCGCCTTCGGGCTATGAGGTGTGCAAGAACTATCAGCTGGCCGACGTGATTTGCTATCTTCCGTTTGACTTTCCGTCGAATGTGCGCCGTTTTCTGGATGCTGTCGATGTGGAGACTGCAATTTTCGTCAAATACGAATTTTGGGGCAACTACTTGCAGGAGCTGCACCGTCGCAATATCCCGACCTATATCATTTCCGCGATATTCCGCCCGACACAGGCTTTTTTCAAAGGCTATGGCGGCATGTTCCGAAAGATGCTGAAATGCTATACACACCTGTTCGTGCAGGATAAGGAATCAAAGGATTTGCTCGCAACTATCGGGGTGACGAATGTGGAGGTGTTCGGCGATACGCGTTTCGACCGTGTGTCCGATATTCTCGACAACAAGGTGGACCTTCCGATTGTGGAAACCTTTGCCCGCGGTTCGTTTACGGTGATTGCCGGAAGTTCGTGGGAACCTGACGAGGAGTTCCTCATTTCGTTCTTCAACCGTACCCCTGCCATGAAGCTGGTGCTTGCGCCTCATGAATTGTCGGAAGCGCGTGTGGAAGGCATTCTGTCGAAGCTGAAACGTCCGGCTGTGCGTTACAGCAAGGCGACTGTCGAGGAAGCGGCCGATGCCGATTGCCTGATTATTGACTGCTTCGGCCTGCTGTCGAAAAGCTACCGCTATGCCACGGTGGCGTATGTGGGCGGCGGTTTCGGTGTAGGAATCCACAATATCAACGAGGCGGCTGTGTATGGCATACCGGT
>OHEG01001104.1_pt1 | contig 11308 bp, 7 predicted proteins | sample 1567181 | NCBI WGS metagenome assembly OHEG01 (sample SAMEA3879534, study PRJEB24766) | human gut metagenome | biome: human-associated habitat; feature: feces | place: USA | collected 1985/1987 | reverse complement strand
TCACATTGGCACGACTCCACTCTGTATCTTCCCAGTTCTCGGCAGACAAACGATTCTCGATGGTCTTGCGGGCAGCTTCCGCCAATTCGGGAGTCTTCTCCAAAGTGATTTGGGAGAAAGGATAGAGTGCCAGCAGGTGGGAAGTGTGACGATGGTTGGGATGAGCTTCCTCGAAATCTTCAAACCATTCACGAATGGCACCATTGGCACGCAACTGGATGGGAGGAAGTTGGGCGATGGCAGTACGCAGGCTATCGGCAAACTCGCGGTCGGTATTCAATATCTCTGAAGCCTGAACACAATTCGACAAGATCTCGTAGGCCAGTTCACGGTCACAGGCAGGCATCATGGAGGCAACCATTTCTTCACCGCCTGCTGTACGGAACCAGTTTTCGGGTGAGATGCTCGGCCCTGTCATCAGATAACCACTCTTCGGGTCTTTTGCCAAGAAATCCAGGATGAACTGTGCATTACCTTTCAAAAGCGGATAGGCCGTTTCGGCCAGATATTGCTTGTCCTGTGTAAATTCATATTGTGTCCACAGATGGGAAGCTATCCATGAACCTGCCATCGGGAACAGTCCCCAAATAATGGTACTGGAGGCGGGAGTATATCCCCAGACATTGGCTGTAGTGTGAGCAGTCCAGCCTTTACATCCATAGACCACTTCGGCTGTCTTCGCACCGTGATGCGCCAAATCCTTAATATAGGTAAACAGGGGGGCATTACATTCAGCAAGATTGCCAACATTGGCTGCCCAATAATTCTGTTCAGTATTGATATCCAGATGATAGTCATTGGTCCAGCCCATGTTGCACGCCTTGTTGTCATTGAAAAAACCCTGCAAGGCAATGGGCAATGGAGAGTTTTCGCGGGAACTGGCAATGGTGAGGTAACGGCCATACTGGAAGAACAAGGCATCCAGACCAGTATCAGTCTTGCCTTCCTTCACTTGTTTCCAACGGACATCCGTAGGCAACGCGCGGTTAGCGTCTTGTCCGAAATGAATAGAAACACGATTATACAACGTGTTATATGCGCCTGCTTCAATTCATCATAAGATTTAGCTGCAGCCTTCTTCACACCATCAGCACAAAGAGTCTTGTAATCAGGACTTTTATAATCGGTACGCACATCGACAATCAAAGTCACGGCATCAGCTTCTTTTATACCTACTCCAGACTGTTCCATCTTTACCTCTCCATTATCAGCCAGAACGGCTATTCTTCCTTCAAAACAGACTCCGCCCGGACCATGCAAGGGAAAATCTACTTTCCCGGTAAATACCAATTGGTTATCTTCTACAGAAAGATCGGCTTGACGCATCAAATCCAATCCCATATTCATAGTAATGGACTTTTGCTTATCAGCGGTCAAGCGGAGTACGAGAACATTATCCGGGTTTGTAGCAAAATACTCACGTTTATAGTTCACACCGCCGGAGTTGAAAGAAACGCTGCTGACAGCCTCATCCAAGCTTAACGAACGACGGTAGCCGGTCACTTTACCTTCGGGGTAAATGAATTGCATCTTCAAATCTCCAATGGGAAGATGAGTTCCGAAAGAAGTCTGGTTGCCATGAAGATTATCTCCGGCTATACGGTTTCCTTCCGATAGTTTTCCCTCAAAGAACAACTTTCTTAGCTCCCAAACGCCCATTACCGATAGGTAAAGATTCCATCCAAACTTTTGCCGGTTGGGCATACCACAATTCTGTAGTTCCACAGGAATCTGTTGCACTCTGGCATCCGGAAAGGGCCAAAGCCATTGCTGCTAAATAAGTCTTAAAATGTTTCATATTTTTCATGATTAATAGTTTCTTCTGAAACAAAAGTAGATATACCTCTCCCATTAGGTAGAGAAAAACTCGCCATTTTTAGACTCTTTTGCTTCAATCGTAACCTATAAAAGGGAGTTATTCAACATTTAGAAATCTTTCCCGGCACAAATTCCAATACTTCACCATTTGTTATCATTTTCCCGGTGAGGCAGTCATTACAAACTCCAACGTTCCGCCATTCATAATATCCTGATGAGTAATATAATTCTTTGTATATTTCTTGCCATTCAGTCTCATGGAACGGATATAAATCTCATTGTGCTCTTTGCGTGGGGCCTTAATGGTAAAAGTCTTTCCATCAGGCAACTGAATAACCGCTTCCTCCAACATAGGAGTACCGATAATATACTTCCCGCTAACCGGATTTACCGGATAAAAGCCAAGTGCGCCAAACACATACCAGGCAGACATTTCCCCGCAATCATCATTACCGGCATAACCTGAAGAGGAATCATTATACAGTTCATTCATGATATGTGCCACATATTTTTGTGTTTTCCAAGGTTCTCCCGCACACGCATACAGATAAGCCACATGATGGCTCGGCTCATTGCCATGCGCATATTGCCCTACAAAACCGGAAGCATTGTCATTCAGTTCACCACTTTGGTGATTGACTGTGAAAAAGGTATCCAACTTTGCCGTAAAAGCTTTGTTTCCCCCTGTCAGTGAAATCAAGTCAGGTATATTCTGGGGTACATACCAGAAGTATTGCCAGGCATTCCCCTCAGTGAAAGGGTAGCCACCATTGGCTCCATACTTATAAGGATCGAAAGGCTCCATCCATTCTCCTTTCTTATTTTTCGGTTGAAAGAATTTTGTTTCTGCATTAAATAAATTCCTGTAAAAAGCAGAACGCTTCATAAAACGCCCATAATCCTCCTCTTTCCCTAATTTCCGGGCCAACAGTGCAACACACCAATCATCAAAAGCTTGTTCTAAAGTAATAGAAACAGATTGTGTTTGAATATCCTCAGGCATGTATCCATATTTCTCCCATACTTCAAAAGGAAAGTTCGGATGAGATACGATGGAACTGCTATGAACCGCTTCATAAGCCTTTTCCGCATCCACTCCTGCAACACCTTTCAGCACAGCATCCACAATGACAGGAATGGAGTGATTACCAATCATACAATAATTATCCTGTCCCCATAATTGCCATACAGGCAAATAACCATAATAGTCATATTGCCTCATCATGCTTTTAATAAAATCAGGAATGCGGTCGGTATGCAGCAAAGTATAAAGCGGATGAGCTGCTCTGAATGTATCCCATAAAGAAAAAGTGGAATAATGAACTTCATTATCGGCTACCTTACGTGTCGTATAATCGGCAGCCATATATTCACCATTTACATCGCTCATCGTATTAGGTTGTACCATAGTGTGATATAAAGCTGTATAAAAAATCTTTTTCTGCAAACCGGTACCTTGGATGATGACTTTCTTCAATTCTTTCTCCCAGCTGGCTTCGGCAGCAGAAGCAATATGTTCAAAGTTCCATCCGGGAACCTCAGCTGCCATATTCAACCGGGCATTTTCAATGGAAACTGGAGATAAAGCGACTTTACATATCAATTCATTATTCCACTTCTTGTCGAAACAGAATAATCCACACAGTTCTGTACCATTAATGACAGGAGTATTCTCATACCTCCGATTGCCATCATGTAACTGACTGGATAAGATTGGTTGGGAAAATTCAAGATGGAAATATATTTTCCTCAGTTTTGCCCATCCTGTAATAACACGATATCCTTCTACTACTGTAGGAGAAACTACACGGATTTGTGATTGAATTATCCGGCGGTTCCAACTCTCCTTATTTGCCGAATGATCTAAATCCAACCATAATTTCAACTGACCGCCATCAGAATAGATATAGCGATGTACCCCTACATGCACAGAAGCCGTCAACTCCGCTTGAATCTTCTCATCCGTTAATAATACTTGATAATACCCCGGACGCGCCTGTTCGTTTTGATGAGTAAAAGACGATTTCCTTTTATCACTCATGGTAGGAAATAGAAGGATATCTATAAAATCGGAAGCACCGGTTCCGCTTAAACGTGTATGACTGAAACCATAAATAATAGAATCATTATAATCATATCCCGAAGCTTGTGCCCAATCAGGCGCTTCACGAGTATCGGGACTCAGCTGCACCATACCAAAAGGGACAGTAGCTCCTGGATAATTATTCCCAGAAAGACTGGATTGAACAGCACCGGTTCCAATAAACGGATTAACCCAACGAGTTAGATTTTGGGCACTAATACAATTTACAGAAAGAATAAAAACAGCCAATAAATTTGCAAATCTTTTCATCATAGATTTAAGTTTCATTTATTGGCAAAATTAGTATATCCACACTCCCCACACAGATAAATTCTCGTCTATTTTAGCTTCATTTGCTTCATAAAGGCAAGTTTCTTGCCTCATCACCACTAAATATTACCATTATTCCGTTCATCCCAATTCATTTACCGCTAATAATGATTATCCCGACATTTCCAATCCCTCTTAATGTAAAAAAATCATAAATTCAGGAATGTAACCCCAATTACCGTATTCTTTTCACCTATTTTCTTATATTTGTAAATTATTCCATCACACAAACGTAAAAACAAATGGACAAGATGCAGAACGCAAAGCCATTGCTCCCAAAGGAGCACGAATCACCTTAAACATCGGTGATAAAATACTTAAATTCGTTCCTCTCAAAAGTATTCCTGTTATTTTCCCTGATTGGAAAGCAGAAGACAGCAATGAAAAACAAAAAGTAATGATTGCTCCTTGTATTCTTTTGCCCGAATTTGAAAACGGCTGGACTTCCCAATCAGAAAGACCGGAATATCCCTTCTTGATTACTGCCATCATGTTGCCTGACGGCAAACTAACCGTATGCGAGAACGAATCAGACAGAATCCCAATATTTATTCGTAAATTTTTGGAGCCTAATGCAGCCAATGACCGCACTATAGCTTCTCTTTCAAAAGTAGATCAACTACTATCCAATTTTAACACTGAAGAAACAAAATGGGAGGCCTATTGGCAAGCATGCGAGCAGCTTTTCAAGAAAGCAACCGGCAAAACTTTCAGCACAATGAATTACTATGATAATCCAGAAATCATTATCATAAAAGCCTCCGAGCGCAATATGGCACAGCCCATAATCACACTATATGACAAACTCTTAAAAGATGACAATACCACTCCACATCCCCTGTTGAATTTATTAATACAAACAAAATCTGCTAACGCTCTTCCTATTCCAACTAACCGGAAAGTATATTGCAACCAAGAACACTGGGCACAAATGAGCAGCGACTTTCCTTTGTCCATATCTCAACGCGAAACACTAGCAATGTACACAACACCGGAATGTGCTGATATTTTTGTCGTCAACGGTCCTCCGGGAACAGGAAAAACCACTTTTCTGCAAACTGTCATCGCAAACAGACTTGCTCATAACATTCTAAACAATCCGGAAGAGCCGGAAATTATAGTTGCAAGTTCAGCTAATAATCAGGCGATCACCAATATCCTAAAGGATTTCAAAGCGGAAACAACCAATGACACAACACATCCCCGGTTGTCCAACCGCTGGCTACCCGAACTGGATACATTAGGCCTATATCTGTCAGGGAAAAAAGAGCTGCAACAACAGTACAAAATGATGTTCAACCCCAAAGGGGATGGATTTCCGGCAGCATACGATACACCTGAACGTCAAGAAGAGTACAAACAATTCTATCTGCAATGCTTCAATAACTTTTTCAAGAAAAACTATCAAGACGAAACAAAATGCCGGCAATTTCTCCGTAAAGAAATGCAAGCCCTCCAAAAAAAGATTATTCTCTGTATCCAAGCTGCCGAAACAACAGAATACGGAAACCGGAAGGAAAACAATATATTACAGAAGTTTATCCGCAAATTCCATGAGCCATTACCCTCCTATGACAAAGTAATAGAACAGTGGACTTTGACAGAAGAATTCAAAGAACGTTACGAAAAAATAAGTTCCAACCCTGAGTATGGCAACTTGCCTTATACAGAAGACATGGCAGTAAGGCTGGATATCAGCTATCGGTATCAAATGTTCTGGTATGCCATACATTATCGGGAAGCCGAGTTTATTCACCGGTTAAGCAAGTGCGATGAAGGCAAGCAGCGCACACAAGAAGCCTATACCCAAAGATTAAAACGTTTGGCTTGCGTAATGCCTGTTTTCATCTCTACTTTCCATTCTCTACCCAAGTATATGACCTATGCGGAGAACGGAAAATGGGATATTCCTTTATACAATGGAATAGATCTGTTGATTGTAGATGAATCCGGACAAGTTTCACCCGAACTTGCCGTTCCCTCCTTCAGTTTGGCCAAGCAAGCGATTTTAGTAGGTGATATTCAACAAATAGAGCCTGTATGGTCCATTTCTGATGAATATTCATTCATTAATTTAAAGAATCTGGGCATTGTTTCCAACCAGTCCTCGGAAAAATACCGTTTTTTAGAAAACAATGGTTTCCTTTCTTCTTCCGGAAGTATAATGAAACTGGCACGTAAAAGCTGTAATTTTACAGTAAAAGGTGAAAAAGGAGCTTTTCTGACCGAACACAGACGATGCGTAGATTCCATTATTGCCTATTGCAATGATTATGTTTACCACGGCAGGTTACTTCCTAAAAAAGGTAACGAAGTAAAATACAAGTCCCTCCCTTCCAAAGGATATGTACACATCAACAGTTACAGCAGCCCTGGAAAAACAGGAAGTCGCCTCAACCGGGCTGAAGCGGAAGCCATTGTCTGTTGGCTGGAACTGGAAAAAGATAATCTGGAAAAGACCTATAAAAAGCCTATTCATGAAATTGTAGCCGTAGTAACTCCTTTTAAAGCCCAAGAAGCCGAAATACGGCATCAAATACAAAAAATATCAGGAAATGAGAAATATAAAGATATGATCATCGGCACAGTACATTCCCTGCAAGGTGCCCAATGTCCGATTGTTCTTTTTTCAACAGTCAACTCTCCCGAAGACCATTCTCTTTTTATGGAGCGTGATGGAAAATACAATATGCTCAATGTAGCGATATCGCGCGCTCAGCATCATTTCATTGTTTTTGGCAACATGAATATTTTCCATCCGGAAGAAAACACCCCGGTAGGAAATATGGCTAAATGGCTTTTCGATGATCCATCCAACGAGATTTCCAACAACTTTATTTACCAACAGGAAGTTCCGCTGTGCACCTACCACCCCACCCTTCGTCTGTCCACCACAGAAGAGCATATCCAGGTTCTGCACCAAGCTTTTGAAAAAGCAAGACACCGCCTGCTGATTGTATCTCCATTCATATCTATCCACGCCATAGAAAACGACCAGTTGGTTCCGCTGATACGCCACACGGTACACCGAGGAGTGGATGTCACAGTCTACACCGATTCGTCTCTAGATTATGATACGAAAACCAATCAGTTGCTCAGCCGTGCCGAAGAGGGACGGAACATATTAATAGAAAATGCCGCAACCCTCATTGAAGTAAAAGGTATCCACAATAAATCATTGGCCATTGATAACCATACACTTATAGAGGGTTCTTTCAACTGGTTATCCGCCAACCGCCATAAAGAATACTCCCGCCACGAATGTTCCATAGTTGTATCATCTGTTCAAGCCGATGAGTACATCAACAATCTGATAAAGGAACTAGAAAGCAGAGAAAAAACCTTTCAATCCCTATCTAAGCCTACAATCAATCTTGACATTGACCAAAAATATCCGGGGTTCTTTACAAAAGAATCTTTTAATGATTGTACAGAAGAAGATATTTGCCGTATAAAACAAAAAGTCCAAGAGTTAGGCATTCAGAAAACAGTCCTTCCACCTTATATCCATAAACAACGTGAAACTTTCCCACGTGCTTATGAACCTTGGTGCACAGAAGAAAAGGAAATTATATGTGAGTTGATGCAAAAGACCAATCATCTTTCTATTTTTATAGAATGTCTGCAACGTACAGGACAAGCAATTCAAATTCAGATAGAAGGCAAAAATAATTGATTATAATCCTGAACTGATATCCTTTTTATGATATTCGGGAAACTTGGGAAACAAGAATCAGTCCCTATACGGAAGAGAGGAAAAGACAAATTACTTTTCGCCTTTTCCTCTCTTCCGTATAGCATATGCAACTCCTGCCCAGAGTTCCTTATTTTTTGGAATACATCCAGGTCCATTTATGCCAAAGACTCTCTAACGGTCCCTGCTTATGTCCTTTCAACCACCACTTGCAGAACTGTACTTGCAACAAAAAGAGTACAAAACCAACCAACAAACTCAACGTATATCCACAGTACGGAGCCAGATAAAATCCGAAAGGGAAATAAATAATAGCTCCGGCAATAGATTGGGTGATATAATTGGTCAGACTCATCCTACCATAATAACGAAGATTTGATACAAAATTCCTGAACCTATCCCGTTGATAAAGCAATACAAAAGAAGCAACCAGTACAAATGTAAAAGCGAACTTTTGCCACATATCAAAAGCAGTTCCGGCAGTCTGGCGAATGAGTTCACTGTCACTAGCCATAATCAACTCTTTCAGTTGGAAAAGCGGAGCAAAAGAGATAGCGGAAATGATAAGAGCCTTCACCCAAAAACGAGTATGTTTTTCGGAAGTAACAAACAATTGTTTGCGTCCGATGTATAATCCCATCAAAAACAAGCCGGCAGTCTGCCAGAAACGCCCTGCTCCCAGAGCCCAATATAGACTGGCTTTCTGACCAAAGGTCATATTCTTACCCACAAACTCCCCTCTTTGGTATATTCCGCCACTTCTTTATACATCGCGCCCACTCCCCAATCGGGCAAAGTATAAGAAGGATCAAACAGACCTACTATATAATGATACCACTCAACGGGCTGCAATAAAAACAAAATAGCCGTAACAAGTATGGCACAGTCACTCCACTTGCGCACCACAAACAATACGATTCCCACTACCGAGAACAGCAACAGCACATCTCCTGCCGGAAAAAAAGCTGCATTCAGCGTAGCAAAAGCTACCAATAACAGCAAACGCCACAGAAAACGATAACCAAAATCTTTTCCTTTACGCTGTTGGTTAGCCGACTGAATATAAAATGTAAATCCAAACAGCAAAGCAAAAATGGCATACGATTTTCCAGCCAATAAAGTAAATGTAACATTGAATACCCCGTCATTCAGTATATTCAACCATGCAGGCTGGTCTACCGGATAAACCGGAAAGATGAAATGCTCCAAACTATGCACTAAAAGAATTGCCATGACTGCAAATCCCCGTAAAGCATCCACCACCTCAACGCGTGGCAGTTTTTCTGATAATTGTTTTTCCATGAACTAGTTATTATTGTTTATTTAAAATTCGTTTTACCCAGCGGTTGGCCGGTTTCTCAAAATAATAATAAGAAAGCAGACTCAGCCCGATAGTGACTGCAAAGATAAGCGGAATACTGATATACAGACTGATATGCCAATCGTATGTTTGCGCCAACTGCACATAAGCAAATAATATCCACTATACTCTCCTCTTCGGTGCTATTCCTGCTCTACATATCCGGGGGAGCGGTGAGCAACATTGGATAATAGACTACAGACAATATCATCAGAGTTTTGACAACTCTTACCAAAAACTGTATATTAAAAAGAGAAACTGATTTCCTACAATATTTCCTTTAAATTCCAAGCCTGTATATGCCTGACCCCTTCATTGGAAGGGAATTGTACCTCATCCATGGAAACGACATATTTTTCATAATTATCACCTATCGTCAGCAAAGGAGCATATTCCCGTTCCATGGTTTGTGCCGTTTCCAACATGTAAGTTGCTTGAAGATAAATCACTCTATCGTCCTTCATAGCAACAAAATCAACTTCTTTATCCCGAAAAGAACCTGTATATACAATATAGCCTAAACGACGAAGTTCCAAATATACTGCATTCTCCAACAAATACCCGACTCCATAAGCAAAGCCCGGATAAAGAAAATTCTTAAAGGACAAGTCATTCAGATAATACTTGCAATTACCTGCCACCACATCCTTTCCTTTTATATTGTAACGTTCTGTTTTATAAGCAAGAAAAGCTTCTTCTATATAACCTAGATAATTAGATAAGGTATCATAACTCACCTTCCGGTTCTTGGATTTAAAGAAATTAACAATATGCTGAACGGAAAACAGATTGGACGCATTATTCACCAAATAAATAAAAATATCATCCAATAACCTTACATCACGAACGGGTTTACGCTTCACTATATCACGCAACAAAATCGTATCTTTCACAGAAGCGACATACTGTTTTTCTGACTCGACAGTGGGCAGGTTGTACAATTCGGGCAAACCGCCTTTCTGTAAATAGGCCAAATAAGAAGCCCGACCGGCAGGTTGCTGCATCAACTGTAAATATTCAGCATAACTATAGGGGAATATATGAAATTCTACATAACGTCCCGACAAAAGAGTGGCAAGTTCACTGGAAAGCATTTTAGAGTTAGAACCGCTGATAAACAATTCACTCTCTTCGACAAAGTCTTGCGAATGGGAGTTTACAAACCTTTCCCAGCCATCCACATTTTGAATTTCATCGAAAAACAAATATACTTTTCCTTGCGGTTTAAGCTTTTCCCGATAAAAACGATACAGACTTTCCAATGCTTTATAATCATCAATAAAATCAAATTCCAGATACTCCTTATTTATATATAGGATATTAGCCGGATTTACTCCTCGTTCCGAGACAAGACTTGAAGCAATTTGCCTGAGAATATAACTTTTGCCCGAACGACGTTGTCCTATAAGTACCTTCACCAAGTTATTCCCCACAAAATTGCCAATCTTGTCGGTATAAGATTTCCGTTCCAGTCCCAATTGATACGTATTTCCACCCCAAAGGTTATACTTTTCTAAAGCTTTCCATTTATCGTCCATACTCGAATCTTTTCCCACAAAGATAGTTTTTTTCGAGTATAATCGAAAAAAAAACACTGTTTATTTCTTTTTTCGAGTATAATCGAAAAAACGTATCTATCTCAAACTGAATTAAAGAAAACGAATACAATCCGGCAGTATGTAAAATTTAACAAATTACTTAAACAAGCAAACTATTATTTTCCTACATTTGTTACCAGTGAAACTTTAAATACGAAAGAACATGAAAGCAAATCCTGTATTTAGTTTATACATCCCTACCAAATTAGTATTTGGCTGCGGAGAAATCAAGAAATTATCCAGTGAAAAATTACCGGGAAAAAAGGCACTGGTCGTCATCTCATCCGGAACTTCCATGCGGAAATATGGATATTTGGAGAGAGTACTTGCCCAATTAAGACTGAATAATGTAGAAACACTGGTTTACGATAAAATCCTTCCCAACCCCATCAAAGAACACGTCATGGAAGCAGCCGCCATCTGCC
>OHEG01001094.1_pt1 | contig 11381 bp, 9 predicted proteins | sample 1567181 | NCBI WGS metagenome assembly OHEG01 (sample SAMEA3879534, study PRJEB24766) | human gut metagenome | biome: human-associated habitat; feature: feces | place: USA | collected 1985/1987 | reverse complement strand
CCGCCGCATCCCGGACATCCGACATTTTCACCTGCACCGCCGCCTTACCGTCCCAACCGTCCGTGCTGGAAACCGATTCCGCGCCCGCATCGTCCGCCGACATTCGTACCCTATAACAAAGCTCCGATTCTCAACACCTTCCTGGGGCTGTCATTCGGACTTTCACTCAACAACAGCATCAACCTGCTTTGGAGCAGCGGATATGACATTGACGGATACAGCGACAGGGAAATATACCTGCGCGATGTGAAGGAGTTGGGATACAAATGGGAGGATGCCATTGCCTACTACGACTGGACAGGACGACTGACAAGCATCAGCTTCTCCGACTCGTCGAGCCGTTTCAACCTGTCGCGCTACAACAAACTGCAACGCAAGTTGAGTCAGCTGTACGGGCCGCCTGCCAATTCGTATCAGGTCGACAACATGCTGCAAACGGCATGGTTCGACCGTTTCGGCGAGCATTTCATTACGCTGTCCTACGAACTGCAGACGTCATTTGGCGGACAGTCACGCTACTATACCACATTAAGCTACGGATATAATTAACATTATCACCCTGATGGAAAACGAAAAAGTTAACGCTCCAAGAAAAAGAACGACAAAGAAAAAACTCGTCACAACCGCCATTGCACTCACAATACTCATTGTGGGTGCAATCGTGGTTTTACCCCTGTTCTCTTCCAAAACAACCGAAGACACAGTGTTCTACATCTATCCCAACACGACGGAAACCGCGCTCAAAGACTCGCTCCAGAATTATTTCGGAGAGAAAATAGCACGGAAAGTGATACAGCTGAACGGCACGGGCGGAAAACATATCGAAAACAGCGTCGGACGCTACTATATTCCGGCCGGAACATCGCCCATCCGTCTGTGGAAGAAATGCCTCACTTCTGCCGAAACCTGTAAGGAATACGGCATGACGAAAGAAACAATTCCCGCCATGCTCATCCCCGACACTTACGAATTCTACTGGACGGCCACCCCGGAGCAGGTTCTGAAAAAAATCCATGCCGCCTACAAGGAATTTTGGAATGACGGCCGACGGAAAAAAGCGAAAGAACTGGGGCTGACACCTACTGAAGTGTCAACACTTGCTTCCATCGTTGAAGAAGAAACGGCACAACCGACTGAAAAAGGGAAAGTGGCGCGCCTTTATCTTAACCGGTTGGAAAAAGGCATCATGCTACAGTCGGACCCGACTGTAAAATTCGCTGTCGGCGATTTTCAGTTGCAGCGCGTCATGCACAAACATCTGGAAATCAATTCCCCCTACAACACTTACCGCAATCTCGGACTGCCTCCCGGCCCTATCCGTCTGCCGGAAAAAACGACGCTGGACGCAGTGCTCAATGCTCCGCAACACGACTATATTTTCATGTGCGCAAAAGAAGATTTTTCAGGTTTCCACAATTTTACGGCATCTCCTGACGAACACATGGCCAACGCCCGTCGCTATCAGGCTGCCCTTAATCGGCTGGGCATAAAATAAAGGATACCTGCATTCAAAAATAAGTACGGCCAAACTACTGATATTGTTGGGATAATCCAACAAAACATTGTATCTTTGTAGATGACAGGCGGCTGTCCGGCAAAGTCAGGCGTGAATACCACGTTTTCACTGATACCAGGACCCGCCTCCGGCTATTTATAAAAAATTTGACAATATGGAAAATCCAGAAGACCTTGTGACATTTGACGCATATCCCGATGCCGTAACAGCCTACATCATCAAAGGCGTATTGAACACAAACGGCATTGAATGTGTTATCGCAAATGAAAATATGTCATCGCTGTTGCCGTTGCCCGACTGTTCGGCAAGCAAGGTGCGCATTCTTGTGTTCAGAAAGGATTTTGACGCTGCAAAAGAAATTGTCGCCCGAAACTCAGAAACAACAGAATCGGACATATAAGTCAGACCCACGATAATACAAACTATAAAACATAATTATAAGTGTATGAAAAAGAAATACGCGTTGTCGCTCTTTGCTGCATTATTCGCAACGTTATCTTTATCAGCAAATCAAATGACGGATTCCATTGGAACCTCGGCAAGTACTCTACAGCAAGCTGTTCAAGTGAAGGCTACGGACAATGTTACAGCCAATCCTACCCTACAGAATGTGAAAACGTCAACCGCTCAAAACGAGTCGGCTTCTGCCGATTCGCTTAAAACGAAAACGACGAAAGCAACCAAAACGACAAGAGTGAAAACCTCGAAACTGTTGAATTCACGAAAAAAAGTCACAGACACCATACCAACGGCCGTCGATAATTCCGTCCGGCTGTTGGCACTTGCCGATTCGTTGGCTCAAAAGAGCTTCAAGCCATCGACAGAAAGCCTGCTGTTTCTGCCGATTGTGTTCTATGCCTATAGCGACATTCCCGACAGACCCATCACCCTGCCGGAATGGACCAACGGCTATAAACCGACGAAACTGGAATTCACGCCGGAATGGAACGACAACCTCGGCTGGCAAATCTGGTTTGAACGCCTGCACATCAACCGCATCATCTGTCAGTCGCCATGGCTCGTTCCCTTCAACATATCCATGCTCCCGGAACCTCCGAAAGAGTACAAGGTGACTGCCGACGTAAAGAAAAACAAGCTGGTCATTCACGAACGTAAGATTTCGTTGCCGCACGAAGCACCGGAAAACGACATCAAGAAAAAGAACTGGATTCACAGTTTCAGCTCCATGCTGCAATTCTCGCAATCCTACTTGTCGGAGAACTGGTATCAGGGCGGAACCAAGAACCTCAACGCCATCGGCAACATCTACTATGACCTGAAACTGAACCAGACGCTGAACCCGAACAAGCTGTTCGAAATGACATTCCAGTACAAACTGGGCTTGAATTCCGCGCCCGACGACGAATTGCGCGACTATGCCATCAATGAAGACCTCCTGCAATTCAACACAAAATTCGGTATCAAGGCTACGAAAAAGTTCTACTACAGTATGAACCTCCAGTTCAAGACACAGTTGTTGAACAACTACGAAACCAACACCTATAATTTGACAGCCTCTCTCCTCACCCCGGGTGAACTGAATACCGGTATCGGTATGACGTATTCCACGTCGAACAGCCGTGGAACATGCCAGTTCGACGCGTCATTGTCACCGCTTTCCTACAACATGAAGATTTGCAAGGACTCGCGTGTCGACCCGTCGGTCTACGGTATCTCAAACGGTAAAAGACTGGGACATGAGATAGGTTCGAGCAGTGAGTGCAAGCTGACATGGACCATCGTTCCGGGCATTTCGCTGTCCTCCCGCTGGTTCGTCTTTTCCGACTATTCCTATCTGCAAAGCGACCTGGAAACGACTATGAATTTCTCGGTAAACAAATACATTTCCACGCAGATTTATGCCCACCTTCGTTTCGACGACTCGGCCAACTACAACGACAAGTGGAAATACTGGCAGTTTAAGGAAATATTCAGTTTTGGTCTGCAATACCGATTCAACATGTAGTTAACGACAATCACATAATATGCGCCGGCTTTTAGTCATACTGACATTCCTCTTGCCGCTCTGCTCGACAGCAATGGAATTTCCCGACTCAGTGAAACCGCTGAGAGGCTATGACTGGAAGCCGGCGCAACATGTCCAGCAGTCAGCCGACAGCCTGACAGGGCTTTGGGCATATCCCGAAAGGGGCATGATTGTAGGAATTGAAAAGCACACGGAAAACACCTCTGCGTTCCATTCTCCGGCATACTATCGGATTGTGGCCATCGAATCGGCCGACAAAACCGTTGACCGGGGAACGATTGTAGGCTATATGGTGCGTGCAGCAGCACCTTCGGAACTCTATTGCTACATTTACCGAGATCTGGAAGAAGGCCTGTCGCACACGCTTGTCGAAAGTAAAGCCGTAATCACGGCAAAGGGAAAGACAGTGCTGTTCAGCAATCCGGAACTCACGTTCAGACTGAGAGTAAATCTGGCAAGAGTCATCCCCGACGCCACACTGCAGGGCCTCGGAATCTACCCGCATTTCGACAAGGAGAAGCCGCAACCCGGCTTGCGAAAAATAGAGACAGACAACGCCGAAAACGAAACCATATACTTCTGACAATGAAACACATTCTGCCCCTGATTCTTATCGCCGCTGCCATATTTCCACTGTCAGCCAGACGCAAGGTCAACACCCTGCGACCACAGTTGACACCGCTTTCCGTCGTCGAAGAGCTGCAACAGACCGGCCCGGCCGACACACTCCGCTATGCCGACCGCATCACATTTTCTGGCTACAGCAAAACCTTGAATGATGCCAACGAAACATTTTTCGTCACCAACGAAACGCCCTTCCACATCTCGCGTCTTTGTGTCAAGTTCACTTACAGCATGCCCGACGGAACCATGATTCATGAAGAATTCCATGACATAAACTGCGATATTCCGGCAGCAGCCACGCGCCAGATATCCGTACGCTCGTTCGACCGCCAACATAATTTCTACTATCACCTCGGCAAAAAACCGAAAAGGAGCGCTACACCCTATAAAGTGGCATACACGCTCCTCAGCTATGACGTAAAGATAACCGTCGGTGCCGGACAATAGTCCGCCCCGCGACGGAAGCTGCTATATGTGCATCAAATCCCGATAGATATCAAGTGCCGTACGTATCTCCGATTCCGGCAAATGGCAGTCGACTTCCACCTCCCCTACGCGGCGAATCAGCGTAAAGTTGTACTCGCCCGATTCGCTTTTCTTGTCGTGGCGCATCAGTTCCAACAGCTCGTCGTAATCGTCGCAAATTATCGGGAATACTCCGTAATGACGATATACATAATCGGCAAGGCCGTAGAGAATCTCGCTGTCCATGCCCTTGACCAGTTTCGACAGAACGGCCTCCACCACCAGTCCCCAGGCTACGGCATAGCCGTGCGACACAGGACGGCCATGGCGCATGGAGAAACTTTCAAACGCATGCCCTGCCGTGTGTCCCAGATTCAACGCCCGACGCAGTCCCTTTTCAAATGGGTCCTGCTCCACGATACGGCGTTTCACTTCCACCGATTCCTGCAACAATGACAGAAGTTCGTCGCCGTCGCTGCACTCAAAATCGTAGGCAAGCAGTTTTTTGTAGGCTTTCTCGCCGCTCAGCAATCCATGCTTCAGCATTTCGGCATAGCCCGACTTTATTTCATGTTCCGGCAACGTACGGAAAAAGCAGGTGGAAATAACGACCGCCTGCGCCTCGCGGAAAACGCCGAGTTCATTTTTCAGCCCGTTGAAATTTATGCCTGTCTTTCCGCCAACGGCTGCATCGACGGCACTGAGCAGCGTGGTCGGCACATTGATAAAACGCATACCGCGCTTGAACGTGGCGGCGGCAAAACCTCCGAGGTCAGTAACCACGCCTCCTCCCAGATTCACCAGTACGGAACGGCGGGTAGCGCCTCCCGTCTGCAACTCCTGCCATACATGGCTGAGCGATTCGAGATTCTTGTTCATGTCGCCGGCAAGGATTTCTATCACGGCCGCATTCTTTATATAAGCATTGTCAGCAAGCGCGGGCAACACCTCCCGACGCGTATTTTCATCGGTCAACACAAACACACGGTTAGCCTGCATGCCGTCAAGCAGTTTTGTCAATGCTTCCGACACCCGGTTGGTAAACAGCAAATCCTGATGTTCCATCGTCTACCCCTCCTTTTCCGACAACCGTTTACGCAATTCTATCAATTCAGGCAAGGCTGCAGCGAAGTCGCGCATCGTCGGATAGACAATGTCCGCACCGTTTTCATACATGACCGGCGCAGGAATCGGCCCCGTCGTGACACCTACGGTAAAACAGCCGGAACCATGACCGGCACGTACGCCCAACGGCGCATTCTCGATCACAATCGTATTGGCTGCCTGCTGATGGGCTTTCTGCAATCCCATCAGATACGGCTCCGGATCGGGCTTGCCTTTTTTCACATCGAAAGCCGTCACACGGAGTTCATTGGAGAAGATGCCCGGATAGTCGGCATTCAGTTTGTCGAGAAGCGAATGCTGCCCGGACCCGGTAACCAGCACGCGCTGTATTCCGGCATCCCGCAATATGTTCAGCATGTCCGCCGTCCCGTCGACCTGCTTCACGGAGCCCATTTTCATAAAATAATCGGCCTTCGCCGCATAAATGGCCTTCGATTCCTCAGCCGTCACATCCGTGCGCCCCTTTTCGCGTTTCATCATCAGGCGGATAATGCCGTCGCCCGTCATGCCCTCATAAAGATAAAATTCATTGGGCTTGAAGTTCCAGCCCTGTTCAGCGGCGACAAGCTCCCAGGCTTTTTCGTGATGGGGCATTGAGTCGTAGAGTACGCCGTCCATATCAATCAGGGCGGCAGCAATCGGAGCAGGTTTCAAGCCTGTCCGTTCCAGGTATTTCCGGTAAGCGGATTCTTCTTTTGTCATCATTTTCAGTTATGTTATTCAGGCTTAATGGCTTCCTGCTTGCGCATCGAAGCTCTTTGCCTTCTGGGTTTTTCGTTTTCTTTTTTCTCCTTGGGTTCAGCAGTCTGCATATTCTCCGGCTGTACGGTTGCAGGGACACTGTCGGGCAGGGCAATCACACCTTCCTGAATCAGGTTCAAGCTGTCGGTATGGGTCAGTTTCTCATCCTCCAGATTTCCCTGTTTTCTACGCAAGTTACGTTTCTGTTTTTCGTCGTACATGCTCATGTCGCTGTTGCGGAGAGCCGCTTCGGCACCCCGACGGAACACCTCACCCATCTGCCGATAAAGGTTCAGGCGGGTAGAATCGGTAATGGCCGTAGTTCGTGCCACCTCGTTTTCCTTCAGCTTGGCCTTTCCGAGTTTAAACTTCAAATCGTCGACATTTCCCGTGATGTTTACTCCAAACTTGAACGGGATAGGCGATTTGAGTATCGAAATATGGTAATTGACATTCATGTCGAAGTCGTTCGTACCCATAATGCCGAGCTTGTAGCGGTCCATATTGAGGATAAACGGATACACATCGATTTTCGAATCGTAGGCAGCCACTTCCACCGAAAGACTGTCAATCATGTTGCGTTCCTTGTTCTTGAACAGGAGCAGTTTCGACAGCGTGCGGAATGTTTCGGAATCGAGCAGCACAAGATCTTTTCCGTCAATCTGCAAGGCGGCATTGGTTGTCGGCAGCATCACATTCATCAGCGAATCCACCTTTGTGGTTATCGCCAACCGGGAATTGATAACACCGTCCACTTCCTTCAGCACAGGCATAATGGTGTCAAGGTCAGGCATCATGTGAAGGAAACGGCCCACATTGATATCCCGCAGGTTCATGAACATGCCGAAGCCAATGTCCTTACGTGAAGCCGTTGCATAGACCATATCCAGGTTCATCGAGCCGTCAGTTGTCTTGCCGGCCAGATTACGCAAGCTCAGCACCCCTTTATTGACCAACAGGTCGGAGCGCAGATCATACAGATCCAAATCGCTGTAGCGTGCATACTTGTTGCGCACCTTCAGTTCCATGGCAATGTTTTTCGGAATGATGATGGCGTGGTGCACAGTGGTGTCGACAGATTCCGACGACGATTCCACCATATCCTCCAAACGGTTCTCGTCGTCAACGGACGAAATATTGAATGCGGCACTCTGCAGCGTATCGGCGGCGAATGCCGAACCTTTATAAGCTACGGACAGCAACTGGTTGACATCGAGCGTATCCGACAGGATGGTGAATGCAAATGTCAGCGGCTTGCGCTTGCTTCCCATCAGCGTCTGGCGGATATTCGAAACGGAACCGCTCAGCGTCATGTCGGACCGGCCAACATTATACGACAGATTGTTGATATTGAAACTGTCCATACTGAATGTCATGTCCACATTTTTCAACACATTCCTCAAGGGGAAATAGGGCGTAAAGAGCATGCAGCGTTTTGCCGAGATTTCCCCGCGCATGTTCCAGCGGCGGAAGATGCGCTTGAACTCGTTGTCGAGCGACAGGTCGACAAATTCGTCTTCGCTCAGCTCCACAGCCTTGCCCTTGCGCAACCGGCGCTGTTGCGACCGGTAAATAGCCACCACGGAGTCGCGCGACAGTTCCGGATAGACGTGACACATGGAATCGATACGGGCCTGCAAACGCAAATTCCGGCGGACCGGCTTGAGGTTGGCAAGCAATCCTATTTTACCCTCGCGAAGCACCAGACTTGTCATGCGGTCACTGTAGCGGATGCGCTTAAAGTTGATGCCAAAATCCAACAACGGAAGTTTTCCGTTGTCCCTATAACGCTTGATGGAACCGTTGCTCTCGAAATCTACCACGCGGATTTGCGACGAATCGGCCTTGCTCAACAGATTGAGCCGTCCGATTTTAATCCGTGCTCCGATAGGCGTAATGCTCGTAGTGTCGAGCAAGTCGGAAGCCTTGCCCAGACTACCGGCACCGATACTTGCCTTCGTCATGCTCAGACGAAGTCCCGGCATGCCTGCATACAGCGAATCGAGCGATACGGACGCCATCAAAATGTTTTTCAATTCATTGTCGGCCGTCTTAAACTGGCTGTTGGTTCCGAATCGGATATTTCCGGTTCGGGCAAAAACGGCCATCGAGTCCATCGGCGAAAGGTAGAACATGTTCCGTAAATCCACATTGCCGTTGGCCTGTATTTTATGGAAAGAATTGACATTCAAGTCACTCAAATGAAAGCGTAGCGACGTGTTCATCTTCATCCGTCCGGCAATGCGCACCGGCAGCTTCTTGGGTATCAGTTTCACCAGTTTACCGAAATCCACTTCACCCGTCACCTTTGTGTCGACAAGCGAATTGCCTTTCAAGTCGGAAGCATTTCCGGACACATCCAGCGAAATGCCGAATCCCTGCAACAGACACCGTCCCAACTGAAGCCGGCTTTTTCCGGGAGCATCGGCATCGTAGGCCAAATTAGCATCCAGAGCAAAACGCTGGATACGATAGTCGCGCGACTTGCCCGGCTGAATATAGCATTCCGGAATCTGCACCTCGGCTTCAAACGAAGGTTCGGCGTCGACACCCACACGGAAAGGTTTTACAAGTTTCAATGCGGCAGTTACGGAAAAGTCCGTCGTCAGATTTTCAAAACCTTTCATATAGGAAGCCGGCACGTATTCCGCCACGTCCGTATAGCGGAGCGGCCCCATTGCCACCTTCAGGCTGTTGACCACAATCGTATCGCCAAGATTGACCGCCAAATCCGTAGCAACCGGCATGCTTGCCACATTTGCCTTGAAATCGGACAGCGTGAGATTATAGGGATTGTCGGTATGCCACCCGATATGCCCACGGAAAGCATACGGTATGGTCTGCGACAGGTCAAATTCAGGCAGGCGGGCATCCACCGCACCGGTAAAGACAAGATTATACCCTTTGCGAGGTTCGTCGTAGCCCAGTTCCAACGAATCGGTGTGCAGCGTAACGTCCATATTGGAAGCGACATCGGCATAGCGGATACCGCGGTTGCGGGTCACGCTGAATTTCCGCACTATGACTTTCGGCAATATGCCCAAACCGGACGACACGGTATCTTCCGTAGCCGTCGACGGTGGCAGGAGTTGCAGGAAGTTGGCAGTGCTGTCGTTGACCGACACGGCATAGGCACGCAGGGAGTCAATACTCAGCTCCGTAATGTCGAACTCCATCAGCGGCACCCTTGCCAGATTCAGCTCCAGACGCATCCGCCCAACTGACAGCAGAGAGTCGGCATCCGCCGGCAGATTGTGTGCCTTGGCAAATCCGGCTGTAGTCACTTCGACGCCCTGTATGTCGAGAGAAGCCTGAGGAAAAGTTTTCCACACCGTCAGTTCTACACGGCCCAATTTCACCTCTCCTCGAAGGTTTTCATTGGCAATATTCTCCACAATGGGAGTCAGCCTCTCAGGCGTAAGCAGCCACACGACACAGCCCAAAGCCGCGGCGACCAGCAGTATGACGGTAACCACCAGCCATACAGTCACCTTCAGAGTACGTTTCAGAATTCTCCACACGCGCTTTCCCTTCGGTTTCTTTTTTCCATCGGTAGACGGCTCCTGCACCTGATTATTATTTTCTATCGTTTCATTCATTTCACAGACAATTGCAAGACTTAGCTTTCTACAAATTTACAATTTATCCACGAATTTGTTCGGTTTTCCACGGGAATTATTCCTGATTGGAAGAAATCCAACGACTATTCGACAAATTCAAAAGAAAAACCGCCGCCGACAAATGAATTGTCAGCAGCGGCAAACATTCTTTTCCTACGAAAAAGCCAACTTAGAATCCTACGGTCTGAACCAAATGGACCGTCTGATTCTCCGAGAGCTTCAAATCACGGGCAAGCGCCTCGCGGTCAAAACTTCCGCGCACCACCGTGTGCAGTCCTTCGGAAGCACACCACAGATAAATGTTCTGCGATACGGCTCCGATAGAAACACCCTGCCATACTTCGCCCGACTGCTTCGACTTGTCGACAACAAGCGCAACATTATACAGCGCTGTCTGGGCAAAAGGCTGCGCGGCAGCATCCTTGCGGAAATCGCCGCTGTTCACCTGCTTCAGCGTATTGGATGCGGCATCATACAGATAAGCGGCATCTTTTGTAATCAGATATACACTCACTTCCTGACGGTCCATTGCCGTCGGGACGGTACGTTTTCCTTCACGGTTGAATCCCCATGCCACCCAAAGCATGTTGCTCAACTGCTGTGCAGTCAACTCTTTCGAGACGTCAAACTGACGGTCGGACTTGCGTTTTGCAATGGCTTCCATCAACGGCATTCCGCCCTTTTTCTGCGGTTCGGGCAAAACAATGTCGGCGGCCAACATTGAACCCGACAAACATAGTGCCATAGCTGTAAGAATCGATTTAAGTTTCATATATATAACTGTTTAACGGTATAATTCAGTAGTCTGGCTCTGCTTTCCAAGATAGAACATTTTAGCCTTCACCACCTTGCCTTTTGCCTTCACCGGTGCTGTCCACAAAGCGGACTTTTCAGTAGGCTCGCTGCCGTCGGTAGTATAACGGATTTCAGCTTCCTGATAAGCGCAGTTCATCAGCAATTTGCCGTTTTCTTCCTTGATGCCCGGCATGCCGATGCGGAAATTAAACCCTTCGCGTTGCAAGTAAGGCAGGCAGGTAGAGCCCAATGTACGGTTGTATTTCGCTTTCGACTGTCCCGGCAGCAAATCAACATTCCAACCGCGTTCCATCAAACCGAAAATTTTCGGGAACACATAATATTCCACCATGTCGAAATTTCGAATAGTTTCGGAGAACAGCTGTCCTTGAACACCCTTGATACGCTTGCGCGACTCTTCGTTGAGCTGCGCCTTGCCGTCGGCAATATGCTCCAAATCAAGCGGCTTGCCGGTTATCGTTTCAAACGAAGACTTGTAAATGTCAAA
>OHEG01001091.1_pt1 | contig 11399 bp, 11 predicted proteins | sample 1567181 | NCBI WGS metagenome assembly OHEG01 (sample SAMEA3879534, study PRJEB24766) | human gut metagenome | biome: human-associated habitat; feature: feces | place: USA | collected 1985/1987 | reverse complement strand
CTTTTATCCGGAGGTTACTGTGGAGAGGATGAGTTCATATCGGAAGAAGCAGTAAATGTTATCGCATAGACACAGGAAATGTGGTATACTGTGCCTATGTGAAATGAATGTATTTTATAAGCGGTATTTACCGAATTAAGTTAATCGTGCCATGTGGCTTGATTATAAATACAAAGATAAAAACGCAATGTACATTAAAAATGTACTAGAGCTGGTAGGTAGCCCAGCCGTCCTATGTAAATAGGGTAAGTAACCTGCCCCTCCGGGTTGTCCATTCTTTGTTCAATTCATTTTAGGAGGGATTCTTATGGACAAAGCAAGTGGAAAACTGACGGTATATTTTGAAGAACCATTTTGGGTAGGCATATTTGAACGTATTGAAGATGGTAAACTATCTGTGGCGAAGGTAACATTTGGTGCAGAACCAAAAGATTACGAAGTGCAGGAATATATTCAAAAATACTATTTCAGTTTGAAATTCAGTCCGGCTGTTGAAACTGTTGTAAAGGATATCAAAAGAAATCCGAAACGGATGCAGCGGGAAGCAAAGAAGCAGATGCTGGAAATAGGCATTGGTACAAAATCGCAACAGGCGTTGAAATTACAGCAGGAACAGAACAAGCAGGAACGCAAAGAGAAAAGCCGCAAGAGAAAAGAGGCAGAAGAGCAGCGAATGTTTGAACTGAAACAGCGCAATAAATTGGAAGAGAATGCGAAGAAGTAAAGAACTGATTTTCGGTTTTAATGCGAATTCCCCAGCATAATAAGGTCGAGTGCATGGGAGGCAGGCCATCAGTTAGGGCAAAAATAGCCGTTGACCTGTTCTTTGTAGGAAGAACGGACAAGGTTGAGACGATGGCGGGTCCTCGCAAAATTTGACTTTTATGTTTGAATCACTATAAAGGTAAGCTGCCGCCCATCTTGAGCGGCAGCTTGCTTTTTATAGAATCTACTATCCCTGATACCTTATTCTTTCAACCAGCGTTTCCTTTTTCAGATTACTGCTTAAAACGCAGGAAAGTACAATCTGCAACAGACCGACCAAAAAAATCATAATAAAAATTGGTACGATTGGAACATGATAGATATTCATTCCAAATATTCCATTATGTTTTGCATAGGAAAAAAGTGCATAGCCGAGCGGCAGACCAATGATCAAAGCTACGCATATGGTACCAACCGTAAAAATCAGTCCCTGTAACTGCAGGCATAAATTTAATTGTTTATTTGTCATACCCACAGCCTGTAATACACCATATTCCTGCTTTTTTGTCGTAATATTCATGATCATGGTGTTTGCCATATTCATAAAACCGATGAGTCCTACAACCGCTATAAACAGATAACAGCCGAGCTTCATCATGCGGGCTGCAAATTCGGCAGATTGTAACTGCGCATGATAAGTATCCATTTTTATATGCGAAGTATTAGAAATCAAAGTATTCAGACTTTGTTCTACAGATGCCACATCTTTTTTATCACAGTCCACCCACAGATAGCCATAGGCTGTTCCCCTCGGATTCATGGAACGATATACACCTTCCGGAATGACAAGATAAGTGTCCGCACTTACAAAAGATCCTGCAATCTTTCCCTGATAGGTATAGGTTCCACTTCCATTCTCAAAGTCAAATGCAATGGATTCACCCGGAGCATATCCATCTTGTTCCATCCACGTTGACCAGCCAAAGAAAATTTCACCATTCTTTACCGCCTGATCATAGTCCATAGAGCCAATATCCCCGTCCTGGCGCATAAAATCAAAATCATTTTTACTCACAATAGCAGCCGGAAATCTTGTTCCGTTCAGATTTACAGAGACAATCTCTCTCGTCATGACATCTGTCACTCCTGGAATGCTTTTGATTTCTTCAATCAGCGAATCATTCAATGGATTATCCGTCAGAATCGTATCCAGATTATTCTCCGGATATCTTTCATCATACTCAGCAGAATAGTCAAGCTGCAGTTCAAATTGTCCATGATTAACGGAAAGACGTGCTTCATGCTCCGTGTCAATATTTCCCACATAATTAGAGATAATCACAAACAATGCGCAGGAAAGCCCCAGTGTGAGGATGGTACCAATGGTTCTTTTTGGATTACCCGTTATATTTGCCATTGCCATAGAAAACACGGTGACATTTTTTCTGCCATTTCGTTTTCCTTTTTTTTGTGTTTCTGCATTTTCTAAATACCGTGTTGCTTCGATAGGTGAAATCCGTGAAACAATTTTCATTGGTTTGCGCAGTGCCAAAGCAACGGTAAGAAATGACACGAAAATACAGAGAAGTATAACAGGCAAGGAAAACAGTGGCACCTGCTGATTTTGGACTCCCATAGAGCCCATTCCGGTTGATACAAGGTTTCCCTGTTCTACCAGCCAGTTAAAACCGCATTTTGCAATCAGAAAACCAAGAAGCAATCCAACCGGTATTGAAAAAATTGTCAAAAAAATGCCCTCTCTGAAGATCAGTTGTTTCATCTGCTTTTTTGTCGCTCCCAGAGCCTTGATTTTTCCATACTCCTGTATCTTGTTGACAATACCGACCTGAAAAATATTATAAATGACCACAACAGAGAAAAGTACAATTGCAAGAATCAGAATTCCACATACCGCAATCGTTTCATAACTCGGCTGCAAGACCCATTGCAGATAGAGATCATTGACTATAACGTTTTTTTCTTCGATCCCACAAGCTGCTGCAATCTGCTTTATAACCGAATCAATATTATTCATAGATACATTTGCAGAATCATTTAAAGTAAAATAAATATTATACTGTCTGTCATTCTCTGCGACGTGCTCATCATAAAACTCCTGTGACCCGAAAGCAACATAAGATGCCTCGATGGTATACTCATCCCGGTCATATAGGATTCCGCTGACAACAAACTCTTCCGGCTTATATTCTGACCGCATCCCTGCACGGTAATCCAGTGTAACCGTATCTCCGACCTTTACATCATCATATCCCATTGCACGAAAAAAAGCTCTTCCGGCGGCAATTTCCTGCATTTTTTCCGGATACTTTCCTTCCTTTAACTCATATTCCTTATTATAGGGAAGCATTTTTCTTGCAGTCTCATCCATGCAGACAAACCCGCCGTTTTCATTGCCTTTTATGATGCCTTCTGTACACATAATTCCTATTGCATCTATTTCTGCACGGCGGCTTACTTCCTTTAACTGCGAGGCATCTGCTGCGACAAACAAACCATAATTGCTTCCATATGAGCCTGCCGCCTGACTTTTCTGTAAACGGATCATTCCATTTCCCACAGTACTGATAATCACAAGCAGCATCGTAGTCAGACATATGGACATCATAATCAGTATACTTCTTGTCTTGTTCTTTTTGTCATTGCTATATGCAATCCTGCTTATTGTCTTCATCTGAAATCCACCACCTGTCCGTCCTCAATCACCAGAATACGGTCAGCGACCTGTGCAATTTCGTCATCATGGGTAATCATTACAATTGTCTGTCCATATTTTTTTGCTGTCATCTTAAGCAGAGCGATTACCTCATCACTGGTCTTAGAATCAAGATTTCCTGTCGGCTCATCTGCAAATATAATTTCCGGACGATTCACCAGTGCTCTTGCAATTGCTACTCTCTGCTGCTGTCCTCCGGATAACTGATTTGGCAGATTATAAATCCGGTTTTCAATCCCCAGAGTTGCAATAATATCATTTACATACGCTTCATCCACTTTTCTTCCATCCAGCCCCAGTGGCAGTACAATATTTTCCCAGACATTAACAGATGAAACCAGATTAAATGCCTGAAAAACAAATCCGATTTTTCTTCTGCGGAAAACAGCAAGGGCATCTTCCTTCATCCTGTATAAATCTTTCCCTGCTAAAGTAACACTGCCTTTTGTCGGGGTGTCTAGCCCTCCAAGCATATGAAGTAATGTACTTTTACCGGAACCTGACTTTCCAACAATTGCGACAAATTCTCCCTGCTCAATCTGAATGTCCACCTGATTGACCGCTTTGACCTGATTCTCACCTGCGCCATAAAACTTACAAAGCTGCTTGGTTTCTAATATCACACTCATGTGTTGCCTCCTTTTCAATTCTGTAAAACGCACCTTTTCAGCACGCTTTCTTTGCCTGTTTATAGTCATTTTTCATCCTACATCCAAATTGTATCAGGACAATCTTTCATTTCACTTTCAAAAAACGAGCAGAAGTCTTACAGAATTGTAAGATTTCTGCTCACTTAAAATTTAACCAACATATGGTAATTGAATCACAAACGTGCTTCCTTTTTTCTTTTTGCCGGAGGTTACCGTAATCGTACCTGCGTGTTTTTCGATAATTTCTCTCGATAGAAAAAGTCCGATTCCTGTACCACTCTTTTCCATGACCTCCTTGGAACTTCCTCTGTAAAATCGTTGAAAAATTTTGTGATACTCATTCTGCGGAATACCAATTCCCTGATCCTCAATTTCCATTCTTACAAGATCGTTTCTTTTTTGTAACCGGATAAATATTTTTGAACCATCCGGGCTGTACTTGATTGCATTATCCAGAACGTTGATCACAGCTTCACCAAGCCATCTTTTATCCTGCATAACCATGCATGTTTCCAGCTCTTTTGCATAGTCAAAAACGAATTCAATTTCTTTCTCATCCGCTTTTGGATAAGTACAGTTCACAGCAGATATGACAGTATCCATAAGCGGAAGTTTTTTCTTATTAATCTGAATCAGTCCAGTTTCCATCTTGGATATTTCAAGAAGCGACTGCAATAATGTCTCCAGTCCATCCAGAGCACTCCGACAACGGATACGAAACTCCTCCTGTTCTGTGGCACTTAAGTCATTCTGCATCAGCACACTAAAACATGTATCCAAAGCTGCAACCGGTGTCTTTAACTGGTGAGAGATATCAGAAACCATTTCTTTCGTGCTCTCTTTTTCTTCCCGTGCTTCTTCCTTTAGCAACTGAATATGATGTCCGATTGCTTCAAGCTGGTCATTCAATTTTTCCAGTTCTGCATGATTTTCCGTTTTCAGTAAATCATCAAATTTATTTTCACGGAATCTGATCAGAATTTCTTCCAACTGGTCTAAAATTTTCTGATGACACGCATCTTCTTTTTTCTTCCAATAAAGTAAAAAAGTCAAAAGAAGCACGCATATCACAGTGCTTACAGCACCGGTCACCATAACCTGATGCCGGAATTGCATATAAAATGCATTCCCTTTATTTCCCCAGTATCCATATTGCTCCAATAATCGCCTTCCCTGTTCGTTAGTTTCAATATCCTTATCCTTAAGCAATTCCGAAACAGCATCCAGCCCGGAAAATTCTTCCTTTGCAGCAATCTCTGTCATAAGATTCATTTTATATTTATAATCTTCATAAAACACATACGTGGTAAAGCAATTTAATATTGCAAACAATAATATGACAGGTAATACCAAGGAGAGCACTACTGTAATCTTCTTGCGATATCTCTTTGTCACTGCCTTACCTCCTGATTCCATATATACCCAAGACCTCTGATATTCTTTATATAGACCGGTGCAGCCGGATTGTCTTCGATTTTCTCACGGAGTCTTCTGATATTGACAGCGATTGTATTTTCATCCACAAAATCCCCTTCCAGATCAAACACATTTTCCAATATTTGTGTTTTTGAAAGAATCTGTTTCGGATTCTGAAGAAAAAAAGTCAGCATTTTCAACTCCGTTTTTGTCAGACTGATTTCACGACTCTTTATCAGGACTTTCATTTCTCCTGCGATAAATACGATATCTCCCGAAATCATCTTTCCGGCTTCCGTTTTCTCCTGTCTGCGGCGGAAATGTGCTTCTATTTTCAAAAGAAGTACCGAAAGACTAAACGGCTTTGTAATATAATCATCTGCCCCTGCTTCATATCCCATGACCTGATCCATCTCCTGATCTAGTGCTGTAAGACAAATAATGTATGTATTATAATTGCATCTCATCCACCTTACAAATTCCAGTCCATTCCCATCCGGAAGATTCACATCACAAATGGTAACATCCACATTATTATCACTTGCAATTCTTTTCGCTTTTTTCACTGATTCTGCTGAAAAAACCTCATATCCGGATTTTTTCAGTGAAAATGTAATTCCACGATTTAAATTTTCATCATCTTCAACCACGAGTATACCTGGCATAGCATATGCACCTCTCTTTATTAACTATATATATCAGCTGGGAGATGACTCCCACCTCTATAGGTGGTGAGAAACAAGCTTGTATCAGTGGGGGAGTCAATCCCCCATTGATTATGCCTCCTCCTTTTTTACATATGTGAGCTGAATATCATAACCGAGAGCATCCAGCATCTCTACAAAAGTTTTATTCATAACGCCATCGCCCTTTTTGATGATACGATTTACATATTGTCCTGTTGAACCAATCATCTCTCCCAGCTGTGCCTGTGTTTTTCCAGCTTCTATACACTTGATTTTTACATCTACTTCTATATTATTTTTCAGCATTCGTATCACCTCATCTGAAATTTGTAAAATAACACTAATCGGATAATATTATAACACATCTTTGCTTTCACTTCAATCTACTCATCTCGAAATTTGCACTTTGTACACATAGCAAAAACACCCAGGACATAAATCCTGAGTGACGTATCTGCTTCATACTTTATTCTGCTTTCATTTCGGTGCCGTCTTTGAATACCACCGTCACATCTTCCTTGCTCTTTCCTACAATTTTCTCCACTAGACTGCTCCAAAGGGCATCGTCAAATTCTGTGATAACGCCTTCCTGGTCTTTCAGGACTGTGATGAATCTGCCCATCTGTTCATACCTTGCTTCATTGTCAGAAATTGCGGTGCTGACTTCATCGTATTGCGCTTTCAGTCTGTCATAGCGTTCCACCAAGGCATTGTAGCGTTTATTGTAATCATCCTGGTCTTGTGCCACTCGTGCGTTCTCTGCTACCGCATTCTGCGTAAGTTCTACCGTCACAGCGATTTCTTCCTGCAGGGCATCACGCTTGGCTTCCAGTTCAGAATTATGTAAGCGCGGCCGCTCCCACACGACTGCGGTTACAAACAAAAAACCGTGCTGCCTGATATGGCCGCACGGAAATAAAGCCCCTATCTGCTTAGATAAGTGCTGAATATTTCGGCTCCGGTCATGGCAAGGCACAGGGCAGCTCTCAGAAGACCTGACTTATTCTGACCAAGCAGACATCACAGTGACCGACTCGCGGGGCTTCTCACCCCATTCCACCTGCAAGCACATGGCTTACGCGAACTACCCGATATTCATTTTTTATCATTATAACATAGAAATACGCAATTACTAATATCATTTTTCTGCGCGATATATTGGATTTTGCATAACTTCATCTAAAAAATAAAATAATCCGCTGTAACATCTCCTATAGCACGAATTTTACGTCAGAGATCTTGATCTCCTGCGCAGTGAACTTAAAAAACTGCCCGTGAGACGCTTCTCTCACAGGCAGTTTTGTTGGTTTATGCCGCTGTATAGACCTTTTCCCAGCGGACAGTCGCGTAGAACACGATCGAGAGCGCCGCTGCGATCGTCCAGCCGATGGGCCAGGAAATCCAGATGCCGGTCGTGCCGAGCGCCGTGCGGGACAGAATTTCTGCCAGCGCCACGCGAAGAACCAGGTCGGTGAACGTGGCGATCATGAATTTTTTCATCAACCCCGCGCCGCGCAGCACACCGTCGGAGACGAGCTTGGCAGACACGATGAAGTAGAACGGCGCGATGATGCGCAGAAATTCCACGCCGGTGTCCATCGCCTGCCCCGTGGGACTGTCGAGGAAGATATGCACGAGCGGCTGCCCGGCGAACACGTAGAGCGCCACCAGCGGCACGCACAGCGCCCAGACGAGTTTGATACCAGCCCGAAAGCCGGACTTGATGCGATCATATTTGCTGGCCCCGAGGTTCTGCGCCGTATAGTTGGAAATGCCGTTGCCGAGCGTGGTAAGGGACGTGATAACCATGTTGTTGAGCTTCACCGCCGCAGAGTAGCCTGCCATGACGGCCGCGCCGAAGCTGTTGATGACGCTCTGGATGATGATGTTGCCGACGGAAATAAAGCTCTGCTGCAAGATGCTCGGAATGGCGATGACCGCGAACCGTCCAAAATGGTTCCACGAGAAGATCTTTACTTTTCCTTCCGTCGGGATTTTCGCAAAGCGGCGGAAGACGACCACAAGCGCCAGCACGCAGCTGATTCCCTGGCACAAAAACGTCGCCCAGGCAACACCGGCAACGCCCATGTTGAACGCCGTAACAAACAGAATATCGACCGCGATATTAGACGTGGACGAGCAGGCAAGAAAGATAAACGGCGTTTTGGAGTCGCCCAGCGCTGAGAAAATGCCGGTTGCGACATTGTAGAGGAACACGAACGGCAGACCGTAAATGTAAATGTCGAGGTATAATTTCGAGTCCGCGAAGACCTCTTCCGGCGTTTTGATGAGCCGAAGCAAACTGTCGCAGCAGAGCGTGCCCACGAGCATCAACACCGCGCAGATCACGCAGCTGGAAATGAGCGCCGTGTAGACCGTCGTCTTGAGGTCATTATACTGCTTCGCGCCGAAAAACAGCGCCGCCAGAACCGAACACGCGATGTTGCAGCCGAAGGCAAAGGCGATGAAAATGAGCGTAATTTCGTAGCTGTTGCCGACGGCGGCGAGGGCGTTGTCGCTGATGAATTTGCCGGCCACAAAGCTGTCCGCGATGTTATAGAGCTGCTGGAAAATGATGCTGCCAAACAGCGGCAGGCAGAACTGCCAGAGGACCTTCTCGGGCTTGCCTGTCGTCAGATCCTTATTCATGTTGCATCGCCTCCTTCGCGGATGCAATAACGCTTGCCGCGCCGCTTACGCCGTATTCGCTCGACGAGAGCATCAGATCGTAGCTTTCCGGTTCGCCCCAGAGTGTGTCCGCGTAAAAATCAAAGTGGTGCTTGCGCATCCGGTCGACCTTCTGCGCCTTATGAAGAGCGCGTTTTTCATCCAAATTATTACGCGCTGCAATGCGCTTTGCCCGGTCGGCGCTATCCGCATAGATGAAAACGGAAAGCGGACGGTAGCCTGCGGCCCGCAGAATGGCGGAGGCACACCGGCCAATGATGACGCAGTCACCCTTTTCTGCAAGCTCTAAAATCGCGCGGCGCTCGGCTTCAAAGACCCGCGCTTCTTCCGAGTAAAACGCCTCGCCCAGCGCGGCGGTGTCCGCAAAGGGATTGCCCGAGACGGCAATGCCAAAATCCTCGCCCTTTTCGTCGTATTCCGCGACGGCGGTTTCGGAAAGCCCCGCTTCCTGCGCGGCTTTTTGAATGAGGCATTTATCGTAGCAGGGAATCCCCAGCTTTTTTGCGACTGCTTCGCCAATTTCCCGGCCGCCGCTGCCATACTGGCGGCTGATGCAGATGATCGTCCGTTCCATCTTTTTTCGCTCCTGTCTTACATTTTTTCTCTTGACCGCCCCTATCGTAGCAGAAAAATGAAATATGTAAAATCTATATTTGACATTTTCGATATATCAAAATAGAATGGCAGAAGAGAAACGAATGCACGGAGGGTGCCATGTATATCAGCTACGAGTATTACCGGATTTTCTATCACGTCGCCAGGTGCGGCAATCTGACGAAGGCGGCGGAGGCGCTGCAGAACAGCCAGCCAAACTTAACACGCGCGATTCGGAACTTAGAGGCGGAGATCGGCTGTCCACTCTTTTCGCGCACGAATCGGGGCATGATTTTGACCCCGGAGGGCGAGGGGCTGTACCGGCACATAAAGATCGCCTGTACGGAAATTGAAGCGGGCGAAGCCGCCGTGACGCAGAGTCGGACGCTCGAGCGCGGAAACGTGTTTCTGGCAGCAAGCGAGGGTGCGCTTCGGTGTTTACTCCTGCCGGTACTTAAAAGGTATCAGGAAAAGTACCCCGGCGTGCATCTTCGCATCAGCAACCACTCCACGCCGCAGGCCGTCGCGGCGCTGCACGAGACGACGGCAGATTTTGCGGTCATCACAACGCCGGTTACGCTCTCGCCGTCTCTCACGCAGACGATCGTCAAAGAAATTCGGGAGGTTCCGATCTGCGCGCCGGCCTTTTCCGGTTTGCTTGGACGAAGCGTCGCGCTTTCCGAGCTGGAAGCGTATCCACTCATCACGCTCGGCGCGGGCACGACCTCCCATGCGTTCTACGTCTCTGTTTTCACCGCGCAGGGCGTTGCTTTTCAACCCGCCATCGAAGCCGCCACGGCTGACCAGATCATCCCAATGGCAGAAGCGGGGCTTGGCGTCGGCATCGTGCCGGAGGCGTTCATTCGCCCGTCTGATAATGTGCGCCGCATCGAACTGCAAGAGCCCCTCCCGCTGCGTGCCGTGTGCATCGTGAAACGGAAGGGGCAGCCCCTGAGCGTCGCCGCGAGGGAGCTGGAGCGGATGCTGCTGGCGGCTGGGGCTCAGAGCACCTGACTCAGATTTGCTGCTTCAAAAGCCGAAGCAGCTTTTCTTTTCTGTAATGCAGCGTCATTACCGGGATTCCTGTTTTCTCGCTGTAGGCACGCAGGGTCAGCGGCGGCGTTTGCAGATATAACGCACGAAGCAGCGCCGCGTCTTCCTCCGGAAGTGCATCTACTACTTCACGAACGCGCTGCACGGCAAGGGTATACGTTTGTATGGCAGATCCGCGTTGGCGACTATCTCTATCCGGTATTTGTGGCAACCACAGAAAACGAGGAGGTTCTGACCGCGGAGCAGCGAAATCTGGAATACTGGAACGATATGGCGTTAAAAGGAACAATTTATCATCAGCCGGAGTACAAACCAAGCACCCCATCTCAAAACCAAACCGGCGGCACGAACCACGGCTCGAACGGTCTGCGCGACGAATACGACAACCCGGAAGATCTCTACGAGGATAATCCGGATTGGTTTGAAGATGCGGACGAACTGACGGACATCCATATCTGGAACCCGCAGGAAGAAGATTACCAGTCCCAGACCATCCATGTGGATACCGTGGAAAGTCTGCTGGAGAACGGGCAGGCGGGCTGTTTCGAAGATGAATACTACGACCTGCTGGATCCGGAAACCGGCCTTCCACTGAATTATTCCGATGATACGAACGCTTATGAAGAAGAACATGAATACGCAACTGTTGAAGAAGCTGTATAGCATATACAGCCCGAGCGGAAAGGAACAGAAGATGGTCCGCTTCCTCTGTTCCTACATCAACGGGCTTCCCGGAGAAATCAGCCTGGAAAAGGACAGCTTCGGGAACCTGTATGTAACCAAGGGAAGCGGCGAGTCCTATCCCTGCCTGGTGAGCCATCTGGACCAGGTGTCCCATTGCAGGCATTCAAAGGACTTTAGGGCCGTCGAAGC
>OHEG01001086.1_pt1 | contig 11458 bp, 8 predicted proteins | sample 1567181 | NCBI WGS metagenome assembly OHEG01 (sample SAMEA3879534, study PRJEB24766) | human gut metagenome | biome: human-associated habitat; feature: feces | place: USA | collected 1985/1987 | reverse complement strand
AACAGGAATGTCTTTTTCCTTTGCCTGCTCCAGCTGATTGCACAGCGTCTGCAAGCGGGAGGTGACCTGTTCGATCAGGTCGTCGGCGCTGCTGGAGGTGCTCGACGCAGAGCAGAACGACCACTTCCGCGATAACTTCATGGAGATTCCGGTCGACCTGTCGGATGTGTTTTTCATCCTGACGGCCAACACGCTTGACACCATCCCGCGCCCGCTGCTCGACCGCATGGAGATCATTGAGATCCCGAGCTATACGGACGAGGAAAAGGTGCAGATCGCACAGCGCCACCTTCTGCCCAAGGAGCGTCAGGCACACGGACTGACGGCTTCGAGCCTGCGCGTGGAAGAAAGCGCCCTGCGCGCGGTCATCGCGCGCTACACGCGCGAGAGCGGCGTGCGGTCGCTGGAGCGCCAGCTTGGCAAAATCTGCCGAAAGGCCGCAATGCAGCTCACAACAAGTGATGTAAAGCGAGTTACCGTTACAGAGAAGAACCTCGCAGATTTCCTCGGCACGCCGCGGAGCACGCAGGATAAGATCCCGGAAAAGGATCTCGTCGGCGTGGTAAACGGCCTTGCGTGGACGGAAGCGGGCGGTGAGATCCTACCGGTTGAGGTCGGCGTGATGGACGGCAGCGGCAAGCTGGAGCTGACGGGCAACCTTGGCGACGTGATGCAGGAGAGCTGCCGCGCGGCGCTCTCGTGTCTGCGCCAGCGGGCGCTGGAGCTCGGCATTGCAGCGGACTTCTATAAAACAAAGGACATTCACATTCACTTCCCCGAGGGCGCCATTCCCAAGGACGGCCCAAGCGCCGGCATCGCCATCGCAACGGCGGTGCTCTCGGCGCTGACGAACCGGCCGGTGCACCGCGAGATCGCCATGACCGGTGAGATCACGCTGCGCGGCCGCGTGCTTGCCATCGGGGGACTGCGCGAGAAGACGATGGGCGCGCTGCGTGCGGGCGTACATACTGTCCTCCTGCCGAGGGAGAACGAAAAGGATCTCGATGAGATCGACCCGCTGGTGCGCAAGAAGCTGCGCTTTGTGCCGGTGGAAACGGTGGACGCCGTCTTTGCTGAGGCGCTCGTTCTGCCGGAAAAATGCACCGCTGCCGCACATGAGACTTACCTGCCCATGCAGGAGGCAGCGCCCGGTGCGCTGCGTGCGGGCGAAATGAGCTGAAAGGAAACGAAAACCATGGCGATCAATTTCAACAGGGTGGAATTTGTCCTCTCGGCGGCGTCGGAGAAGCAGTTTGTGCGCGACGGAATGCCACAGCTCGCGTTTGCAGGGCGGTCGAACGTCGGCAAATCCTCGGTCATCAACCGGATCGTGAACCGCAAGAACTTTGCCCGCGTGGGCGCTTCCCCGGGCAAGACCTCGCAGATCAACTACTTCAAGATCGACGGCAAGCTCTACCTCGTCGACTTGCCGGGCTATGGCTACGCCAAGGTCTCCAAAGCCGAGCGCGACCGCTGGGGCAAGCTCATGGAGGACTACTTCCAGAGTGCGGGACTTATTCACCTCGGCGTGCAGATCGTTGACGCGCGGCACAAGCCGACGGCGGACGACGTGACGATGCACGACTACTTTGTGCAGACCGGCTGCCCCGTCGTGATCGTGGCGAATAAGCTCGACAAGCTCAAAGCGCGCGAGGTGGAACCGAATCTTGCCAAGATCCGTGAAACGCTCTCTCTGCGCGATGATGAGATCATCGTCCCGTTCTCTGCGGAAAAGGGGACGGGCAAGGAGCAGCTCATCAATGCGATCCTTGACCATCTGAATGGCTGAAAAGGAATAATACTTCACAGAAAAGCCTCTGTATGGCATGACCATACAGAGGCTTTTTATCGTATTTCCTGGGAAATCACTTGCGCAGTGTCAGGAGTGCGTTGCAGTGGGAGAAAGACTCAAACGTCAGCGCGGGGAATTGTGAGTGGAGCTCGTCGTAGACGAAGTAAATTTCATCCTCGTCCCATTCACTGCCCGCCGCGTTTCGGCACACTTCGAGCTCGTCACGGGTGCGGAAGGCGACGTCGCCGATGAAAATGCAGCCGTCCTGCTTCAAAAGCGGTAGGAGTGCGCGCAGAAAGTCAATTTTCTGCGCGTCCGTCAGATGGTGGAGCGAGTAGGTCGCGATGATGGCATCATACTGTCGCGGGCAGAGCTCGGGCACAAGCCCCTTGGAAAAGTCGCCCTGATAGAGCTTGGCTTCCGGCATTTTTGCCTGCGCCAGCTCGATCATGCGCGCGGAAAAATCCTGTCCATAGATTTGGCAGCCCTGCTCATAGAGCCTTGAGGTCAAAACGCCCGTGCCGAAGCCAATGTCTAACACGTCATGACCGCTTTGTGCAAGCACGCGCTGATAGAGCGCGTTCATCATGGCACGATAGCCTGCGAAGGGGTAGCGGTCATTCTCGTCGGAGAGGCCGACGCACTTGTCGTAGCCGTCGGCCCAGAGGTCGAAGCCGGTGTTGTTCAGCATGTCAGTCCTCCTTTTCGTTCGGCGGAGGAAGCCCCAGCTCGTAGAACGCCACGGCGCTTGCCGCAGCGACATTGAGTGAGTCGACGCCACGGTACATCGGGATCTTGACTGTGTAGTCGCAGCTTGCAATGGTGGTGCTTGCGAGGCCGTCACCCTCCGTGCCCATGACAATGGCAAGCTTTTCCTCCGCGGCGAGGCGGGGGTCATCAAGCCGCACGGAGTCGTCGCGCAGCGCCATGGCGACCGTGCGAAAGCCGAACGCGCGCAGGAGCTGTGTCCAATCGCCTTCCTCGGGGAGATATGTCCACGGAATGAGGAAGACATTGCCCATGCTCACGCGCGAAGCGCGGCGATAGAGCGGGTCGCTGCCTGCGCTTGTGAGCAGCACGGCGTCCATGCCAAGTGCAGCGGCGGAGCGGAAGATCGCGCCGATGTTCGTCGGGTTCATTACGTTTTCGAGCACAACGATGCGCCGTGCGCTGCGGCAGACTTCTTCGACTGACGGCAGCTTCGGTCGACGCATGGCGCAGAGCATTCCGCGCGTCAGGTGGAAGCCGGTGAGCTGTGCAAGCACGGATTCTTCAGCGGTGTAAACCGGAATATCTTGACAGCAGCGCGCGAGGATCTCGCGCCCCTTGCCCCCGATGTGCTGGCGCTCCATCAGAAAGGAAACCGGCTTACAGCCTGCATCGAGCGCGCGGCCGATGACGAGCGGACTTTCTGCGATGAAAAGCGCGTTTTCAGGGTCTGCGCGGTTTAAGAGCTGATTTTCCGTCAGCCGCGCATAGAGATCGAGTGCGGGATCGGAAAAATTTTGAATTTCAATGATGGATGCCATAGTCGATTCCTTTCCTGCGCTTTTTGCATTTACTTATTCGGAGAAGATCAAGACACCTTCTTCTTGCCGTCCACGGCGATGAAGAACAGCGAGCTCACCGCCAGCAGGTAGGGGTAGAACAGGTTCGGAATGATGTCGAAGGCGGAGATGTTGTAACCCAGCTCGTGCGCTGCGGAGATGGCGACGAGCATCTGCGCGCCGTAGGGGATGATGCCCTGGAAAATGCAGGAGAACGTGTCGAGCAGGGAGGCGGCCTTGCGCGGCGTGATGCCGTATTCCTCGCTCATTTCCTTGGCGATGGGGTTCGCCATAACGATGGCGACGGTGTTGTTCGCCGTGGCAATGTCCATCGCGCCGACAAGCAGCCCCATGCCGATCTGGCCGCCGCGCTTACCGCGGAACGCCCGGCGAATCCAGCCAAGCAGCGCCTCGAAGCCGCCGAATTCACGGATCAGCGCGCAGATGGCAGAGACCAGGATCGCGACCATCGACGTTTCGAACATACCGGCGGCGCCGCTGCCCATATTCTCAAGCAGCGCCTTGACCGCGAGGATACCGCTCTGGCCAGTCGCACCGGTTGCCAGCGCGATGACCGAGCCGGAGACGATGCCGATGAGCAGCACGACAAAGACATTGATGCCGATGATGCCGCCGATGAGCACCAGCACATAGGGAATGATCTGAATGAGGTTATAGGGCGGGATCTCTGCGGGCGTGACATTGGCGCGGAGCGTCAGCACGAGAATGAGCGCAAGAGAGGCGAGCGCAGCGGGAAGCGCGATGTGGAAATTCTCGCGGAATTTATCCTTCATCGCGCAGCCCTGGCCGTTGCAGGCGGCGATGGTGGTGTCGGAAATGAAGCTCAGGTTGTCGCCGAACATGGCGCCGCCCATGACGGACGCGATGCACAGCGGCAGGGAGTAACCGCTGGCTGCGGCGATGGGAATGGCAATGGGCGTGATGAGCGTGATGGTGCCGACGCTCGTGCCCATTGCGGTAGAGACAAAGCAGCTGACGACAAAGAGCACCGCCACGGCGAACTTTGCGGGAATGAGAGAGAGCATGAAGTACGCAACGCTCTCTGCGCTCGAGCGGCCCACCACGCCGACGAACATGCCGGCAGCGAGGAAGATGAGCAGCATCGTGACGATATTTTTGTCGCCGATGCCCTTGCCCATCAGCACGAGCTTTTCGTCAAAGGACAGGGTGTGGTTCTGACAGCAGGCCACGAGCAGTGCGATGAGGAAGATGACAACGATGGGAATGGAATAAAAGCCCATCGGGATCTTGAGCACATACTCAAAGACCAGACCGAGACCCAGATACAGAACCAGGAAAACGAAGATCGGCAGCAGCGCTGCGGGGTTGGATTTTTTTTGCATGGCGGCATTCTCTCTTTCTCCGAAACATAAAAAAAGGCTCCTGCGAGGAGCGTTTGTGCGATGCGAATTATTATAAGGAGTCAAAATGACCTTGTCAAGTAAGACTTGCCGGAAAACGCGGCGTTCTCCGATCGGAGAACGCCGCGCTGCGGACGGTATTCACGAGATGGACACGACGAAGCTCCAGACGGGCTCGGCAAGGTAGTAGCCGAGGACGGCCGAGGCAAGATTTGCCGCAACAGCATAGAGTGCGGCGCGTCCCTTGCTGTGGCCGGTGAGCAGGCCGCGGCCGGCGTAGAGATAGATCTCGATGAGCAGAATGGCTACCTCCATTGGGAGAAGAAACAGGAAATAGTTCCAGAGGGCTGCGCCGTTTTGCAGGTTCAGAACGCTGCTTGCAGCCGCCAGAACCCCCTGCGTGACGAGGTTGACAAGCAAAAATGCTTTCCAATTCTCTTTCCAGGAATACCGGAACAGAAGCAGCAGAATGCCCTCGATGAGGAGCGTCGGCACGAGCGTTGCAAGAAATTGCAGCAAGTAGCCGGTGACGGTCGAGGGAACGGTGACAGTGGTGCTTTCTGCATCATCTGCCCAGTGAACGGTCACACTTGATTGCAGTACCTTGCGCTCAAGCACGTCGGAGAGCCAGACCTTGCCGGACTGCGTGACAAGGAGGATGCGGTAGGTGCTCGGTACGCCGTGATAGCCGAAAATGTGCAGATCGTTGCCGAAGGCATCCGTCCCTTCCGCGTACAGCTCGCCCCACATCGGCGCGCCGGTCGTGCCCTGCGCCACACAGGCGTGCCAGCCTGCGGGAACATTCTCGCGCAGGAGCGCCAGGAGATCGGGGTCGAGCGTATCCTCTTTGCCGTCGTAGTTCCAGTCGATGCCGTCGATACTGTTTCCATCTTCCTCGCCCCAGTCGCCCTCGGCGAGCAGGTCGAGGTAGTAGAGTTCCTGCGGCGCGTTTTCGACGCGCACGGTGAGTTGGGGCTTCGGCCCTGAGTCAGCAAAGGCAAAGGTCGTGAGTGCAAGGGACGCGAGGAGCGCGCAAACAAACGCGCGAAGGGCTGCTCTTTTCATCGAAAATCCTCCTTTTTTCTGCGGAACACATCTATCTTCCGCTTCTTTAGACGCGAAAGAGAGAAAAAAAGTTCCCGCATTTCGATTTTAACACGGAACGGAGAAAAAGAAAAGGACGGCTTTTGCGAGCCGTCCTTTTGGATTGGAATGGTTACTTCTTGTCAAAGTAATAGTCGCGGAAGTTGTGGTACTGCGCGCCGTAGTAGCGCAGCAGGCGGTAGAGGCGGGGGAGCGGAAGGTCACCCTTGCAGAAGAGCACGTGCGTGCCCTTGAAGGCTTTGAGCTCTTCGGCAAGCTCGCTGTTCTTTACATAGCGGCGCAAAATGCCGGTCGGCACGTTCTGCCAGAGGGCGACGGTGTGGTTATAGATGCACTCCTCGCGCTTGCCGTAGACGATGTCATCGGTCAGAAGCTTCATCATATTGAGCCCTGCGGCGCGGCAGAAGTAGCTGCTGCGGCCGAGGCGCGGGTTGATCTCAAAGAGCACATAGCGCCCCGTGCGGCAGTCGTACTTCATGTCGATGTTCGAAAAGCCGACGTAGCCAAGCCTTTCAAGAAATTCCTGCATCTTGTCGTACAGTGCCTGGTCGCCGCGGGAAATGATGGCGGCATAGTTGCCGACGGACTTGGGGTCGTAGTATTCGAGCACCGGCTGACCAAGGCACATCGCGCGCACATGGCCGTCCAGATCGGAATAGCTGTTGAGCACGCGCATGGCGTCGTCGCCGCCGGGAATAAACTCCTGCAAGATGAGCTTGCCGCGATAGTCCGAGCGGTTCATATTGCGAACCATTTCGAGGTATTGCTCCTTCGTGTCAAAGAAGAATACCTTCTTCTGGCCTTCAAAGTGACAGCGGAGATAGTCGAGCGCGTTGGAATTTTCGGGCTTGACGACGATGGGGAAGTCAAACGGCAGCCGCTCGGCGACGCTCTCACGCTCCTCGGGAGAGGCGATGACGGTCTTGGGATAGTCCATGCCGTACTGCTCGCAGAGGGCGTAGAACTTGTCCTTCGTGTCAAAGGTCTCAAGAAGCTCTTCGGAGATGAAGCGGTTCGCGATCAAGCCTTCAAAGTGGTCGTAGTGGCGGCAGAGAAGACTCGTATAATAGTCCGAGCAGGGGATAACGAGCAGCTTTTCATAGTCCTGCGCGCACTGCTTCAAAACCTCGAGCAGCGCGTCGGGGAAAACCTCCTCGCGCTCAAAATCCGGGATGATGCGGCAGAGAAACAGGTGCGAGTGGCGCGTGGGCACAAGCTGCTGCGTGCACAGCAGCAGCGGCGTGATGCCGTAGGCCTCGCGGAAGAGACGCGCCGTGCCGTAGGCGTTTTCATCGCTGCCGAGGATAATGGGCAGAAAATCCTTTTTTGACTTCTTGCCGCTGCTGCGCTTCGCGGCGGGATGCGCAGCGTCGTACTCAGCAAGGTATTTTTGCGTCAGCTCCACATCGGAGGGGTAGGGAACGTAGGCGCTGCCGCGCTTCATCGTCGTCTCCTCGCCCTTGCCGGTCAGGAGAATGACGCGAGCGTCCTTGCCGTCCAAAATCGCGCGGCGGATGCACTCGCTGCGGTCTTCCAGTACAAGGTGCGGGCAGGCCACGTGCTTTTCAATGTCGGCGGCGATCTGCGCGAACGGCTCCTCACCGGAGTCCTCCTCGGTGATAAAGACGAAGTCGCAGTTCTCTCCGCTCAGTTCGCCTAAGTCTTTCCTGCGCTGGAGTGCGTGGGAGCCGGGGCAGCCGAAGACGGAGATCATCTGGCGGCCGGGGTATTCGATCTTCGTTGAACGGTAGAGCGCGTCAAAGCTCATGCGGTTGTGCGCGTAGTCGACGATCACGGCGACCTTTTTGTCGCGGCTCTCGTAGATCTGCATGCGGCCTGCGGCGCGCGCCTTGCGAAGGCCGGAGCGCACATATTCCTCCGGCACATCAAGCGCCATGCAGATCGCCATGGCGGCAAGGGCATTGGAGATGTTGAAAAGGCCGGGCATCGTGATGGAAAATTCACCGTTGTACTTGAGCGAGGAGACTGTAAAGTAGAGCCCGTCGCTGCGCTTTTCCACATGCCGGCAGGAGACGGTGTCGCTCTCATGCGAGCCGAACGTGATGAGGTTGCAGCGATCCTTGGCGTACTCGATGACGCGGTCTGCGTACTTGGCGTCGGTATTGACGCAGCCGAAGCGGCAGGAATCGAAAATTTTAAGCTTGGCGGTGAAATAATCTTCAAAGTCGGGGTGCTCGATGGGGCTGATGTGGTCGCTGCCAATGTTCAAAAATGCGCCGACGTCAAACGTGATGCCGCGCACGCGGCCGTATTTGAGCGCCTGGGACGAGGCTTCCATCACAAGGTGGGAAATGCCGGACTCGTAAGCGTTTTCAAAGTGCTGGTAGAGCTCGAGCACCTCGGGCGTGGTGATGTGAGATTCCTCACTTACTTTGCCGTCGTAGTTGTCGATGGAGGAGAGAATGGCGCACTCGGGCATCGACTGCGCGCGCAGCCAGTCATTTAAAATGTAGCGTACGTAGTAGGCCGTGGTGCTCTTGCCCTTCGTGCCGGTGATGCCGATGCTCGTGAGCTTGTCCGTCACATGGTCATAAAAGAGCTGCCCGAGCACAACGAGGGAATAGCGAATGTCGCTGACGAGAATACAGGGCGCGTCCACGTTGTGCTTTTCCTCCGCCACGTAGGCGACGGCGCCGCGCGAGAGCGCGTCGCGCAGGTATTCTTCCTTGAAGTGCGCGCCTTTGCAGATAAAGAGAGCATCCGTGCTCAATGCGCGTGTGTCGTAGGTGAGGCAGTGGATCTCGCGCGCGGCAAGTGCATTGTTTTCGGGGCTTTCAACGAGAATGCCGGCCTTGCGCAGCGCATCGATATATTCTTTTAATGTGTGAACGGTATTCATAAATAGCTCCTTTGGGTCTTGTTTTTTCGGCAGGACGGGATAAAATATAGGCGATATTGAGCCGGATCGGCGGGATATCAGCAAGCAAACTTGTTCCGAAAGGGGAAACAATATGACTTATCAGGAAGTAGTGGAAAACGCAAGGACCTGCATCGGCCCTTACTGCAAGGCGTGCAGCGACTGTAACGGCAAGGTCTGTCGCAACACAATGCCGGGGCCCGGCGCCAAGGGCGAGGGCACGGGCTTTATCCGCAACGCAGAAAAGTGGCGTGAGATCTGTGTCAACATGGACACCATCTGCGAAAATTCACCGGTGGACACCTCATTCACGCTCTTTGGCCGGACATTTGAGATTCCGGCGTTCGCCGCGCCGGTGGGCGCGATGCGTCTTCACTACGGGGACAAATACGACGATCTTACATACAATGATATCCTTGTGCGCGCGTGCGCAAACGCGGGCATCCTCGCCTTTACCGGCGACGGCACCGACCCGAAGGTCGTCGAGGGTGCGGCTGCGGCGCTCAAGGGCAATGGCGGTTGCGGCGTGCCGACCATCAAGCCCTGGGACATGGATACGATCCGCGAGAAGTTCGCACTCGTGCAGGAAGCTGAGCCTTTCGCCATCGCGATGGACATCGACGCGGCAGGCCTGCCGTTTTTGCAGGGGCTGACGCCGCCGGCGGGCAGCAAAAGCGTGGAGGAGTTAAAGCAGATCGTCTCCTGGGCGGAGCGTCCCTTCATCGTTAAGGGCGTTATGACCGCGCGCGGCGCGGAAAAGGCTCTGGAAGCTGGCGTGAGCGGCATTGTCGTGTCGAACCACGGCGGCCGCGTGCTCGACCACTGTCCCGCCACGGCGGAGGTGCTGCCGGAGATCGTTGATGCGGTCGGCGGCAAGATGACGATTTTGGTCGACGGTGGAATTCGCAGCGGCATGGACATTTTCAAAGCGCTCGCGCTCGGCGCGGACGCGGTGCTCATTGGCCGTCCCTTCGTTACTGCCGTGTACGGCGGCGAAGAAGAAGGCGTGCAGCTCTATGTGCAGAAATTGAAAGCCGAGCTTGCTGATACGATGCGTATGTGCGGCGCGCATTCGCTCGCGGAGATCAAGCGCTCCATGCTGTTCGGCTTCTGATGGGCATATATCATGTAGTATAGCACTGCAAGAAAAGGCTGACAAGGGAAAATCAGAAGAAGGGGACGGCGAAATTGAGCCGTTCCTTTCTTGCTTTCTTTTGCTGTATATAATATTATTGAAAGCAGGAACAAAATTGCCGCGCTGAACGTCTGAGAAAATATAGAGCCCCTTCTAAACCGCTTGATTTGGAGGAAAGTGCAATGAAAAAGGCAACGAGCTGTATCTGGCTCATCACACTGACAGCGCTGGCGCTGCTTTCTCTCGGCGGCTGCGCGCAGGAAAAAGAGGAGAATACCGAAGAAAACGACCCGCAGGCGCGGGAGGCGATCCTGCAATGCTGCGAGTTGATCTTTGGCAGCGCAGAGGAAACGGGAAATTATCACATCCGCGTGACGGACGAGCGGGACGGCGGGCGCGTGGATGAATACGACTGCCCACGCGGTGCAGACGAGCAGGGCTATGGCAATTCGCCGGTGTATGCGCTGAGTGAACCGTCGATGTACGGCGACGAGCCGTGGTATGCGGCGGCGGAGCAGGACTGGGACGATTGCCGCAACGGGGTCGTTGCGGAGATTTCTTATGGGAAAGATGCGATCACGTTCATTCCGCCTTGGGGAGCGATAAAAACAGATGCGGAGTACGAGCATCCGGGCGGCAACGTGCTGCGGCTGACGCAAAACGGCGAGACTACCTATTATAAAAGCAATACGGCGCACGCGGCACAGCTCCTGTTCGGCTATGCGCAGGAAGCGGTGATGGAAAAGCTGTACGACCTGCACGTTCCCGGCACAGAGACGGACTACGAGAATATCGCAAACGAGTTCTGCGCGCAGTTCGCCGCCGGTCTGAACGCCGCGCCGCGTTGGTTCAGCGGGAAACCGGATGACGCGGCATCGCCGGTGAAGAAGCGCGTGTTCGACGCGTATTACGGAACGGACTACCCAAACTTCTGCTTTGGCTTTGGTGTGATGATGCGCTTTGATGACCCGGAGTCCTCGCAGCGCTATCAATGGGAGGCCGGCAGCGGCATGAGCGAGCCGACGGGCGAAAGCGAGTACGGCGATTATTTCAGCTGGGGTATGGCTGCGGACGCATGCAGAGATGAAGCGGGAAACTGGTACGTTGCCGGTACATGGACGGGCGGCGGTGGAATCTGGCTGCCGTACATCGGGTACGGCTGGGATTCAGGACAGCAGAATGCGACGGCATCACAGCTTGTGGAGTGCTGGCTTCTGTCGGCGGGCGAGTCGCATGAGTGGCGGCTCCCCAATATGATCTACGCCCGCCCAGGCGCAGAACTGCGCAAAGCGTTTGCCGAGCTCACACCCGAACAGGCTGCGGAACTGGAGACAGGTCTGCGCGCCGTATGGGACGATCCGCTGTATGCAGAGAGTTTTCCGGGCGGCTTTGACGCAAAATACAATGCAGACTGAAAAGCATTGATGCAGAAACAGACACCGGTGCTGTGGGAAAGCAACAGGAGAGGGTGGGAAGGCGGCCTCTCCTGTTGTTCGTTTCTTGCTGCCTCAAAAGGAATTTGAAGAAAAAACGAAAAGTTTGGAAAAAACTGTTGACAAAAAGGGAGGTACGTGCTAAGATAACACCTGTTCCGCGGTTGGAGCGTGCACCTTGTAAATT
>OHEG01001079.1_pt1 | contig 11487 bp, 12 predicted proteins | sample 1567181 | NCBI WGS metagenome assembly OHEG01 (sample SAMEA3879534, study PRJEB24766) | human gut metagenome | biome: human-associated habitat; feature: feces | place: USA | collected 1985/1987 | reverse complement strand
GCGCGGCAGCTGCTGGACGAGCCGCTGCAGGAGCTTCACACACAGGCCGCAGGCTATCAGATCGACTATTCCCTCACCATGACCGGCTTCACCGGCCTTGCCGAAGACGGCTCACTGGAGCTTCCGCGAAATACGACCGGAAGCTATACGCTGTCCTTCGATATGCGGAAGCTGGATGGGTAACGCATCGACCCTGCAGCCAAATGAGCAAGCGGATACAGATCTGCTGCGGCTTTTCACAAAAAATTCTGCTTCCGCCGGGCGGAACAGGAACCCTGCCAATTGCAGCCGGGGTTCCCTGGTTCTTTGCATAAAACAGGCGCAGCCTGCACCGGGGCACGCGCAAAAACCGGGCCGTCCGCAGAGGGACGGCCCGGTTCTGATTGCATTCGTTCAGTCGACGATCTCGACGCTGACCTTCTGGCCGGTGCGCTGGGCAACGGACTTGATGATCGTGCGGATCTCCTTGGCGATGCGGCCCTGACGGCCGATGAGCTTGCCCATGTCCTCAGGGGCAACGCGAAGCTCAAGCACGGTCGTCTCGCCTTCTACCTCAGTGACCGTAACGCTGTCGGGATTATCGACCAGACTTTTTGCCATATACAGCAAAAGATCCTTCATGCCGGTACCCCAGACTTACAGGACGTTTGCCTTCTTGAGAAGACCGCGGACGGTGTCGCTGGGCTGTGCGCCGTTCTTGATCCACTGCTTGGCCTTGTCGGCGTCGATGGTGATGGCGTTGGCCTCGTTCTTCGGGTCGTAGGTGCCGATCTCTTCGATGCAGCGGCCGTCACGCGGGAAGCGGGAATCGGCGACAACGATGCGGTAATACGGCTCCTTCTTGGCGCCCATTCTTCTCAGTCTGATCTTAACCATGATTGTTCCTCCAAAAATAAATCGAGTTTTTCTTATTTCGTAAAGCCAAATCTGTTACGGCTGAAACGATGTGTTGACAGGATGCTTACAGGCCGGGGAAGCCGCCGAGGCCGCCCATGCCACCGAGCTTGCCCATGCGCTTCATCTTGCGCGAGGCGCCGGGGCCGGAGAACTGCTTCATCATCTGATTCATCATGTCAAACTGCTTGAGCAGCTTGTTGATGTCCTCGACCTTCACGCCGGAGCCGAGCGCGATGCGCCGCTTGCGGCTGGAGTTGAGCACGGAGGGGGTCTCGCGCTCATACGGGGTCATGGACTGGATGATGGCCGCGGTGCGGCCCATCGCCTTTTCATCGACCTGCGCGCCCTTGAGCGCTCCGGCGTTCATGCCGGGCATCATGGCCGCGATCTCGTCGAGCGAGCCCATATTTTTCAGCTGCGAGAGCTGATCGTAGAAATCGGAAAGGGTGAATTTATTGCTCTTGAGCTTCTGCTCCAGCTCGGCGGCCTTCTTTGCGTCGAACGCGGCCTCCGCCTTTTCGATCAGCGTGAGCATATCGCCCATGCCGAGGATGCGCGAGGCCATGCGGCCGGGGTGGAAGGGCTCGATCTGATCAAGCTTTTCGCCGGTGCCGATGAATTTGATGGGCTTGCCGGTCACGGCCTTGATGGAAAGCGCCGCGCCGCCTCTTGCGTCGCCGTCGAGCTTGGAGAGCATGACGCCGGTGATATCGAGGTATTCGTCGAAGGTCTTTGCTGCGCTGACGGCGTCCTGACCGGTCATCGCGTCGACCACGAGCAGAATTTCGTCCGGGTTGACCGCGGCCTTGACGGCCTTGAGCTCGTCCATGAGCGCCTCGTCAACGTGCAGACGGCCTGCGGTGTCGAGGAAGACCATGTCGTTGCCGTGCCGCACGGCGTGAGCGACGGCGGCTTTTGCAATGTCGACCGGGTTCGTCTGGCCCATTTCAAAAACGGGAATGCCGAGCTGTCCGCCGACGACCTGCAGCTGCTTGATGGCGGCGGGACGGTAAATGTCGCAGGCTGCAAGCAGCGGATTTTTGTTCTGCTTTTTAAATAAGCCCGCGAGCTTTGCGCCGTTGGTCGTTTTGCCTGCGCCCTGCAGGCCGACCAGCATCACGACGGTCGGCGGCTGGGAAGCGATCTTGATCTTCTGGTTCTCGCTGCCCATGAGCGCGGTCAGCTCTTCGTTGACGATCTTGACGATCATCTGCGCGGGCGTGAGGCTTTCGAGCACGTCCGTGCCGACGCAGCGCTCGGTCGTCTTTTTGATGAAGTCCTTGACGACCTTGTAGTTGACGTCGGCCTCCAGCAGCGCCAGACGGATCTCGCGCATGGATTCCTTGACGTCGGCCTCAGACAGGCGGCCCTTGCCGCGCAGCTTTTTGAACGCGTTCGAGAGCTTTTCGGTTAAGCCTTCAAATGCCATGTGTTACTCCTTTATTTCCCGCACGGCGCGCAGGATCGCGCCGGCCTGCGGCGCAGCCCCCGGAACAGAAGCAAGCGCCTGCGCGTTCTGTGTGATCGTATCCAGTGCGGATTCCAGCCGCCGGTCGCGCGCGATGCAGCCGAGCGCAGCTTCATAGCCCTCCAGCAGCTCCTCGGCGCGGGCAAGCGTATCGTGGACGCCCTGTCGGCTGATCCCGGCAGCGGATGCGATCTCGCTGAGAGAATAGTCCTGATTATAGTAGAGATCGAACAGGCCCCGCTGCTTTTCGGTCAGCAACTCGCCATAATAGTCGTACAGCAGCGTCATGGTGAGCGCATCAGACCGCATGGCAAGACCCCCAGATCAATCGTTCCGGTATACTATACAAGATTTTATCCCGGCTGTCAAGTGTTTTTCCTTGACAGCACGCACATAAAATTGGCGGGACACGGGCTTGCGCTGATGACATTGCCTCTTTCCGGCAGAGCGCAGATGTGGTAGAATAGGGTATATCGCGAATTCCAGACAGGAGAGCTTCCTATGAACCATGAATCACAACAGCAGTTTGACCCTGAAAACGCACCCGCGTTCGAACGCCTGCGCGACCGCAGGCGCGCAAAGCGCCGCCGGGTGCTCCGCGTCGCGCTGACGCTTCTTGTGTGCGCGGCACTGCTGGGCGGCGCAGTCTATTACGCGCACCGGCAGATCGTAAAGCCCTATCTCGATACGCCGGTCACGAGCGGCGAGACGGACGCCCCTTCCGAGCCTGAGGTCACTGTCCCTGAGACGCAGGTGCAGGAACCCGCCCCGGAGCCGTCGCCGGAACCAGAACCCGAACCGGAACCTGAGCCGGAACCAGAACCCGAGCAGCCTGCTCTAACGCTGGCAGAGTCGTCGGAGACGACCCAAACGCTCGATTTGGAGTTGTATTCGTCGTCCGCCGTGCTGGTCGACGTGCAGAGCGGGACGGTGCTGGCCGAAAAGGGCATGGACGAGAAAATTTACCCCGCATCCATGACGAAGGTCATGACGCTGTTGGTGGCGGCGGAGAATCTGCCGGATCTCGACGCGACATTCACCATGACGCAGGCCATTATCGATCCGCTGTATCTTGCGGGCGCGTCGATGGCGGGCTATGTGAACGGCGAGACGGTCACGATGCGCGATCTGCTGTACGGCGCAGTCGTGCCCTCCGGCGCGGAGGCGACGGAGGCGCTGGCACAGGCCGTGGCCGGAAGCGAGGAAGCGTTCGTCGCCATGATGAACGAAAAGGCCGCGGCGCTGGGGCTTGCAAACACGCATTTTATGAACACCAGCGGCCTGCACGACGAGAACCACTATTCCACGGTGCGCGAGATCGCCCTGATCTTGCAGGCAGCGCTGGAAAACGAGACGTGCACCGAAATACTGAGCGCGGAAAATTACCGGGCCAGCGAAACGGAGCAGCACCCGGACGGGCTTGCCATGACGAACAAATTCCTCTACCGCGTCCACCACGAATATGCCCTGAACGGCGCGGAAATTACAGCCGCCAAGACGGGCTATACCGCCGAAGCCATGAACTGCTGTGCCAGCGCAGGAACCACCCCGGACGGCAGAAGCGTGATCTGCGTGACGGCGAACGCGTGGACAGGCGAGTTCTGTATTGAGGACCATATTGCGCTCTATACGAAATACTGCGGCAGCGCAGAAGCTGAATAACGGGAGGATGCCGGATATGAAAAAGCTGTCCCCGCGGGTCTGGCTGACGCTCATTCTTGTCGGCATGGTCGGCCAGTTTGCCTGGACGATCGAAAATATGTATTTTAATGTCTACCTTTATAATACCATCTCCACCGACCCCGGCTATATCTCCGCCATGGTCGGCTGGAGCGCGGCTGCCGCCACGCTGACGACGCTGCTGATGGGCGCGCTGTCCGACCGCGTGGGAAAGCGCAAGTTGTTTATCTGCGGCGGCTATCTGCTCTGGGGCCTTTCTACGGCGGCGTTCGGCCTCGTGACAGTCGAAAACGCGGCGAAGCTGTTCCCGGCGGCCTCTGCGGCGGCTGCCGCGGCGGTGATGATCGTCGTGCTCGACTGCGTCATGACGTTTTTCGGCTCGACGGCCAACGACGCGGCGTTCAACGCGTGGATCACCGACACCGTGCCGAACGCGGCGCGGGGCAAGGCAGAATCCGTGCTGGCCATTCTGCCGCTCATTTCCATGCTCGTCATTTTTTGCCTGTTCGACGGCATGACACAGCGCGGGGAATGGCAGAAATTCTTCGCGATCTTCGGCGGACTCGTTGTTCTGACGGGCGTTGTGTCCGTCTTCCTGATCCCGGAGCCGAAGCTGGAGCCGAGACGGGACAATGGTCTAAAAAACCTTGTCTACGGGCTTCGCCCATCGGTCGTGCGGGGAAACCCGGCGCTCTATCTGTCCTTCGCGGCGTTCTGCCTGTTTTCCGTGGCCGTGCAGGTCTTTTTCCCGTATCTCATCATCTATATGCAGAACTATCTGCATTTTGACGGCTATGCCCTTGTGCTGGGCATTGTGCTGATCTTCGCGTCGGTCGTGAGTGTGCTCTCCGGCCGCGTGATCGACCGGCTCGGCGAGCTGCGGTGCGTGCTCCCGGCGGCGGGGGGCATGTTCGCGGGACTGCTTGGGATGTTCTTCGCGCGGTCGATGCTGGCCGTGATCCTGACGGGCTGCATTATGATGTCCGGCTATATGCTGGTCACGGCGATTTTGTCCGGCGTCATTCGCGACCATACGCCTGCCGGAAAGGCCGGGCATTTTCAGGGCATCCGCATGATCTTCGGCGTTCTGCTGCCGATGATCTTCGGCCCGGCTATCGGCGCGGCGGTCATTCGCGGCAGCGATTCCACCTATGTTGATCTCGGCGTGGTAAAAACCGTGCCGACGCCGTCCATTTTTCTGGCGGCTGCCATTGTGCTGCTGCTGATTCTGCCGCCGGTGCTGGCGCTTAAAAAGAAGGAGGGGACAAAATGCTGACACCTTGGGGCGAAGCGCTGGACAAGAACGCTGTTTTGCAGGAATATCCCCGCCCGCAGCTCGTGCGGGAAAGCTATTACAATCTTAACGGCCTCTGGGACTATGCTATCACGGCCTCCGACGCCTGCCCCGGCGCGTGGGACGGGGAGATCCTCGTGCCGTTTTCGCCGGAAGCGCCGCTGTCCGGGGTGGGCCGAATTCTGAAGCCCGGTCAGGTGCTCTGGTACCGGCGGACGCTGCCGTTCGGAAAGCCGGACGGCGGGCGGATGCTGCTGCACATCGGAGCCGCTGACCAGCGGGCATGGGTGTACGTCAACGGCCTGCTTGCCGGGACGCACACGGGCGGCTATACGGCCTTTACATTGGATATGACAAAGCTTCTGCGGGATGGCGAAAACATCCTGACTGTCGCCGTGCGCGACGATACGGACGCTGTACCCCTCTCGCGCGGCAAGCAGAAGACGAAGCGCGGCGGCATCTGGTACACGCCGCAGAGCGGCATCTGGCAGACCGTCTGGGCCGAGCACGTGCCGGAGAACTATGTGCAGGCGCTCCTGTTCACGCCGGAGCTGCCGGAGGGACGCGTCCGTTGGAGGCTCGCCGCGCCCGCGCCGAAGGGCGCTCGAATCGAAATTTCCTATCAGGGAACGCCCGTCGGCAGCGGCGAAACGGACGAGGACGGCTGCGGCAGCGCCGTTCTGCCGCCGGAGCAGCTGCACCTGTGGTCGCCGGAGGCGCCGAACCTCTACGACGTGACCATCACGCTGGGGGACGATACCGTCAGAAGCTATTTCGCTATGCGCACCGTCGGCACCGGGAAGGACGCGGCGGGCCATCCGTGCCTGCTCTTAAACGGGCAGCCGTATTTCCACCATGGCGTGCTCGATCAGGGCTACTGGCCGGACGGACTGTATACCGCGCCGTCGGACGAGGCGCTGATCTATGATATTACGCTCATGAAGCGGCTGGGCTTCAATATGCTGCGCAAGCACATCAAAATTGAGCCTATGCGCTGGTATTATCACTGCGACCGGCTGGGCATGCTGGTCTGGCAGGATATGCCCTCCGGCGGCGGACAGTACAATCTGCTGACCATCTCCGCGCCGCTCATCACCGGCGTTCATCTCAAGGACAGCCATTACCGGCTTTTTGCCCGCACGGACGCGGAGGGGCGCGACAGCTACACCCGTGAGCTGGAGGAACTGGTCGCGCAGCTGCAGAACTGCCCGTGCATTGTCCTGTGGGTGCCGTTCAACGAGGGCTGGGGGCAGTTTGACGCGAAAAACGCAGTGCGGCTGATCCGCAGGCTCGACCCCACGCGGCTGATCGACCACGCCAGCGGCTGGCACGATCAGGGCGTGAGCGACGTGAAGAGCCTGCACGTGTACTTCAAGCCGTACCGCTTTAAGCCTGACAAAAAGGGCCGCGCGGTCGTCCTGTCGGAGTTCGGCGGGTACAATCTGCCGGTCGCGGGGCACACCTGGAACGCGAAGAACTTCGGCTATAGGGGCTACCAGACGCCTGAGGCGCTGGGTGAGGCGGTCAAAACGCTCTATGAAACGCAGATCATTCCTGCACGCAGAGCGGGGCTTGCCGCCGACGTTTACACGCAGCTGAGCGATGTAGAGGATGAGGTCAACGGCTTTGTGACCTATGACCGGCGCGTGGAAAAGCTGCCGGAGGCGCTGATGCAGGCCATCGCGCAGGAACTGAGAGGAGATTGACCATGAAAAAACGGATACTGGCGCTGCTTCTGGTGCTGACGCTGCTGGTGCCCGGCGGCTGCACGGTGCGCGACACGGTGCAGATCGTGGAATCCAGCGTTACGACGCTGCAGGAGTTGGCGGACGCTGCGCTGTCCGAGGAGACGGAAGCGCCCGAATCGGGCGAGCAGTTTGTGACCGCCGAGGACCCGGAGGTCACACAGACCGCCGACACGGTCGGCGAGCACGGGTATTATTACGACGCGGAGCACGTCGTTCTGTATCTCGATACCTACGGTCATCTGCCGGACAACTACATGACCAAGGAGGAAGCCCGTGCGCTCGGCTGGGAGGGCGGCAGCGTGGAAGCGTATCAGGCCGGAGCCGCCATCGGCGGCGACCGCTTCGGCAACCGCGAGGGGCTTCTGCCGGAGGAAACAGGAAGAACCTATACCGAATGCGACATCAACACGCTCGGCGCGGATTCCCGCGGGGCGGAGCGCCTGATCTTCTCGAACGACGGACTGTACTTTTACACATCCGACCACTACGCGTCGTTTACGGAGCTGACCGTGGACGGAGGCACCGTCATATGGAACTGACATACCGCATCGACTGCCGGGAGCTGACCTCCCGCACAGCCGCGCACGACTGCTTTGCGCGCGTGTTCGCGCTGCCCGCGTTTTACGGGCGCAATCTCGACGCGCTGTACGATGTGCTGACGGAACTGCCGCCGTGCACGCTCCTGTTGGAGCATACCGGCTGCCTGTATGACACGCTCGGGCCATATGCGGAAAAGCTGCTCGGCGTCTTCCGCGACGCAGCACGGGAGAATCCAAATATCCAGATTCAAGAAGATATCAAAACTTTTTGAGCATTTTTCGTACCTTGTCTATATTGCCAGAAAACTGGCGTTTTTCCTTGTGCGAATTGTCAATTTACAAAGTGCGGCATCGTCGGATAAAATACGCAATATGAACGAATTGTGAATAAGTCGTTCAAGAAAGAGAAATCAAGGAGGAACTCTATGGAAATCCAAACTGGCGCATTGGTTATTGTCCTTGCGTACATGGTCGGCATGATGATCATCGGCTACGTCGTCGGCAAGATCAACATCAAGGGCAGCGCGGACTATCTCGTTGCCGGCCGCAGAATGGGCCTGTTCATGGTCGCGTTCTCGCTGTCTGCCAACAACATCGGCGGCGGCAGCACCACCGGCCTTGCTCAGAAAGCGTTCGGCGCATGGGGCGTCAGCGCGATCTGGTACGTCCTGGCCGCGTCTCTGGCCATGATCCCGCTGGCCTACTTTGCACCCAAGATCCGCAAGACCATGGCTGTTACGATCCCCGAGGTCGTCGGCCGCCGCTTCGGCAAACTCTCCAGCAACTTCACGGCAGTCCTCAGCGTCCTGTCGCTGTTCTGCCTGACCTCCTCTCAAATCGGTGCTTCCGGCGCTGTTATCAACGCGCTGATCCCGACGATCCCCCTGAACGTCTGCCTGCTGCTGGCCGGCTTCGTCACCATCTTCTACACGACCTTCGGCGGCATGATCGCGGATCAGGTTTCCGACCTTATCCAGTTCGGCATCATTCTCGTCGGTCTTGCCATTGCAACGCCGATCGTCCTGAAGCATGCCGGCGGCTGGGCTGCGATCTCCGCTGCTCTGCCCGGAGAAAAGCTGAACATGACCCAGATCGGCTGGGCCTCCATCATCGGCTACTTCTTCAACTACTTCTGCACCTTCCTCTGCGGCCCCGAGATGGTCTCCCGCTTCGAGACCTGCAAGGACGAGAAGACTGCAGTTCGTGCTTCCTTCCTCTGCGCCATTCTCATGGCTGCTATGGCAGTCTTCCCGACCCTCCTCGGCCTTGCCGCTTTCGCGCTGAAGGATCAGCTGCCCGGCCTTGCCGAGAACGGCTCCAACGCCATGATGATTGTCACCGGTACTTATGCGCCCGGCATCGTCACTGGTCTTATTTCCGCCGCTATCATCTGCGCGACCATGTCCTCGGCAGACTCCAACCTGCTGTGCATGTCCACGATGATCATCAACGACATCTATCCCGGCTTCGGCGGAAAGAAGAAGCTGAACGACAAGCAGACCATCTTCTATACCCGTGCCTGCAACGTCGTCGCGGCGCTCGTCGCCATGGGTATCTCCATGTTCGGCGTTTCCCTCGTCGCCATGAACACCTTCGCATTCGGTATCCGCTGCGCAGGCCCGTTCGCGGCTTATGGCCTCGGCCTTGCCGTTCCGAAGGCAACAAAGAACTCCGGCCTGATCTCCATCTTCACCGGCACCATCGCTTTCGTCGTCTGGCAGCTCCTGTCCAACGGCGGCACGCTGTGGTTCATGATGCCGGTCGTCTTCGGCAGCCTTGTCTCCGTCATCACGTTCTACGTTGTGAACCTGATCGAGTGGAAGCGCGGCGTTCCCGCTGCCCCCTCCGCTTACGCTGTCGAGGAAGCCAAGTAATTTACCTTCCCCAAACGAAACTGCCCGCCCTGCCAATGGCAGGGCGGGCTTGACTTTTTCCGCAGCATCCATTAAAGCAGCTCCTGTTCATCGGACAATGTCACTTATCTCAAAGCCTACGCCATCGACTGTCTGCTGATCTCGTTCCTGTTCTGCTTTGTGGGCTATTTCTCCGGCCTCGGCAAGACCGTCTTTGTCATGGCGCAGGGCATTCTGGGCGCGTTCGGCGTCCGCATCCCCGTGTCGTTCGCCATGTCCCGCCTGCTGAATGTGCGCCTGTTCTACATCGGCCTCGCAACGCCCTGCTCGACCGTCGTGCAGGTCCTGCTGTGCCTGCTCTACTACGCCCATCTGGCCCGCAGAGAAAAGGCTGTCCGGTGAGACAGCCTTCGGTGCGTGCGCGTTCCGTCCGTTTTCAGCAAAATTTTACGCCGTCCCCCGTTGTGACAGGGGACGGCGTTCCGGTTTTAATCTTCGAATTCGTGCGCGTCCTTGAGCACCATGTCCTTGACCTTCATCAGGCGGACCTTGGTAGCGCGGTCGTTTTCCTCGAGCTTCATGGAGATATACTTGATGTTTTTCTCCATTTCCGGGATCATGACATATTCCAGCGCATTGACGCGGCGGCGGGTCTTCTCGATCTCGGAGGCGAGCAGCTGCGTCTTCTTTTCGGCCTGCGCCAGCGCAAGCATATCCTGAAATACGGAGGCCAGCGCGCCCAGCGCATCGTCCAGCTCGCCGGACGTCTGCGCGAAGCCGTAGGGGTAAATGGACGCGGCGTCCTCGTTTTTGGTGTGGAACTCGTAGACCGGGACGGAGACGGACATGATGTTCTGGAACGTCATGTCCAACGTCGCCGACTGCTTCGGGTACAAAAGCGCCTGCTGGAGCATTTCAGGGGACATCACGCTCGACGCGACGGTCATGGCGCGGTTGGCCTCCGCAATGCCCTGCTCGACCTTGGCGCGCAGCTCCTTGTTTTCCCGCACGATCAGGAAGAACTGGCGCATCAGCTCGTCGCGCTTGTCCTTGAGCAGCCGGTGGCCGCGCACGGCCGTGCGCAGGCGGCCCTTGAGCCGCGTAAGCTCCATCCGGGTCGGATTGATCGTTTTACTGGCCATGCGAACACCGCCTTACGCCTGCTTTTTGGGCAGGTATTTTTCGATGAACTCCGGCTTGATGCGCTTGAGCTCCGTTTCGGGCAGGATGGACAGCAGCTCCCAGCCGATGTTCAGCGTTTCCTCAATGGAACGGTTTTCTTCGTAGCCCTGACTGACGTAGCGCTGCTCAAATTCCTCGGCAAACTTCGCGTACAGCCGGTCAGTGGGGGAGAGGGCGCTTTCGCCAAGGATCGTTGCAAGCTCCTTCGCGTCCTTGCCGGCGGAATACGCCGCAAAGAGCTGGTTCATGGTGCCCGCGTGATCCTCACGCGTCTTGCCGGGGCCGATGCCCTTGTCTTTCAGACGGGAAAGGGAGGGCAGCACGTCTACCGGCGGCAGGATGTTTTTGCGGTACAGGTCGCGGCTGAGGATGATCTGGCCCTCGGTGATATAGCCGGTCAGGTCGGGGATGGGGTGGGTCTTGTCGTCCTCCGGCATGGTCAGGATGGGGATCATGGTGATGGAGCCCTTGCAGCCCAGCTTCCGCCCGGCCCGCTCGTACATGCTGGCAAGGTCGGTATAGAGGTAGCCGGGGTAGCCGCGGCGGCCGGGGACCTCCTTCTTGGCGGCGGACACCTCGCGCAGCGCCTCGGCGTAGTTGGTGATGTCCGTCAGGATCACCAGCACGTGCATGTCCTGCTCGAACGCCAGATATTCAGCGGCGGTCAGGGCCATGCGGGGCGTGGCGATACGCTCCACGGCGGGGTCGTTGGCCAGGTTGGTGAACAGCACGGTGCGCTCGATGGCACCGGTGCGCTTGAACTCGCGGACGAAGAACTCCGACTCCTCAAAGGTGATGCCGATGGCGGCGAACACCACGGCGAAGT
>OHEG01001078.1_pt1 | contig 11488 bp, 9 predicted proteins | sample 1567181 | NCBI WGS metagenome assembly OHEG01 (sample SAMEA3879534, study PRJEB24766) | human gut metagenome | biome: human-associated habitat; feature: feces | place: USA | collected 1985/1987 | reverse complement strand
CGTCGGCATGGCAAGCCGCAAAATCGCGAGCGATGCTGTGCGCACGGCAACGACGGAGAAAAATATCGTCCAGCCGCAGCAGGCCGAGGCGACCGTCAGCCGGACACACGCGAGCAGCGACACCCATTCCGGTTCGCAGATGGCTTCTGAGCAGCAGCGGCAGAATACCAGCCAGCTTGACCAGAATCAGCAGACGGTTTCTTCCCGCGCTGTAAACTCGGAACAGCGAGAAAACTCCCAGCAGGCGCTTCACGAATCGCAGCATTCCGTAGACACCAGCCAGATCCATCAGGATACACAGACTGCGCAGGAGCAGCAGTTCCACGCGGCGCTGCATACGGAGGATCAGCAGGCATCGCATCTGGCGTTCCAGTCAGAACAGGGCGAGTTTGTCGGCTCTGTGGTGCAGTCGGATGAATTTGATGCAAGCAGTGAAGAAGCCAGAACGGAACAGTCGCAGGTCATGCAGTCTGCCTTGCAGCAGGAGCAGATCGGTGTTACCCAGCGCGAGGTGCAGTCCGAGGAAAGCCGCCATGCACAGCATGATACGATGGATGGTTTCCACACGGAACAGTCTGGAATCACGCAGCATGAGCAGGCGCAGCATACCCAGCAGGATACGCAGGCTGCCACGTTCGGGCAGGTGGAATCGCAATCCCGGCAGCATACTGCGCAATCCGACAAACAGTTTTTCTCCGTCCGCAATGGACTTTCCAAAACCACCATTGCAGAGCGGACTGTCCAGGCGCAGGAGCGCCCCGGCAGATTCCTGCACAGCAGAACACCATCTGCTGCGCCCGCTTCTGCCCCAGCCAGTGAAGTGTCTGCCGCCCGGTCTGCGCCGATCCCCTCTGCCCCCACGCAGTTTCGCAGTTTCGGCGGAACGCTTTTTGCAAAATCACTTTATCAGGGCGGCGCGTTTGCCAACGACGTGATCGGCACGGTTGCCAAGGGTGATTACCGCACGACCGGCTCCATCACCGGCGAGACCGCGACACGTTCTTTGATGTCCTATATGGGCTTCACCGCGCTCGGAGAACACGCAACCAACATTCCGCGCTATCAGGACGTGGAGATCGGCGGAGGCCGCATCACGGGGCGTGAGTTCACGCCGGAGCATCCGGGCGGCATTGATTTCTGTATGTATCATGCCGACCAGTACGCCCAACCGAAGGGCGATTACAGCAAGGTCTACTCCGCGGACGACGCCGCATGGTATAAGCAGTACGCAGCGGACACCGTGGAACGAAAGCCCTATCAGGCGGAGGACGGCAAGATCGCCTATCACGAAAAGATCGTGCAGAAGCTGCCGAATCCGCCGCAAAGAAAAGATCGGATGTGAGAACCTATGAGTCAGGAACAGCGGGACAGCTATGTGATCCCGCCAAACTTTATTGAGGGCGGCTCGTTCTTCGGCGGCTTATTCAAGGCGCGAAACGTGGTCGAGGCGGTCATCCTTGCCGCCGGCACCGGACTTCCGATTCTGACGCTCTCGCTGACGCTGACCGTCCGGATCATCCTGCTCTGCCTGACCTCACTGCCGCTGGCGCTTCTGGCGCTCATCGGGATCGCGGGAATGCCGCTCTCGTCCTATATCATTCTGTTTTTTCGTTTCCTGCGCAACCGCAGAAGTCTAAGTAAGAGCGGCGGCAAAAGCAGCCGAAAGCAGGCAATCCTCCCGACGTGGGATAAAAAGTCCGGCCCCGGCACGGCTGTGCAGCCTGCCGCCTATAAAAAGGACGGCAGCCGCATCCGCTTTGCAAAGGATACGCGCCGCCTGATGCTGGACACCGCCTATCGCCAGAAGAAACAGGCAGCGCGACCCGGCAATCCGCTTGCAGCGTATGTGCCGATTCAGAAAATCGAAAACGGCATTGTCTACACGGCCGACCACCGATTTATCAAGATCCTGGAGATCGTGCCGATTAACTTCTTACTCCGTAGCGCAAGAGAGCAGCGGAACATTGTGTATTCGTTCATCAGCTATCTCAAAATTGCGCCGGTCAAGCTGCAAATCAAGGTTATCACGAAACGTGCGGATATGAACCGACACATTGAAACCGTGCGCCGGGAGATGGCGCAGGAAACGAATGAAAGCTGCCGGATGCAGCAGGAGGACTATCTGAAGCTGCTCAAAAAGCTCGGCTCCAAAGAAGCCATCGCACGCAGGTTTTTCCTCATCATGGAGTATGAACCGCTCCCCGGCGCGAAGAAAGACCGTGAAGAAGCGGATGCCATTTCGTCACTGCAAACAGCGGCGCGGACGGCGGCAAATTATCTCCGGCAATGCGGCAACAGCGTTGTCCAGCATGAGAATGAGGACGAAGCTGCCGCCGAAATGCTCTATACGTTCCTCTGCCGCAGAGAAAGCACAGATGTGCCATTCTTGCAGCGCATTTCTCATATTACATCGAACTACATAAAGGCAGGCTGCTCCATCGACGAGATTCCCGTCGGTGATTTTTTTGCGCCCTCGCAGCTGGATTTCACGCATGGCAGCTATCTCTGCATCGATGGAACGTATTACGCATATCTGCTGGTACCGTCAGACGGGTACAAATCCGAGGTGCCGGCCGGGTGGCTCAGTCTGCTTGTCAACGCCGGAGACGGCATTGACCTCGACGTATTTCTGACGCGGCAGCCAAAGGATCGCATGATCCGCAAGCTCGGCCAGCAGCTTCGCATCAACCGCAGCAAGATCAAGGAAACCAGCGACACCAACACGGACTTTGACGATCTCGACAGTGCCATCCGAAGCGGCTATTTCCTGAAAGACGGTCTGAGCAATCATGAGGATTTCTACTATCTGAATCTGCTCATCACCGTGACCGCAGACAATCCGGACGATCTGGACTGGAAATGTGCGGAGATGAAAAAGCTGCTCATTTCGCAGGACATGAACGTGCTGAGCTGCAATTTCTGTCAGGAACAGGCGCTCCGCTCGTCTTTTCCGCTCGTGAAGCTGGATAAATCGCTCTTTGAACGCAGTAAGCGGAATGTGCTGACGCTGGGCGCGGCAAGCTGCTATCCGTTCACGGCGTATGAGCTGTGTGACGACAACGGTATCCTGCTCGGCGTCAACAAACACAACAATTCTCTTATCATCGTGGACATCTTTGATTCGCGCATCTACAAAAACGCCAACATCGCCATTCTTGGCACGAGCGGTAGCGGCAAGACCTTTACTATGCAGCTCATGGCGCTGCGGATGCGGCGAAAAGGGATTCAGGTGTTCATCGTCGCGCCGCTCAAAGGGCACGAATTTCATCGGGCCTGCTCCAACATCGGCGGCGCGTTCATTCAGATCTCGCCCGCATCTCCCAACTGCATCAACGTCATGGAAATCCGGCAGACAGACCGCTCGGTCGATGAACAGCTCGACGGCAGCACCGTGGAGCACTCCATGCTGGCCGCCAAGATCCAGCGGTTACACATCTTTTTCAGCCTGCTGATCCCCGACATGAACCATGAGGAGCGGCAGCTTCTCGATGAAGCCATGATCCGCACCTATGCCAAAAAGGGCATTACGCACGACAATGACACGCTCCGCGACCCCAAGCACCCGGAACAATACCGCGAGATGCCAATTCTGGGCGATCTGTATGCGGTACTCAAGGAATCTTCCTCCACGCTGCGGCTGGCAAACATTCTGAACCGGCTCGTCAGCGGTTCTGCCAAGACGTTCAACCAACAGACGAATGTTTCTCTCGACAACAAGTACATCGTTCTGGATATTTCGGAGCTGACCGGCGATCTTCTGACCGTTGGGATGTTCATGGCGCTGGATTTTGTCTGGGATAAGGCGAAAGAGAACCGCACGGAGGAAAAGGCCATTTTCATTGACGAGTGCTGGCAGCTCATCGGTGCCAGCAGCAACCGTCTGGCAGCGGAATTTGTGCTGGAGATTTTCAAGATCATCCGCGGCTACGGCGGCTCGGCCGTCTGTGCGACGCAGGATCTCAATGACTTCTTTGCACTGGAGGACGGCAAATACGGCAAGGGCATCATCAACAACTCCAAGACCAAGGTGATCTTGAATCTGGAGGATGAGGAAGCCCAGCGCGTCGGCTCCATTCTGCATCTTTCTGAAGCAGAGCTGATGGAGATCACGCACTTTGAGCGCGGCAGCGCCCTTATCAGCACGAACAATAATAATGTCGCCGTTGAGATTAAATGCAGCGAACTGGAAAAGGAACTCATCACCACCGACCGCAGGGAGCTTCAGGAATTGCTGAAACGGAACGGAAAAACAAGCTAAAACGTACACAATACATTCTTTATGCGTATAACGGCTATCCTCAAATCTGGTGACTACCGCTTGTGCGTATTCTGTGCGGCAGTTATACGCACAAAAATTAGAGGTGACTACTATGAAGACCCGCGCCCAGATCTACTCGCACGAAGCCAGCGGCATCCTGCGGGATATTTCCGCCTATGGTGTCCTGACACAGAAACAGATTTTAGGTTTGTACCCACAGAAAGACGAACAGCTCAAAAATCTTTTGTCCTATCTCTGCAAGCAGAAGCGGCTGTTTCTCGTGGACGGCTTCTATTCTCTGACGCCAGAGCTGCCGAAAGACCGCGACCGTGGTTTGGAAGCAACAGTGACCGTTCTGGCAGATTTCATGGAGCAGGTCGAGTACCATGCTTCGGGAGAATATCCCGTGAAGATCATCTTCCTTGCCGACGGCGAGGTCTATGAAATTCTCTACGCCGAACCGGGCAAAGAAGCCATTTTGAATCTGCTGCTCACCCGTCCGGAACAGGAACCACCTGTGCGGCTGGTCATTCTGGAAGACGCTACTCAAGTCGATCTGCTTGCCATTCCAAATGTGCGCGCATACTGCCTGCTGGATGGTGATGGAAGTGTTCAATATCTTCAAGAACTCATGTAAAAGGACGGATGCAAAGTCTGCATCCGTCCAGTAAATAAACTACATCAATTTTCTTCTCGCTTATGATGGGGTTGTGGCTCGTATTTTTCTTTTTGGTACTTCTGATATTTTCCCGTTCTTTCCGATTGTCCACCAGAATCAAGAGTCTGCTCGTCATAGATAATCGGCTCGGTGCAGACCGCATCCATCAAAATGCGCTCCAAATGCTCATACTCAGAAACCTGATCCAATGAGGCCATAACAAAGGAATCCCGCACATATCCCGCGCTCGCAGCCATCAATTCGTGATCCATGTAATAACCATAATGCTCAACGAACAGCGTCATCATCATAACCACCGTTCGCGTATTTCCTTCACGGAACGGGTGTACCTGCCATACACGCGGAAACAGCCTTGCAAGATCATGTACAAATTCTTCTTTGGAGAACCGCTCCCACTGTTTCTCTGAAATAGCGGTGTATGCTTTCTCCAAATCATCTGGAATTGCTTCATCGTTGCTGTACCAGACGCTGCGCCCGCCCAGCAAACGCTCCCGCTTTTCGATATTGATGATCCGATACTGACCGGCCCAATCATAAATATCGCCAAACAGGAACTGATGAATCTTGCGCAGTCCGGTCGGTGTAAAATCCGAAAAACCGCGCTCATACAAGATCATCATGTTGGCGCGGGACTGCTCCGCCTCGATCAGATCAAGCGTTTTCTCATCCCGAATGTCCAGTTTGTTTTTCAGGACAGGAACATCCTCGTATAAATAAATGTCAGACACGGCTGCGCACCATTGCTGCAAGCTTTCTGTGGGAAGCAAGCAGCGCAGATTTCATTTGCTGATCTGTGATCTCGCCCCTTGCCCAACAAGCAGAGAGCGTTTTGGCATAGTCAGAAACCGGAACGCCTTCAATCGCATTGATCGCGTCGGCTGCCTTGACCGCAGCAATTCGGCGGTTTTGTATTTGATCCATAACAACCGCTCCTTTCACACATCGTATTTTCTCAGTTCAGTATAGCCTAGATTCTAAATAAAATCAATTTTCTTTTTTTGAAGCTCTATTTCACACTATGGAGGTTATCTATGAACCGTGCGCTTTTATCCAAGCGAATATCCTCGCTGCTGGCAGAGGTCTCGCGGCTGAGCAATGCGCTTTGCGCCATGAACACGATTGACTTGCAGCGCTATCCGGAAAACTATGAGCTGCTTTCCACTGACGCAGCGCTCCGCGCAGAGCAGATCGCCTGCCGGATTCTCTGCTTTGACTATCAGGCAGAAGCACTGCGGGAAGTGTTCGGCGCGCAGGTCGATATCACAAGCATCGACTTTGCCGCTTATGAAAGGATGTTGCTCCATCAATAAGAAACAGAAGATCACACTGGCCTGTTTTCTGCCCGTCGCGCTGGCTGCTCTTTTCTATGCTGGCGGCTATCTCGCGCAGTTCATTTACAACTATCAGGCATGGACAGCCGAAGGCGGCACACCATACAGCGGCACCTCGCCGCCGATGCCGGACGCTGCGTTCGGCGTCTGCCTGCGGTTCGTGTTCCGTTTTCCATACGGTCTGTACGGCATAGGGATTTTTCTGGCGGCAATCGTGCTGCTGGTCGTGGCGATCATACACATGGGCGCTGGCGGCGACGGGCAATATGACAAAACCAGAAACCTGACCTATTCCCACAAGGGAACCTACGGAACCGCCGGTTTCCTGAATCCAAAGGAAGCCGGGCAGGTGCTCGACTTCGTGCCGGATCTGCGCAAGCATCATGGCACGATTCTTGGCGAAGTGGACGGCCGCATGGTCTGCATTCCGGAGAAAACGCGCTTTAACGGCAATCTTGCCGTCTACGGCGCGAGCGGCTCGAAAAAGACACGCGCATTCTGTGTCAACATGATCCTTCAATGCGCGGCGCGGAAAAGCTCACTGGTCATCTGTGATCCGAAGTCGGAACTGTATGAAAAAACCAGCGCGTATCTGCGCGATCAGGGCTATACCGTGCGCGTGTTCAATCTGGTCACGCCCGCGTCGTCGGATTCGTGGAACTGTTTGTCCGAGATTGACGGGCAGGAGCTGATGGCGCAGCTTTTCTGCGACGTTATCATCCGCAATACTGGCAGCGACCGCGGCGACCACTTCTGGGACAGTGCTGAGATGAATCTTCTCAAGGCGCTTGTCCTGTTTGTCGAGCGCAGCTATCCCCCGGAGTGTCGGAACATTGGCGAAGCATATCAGCTGCTTGTAAGCTGCTCGGAAAAGGAACTGAACGAGCTGTTTGACGCGCTCCCGCTGGGGCATCCGGCCAGAGCGCCGTACAGCATCTTCCGCCAATCGTCGGAGAGCGTGCGCGGCGGCGTCATTATCGGTCTCGGCTCCCGGCTGCAGGTGTTCCAGAATGCGGACATTCGCGCCATCACCAGCCATGATGAGATCGATCTGGAACTGCCGGGCAAGCAGCCGTGTGCCTATTACTGCATCACGAGCGATCAGGACAGTACCTTTGATTTCCTGTCCTCGCTGTTTCTGTCGTTCATTTTTATCAAACTCGTCCGCTACGCCGACCAGAACTGTCCGGGCGGCTGTCTGCCGGTTCCTGTTCATGTGCTCGGCGAGGAGCTTTGCGCCTGCGGCGTTATCCCCGATCTCAGCCGAAAGATCTCCGTGATCCGTTCCCGGAACATCAGTATGTCCTGCGTGTTCCAGAATCTCGCCGGTCTGCAAAACCGCTATCCCAACAACCAATGGCAGGAAATTCTCGGAAACTGCGACGTGCAGTTGTTCCTTGGCTGTACGGATGCACTAACGGCAGAGTTCATTTCCTCACGCTCCGGCGAAGCGAGCGTTGCTGTGACCAGTCAGGCCAAGCAGCTCGGTACATGGCGTATTTCCAACTACACCCCGGAATACCGCGAGACAAGCGGTGTCGGCCGCAGGCGGCTGCTCACGATGGATGAAGTTTTGCGGCTGGACGTGGATAAGGCGCTCGTCATTATCCGAGGGCGCAATATTCTGGAGGTCGATAAGTTTGACTACTCCAAGCACTACGAGGCGAAGAAACTGCGTCCGGACAAAGCGGCGGCACATATTCCGCACTGGAGAAGCGAAGCGTCTCCAACACCTGCCGCCCCTGTTCCGCGCACTACCCCAGCGCCCCAAAAGGATACTCCTGCAAAAAAGCAGAAGATCATAACCACCAGCAAGGAATCCATTTTATCCAAACCCAAAACAGCAAAAAAGGAGGAATGACCCATGCCCAGAAAAAAGGAATTACCTGCCCCGGACAGCGGCGAACAGGACGGCCTGCTTTCCGCTGAAACGCAGGAGTTTCCCGACGCACCGCTCACCGAACCGGTGGTGGAACCCATCCCCACAGAAAGTCCGCCCGATGAAGGCGCACCGGAGGATGATACGCCGTCGGAGGAATACACGGAATTTCTTCAGGCGCTGAACGAAGCTCCCGCGCAGGAAGATCCGCAGCCTGCTCCGTCTGACGAAGCGGAACCGATGCCCTCCGAGGAAGAACCGGCGCTGACCATCCCCTCAGAGGAACTGCCACCTGAACCTCCGCGCGCCGATTCTCCGCCGATGCCGCACAATGACGCAGTTCTGACGATCACAGCCAGAACGCGCATTAAGAGCGAAGCTGAAGCCGCCGACGAACTCTGGCATGAGATCCGCAACGCCTACCGGACGCGGCGGATCTTGACCGGCACGCTGGACGGTATTGAGCAGACCGCAGGCGGAAAGACGCTGGCGACAGTCAGTTTTCGTGGCTTCCGCATCGCCATCCCGATCCGCGAGATGCTTGTGCTGGAGGACCGGATGCCGTCCGGCAGAGCGTATGCCGACTACATGAACCGGCTGAACCGCATTCTTGGCACGATGCTCGGCGCGGAGATTGACTTCATCGTCAAGGGCGTTGACTCGACCACACACAGCGCCGTTGCCAGCCGCCGGGAAGCCATGCTCCGCAAACGGCAGACATTCTATCTCGGCAAAGACGTTTCCGGAAACCCCTACATCTATCCCGGCCGTCTGGTCGAGGCACGCGTGATTGCCGTCGCGGAGAAGGTGCTGCGTGTCGAAGCCTTTGGCATTGAATGTGCCATCTTTGCCCGTGACCTCTCCTGGCAGTGGGTGTCCGACGTCCGCGACCTTTACAGTGTCGGCGACCGGGTTCTGGTCCGCGTGCAGGAGATCAGCGGCGAGGATGCCGAGCATCTTTCCATCCGTGCAGATATCCGCAGCACGTTCTCTGAAACCAGCGTGGATAATCTCAAAAAGTGTCAGGTACAGAGCAAGTATGCCGGCAAGGTCACGGACCTTCGCGGCGGTGTGGTGTATATCCGTCTGAACAACGGCGTCAACGCCATCGCGCACACCTGCTACGATTCCAGGATGCCCGGCAAGAAGGACGATGTCAGCTTTGCGGTCACACGGCTGGATGAAGAACACGGCATTGCCGTCGGCATTATCACGCGGATCATCAAGCGGAACCTGTAATCCGGCAGCGTTCTGCCTATGACTGATTTCATGTTCCCAGCAGCGTCCACACTGGAACCGCTGCTGCGCCGTCTGAGGGTGCCTCCCTGACGGCACTAAACTACAAAAGGAGTTTTCTCTATGAAAGCCAAAGAAGAATACGTTGACGCCCCTCGTGAAACACGCTCGAAGGACATTACCGTCTACGCGATTATTTTCCTCGTCCTGCTGGTCGGCGCGGGCATTTTCCTCGCGGTCAGGCTGCTGCATAAGCCCGCAGATGCGGCGCTTGCAGACAGCAAATCCGGGATCGTTTATGACTCGTCTGCCGTTGAGGGCGGCTGGGATAACCTTTCGCCGGAGGAAATCGAAGCGCGGCTGAATGAAAAAGTGGCCGAGGGCATGATTAACATTTCAGCCAACACCGCACCCATCTTTGAGGATGGAGCATCTGAGGGAAATCTGATGCTCGTAAATGAGTCCATCAATAACTATCCGCAGATGGTTCAGATCGTCCGTAATGATACGGGCGAACAGATTTACGAATCCGGCGCCATTGCCGTTGGCAGTAAGATTGAACGTGCGCGGCTGGACGTGGTTCTTCCCGCGTGTACATACGAATGTACCGCTTATTTTCATAACCTTGACCCGGAATCTGGTGCAATCATCGGCACAGCCGGGGCCATCATCACCATCACCGTGAAAAACTGATTTCACAACAACCAATTAAAACTATAATATTTAAAGGAGATTTTACCATGAAAAACACTAAGAAGATCATTTCCCTCGTTCTCGCCATCTGCATGCTCGCATCCCTCGCCATTTCCGCTTCGGCCGCCAACACCGTTGACGCATCTGGCGGCACGGGCACGTCCTCCGTTACTCTGTCCTCGACTGCCGATGGCAGCATCGGCGGCGATCCGGCAGCTACGAAGATGTCTGTGACTGTCCCGACCGTGTTGCCGATTGCCGTTGGCACCGACGGCACCGTTTCCACCGCGACCGACGCGAAGATCGTCAACAATTCTTTCGGCGCTGTCAAGGTCAACAGCGTTTCTATCGAAGCCGCACAGGGCTGGGCGCTGACCGCGTTCGGCGACAAGGCTACGCTTGCCAAGGAAAAGGTTGATTCCAACAAGTTTGGTTTCCAGATCGCGCTCGGCAACGGCGAAAAGAAGCTGACCGACAATAAGAACGCCAGCAAGCAGACGCTTCTGGACACTGCTGTTGAGGGCTGCTACATGAGCGGCGTAGGTGATACCAGCGCCAACACGGTTGTAATCGCCTATGACGCCATCGTGACCCCGGTTTCCGAAGCCGTTACGAACGCGGCGATTGCCAGCGTACTCTTCATTATCGCGTGGGATGCAGTCTAATCGCAATTCATCCAAGGGGAACGCGCAAGCGTTCCCCTTACCTGATTCTACAAGGAGGACTTCAAAATGAAATGGAAAAGAATCCTCGCAATGATCCTCGCCGTCGCGTCGTGCCTGTCGTTGGCAGTCAGCGCGTCGGCGGCAAACACCACGGCGCGGAAAGCTACGGATTTTAAGGACTACGATGCAAAATCTTGGTATGCCGAAGCCGTGAGCGCAGCCGTGGATAATGGCTTGCTTTACGGCAAATCCAGCACCATTATTGACCCCAATGGAGCGATGACCCGCGCGGAAATGGCTGCGATCATCAACAGGTCTTTCGGCTGCTACGTGAAAGCCGACATTTCCAAGTACAAGGACGTTTCCAAAGACAAATGGTATTTTGAAGATGTGGCCATGGCGGTGCAAATGGGAACATACAACGGCAGATCGAACACGGCAATGGCCCCGGATGCGCCCATCACGCGCGAAGAAGCCATGACCGTCGTGGCTCGCGCCCTAGAGTTGGACTACGATTCGTATTCTAAGACGGATTTGTCCAAATTCTCCGACCGCAACAAGATTTCCAACTGGGCGCTGCCTTACGTTCGCGCGATGGTCGGCGCGGATTATATCCACGGCAGAACCAAAGGGCTGGAACCGCTGGATAATATCACCCGCGCAGAATTTGCGCAGATTTTCCATAACATCATCGGCACTTACATTGTGTCCAAGGGAATCTATGACAAGGACATCAAGGGCAGCGTC
>OHEG01001062.1_pt1 | contig 11631 bp, 8 predicted proteins | sample 1567181 | NCBI WGS metagenome assembly OHEG01 (sample SAMEA3879534, study PRJEB24766) | human gut metagenome | biome: human-associated habitat; feature: feces | place: USA | collected 1985/1987 | reverse complement strand
AGGGAAACTCACAGGAGGATGCGGCAGAGCAGCTTGACGAGCTTGCAGCAAATGTGAAGGCGATGTTCTCGTAAAACGGGATGATTGGTAAGAAACGAAATGGCTGGCAAATAAATGTCAGCAGAAAATAGGTTCGAAGATCGCGGTCGCGACTAAAAATAATTACAAGATGGAGGTAAAAAAGATGGGTTACATGGACGAATACAAGTTCTGGCTTGAGTCAGACTGCTTTGATGAGAAGACCAAGGAAGAGCTTAGAAGTATCGCAGATGATGACAAAGAGATCCAGGACAGATTCTACAAGAATCTGAAATTTGGAACCGGCGGAATGCGCGGAATCATGGGTGCTGGAACCAACAGAATGAATATATATACAGTTACAAAGGCTACACAGGGCCTTGCAGAATACATACTTGAGGTTGGCCCTGAGGCTGCTAAGAGAGGTGTAGTAATTGCACATGACTGCCGAAATATGTCAGCAGAGTTCACAGAGGCATCAGCTCTGTGTCTCAATGCAAATGGCATAAAGACTTATGTGTTTGATGCACTCCGCCCTACACCTGAACTGTCATTTGCAGTGAGAGAGCTTGGATGTATAGCCGGAATCGTGGTAACAGCAAGCCACAATCCACCTGAGTACAACGGCTATAAGGTATACTGGGAGGACGGCGCACAGGTAACCGCTCCTATCGATAAGGACATCATTACCGAAGTACAGTCCATCAAGGATTATCATACCGTGAAGACCATGAGCAGAGAGGATGCTGTGGCAGCAGGACTCTATGAAGTGATCGGCAAAGAGATCGATGACAAGTACATGGCAGAGCTGAAGAAGCAGATCATTCATCCTGATGTGATCAGGGAAATGGCAGATGACATCAAGATCGTATATACTCCGTTATGCGGTACCGGTAACAAGCCGGTAAGGCGTATCCTGTCTGAGCTGGGATTCAAGCATGTCTATGTAGTTCCCGAACAGGAGAATCCGGATCCTGACTTTACCACACTGGATTACCCGAACCCTGAGGATCCCAAGGCATTTACCTATGCGCTTCGTCTGGCGAAGGAGAAGGATGCGGATATCGTTCTGGCAACCGATCCCGATGCAGACCGTCTGGGTGTGTATGCAAAAGATACCAAGACTGGCGAGTATGTGGCATTTACCGGTAATATGTCCGGCATGCTGATCGCAGAATATATCTTAAGAGAGAAGACTGCGACCGGTACCATGCCCGAGAATCCCGCACTGGTAACTACCATCGTTACCACCAACATGACCAAACCTATTACGCAGGCTTACGGCGTAAAGCTGATCGAGGTACTGACCGGCTTCAAGTTCATTGGCGAGCAGATCAAGCTCTTCGAGCAGACCGGCAGCAACAACTACGTATTTGGCCTGGAAGAGAGCTACGGCTGCCTGGCAGGTACCCACGCAAGAGATAAGGATGCGATCGTAGCAGTGATGTGTCTGTGCGAAGTAGCAGCTTACTGCAAGAAGCACAACATGACTCTGTGGGATATGATGGTATCCATGTATGAGAAGTACGGTTACTTCAAGGAGACCCAGTATACCATTACCATGAAGGGTATCGATGGCGCAAGACAGATTGCCGAGATCATGGAGAAGCTTCGTAAGAATCCTCCTAAGGCATTCGGAGATCTGAAGGTAGAGAAGTTCCGTGATTACCAGAACGATGTTATCATCGACATGGAGACCGGAGAGAAGACTACCACAGGACTTCCCAAGTCCAATGTTCTGTACTTCGAGCTTCCTGACAATGCATGGTGCTGTGCACGTCCTTCCGGAACCGAGCCCAAGATCAAGTTCTACATGGGTGTCAAGGGGACCAGCTTAGAGGATGCAAAGGCTAAGGTAGAGAAGCTGACCGAGGATGTAAAGGCAGTACTGTAAGGCAGTGCTCCATAAATCATATTAGTTTTCAAAAGAGCGAATCGCCCGAGCAGGGCGGTTTGCTCTTTTATGAAAAGCTGGAGGTATCTGTGGCAAAGCTAAACAAGGCAAACCTTAAGAAAACTCTATATTATCTGCAACGTAACGGCCTGAGGGAAACCTGGATCTCTGTGAGGGAGCGCCTGACAGATACAGACCGCTATTTTTTTGTGCCCTGTTCGGAAGCAGAGCTGGAGAAGCAGAGCCGGAGAAAATGGGAAAGACCGATTACGTTCAGTATTGTGGTACCCTTATATCGAACCCCGGAAGCTTATCTGAGCAGAATGATAACAAGCGTTATGCAACAGAGCTATCCCCATTGGGAACTGATCCTGGCAGATGCCACGGAGGATCACAGTGTGGAGGAGGTACTGAAGCAGCAGGGATTCCTGAAGGAGCAGCCGACGGATGGCGAGACAGAACCTGTCGCAGCAGATCCCAGGCTCCACTATGTGCATCTGAAAGAAAATGCGGGAATCGCTGCTAATACCAATCAGGCGCTTCCCTATGCGAAGGGAGAGTATATCGGTCTGCTGGATCATGATGATGTATTGACACCGGATGCGTTGTACGAAATGGCTGATGCGATCATCAAAGCATATGACAGAGGTGTCAAAGTCGCCTTCGCTTATTCGGATGAGGATAAGTGCGATGGAGAAGAGACCAGATACTATGATCCAAATCATAAAGAAAACTTTAATTACGATTTAATTTTAAGTAATAACTATATCTGCCATTTCCTGGTCATGGATGCGGAACTGATGAAGAGGCTGCGATTCCGACCGGAATGTGACGGCGCCCAGGACTATGATCTGGTACTGCGCTGTGTAGCGGAAGTGCTGACAGAGGGAGGGCAGACTGCGGAGAAGAGCATTCTTCATATCCCCAAAGTGTTGTATCACTGGAGATGCCACGAGGCATCCACGGCAGCCAATCCCCACAGCAAAAAATACGCTTACGAGGCGGGACTTCGGGCTCTGCGGGATCATGCCGCACTGCGGGGGATCCCTGCGACTGCCTGTGAGACCAGGCATGTGGGATTTTATCGTTTACAGTATACCGATGTATTACAGAACCGCCCGGATGTGGCAGCCGTGGGAGGCAGAGTATTGTCCGGGAAGACTGGCAAGATCATCGGCGGCAGAATGACTGCGGAGGGAAAGGTGTTCTACGAGGGGTTGCCGCAGGGATTCGGAGGATATCTTCACAGAGCGGAATTGTCCCAAGATGCGCAGGCGCTGGATCTTCGCTGTATTCGTATTCAGCCTTCCTGCCAGGAAGTATTCGAGAAAATTGTGGGAGTTCCGTATACTGAGATACGAAGACACCCGGGAGAGCAACCGGTATTCGATGTAACTGTACTGCCGTCAGGAGTGGACATCCGAACCTTAAGTCTGCAGTTGTCCGAAGCGTTACGGCAAAGAGGAAGATTACTCTATCTGCCGGAATATCCGGAGGAGTTTAAACCATTATGAGTGAAATAACGGTTGTTATACCAAATTACAACGGAATGAAATATCTGGCAGAGTGCATGACTTCTCTGTGCAGAGAGCAGCAAAATGCCCCCGGATATGAAGTGCTGATCATCGATAATGCTTCCGTGGACGGCAGCGTGGAATATCTGCAAAAGGAATGGTGTGGGGAAGGTGTGCGCCTGATATCTTTACCGGAAAACACCGGATTCTGTCATGCAGTGAATCTGGGGATCCGGGAAGCGAAGACACCATATGTGATCCTTCTGAACAATGATACAAAGGCAGAAGCCGGTTTTGTAAGAGGCTTATATGATGCTATCCGCGAAAATGAAAAGATATTTTCCGTCAGTGCGAAGATGCTGATGTGGGACAGACCGGAGCTCATCGATGATGCCGGAGACCGTTACTGCGTGCTGGGCTGGGCCTATTCCCGGGGGAAGGGACGACCGGCGGCGGATTATGATAAGTCTGTCCCGGTGTTTTCCGCCTGTGGTGGTGCCGCAATCTACAGACGATCCGTATTTGAAGAGATCGGTTATTTTGATGAAGAACATTTTGCCTACCTGGAAGATCTGGATATCGGCTACCGTGCCCGGATCTACGGCTATGAGAACCGGTATGAACCGAAGGCGGCTGTGCTGCATTATGGCAGTGCTTCCACGGGATCCAGATACAATCCCCGGAAAACGTTACTTGCGTCTGCCAACAGTATTTATGTGATCGGCAAGAATATGCCGCTTTTGCAGTGTATTCTGAACCTGCCGTTTTTTTTGCTTGGATTTGGCATAAAGTTTTTGTTTTTTTGTAAGAAAAGAATGGGAAAACTATATCTGAAGGGACTGGCAGCTGGCCTGAGAAGATCGGTGGGAACCACGGGAAGACAGCACAAAGTTCCCTTCCGGTGGCATCATCTGGGGAATTATGTGAAGATCCAGTGGCAGCTGTATTTCAATGTGTTTCGAATTCTTATGAAATCTTAAGAAATGGCTTCATAAATTCTTAAGTTGAGAAAAAAACATCGTTATTGTAGAATGAAATCGTTAAAAAGAAGCTTTTCAGACTTACAGATTGGGTGACCCATATGATAAAAGACAACCAGAAAGTCTTTAACAGGCTTCTTGTGATAATGGATGCGCTGATCACAGCCATATCCTTTGTCCTTGCCTATTATATCAAATTTTATATATTGAACGACGGTCCCGGAATCGGTGTCCTGCCTGTGCAGGAGTATTATAAGCTGCTTCCTTTTATTGTACCCGGTTATATGCTCCTATATTACCGGTGCAGCGTGTATTCCCCGAAGCGAACCGTCCGCCGCAGACATGAGATTTACAGCATTCTGCAGGCAAATACCATCGGCCTGGCGGCATTGATCATTATACTGTATATGATCATCCGTGAGATCAACTTTTCACGATCCGTCATGGCAATTTTTTATGTGCTGAATGTATTTCTGACTTCGGTATCCCGCATCATAATGAGAAAAGCGTTGCGGACACTCCGGAAAAGGGGATACAATCTGAAGCATATTTTACTGGTGGGCTATTCCAGAGCGGCAGAAGAGTATATTGACAGAATCTTAAGCAATCCCCAGTGGGGATATGTTGTATGCGGTATTCTGGATGAGCACATTCCGGGAGGGACTACCTATAAGGGAGTGAAAGTCCTGGGAACGTTGGGGAATCTGGAGTATATTCTTCCGGAGAACAAGCTGGACGAGATCGCGATCACGCTTTCTCTGAAAGATTATGATTATCTGGAAGGTGTTGTGGATATCTGTGAGAAATCCGGCGTGCATACGAAATTCATCCCCGACTACAGCAGTCTGATCCCCAGCAGACCTTACACGGAGGATCTCATGGGACTTCCGGTGATCAATATTCGGTATGTGCCGCTGACCAACACCGGAAATATGATGATCAAGAGAGCCATGGATATTGTCGGCTCCCTGTTCGGCATCATCATTACGTCACCGATCATGCTGTTGTCGGCAATTCTGGTAAAATGTTCCAGTCCGGGACCTGTGATCTTCAAGCAGGAACGGGTAGGACTTCATAATAAATCATTTTATATGTACAAATTCCGCAGTATGGCAATGCAGACTGCAGCGGAGGAGAAAAAGGGCTGGACGGTGCGAAACGATCCCAGAGTCACCGGAATCGGCAAGATCTTAAGACGAACCAGCATTGATGAACTTCCGCAGCTGTTCAACATCCTGAAAGGAGATATGAGCCTGGTGGGACCGAGACCGGAGCGCCCTCAGTTCGTGGAAAAGTTCAAGGAAGAGATCCCGAGATATATGGTAAAACATCAGGTGAGGCCGGGCCTCACGGGATGGGCACAGGTCAACGGTCTGCGTGGTGATTCTTCCATCAAGAAGCGGATCGAGTATGATATTTATTACATTGAGAACTGGACCCTCGGGTTTGACATTAAGATCATTCTTATGACATTTTTTACAGGATTTATCAATAAAAATGCTTATTAACACAAGGAGAAGACAAGATGGCAACAAATTCTAACTACAATGGCGGCAATGGTCAGAGACCAGCCGGAAGCGGAAGAAGACCTTCCGGAAATGGACAGAGACCTGCGGGACAGCGACCTGCCGGATCGAGACCTGCCGGCAACAGTAACGGACAGAGGAGAGTATCTGCCAAGCAGCGTGCTGCCAAGAAGAGAAGAAAGGTTATCATCTTCGGTGTAGAGATTGCGGTTATCCTGATCATGGTAGCAGTATTGTATCTGGTAATGACCCACACAAATAATGAAGGCCCCAAGGTAACGGTATTAGAGACGGAAGAGCTTCGGATTCCGGAAGAAGTACAACAGGACGAAGCAATGAAGGGGTATATGAACATTGCACTGTTCGGTGTGGATGCGACGAAGGACAGCCAGCTGTACAAGGGCAGCCGAAGCGACAGTATTATGATCGCCAGCATCAATATGGATACCGGCGATATCAAACTGGTCAGTGTATATCGTGATACGTATCTGAACATCGGCACGGACTCCTATCAGAAGTGTAACGCGGCTTATTCCTATGGCGGAGCGGAGCAGGCAGTTAAGATGTTAAACATGAATCTGGATATGGATATTACGAACTTTGTAACCGTAGGCTATAAGGGACTGAGTGAAGTGATTGACGGTCTGGGCGGTGTCTATATCGATGTGGACTCCGAGGAGATCAAGCATATCAATAACTACCAGATCGGTATTGCAGAGGTCTTAAAATGTGACTACACACCGGTAACAGAGACCGGAGTACAGCTGCTAAACGGTCTGCAGGCGACGGCTTACTGCCGTATCCGTTATACCGCAGGTAATGATTTCAAGCGTGCCGCACGTCAGCGTGAAGTGATCCAGGCGATTGAAGATCAGGCGAAGAAGGCCGATTACGATACTCTGTCCAAGGTATTTAACAGTGCCATCGATGATGTTTACACCAGCTTGGATTCCAAGGATATTCTGGATCTGCTGGCTAACATCACAAAATATCGTATTGTGGACGAGGGAGGTTTCCCTGAAGAGACCATGCGTGCCACCGGTAACATCGGTGCAAAGGGAAGCAGCGTAGTGCCTATGGATCTGGAGAGCAATGTTGTATGGCTGCATCAGTTCCTGTTTGATGATGCGAACTACACCGTAACCGACAGTGTAAAGGAATACAGTAGAAAGATTGCGTCCGATACGGCACCTTATCTGAATAAATAAGAAAACGAATTGACGAGGGAGTCTTCCGGAGAGCACCGGAGCTCCCTCGTGTCATATGAAAAAGTCTTGTGTAACAGACGGGGATAAAGTATAATAGACCAGAGATTGAGAAAGTAAGGAGCGCTCTGCAATGGAGATCGATGTGATCATTCCCCTGTATAAACCGGGGAAAGAACTATTTACATTATTAGATAAGCTTGACAGCCAGAGCGTGCCGGTACATGAAGTGATCCTGCTGAACACCGGAGAAAAATATTTTGAGCAGCTGATCTATGGAACCAGATTTCTGGAGAAATATCAGAACATTAAGGTATATCATGTCTCCAAAAGAGAATTTGATCATGGCGGCACCAGACGCATGGGTGTGAAAAAATCTTCCGCAGATATTTTTGTCATGATGACCCAGGATGCCATGCCGGCAGATGACAATCTGATCGAACAACTGACGGAACCGCTGCGGGATCAGGTGGCGGTATCCTATGCAAGACAGCTGCCGAGAGAAGATTGTGCACCGGTGGAATGTTATACCAGGGAATTTAATTATCCGGCACAGTCACGGATCAAATCCGCAGAAGATCTTAAGACATTGGGGATCAAGACATTTTTCTGCTCCAATGTGTGTGCGGCATACCGACGGGAGATCTATGAGGAACTGGGTGGATTCGTAAAACATACCATATTTAATGAAGATATGATCTATGCGGCGAAAGCGGTGGAAGCGGGGTATGCGATCGCTTATGCGGCGGATGCCCGGGTGATTCATTCCCATAATTATACCAATGTACAGCAGTTCCAAAGGAATTTTGACCTGGGGGTATCCCAGGCAGAACATCCGGAAGTCTTCGCAGCATATCCTTCGGAGTCCGAGGGAAAACGAATGGTGAAAGATGTGACAGCATATTTGCGGAAAAATCATATGTCCGGCAAGTTGCTCCATTTTTATATACAATGTGCCTGTAAATATGCAGGTTATCTATTAGGTAAGAACTATCGCAGGCTCCCCGGAAAATGGGTCCTTGCTTTTACTTCCAACAAAGAATACTGGAAACAGAACAGAAAGGATGTATGACTATGTGTGGTATCGTAGGATATATTGGAACAGAACAGGCAGCACCGATCATTTTAGACGGTCTGTCCAAACTGGAATACCGTGGATATGATTCCGCGGGTATGGCTATTTTTGATGGGGAGAAGATCAACACCAAAAAGGCTGTCGGGAGACTTAAGGTTCTGGAAAACCTGACACACGGAGGCGAGTCTATGAAGGGAACTTCCGGTATCGGGCATACCCGGTGGGCAACCCACGGTGCTCCCAGTGATATCAATTCCCATCCCCATATGAATAACGCCGGTACCATTGCTGTAGTACATAACGGAATCATTGAGAACTATATTCCACTGAAGAAAAAGATGCAGGATAAGGGGTATCAGTTCATCTCTGAGACCGATACCGAGGTATTGGCGCATCTGTTAGACTACTATTATAAGGGAAATCCCCTGGAAGCGATCACTAAGGTATTGCATCGGGTAGAGGGCTCCTATGCGCTGGGTATCATGTTTGCCGATCAGCCGGATAAGATCTTTGCTGCCCGCAAAGACAGTCCTCTGATCGTAGGCAAGAGTGAAAGCGGCAGCTTTATCGCATCTGATGTTCCTGCAATTCTGAAGTATACCAGAACCGTATATTATGTAGATAATCAGGAAGTGGTGGAGCTGAAGGAAGACGGTCTTAGATTCTTCTCAGTGGACGAAGAAGAGATCTCCAAAAAACCCGTGACCATTGACTGGGATGCCAATGCTGCGGAAAAGGGCGGCTATGAGCATTTCATGCTGAAAGAGATCTACGAACAGCCGAAGACGATCAACGATACCATTTCTCCCCGTATCAAGGATAATGATATTGTCATCGAAGAACTGAATATGAGTGATGCGGAGATTCAGGAGATCACAAAGATTCATATTGTGGCCTGCGGTTCCGCGTATCACACCGGTGTTACCGCGAAATATGTCATTGAAGGTCTGGCAAGAATTCCGGTAGAAGTGGATGTGGCAAGTGAGTTCCGTTATCGTGATCCCATTCTGCAGAAGGGCAACATGGTCATCGTCATCAGCCAGTCCGGTGAGACTGCGGATACGCTGGCAGCTCTGCGGGAATCCAAGGAAAAGGGCTTCAAGGTACTGGGTATTGTCAATGTCGTCGGCAGCTCCATCGCCAGAGAAGCGGACAGTGTTATGTACACCTGGGCAGGTCCCGAGATCGCCGTTGCAACGACCAAGGCTTACAGTGCACAGCTGACAGCACTTTACATGCTGGCTATGAAGTTCGCCAAGGTGCGTGGAACCATTGACCAGGAGAAGTTCCAGAGTATGCTGACAGATTTAAGATGTCTGCCGGATCAGATCGAGCTGCTTCTGGGCCAGAAGCAGAAGATCCAGCATTTCGCCAACCGTTATGTGGGAGCGAGAGACATCTTCTTCATCGGACGTGGTATCGACTATGCGATTTCCCTGGAGGGATCCCTGAAGTTAAAAGAGATCTCCTATATTCATTCCGAGGCTTATGCAGCCGGAGAACTGAAGCATGGCACCATTTCCCTGATCGAAGATGGCACCCTGGTAGTGGCTTTGGCAACCCAGCCGGCTCTGTTCCAGAAGACCATCAGTAATATGGTAGAGGTAAAGGCAAGAGGCGCTTTTGTCATGGCGGTTACCATCGAGGGCAACAAAGCCATCGAGAAGGCAGCGGATTATGTGGTATACATTCCCGAGACGAATCCGTACTTTACCAATTCCCTGGCAATCATTCCGTTGCAGCTGTTTGCTTACTATGTGGCAGTGGGACGTGGCTGTGATGTGGATAAGCCGAGAAACCTGGCAAAATCCGTTACGGTGGAATAACAAGAAAATTCCGGAGAGGTGAAAACTTCTTCGGTTTTTTTTGATCTTTCATAATTGCTTCAGAAAGTTATCACAATTCGGTCACATTTGGTGGATATACTATGTTCATAAGGTGAGAGGAAGAAATGGAAATAGTAAAAAATTTCTCACTTACAGATAGGATAGGAGGAAGCATTATGTACGAGAATGATAATTTTTCCGGTTATGAAACCGGAGATAAAAATACAACCGGTACATTCAGCGGAGTAAGCGCTGCGGGAAGTGCAAACGGTTACACCACATACCAGATGGGCGGAAGCACCGGCAGCAATACAGAACCTAAGAACCCCAAAAAGCATGGAGGTTATTTCCGGAAAGCTATGGTAAGTGTCAGTCTGGGACTTTTCTTCGGACTGTTTGCCGGCATCGGTTTCTATGCGGTACAGCAGGGTACCGGGATGCTTAAGACAGGTACGGATACCGCAGTGGTAGATGAGGTCGCTGCCGAGGCAACTACAGAAAGTACACAGAGCAGTGTACAGTCAGCTACTAATGTTACTTATGTAGAATCCGATGTGTCCGACGTGGTAGAGAAAGTAATGCCTGCCATGGTATCTATTGTGAATAACTTTACCGAGACAGCCAATGTCTTCGGACAGCAGTATACACAGGAAGAAGCAGCCAGCGGTTCCGGTATCATCGTAGGCAAGACCGATGATGAACTGCTGATCGTATCTAACAACCACGTAGTAGAGAGCGCAGATACACTGACCGTTACTTTTATCGACGGCAGTGAAGCACAGGCACAAGTAAAAGGACTGGATTCCGATATGGATCTGGCAGTGATCGCAGTATCTTTAAATGATCTGAGTGATGATACCAAGAATGCCATTACCGTTGCTACTTTAGGCAGCAGTGATGACCTGAAGCTTGGTGAGCCGGTAATCGCCATTGGCAATGCACTTGGATATGGTCAGTCCGTTACCAACGGTATTGTAAGTGCCCTGAATCGTGAGATCACTCTGGAGAACGGTTCTACCGGTACTTTCATCCAGACCAATGCAGCTATTAACCCCGGTAACTCCGGCGGTGCACTGCTGAACATGAACGGTGAGGTCATCGGTATCAACTCTAACAAGATCGGTGGTACTACCGTAGAAGGTATCGGTGGTACTATCGTAGAAGGTATGGGTTATGCCATCCCTATCACTTCTGCAAGTCCCATCATTGCAGACCTGATGGAGCGTCAGACCAGAACCAAAGTAGCTGAGGATGAAGTCGGTTATATCGGTATCTCTCTGCAGGAAGTAACTTCCCAGATCTCTCAGATGTACAACATGCCGGAAGGCATCTATGTGGTATCTGTAGAGGAAGGCAGTGCAGCAGCGAATGCCGGTATCATGAAAGGTGATATCATTACAAAATTCGACGGTAGCAGCATCTCGTCCTACTCTGATCTTCAGAAGACATTACAGTACTATGCAGCCGGTGATTCCGCAACCATAACGGTACAGAGACCACAGAACGGTGAATATGTATCTGTAGAACTGAATCTGACACTGGGCAGCAGACCTGCAGACAAAAAATAAATATAGCGGTTCCCAATACCGAATA
>OHEG01001058.1_pt1 | contig 11648 bp, 8 predicted proteins | sample 1567181 | NCBI WGS metagenome assembly OHEG01 (sample SAMEA3879534, study PRJEB24766) | human gut metagenome | biome: human-associated habitat; feature: feces | place: USA | collected 1985/1987 | reverse complement strand
AAGACAAGTCAGAATTTTCTTCCATAAAAAGTATAGCTTCTATAGGCCGAAGACAAAAGTTAAATGTTATAGGTAATATAGTGGAAGGATAAGAATGATAAAGAAAAAAGTAAATTATATATCTGTTTTAAGTGGGATATCGTGTTTTGCGGTTGTGATGCTTCATTCGAATGGTGCCTTTTGGGCTTTTTCAAAAGAAAGATATTGGATAACATCTAATGTCTGATGTATTTTGCTGTTCCGATATTCTTTATGATAAGTGGTTCAACACTTATAGATTATAGAGATAAATATTCAACTAAGGAATATTTTAAGAAGAGAATTATGAAAACAGTTATTCCTTTTATTGCATGGTCTTTTATTGGCTTACTTTATCAGTTTATAGTAGGGGGAATTGAGTTTAATGGAGGACTTCCTGGAATAAAGAGTATTATTGGAGCACTATTAAATACAGATGTAATAGGAGTATATTGGTTTTTTATACCATTGTTTAGCATGTATTTGTGCATACCATTTATTTCATTGATTCCTAAAGATAACAGAAAGAAAATATTCCAATATTGTGTATGTTTATGTGCAGTTTTGAACCTTCTGATTCCATTTATGTGTAATGTATTTGGTTTTGATTATTCAAATAGAGTAACGCTACCGATTTGTAGTGGATATGTATTTTATATTATGATTGGGTATTTGTTGAATACATCAGAATTGAAGCTTATTCATAGAATTATGATTTATATATTAGGAATTATTGGATTATTAATGCATTTTGCAGGAACATATTATTTGTCAATGGATGCGAATCAGATAATTCAAACATATAAAGGATATAATAATGTTCCGGCTGTTTTGTATTCAATTGCTGTTTTTGTATTGTTTAAACAAATTGTGAGCAGATTGTCAGAGGATAATATAGTATGTAAAACTGCGAATGCTTTTGGAAAATATACATTTTCAATATATTTGATTCACTGGTTTGTGTTACAGATTCTGACGAAAATTTTTGAATTGAATACACTTTCCATAGTATATAGAGTTGGGATGCCATTTATTGTTATACCAATATGCATTTTAATAGCATTTATATTAAAAAAGATTCCGATATTATGTCGGATAGTACCTTGATTGTGATGATATAGCCCTAGATTTCGACCAACATATGGGACTCAATAAGAATCCGGATAACTGATGGGTAAATTTGGCTGATCGGATACCGTGGGATGAGAGTTTATTAGTTACAGAAATTATCGCAACAGACAAGAAAGGATGAAAAAATGAAGGGAAAACGATTAGTGGCACTGTTAACCTGTGCATTTATAGTAGCTACATCTACCAGAGCAAATGTCTGGGCGGACAATGATAAATCTGTACAATCTGTCGGACTGGGTAAAGCAGATCTGATTACATATGGTTATGTAGAAAGCGATTTGGACTACAACACTCCGGTATATGATTCAGGAATAGCGACATACTCCGCAATTCCATCAGTGTATCCGGAGAGTGGCATTGCGGATATAAAGGATAAGTATCCGGTAAATAGGAATCAGAATCCGTATGGTACGTGTTGGGCTTTTGCCAGTACAGGTCTTGCTGAGTTTGATTTGATTAATAAGGGCTTGGCTGATAAGAATACGGTTGATTTCAGTGAGTTGCAGCTGGCATATTTTACTTATAATTTTGTTACAGATCCGTTAGAGGGTACAGCAGGAGATAGTGCTAAATACTATAAAGGCAATGCATATCTTAACCGGGGTGGAAACTTTGAGTATGCTGTACGTCGATTAGGTCAGTGGATTGGCACTGCAAACGAATCGGATGTCCCGTATGCACAGGTGGAAAATTTATCCGATAATCTTGTAATCGATAATAAGTATGCATATGGATATGACAAGGCGCATCTGGAGAATGCATATGAGATAAATATTAAACAGCAACCGGATTTGGTTAAAGAAGCTATTGAAGAATATGGTGCAGTAGGGGCTATGTATTATGACCGGGACAATGGTTGGGGCTTCTACGGAGATGATTCGTATACATATTATGATACTGATTATGTCGGTGGCGGACATGCTATAATGATCGTAGGCTGGGATGATAATTTCTCAAAGGAGAATTTTAGAGCTGGAAATAAGCCTTCTAATGATGGCGCGTGGCTTGTGCGGAACAGCTGGGGCGATTACAAGGAGTATTTCTGGATGTCTTATGATACCAAATCTCTTGTAGATACAGCTTGGGTGTTTGATTTTGGCAGTGCTGATAATTACGATAATAACTATCAGCTGGATGGCGGTCTTAACACTTTTAAGGTATCACAATATACAACTATGGCCAATGTATTTACAGTTGGAAAAAAGACGGGAGTTACCTCTGAGAGTTTAAAGGCTGTATCACTTTCTATGACGAGAGAGGCTAATGTAGGTTACAAGATTGAAGTATATACTGATTTAAGTAATCTGAAGGATCCGACAAGCGGTATTTTGCAGGAGAGTGCTACTACGGTAGGTACGAGTACCCTTGCCGGATATTACACAATACCATTAGCAAATGAGGTTAAATTGATACCGGGAAGCTCTTTTGCCATCGTTGTTACATTAGATAAAGCAGCATTGGATCATGAGTCAGCTTATTCTAAGGCTGATGGAGATACGATGATTTGGGAGTGTCAGGTTAATCGTGATAATTCAAGGAGCTTCTATAAGTATGGTACTAAATTCTATAATATTACATATCCAAGTGGGAATGATGGTAATCTTTGTATAAAGGCTTTTACCACTAATAATACTGATATTGCACCTGTGGAGGAGAAATATACTGTTACATTTGATGCTAATGGAGGGAATGTTTCTACTGCAAGCAAAGATGTTGTAAAAGGAATTACTTATGGCGAGTTGCCACAGCCGAAAAGAGAAGGATATACTTTTTCTGGTTGGTTTACATCTTCTGAGGGTGGAAATCAGGTTGAAGATTCAACAATAGTTGAGTTGACTGAGAATCAGGTATTGTATGCACATTGGTCACTGAACCCTGTAGGAGATAAAAAGACCGGTGTATTACGTGGTGCAGATGGCAATTTGTACTATTTTATAGATGGAAAAATTGCTGATGATGTAAATACTCTTATATATGATAATGGCATATGGTGGTATGTACAGAACGGAAAAGTGGATGAGACTATAAGAACCTTGGTTAAATACCATGGAACCTGGTGGTATATAAACAAAGGGCAGATTGATTGGAAATCAACTACAGTTGTTAAATATGACAACAATTGGTATTATGTGCATGACGGAAAAGTTGATTGGAAATCTACAACCGTATGCACATATAATGGGACCTGGTGGTATGTGCATGGTGGAAAAATTGATTTTTCAGCTAGGACATTGTGCTATTACGGTGGAACCTGGTGGTATATAGACAAGGGACAGATTGATTGGAAATCAGCTACATTGGTTAAATACGGAAATACCTGGTATTACGTAGACAATGGACGTGTAAATTGGAACGCAACAGACTTGTGTAATTACTATGGAACGTGGTGGTATGTACAGGGTGGACGAGTGAATTTTGGAGCCACTACATTATGCAGATATAATGGAACGTGGTGGTATGTTCATAATGGAAAAGTTGATTTTTCGGCTATAACATTGTGTAATTATGGTGGAACATGGTGGTTCATAGATAAGGGACAGATTGACTGGAAATCAGCTACATTGGTCAAATATGGAAATACCTGGTATTATGTAGATAATGGACGTGTAAATTGGAATGCAACAGGTTTGTGCAAGTATAATGGAGCGTGGTGGTATGTACAGGGTGGACGAGTGAATTTTGGAGCCACTACATTATGCAAGTATAATGGAACGTGGTGGTACGTTCACAATGGAAAGGTTGATTTCAATTCAGGAGAACTTCTTGTGCCATATGGCAACCAGATTTGGTATGTTAATAATGGTCGGATGACTGAATATCAGGATTAGGATAAGGCTTTGCCATGTAACGGAGTGGTACAAGTTGGAGATACATTCTACGGGATGGTAGATAGTACGATTGATTTCTCTATTGGAAGTACGCCGGCTCCTACTGATGCAGAGAGAAAGGTAGCGGAAGCTAAAGGAATATTGATACTTGATTTTGCGTTTGCTATACTTCAGCATTTACAATGGCATTACCACGGTGGTATTTCGATTCAAGTCCAAGCGGGTCAAGAAGTTTTTTATAAAACCATCTTGGCATGAGCTTTGAATCTGGCATATTGGACTAAGAAATTCACTGCTCCCTGATAAAAATATGATGTCCTTTTCTTGTAAAATCTGTTACAATATACATGGTGTTTACCAAGGTTCCGGATGCCAATCTTTGCGGGAGGGGCTCCGGAGTCTTTCTTTTTCTCTTAATAATGACTGTATAATGGTCTATGGTTGGACATGATAAGAAAGCATAAACAGTTTAATAATTTATTAAGATTGATTAGTGGGACTTTATTTTTAGGATATATTAGTTATAATGTGAGAGACTAAGAATAATAACAGAGGCAGAGTATGATAAAGAAAATAATAAAGTCATGTGCATTTTTTTTAATATTTATGGTTATGTTTAGAGTAGTTGGAAAAGCATTTATTGTGATGGATAATGTCGATACTGTAAATATTGATGGCTTTTTACATGAGAGAAAAGATAGTGTAGATGTCGTGCTAATGGGACAGAGTGAGATTTATAGAGGATTTGCTCCGGGATTGGCGTGGAAAGAATACGGAATAAAATCAGTGGATTTTTCTGTTGGAGATAGTCCGTGCAGTCAATATATTTCAATGCTTAGAGAAGTACTTAAAAGACAAAATCCTAAATTACTTGTGGTAAATGCTTCTACATTTTTGCATGGTGATGAGAATCTTGATGATGAAGTATTGCTGAGAAAGTGGATTGACAATATGCCTGAGGGAACGGACAAAATTAATACGATAAATACTACAATGGCAGATACTATAAGGGATAATACAATAGTGTCAATGGGAAAATATCATGGGAATTGGAAATATCCGGACAAGGTTTTGACGTCATTTTGTTTGCGTGCACATCTTTTTTTTAACAAAGGTGGATATTTAAAAGGCTTTTATACGCGCTCGCAGACAACAGGAGGTAGGGACAAACTGGCTGAAATTGGTTGGCCTACTAAGGAAGAGTATATATTGACTGAGCGCTGTGAAAAATATTTGAGAAATTTTTTGCAGTATTGTAGAGAAAATAAAGTGAATAATATGCTTATGATTGTTCCACCGCATGAGACTATGGCTACTAAGACAGATGGAATTGAGCAGATGAAAGCAATTGTAGATGAGTACGGATATGATTTTGAGGATTATCACGATAATTATGAAGAGTGTGGTATTGATGATACAACCGATTTTGGTGATTATGAGCATTTAAATAGTTATGGAGCTGAAAAATTCACATCGTATCTTGGCAAATATATGATAGATAATTATGATGTTAAAACAGATACGTCAAATAAGGATATTGAATATTGGGACGAGTGTGCTTCAAAGACTGATGAAGTGATAGAACTGAGTAAAAAAAGTACTGCTTCGGGTATAAACCATGGCTATGGGGAAGCAAGCATAACATTTGCGGCGAAGTTGTATCATTTAATAAAACTGACCATAGAATAATTTTATGTTTCAAAACTTACAAATATGTGATAAAATAGGAAAAGTATACTAATCATTGGAGGTTCATATGTATCGTAAAAAAAATTCTGAATGGTTAAAACATTTGGATTTCGAAATACTTGATATTATATGCTTGGAGATTGCATTCATGGTTGCCTATTTCTTTAGGCATGTAGGCTTGAATTTTTATATGGCAAAGCTATATATGCGTCTATGCATAGTTCTGGTTGTAATAGATATAGCTGTTTTATTTTTTACAAACAATTATAAGGGGATAATTCAGCGTAATCATTGGCAGGAGCTTATTGCGGTAGCACAGCACATAACAGTAGTAGAGTTTTTGTTATTATTGTTTGAATATCTGGCTCAGGAGACTGCAATATTGTCTCGTACTGTATTCCTCGTCAGTTGGTGGCTTGCTATTGCATTGTGTTTCATATGCAGGTGTACATGGAAGAATTTTGTCAGAAAAAGAGTTATGTCTGAGAAAAATCAGGCAAGCATGCTTTTGATAACAACGGAAAATCGTCTGGGTGAGCTTGCAGCAAAGCTTAGACAGAAAAATTACAGGGAGTTCAGAATAGGCTCTGTTTCAATTCTGGACGATAACGCTTATGGAAAAGACAACATTATAGAGGCGAATATACCGATTATTTATGGCAAGGATACTCTTTTAGAGTATATCCGTCAGAATGTCGTAGATGAAGTATTCATAGATGTATATCAAGATAAGAAACAGCTTACAGAGCTTACGGATATATTTCTTCAGATGGGTATTGTTGTCCATGTGGGAATGGGATTCTTGCCAGAGAATCTTCCGAATGCATTTATGGATCGAATAGGTGAGGCAGATGCAATTACTGCTTCTATAAATACAGCTACAGGATGGCAGCTTTCAGTTAAGAGAATTACAGATATAGTGGGAGCTGTTGTTGGTCTTGCCATTATGGGAGTTGCATTTATTTTTGTGGCACCGATTATAAAAAGACAATCACCGGGGCCTGTATTTTTTAAACAAAAGCGTGTTGGTAAAAATGGTAGAACATTTTATATTTATAAGTTCAGATCTATGTATATGGATGCCGAAGAGCGTAAGAAAGAGCTTATGGCACAAAATGAAATGCAGGGACTTATGTTTAAAATGGACAATGATCCTAGAATAATTGGTTCTGAGAAAGGACCGGGTAAAGGAATTGGTAATTTCATTCGAAAGACAAGCATTGATGAACTGCCACAATTTTGGAATATTTTGAAAGGCGATATGAGTCTTATTGGAACCAGACCACCTACAGTTAATGAGTATGAGCAGTATGACCTTCATCATAAAATCCGTTTGAGCATGAAACCCGGACTCACGGGAATGTGGCAGGTTAGCGGAAGAAGCGATATTACAGATTTTGAAGAAGTAGTCAGACTTGATACAGAGTACATTGAACATTGGTCTATAGGCCTGGATTTGAAAATCCTTTTTAAAACTATTAAGGTAGTTTTTGAAGGCGAAGGATCAAAATAGTAAATTGAGAGGAAATATAATGAATATTAAGATTGGAATTGCAGCGCATAAAGTGTATCGTATGCCGAGTGAAAAATCATATCTGCCAATTCAGGTAGGCGCACATGGCAAAGATGATATAGGATACACCAGAGATGATATTGGTGATAATATATCAGAAAAAAATCCATATTATTGCGAGTTGACAGGCCTCTACTGGATGTGGAAAAATCTTGATGTTGATTATTGTGGCCTTGTACATTACAGAAGATATTTTGCCAGAAAGAGATTTTTCAGATTTGATAAAGATAAATTTAAATATATCTTAACTGATAGTGATTTAAAAAACATTTTATCAAATCACGATATAATTTTGCCGCAGAAGCGAAGATATTATATTGAAAGTCTTTATTCTCATTATGCACATACACATTATGCAGAACATCTTGATGTTACGAGAGAAATATTAAGGGAAAGGTGTCCAGACTATGTTGATGCATATGATAATGTTATCAAAAAAACAAGTGGTCATATGTTCAATATGATGATAATGAAGAAAAATATAATGGATTCATATTGTGAGTGGCTTTTCCCTATATTATCAGAACTTGAAAAGAAAATCGATAGTTCTGGGTATAGTACATTTCAGGCAAGATACTATGGAAGGGTTTCGGAGATACTTATTAATGTCTGGATTGAGAAGAATAAATATAAGTACTATACGTGTCCGACTGTCAATATAGAAAAACTTGATTGGAATCGGAAGATAAAATCATTTATCAATGCTAAGTTTAGAGGTATAAAGTACGATAGTAGTTTTTAATTTTACTTGAGGGGGTTGCAATAGCAGATAAATAGGTATAAGATGGTTTTAAAGTACTAAAGAAGGATGGCTTGAAAAGTGTTAAAAAAGTTTTACAGTAAAATTTGCGTTGTTATGTTGATGATTGCCTTGATATGTGGTTTTATTCCATATTGGGTAAATGATACGGAAGAGGTGCAGGCTGCGTCTTTTCCGGATTATGTTATTGTATTGGATGCCGGACATGATGCAACGCATGCAGGTGCGCAGAGTGCAGGGTATCATGAGGAGGTACTCACTTACAAGATTGCTTCATATTGTAAGCAGGAGCTTGAAAAATTCCCTGGTGTAAAGGTGTACATGGTAAGGGATTCATATGCTTGCCCTAATGGAGGAAGTTCTGTTACAAGCAGGGTGTGTAATTCTAAGCGTGTAGAATTCTCTAAAAATGTAAAAGCGGATCTATACATCAGTTTTCATCTTAATTCTGCTGGTTCATTAGCTAGAGGCGTTTCTGTATATTATCCTAATTCGAATTATAAACCAAATATTGGAACTCAAGGGGGGATTCTCGCTGCTGACATTCTAGGTAGATTAAAGGCACTGGGAATTAAACAAAATGGTAGAGGGACTCTAATAAGAAATTCAGAAGATAACTCTAGATATCCGGATGGCTCTTTGGCAGATTACCTTGCAGTTATTAAAGGAAATAAAAAGAATAATATACCTGCAGTATTGATTGAACATTGTTTTATAAGCAATGCAAGCGATAGAAGCAATTTTTTATCATCAGAGTCGAAGATTAAAAGCTTAGGTGTTGCTGATGCTAATGGTATAGCCGATTATTTAGGAATTAATTCTAATAGTTTAAGACAGTATTCTGATGGAAACTGGTATTTATACAGAAACGGTAAGGTTGACAGAAGTTATAATGGCTTGAGTTATCATGCGGGAAATTGGTGGTATGTAAAAAATGGCAAGATTGATTTCTCATATGAGTCTCTGGAACTTTATAGAGGAACTTGGATTTATATAAAGAATGGTATGTATCAGCAAAAGTTCAATGGTATTGTGCAGAATAATGTAGGATATTGGTATGTACGTAATGGTAATGTTGATTTTAACTATTCTGGTACTACGCAGTGTAATAATTCACAGACATATAATGGCAAGACTTATAATTATTCCGGTTGGTACTATTTTAAAAAGGGTAAATTTATCTCGAATAAGAATACACTGGTATATATAAATAATAATTGGTGGTATGTTCACAATGGAAAAATAGACTTTAGCGCCAATACTCTTGTACAGAATAGTGTAGGCTGGTGGTATATTAAAGGTGGCAGAGTAGACTTCACTTACAATGGTATCGCAAGATATGGAATAGGTGATTGGTATGTACATAATGGTCTTGTGGATTTTAAATTTAATGGTTTATATATGGTCAGCAATTTGTCACAGACTCTGCCAAGTGGAGAAAAAATTATATTTGATGGCTGGTATTCGTTTACCAGTGGTAAGGTTGACAAAGCATACACAGATGTAGTATACGATGGCAAAGAGTGGAAATCTGAATCAGAATCAACAGTAAACAGCACATATACGGGGCTTGCAGATAATGCTGGTACTACGTGGTTTGTACAGAACGGAAAGATTGATTCCGATTATACAGGATTGGTTAACGATAAAAACAACAATATCTGGTATATAGAAAATGGCAGAGTTTTTACTGAGACTGATGTAAAAGAACTTAACTGCAAGGAATATGATCTGAATACAGGAAGTTCAAACGTTGTAAACGGTGTATATTACATATCTGGTGGAAAAGTGAATAAATCATTTTCGGGAATTGCAGAGAATAAAAAGGCGTTATGGTATTTTAATAATGGTTCGGTAGACAAAACCGTAGAAAAGTTAATATATCATAATAATATATGGTATTATTTTGTTGCTGGAAAATGTGACAAGTCATTTAATGGCATGGCACAGAACAATATCGGATATTGGTATATTAATGACGGACAAGTTGATTTTAGCTATTCAGGTACAACACCTTGTTATAATAGTCAGAATTATAATGGAAAAACATATGATTATGCAGGTTGGTATTGCTTCAGGAAGGGTAAGCTTAATACTTCGGTAGATGAACTGCAGATGATTAATGGCAGTTGGTGGTATGTACATAATGGTGTGATTGATTTTAAGGAAAATACGCTTGTTCAGAACAATGTAGGCTGGTGGTATGTACACAATGGACTTGTTGATTTCTCGTTCAATGGAATAGCCAAAAATCAGTCGGGTGATTGGTACATTAAAAATGGAAAAGTTGATTTTAGTGCAAATGGACTGGTTCAGTCTATAGGTAAACATCAGATGTATCCAGATAATGTCAGTGGAGAAAATATTACATTTGACGGATGGTATTATGTAGAAGGTGGTAAGGTTCGGTATGGTAAAGAACTTCTTCGGCAGAATTGTGTGGGCTGGTGGTATGTTGGAAAAGACGGAAAAGTTGATTTCTCTAAGAATACACTAATGCGTAATAATGTAGGTTTATGGTATGTGCATAATGGCCTTGTTGATTTTTCATATAATGGTTCATATGTGTATAATGGTAAGACATATACTATAAAAAATGGTAAGGCTCAGTAATTGGAGGAACATTTATGAAAGAATTAGTAAAAAAATGTAATGTAAACAGAATACTTGTTGCAATCTGTTTTGTAGTTACAGCACTTATTCTTACTGGTAGGAGCAAAGTATTTGCTACGACATCTTCAAATTATTATGTCAGTGATTCCGACTCAATTATGCATGGCAAGACTTTGAGATTATATTATGATAATCAAGGTCATGTTATTGAGGATACGACGGGAATAACAGGTGGTTTTTCAAACTATGAAATTTATGTTAATAAAAAGAAAGATATTATAACAGTATATGGCAAAGATAATGGCGTTTATGTTCCAGTTAAAAGATTTATCTGTTCTGATGGTGGAACAAATACACCAGAGGGCACTTTTTATACACCGGCAAAATATCGTTGGCAGACGCTGATGGGACCATCATATGGTCAGTGGTGTACAAGAATTAAAGGTGGAGTTTTATTTCATTCCGTGTTTTACAATTCGAAAAACAATCCTAAAGCTTTAAGCGTAAAAGCTTATAATAAGCTGGGAACTACATGCTCTCATGGGTGTATACGACTTACTGCAGGGGATGCAAAATGGATATATGATAATTGTAAGATTGGGACAAAGGTTATAATTTACTCTAAGAATGGATATGAGCCTTTTTCTAAACCTACATCCTATAAGTTACCATCTTGGCATACATGGGATCCGACAGACCCTACATCTTACTATTTGTGTCAGCAGAAAGGGTGCCATTCTCATGTAGCAGATGGTCTGGCATACGATTCTACTGATAATCAGTGGAGGTATTATCAGAATAGAACTTTTGCAGATTGGTTTACAGCGCTGGTACAGTACAATGGCGATTGGTGGTATGTGCGAAATGGTGTAATTGATTTTTCCGCTAATACACTCGTCCAAAATGATGCAGGTTGGTGGTATGTACATAATGGAAGAGTTGATTTTAAAGCCAATACACTTGTAAATTACAATAATAAGTGGTGGTGTGTACAAAATGGTAAGGTTAATTTCAGAGCCAATACACTTGTAAATTA
>OHEG01001054.1_pt1 | contig 11694 bp, 10 predicted proteins | sample 1567181 | NCBI WGS metagenome assembly OHEG01 (sample SAMEA3879534, study PRJEB24766) | human gut metagenome | biome: human-associated habitat; feature: feces | place: USA | collected 1985/1987 | reverse complement strand
GATGGATTCGAACCACCGAAGGCGTAAGCCAGCAGATTTACAGTCTGCCCCATTTGGCCACTCTGGTATTTGCCCGTCCGCAATCAAGATTTAGTGCTTTTCTCAATTGCGATGCAAAGGTACGATTATTTTTTTAACTTGCAAATAAAATCAATCATTTTTATTGCTGTAATTGCACATTCGTCACCTTTATTTCCTAATTTTCCTCCGGCACGGTCTTCTGCCTGCTGCATGTTATTGGTTGTGATGAGGCCGTAAATGACTGGCGTATCGGTAGTTGCATTCAATTCTGTAATGCCTTGGGTAGCTCCGGCACACACATAGTCAAAATGAGGCGTATCGCCACGTACTACGCAGCCTAATGCGATGACAGCATCTACTTTTCCGCTTTTAACGAGCTGTGATGAGCCGAAGGTCAGTTCGAAACTGCCCGGAACGTAATATACCAGGATGTTTTCATCCTTTGCCCCGTGTTTTTTCAATGTGTTGACTGCTCCTTCAAGCAAAGCTCCTGTAATGTTATGATTCCATTCAGACACTACGATACCGAAGCGCATCTGTGAGGCATCGGGTACGGAGTTAAAGTCGTAATCTGAAAGATTGTGATAAGCTGTAGCCATATTGTTTGTCTTTTTAAGTTTGTATGTTAAAGAAAAAAGCCGGACCGAAAAACCTCGGTCCGGCCTGAATGATACTTATACTAATAGAAGTATGTTTCTTGTGGTTTATTTCAAAGAAGCACGTTCGATGTACTTATCGATATCCATTGCCTGATATGAGTTACCGTATTTGTTCTTAACCTGCTTGTAAGCTTCTACGGCCTCTGCATTTTTTCCTTGTTTTTCCAGGATTTGTCCAGCCTGAATCAGGAAAATCGGGCTAATAGACAAGCTGTTGGCACGGTCGGCTGCTTTCAGCAAAGTAGCGGCAGCTTTGTCAAGCTGTCCAGTCTGTGCATAGCAGTTTCCCAAAGCGCCCATTACTGAAGGAGCAACCAATAAATCATCACCGCTGAATTTATCCAGATACTTGATAGCATCTTCGTATTTGCCTAACTGTGCATAGCAAAGTCCTGCGTATGCGTTTGCCAGGTTTCCTGCATCTGTACCGCTGAATTCGTCTGCCAGTTTCACAAAACCTGCATATCCCAGACTGTCACCCTTCAAGGCAACTTCAAAGTTATCAGCTCCGAAGTACTGTTCACCTTTGAAGATAGCTTCTGAAGCTTTCAGCTCATTCGGCTCAGAAATGAAATGTTTGTATCCGAGGAAACCTCCGACGATAACTACCAGAGCAACTACTGCTCCCAAAAGTACATTCTTGTTTTTAATCAGGAATGCTTCTGAAGTGCTGAGCGCTTCGTCTACATTCAACGGGTCATTAGTGTGTTTTTGTTCAGTCATTTGATATTTGTTTTTTATTATTTTTCCAATCCACGTATTTGGACAGCAAAAGTAGTTGATTTATGTGTATAAATGAAATTTGCGGGCAGTTTTTTTAATCAATCTTGCTTTTATTGTTAATTTTGTATCCCAAATAGTGATTGTTTTTATGTGGCTTAAACGCATTTCGATATTAAACTATAAGAATCTGGAACAGGCCGAGCTGGCTTTTTCCCGCAAGATGAACTGTATCATCGGAAAAAACGGGATGGGAAAGACCAACCTGATGGATGCCGTGTATTATCTGTCTTTCTGTAAGAGTGCAACCAATCCCATTGATTCTCAAAATATACGGCATGAACAGGACTTCTTTGTGCTGCAAGGTTTTTATGAAACTGAAGGTGGTGATCCGGAAGAAGTGTATTGCGGGTTGAAGCGTCGGCAGAAGAAGCAGTTCAAGCGGAATAAGAAAGAATATACCCGTTTGTCCGACCACATCGGATTGATTCCTTTAGTGATGGTTTCTCCGGCTGATACGTTGCTTATTGCTGGGGGGAGCGAGGAAAGAAGACGCTTCATGGACGTGGTGATTTCGCAGTTCGACCGGGAATATCTGGATGCGCTGATTCGCTACAACAAGGCCTTGGTGCAGCGTAATACGTTGCTGAAAGCGGAACTGGAGCCCGACGAAGAACTGATGAACGTATGGGAAGAGATGATGGCTTCCACGGGTGAAGTGGTATTCCGCAAACGTCAGCAGTTTATCGAAGAGTTTATTCCGATTTTCCAGTCATACTATTCTTATATATCCCAAAACCAGGAGGAGGTAAAGCTTTCTTACCAGTCGCATGCGGCAGAGGGAGATTTGCTTGCCCTGCTGCGTGCCAACCGTCAGCGTGACCGGGTAATGGGTTATTCCTTGAAAGGCATTCATAAGGATGATTTGATTATGCAGCTGGGAGAGTTCCCCATGAAGCGGGAAGGTTCTCAGGGGCAGAACAAAACGTATCTGATTGCTCTCAAGCTGGCACAGTTTGAATTTTTGAAGCGTACCGGAAGCGGTACGACTCCTTTGATTCTGCTGGATGATATTTTCGACAAACTGGATGCACTTCGTGTAGAGCAGATTGTCAAGTTAGTGGCAGGAGATAATTTCGGACAGATTTTTATTACCGATACCAACCGTGACCATCTGGACCGTATCTTGAAAAAGATAGAGGGCGACTACAAGTTGTTTGAGGTGGAAAACGGAGAAGTGTCCGAACGGAAGGAGTCTTATGAAGCGGAATAATACAGAACAGATTGGCGATGTGCTCCGGCAGTTTCTCCGCCAGCAAGGACTGGAGACTCCCTTAAACGAATATCGTCTGGTAGATGCCTGGAAAGATGTGGTAGGACCAGTCATTACCCGTTACACCACAAATCTTTTTATTAAAAACCAGATACTTTATGTCAGCCTTTCTTCTTCCGTGATTCGTCAGGAACTGATGATGGGACGTGAAATGCTGATTCGTAACCTGAATGCCCAGGTCGGCTCTCAGGTTATTGTGAACATTGTGTTCCGCTGAATACGCAGCCTTGTTCCGTCCACACTTCGTCCATGGGCAGGTCTGTGGCTTCTACGGGAATATGTGGAAGCAGTTGGAATTGGAAGCACACTCCTATGCGATAGGATTGCAGCTTGGTCAAAGCGCGGTCGTAATATCCTTTTCCCCGTCCTAACCGGTTGCCTGAGCGGTCGAAGGCCACACCTGGAATAATACTCAACTCTATTTCATGCAGATTTTCTACCAGGCTGCCGGTGGGTTCTTCAATACCGAAAGCACCAGCTTGTAATGAATCCTCCCCTTCATAATACCGGAACTCCAGTTTCTCTCCTTTGACAAGGGGAAGTACGATGCGCTTGTATGGATGCCAGCGCCTGATGAATTCGTGTGTCTGTACCTCATCGGGCAGTGAGTGATATAGCAGGAGAGTGTGTGCCTGCAAAAACAATGGATGGCCATCCAGCTTTTGAAATAAGCTGGAAGACCATTCAGTTTTTTGAGCAACGGAATAATTCCGTTTTTGTTGTGCGATGTACCGTCGCAATTCCTTTTTATCCATGAAGTATCATTTCTTGTTGTCGGTTGTTGCCTGAGGAGCCGGAGCCTGAGGGAAAGATTCACCTTTTTCCAGAATTTCTACGGCTTTCAGTACGGTCTTGTCCGATTCATTCAGGTATTCCACGTATGCTTCCATACCCAGCATGTTATAGATAATGTTTCCGTACAAGCTCATTTCGAACAAGCGGCGTGACTTCATCATCAGGTTGTTACGGCGTTTCAAGCCTTTTTTCTCCGCCCATGCAGCAAACTTGTTCAGCAGGTTTTGTCCTTTCAGGTAAGTTTCCATCTTTTCCGGAGTATCGTATTTCTGCAAAGTGCTGCGGTTTTGGTCGGTATAGTCGAACGTGTAGCGGATAATCAGTCCACGGTTGGCAGCCATGCGGAAGTACGAAGTCATACCGGTTGTATCCTGTGGTACGAAAATATCGGGCATGATACCTCCTCCTCCATATACCGGACGGCCCAGACGGGTGTGATATACTTCAGTTTCATCCTGCTTGATGCTGTCGGCAGAGAAGAATTCACCGTGTTCATAACGAGTGAGTAAATCCAGTTCATATTCCGATTCCTTACCTTTTTCGTAAGGTTTCTGTATGCAGCGTCCGGATGGGGTATAGTAGCGTGCAATGGTCAGTCGGATGGCCGAACCGTCGCTAAATTCAATGGGCTGCTGTACCAGACCTTTTCCGAAAGAACGGCGTCCTACCACCACTCCTCTGTCCCAATCCTGAACAGCTCCGGTCACAATCTCACTGGCAGAAGCCGAAAATTCATCAACCAATACCATCAGACGACCGTTCTGAAACTCGCCCGTACCTTTGGCAAAAAACTCGCTACGAGGATTACGACGGCCCTCCGTATAGACAATCAGTTCCTTTTTACCCAAAAATTCATTGGCAATATCGATAGCAGCATTCAAATACCCCCCGCCATTGCCCTGCAAATCAAGAATCAAGTCTTTCATTCCTTTCTTCTGCAACCCGGTCAGCGCTTTCTTGAACTCCTCATGGGTAGTGGCGGCAAAACGGTTGATACGAATATAACCGATCTTATCTTTAATCATATAGGAAGCATCCAGGCTGTAAACAGGTATTTTATCCCTTTTCACCGTAAAGGGGAGCAGTTCCTTCACCCCTCGGCGAAGTATTTTCAGATTCACTTTTGAATCTTTAGGACCACGGAGACGACGCATAATATCCTCGGTACTCATCTTTACACCGGCTATCAGCGTATCTTCCACCATGACGATACGATCACCGGCCAGAATACCGACTTTTTCGGACGGTCCGCCCGATACAGGCTGTATCACCAGCAAAGTGTCCTCCGCCATATTAAACTGTATACCGATACCTTCGAAGTTTCCCTGCAACGGCTCGTTCATTCTCTTCACTTCCTCCGGATCAGAATAGGTAGAATGAGGATCAAGCTGCTCCAGCATTTTTACGATAGCTTCTTCCACCAGCTTTCCCTCATTGACTTCGTCTACATAAAGATTGGCAATGGCAAATTCCGCCAGTTGCAACTTACGTGCCGGAGAATTCAGAAATTTACTCTCCTGAGCCTGTGCGGCTACGATAGAAAAAAAGCAGGCAATCAAGCCTGCAAAATACATAGTATATTTCATGGTCAGTCTATTTTCATTCCTTCAGGCAAAAACGGAGTAACATCTTTACCGAATTGCAATAATTCCCTCACAATAGTAGAACTGATAGAAGTCAGTTCGGGCTCGGTAAACAGTAAAATAGTCTCTATTCCCGCCAGCTTCCGATTGATATCGGCAATGGTTTCCTCGTACTCAAAATCATGCACGGTACGAATGCCGCGCACGATAAACCCGGCATTCTGTTCTTTGGCAAAATCCACCGTCAGACAGTCATACGCCTCCACCCTGATACGAGGTTCATCGGCAAACAATCCGCGAATCATTTCCAGACGTTTATCCATCGGGAACCAAGTCTTTTTATTATCATTAATACCAATACCGATAATCACCTCATCCATAAAGGTCAATGCCCGTTTTACAACCGAATAATGCCCGATGGTGAAGGGATCGAATGTTCCCGGAAATATTGCTCTTCTCATCTCACGCTATATCTTCTTCTATAACAAGGTTTTCAATTATAAAGTTTTGTCTTTCCATGGTATTCTTACCCATATAGAATTCCAACAGTTCTTTCACCAAATCGGTCTTTCTAAGGCTTACCTGTTCCAAACGCATATCTTTTCCGATAAAATGCTTGAATTCATCGGGTGAAATCTCTCCGAGTCCCTTAAACCGAGTAATTTCAGGATTGGGACTCAACCGTTCGATAGCAGCAATCCTTTCCTCTTCCGAATAGCAATAGACAGTTTCGTACACTCCCTTCTTACGGTTACGCACGCGGAACAAAGGAGTCTGCAAAATATACACATGTCCTTTCTTTATCAAATCGGGGAAGAATTGCAGGAAAAACGTTATCAACAACAGACGTATATGCATGCCGTCCACATCGGCATCGGTTGCCACAATCACTTTATTATAACGCAGTCCCTCTATGCCTTCTTCTATGTTAAGAGCCGCTTGCAGCAAATTAAACTCTTCATTCTCATACACCACCTTCTTGGTCAGCCCGTAAGAATTCAACGGCTTACCACGCAAACTGAATACTGCCTGAGTATTTACATCACGGCTCTTGGTGATAGAACCGCTCGCCGAGTCACCCTCGGTAATGAAAATGCAGCTTTCCTCCTTCTTGTCTCCTTTGGCATCATTCAGGTGAAAACGGCAGTCACGCAACTTACGGTTATGAAGATTTGCCTTTTTGGCACGTTCACGTGCCAGTTTGGTCACTCCGGCTATAGCCTTACGCTCTTTCTCCGATTCTTGAATCTTCTGCAACATCACATCGGCCACATCCGTATGTTTGTGCAGATAGTTATCGACCTCAGTCTTTACAAAATCACCTACAAACTTATTAACGGTAGGACCACCGGGAGCCATATTGGTAGAGCCCAGCTTGATTTTAGTCTGACTTTCGAACAACGGTTCCTCCACATTAACGGCAATGGCAGCTACCAATCCGTTACGGATATCGGCATAGTCCATATTCTTGTTGAAATATTCCTTGATGGTACGGGCTATATGCTCTTTGAAAGCACTTTGGTGCGTACCTCCCTGTGTGGTGTGCTGTCCGTTGACAAAAGAGTAATATTCCTCACCATACTGACCGGTATGCGTAAAAGCGATCTCGATATCTTCTCCTTTCAAGTGGATGATGGGATATAATCCCACAGCCGTCATGTTGTCGTTAAGCAAGTCCACCAACCCGTTACGGGACAGGATACGCTGACCGTTATAGATAATGGCCAGTCCTGTATTCAGATAGGTATAGTTGCGGAGCATGGTTTCCACGAACTCCGGACGGAAACTGTAGTTCTCAAACAACAGGTTATCCGGTTCAAAGAAAATATAGGTACCGTTCTCCTCTGTTGTATCTTGTGTGGTATCCGTCAACAAGTCTCCCTTGGCAAAGGTAGCGATACGCACCTTTCCATCACGATAGCTGCGCACCTCGAAACGTGAACTCAATGCGTTGACGGCTTTCACACCGACCCCATTCAGTCCGACGCTCTTCTTGAACGCCTTGCTGTCATATTTACCTCCCGTATTCAACACACTAACAGCTTCAATGAGTTTTCCCTGCGGAATACCCCGGCCATAATCACGCACGCTGACACGGAGATTTTCTTCAATAATAATCTCAATCTTTTTACCCGCCTGCATTTTAAATTCATCGATACTGTTATCGATAATTTCTTTCAAAAGAACGTAGATACCGTCCTCGGCATGTGATCCGTCACCCAACTTTCCAATATACATACCGGGACGGGTACGCACATGCTCCATGTCACTGAGGTGGCGGATATTATCGTCGGTATATTCTACGGCGGGATTGTTTATCAGTTCGTTGTTTTCTTCCATATTGACTTATCACATTTTTATATATCGTTGTTACAGAATACTCTTTTTATAAGCACGACGGCGTTTATGCTGCTCGGTCTTGAAATATTCCCACTGGGCCTGCACCTTTCCGTTCAGTTCCAGTTCCGGATTACTTTCGGCATACTTGAATCCCAATTGCTGATACACAGGAATCAAGTCGGAGAATAACAAAGCATTCACCCCTTTGTTTTGGTACTCAGGCTTCACAGCCACCAACAGTAAATCGAGCATGGGAGGATATTTATGCATAAACAGCACCTTCATCAAGTGATACCATCCCATAGGCAGCAAACGTCCTTTTGCCTTTTGCAATGCTTCAGACAAAGAAGGCATTGAAATACCCACAGCAATGAGTTTATCGTCGGCATCCGTAATCAGAGTCACCATACGCAAATCCACGATAGGCAGATACATCTTGATATATTGGTCAATCTGTCCTTGTGACAATGCCGAAAATCCATAAAGGGGCGCATATGCCTCATTCATCAGCTCAAAAATAGCCTGACCGTATTCGGCAGCAATCTTTTTACCCGATGTATATTTCTTAATCTTCAGATTAAACTTACGCTGAATCAAATCGCTGATACGCTTATGCTTGTCGGGAATAGCATCAGGCACATATATCTTATACTCCACCCAGTCGGCATCTTTCTCAAATCCCAACTTTTCCATATGTTGCGGGTAATAAGGATAATTATAAATAGTTGCCATCGTGCTCAACTGGTCAAAGCCTTCAATCAACATTCCTTCCGCGTCAAAATCAGTAAAGCCCAAAGGTCCTTGAATAGTATCCATGCCCTTCGACTTTCCCCATTCAGACACAGCATCCAGCAGTGCACGTGATATTTCTATATCATCCAGAAAATCAATCCATCCAAAACGCACTTCCTTTTTCTGCCATGTTTCATTGGCACGATGATTGATAATTCCGGCAATACGTCCCACCACTTTATCATCTTTATAGGCCAAAAAGTAAACAGCCTCGCAAAACTCAAAAGCAGCATTCTTCTTCGGGCTGAACGTATTCAGCATATCATCGTACAAATCGGGTACGGAATAGGGATTATCCTTATATAACTCGTAATTAAAACGTATAAATGTTTTTAGTTCCTTTTGGGTACTGACTTTCTTAATGGTAATAGCCATGTTCGATTTTTATAAAAATTCAGGCGGTAAAGATAGCTGTTTTTAATTTAAAAAGAGGTGATTTTCACACCTTTTTTCATTGTTGGGCAATAAGATAGGCCGTATAAGCCACATAACACACCATCATCAACACCCCTTCAGGGCGTGTAATGGTACGTTTTTTGAAGAACCATCCCACCAGCCACAACAGCAGTGCGGAAGCAATCATCACTGTCAAGTCAAGATTATTGATGCCACCCATCGGCAAAGGTGAAATAGTTGCGCTACATCCCAACACAAAGAATATATTAAACAGATTGCTACCTATCACATTTCCGATGGCAATACCCGGATTCTTCTTCAATGCAGCCGTAACAGAAGTGGCCAGCTCGGGCAACGAAGTACCTCCTGCCACCAAAGTCAATCCTATAACAGATTCGCTGACACCCAGCGACCGGGCAATACCGCTTGCTCCTTCAACAAAGAGTTGCCCGCCAAAGATGAGACCTGCCAGTCCGCCCACTATAAAAAGAACAGATTTCCATACAGGCATCTCTTTAATCTTCTGTTCTTCTCCCACTTCTTCGCCTCCGTTTCGTGCAATGGCAAATGTATATCGCAAGAAAATAAGAAAGAAAGCAAGCAGAATAAGTCCGTCAATCCGCCCGATTATATTTTCATTGCCTTGATCGAGCATCACATCATTGGCACAAAAGAAAAGTACCAGCGAAGAAAGAATCACCAGCGGTATTTCTTTGCTCATTGTTCCCTCACCAACTTTGATGGGTAGTACCACCGCCGTGCAACCGATAATCATCAAAGCATTGAATGTATTACTACCCACCACGTTACCGATAGCCATCTCTGCACTTCCGTTTAAAGCAGAAAGTACACTGATTACCAACTCGGGTGCGGAAGTACCGAAAGCCACGATGGTGAGACCGATTACGAGGTCGGAAATACGAAAACGCTTGGCAACAGCAGCCGAGCCGTCAGTCAGGCCGTTTGCTCCCAGCAATATAAGGGCTAAACCGCTGATTAAAAGAAAGGTGTCTAACATAATAAAATGTATAATTACGATTTTACTTGTGCAAAAATACATATTTATTAAGATTGTGAAAAATATACAGATACAAAAAAAGCAGGGTACACCTTCTTTCCCGCAAATCAGAAAGAGACGTACCCTGCATATCAGAGTTTATCTGTTGTCAGATAATTAATCTCACAGATAAATTATTTCTTTTCAGCAAGAACTTTCACTTTAACAGTAGCAGTTTTAGCATAACCCCAAACGTCTGTTACTTTAACTTCTACTTCTGTAGTGCCTTCGTAAGCAACATTCATCGGTCTCAAAACTACATAGCCAGGAGTTACTGTATCTTTAACCTTAGTTGCAGGTTTAATGTCTTCATTAGCAATAGCTTTAATAGTATTCTCGTTCATAGACTTGAATGAGATACCCTTCATGTATGGACTGGTCCACAAAGTAGCTGTTGTTTCATTGTCTTCAAACTTATCTTTGAAGATATTATATTCAACCTTAGCATAAGTCTTAGTAGTCAAATCAGCATCAGTCAATTTAGCTGTACCATCTTCTGTAGCAACTACTTCGATTACATCGCCCGTAGCAGCTTCAACGATACCTTGCTCAATCGGACTGACAATCTTAATAGTGAAAGCATTATCTTTGATTTCTTTGTCTGACCAAGTGTACTTACCAACATACTTAGTAGTTTCACCATCAATCAAGATATTGATCGGAGTGTTGTAAGCCTTTTCCTTATCATCCAAAACAATAGCCTGATTAACACCTGTACGCTTTTCGCCTGTACCCATGTGAGCCAAGTCTACGACCGGATTACCTTCTATTTTCTGTTGAGGATCAATAATGAATTTAACAGTATTTTTATTTTCGAAAGCATCCTTCAACTGGTTTTTAAACGCATACTTCAATGAGTAGAATACAGCGTTGTTGTCAGAAGCATAATCCATTTCATTCAATACGCCAGTACCATTGTTAGTGCCACCAAATACTACCTGCTCTTTCTGCAACAGAGTTGACAACGCAGGGATACCTACGGTCAAAGGAATCTTAACTGAGCTCAATACGTCACCGTTTTCATCCTCGAAATCAGAAACAATGTAGTATTCCTTATCAAATGGATATGTTTCTTGATTCCATTCGTGATTCGGAATGAATTGCAACTTAGCAATATTGAGAGCTGAAGTAGCAGGCTTATTGTCTGCTGTCAGATAAGCAATATTATCATCATCAAATCCTGTAACTGCAATATCATCACCGTTAGGATTTACTTGTTTAATCACAGTCACAATGTCGTGAGCAAATTTATTCCAATTAACTCTTTCTTCAGCTGTCATTTCATTGAACATCTTGTCCAAAGAAACTGTAAACTTATCATCAGCAACCTTGGCAGGAATGATATGGTTAACAGGATCGAGAACTACCTGTTCCTTGATTGTACGTTCCATACGAACCCATACAGTCTGAGTTACAGATTTGATTCCTTTGTCTGTCAGTTGAATATAGTTGAAATAAACAGGGAATGAAGGAATTGTCTGTTTGTCATTATACTTGTTTACTGTGAATGAATTACCATCAATCACAACACCCCAGTTCTGAGCTATATATTCATCTACAATAATTTGGCTCTTGTAAACAGAAGTCGGAACATCAAAAGTAAAGGTATTTGGTGTACCTTGTTTAACAATCACATAAGCATTGTTTTCTGTACCGGAAGTAGATTTATAAACATTAGTGTTTCCTTCCTGTTTAACCTCAGTCAACTCTTTCTTATTCAGAGAAGCATTCACCGCATCCAATTCAACCTTATTGAATGCCAAGTTGAAGTTTGACAAGAAGTTTGGAGTCTTTACAGCAAATGCAATATTAAACTCATCATCCTCTATTTCACCACCAAATTTCCCGGTCAAATCACAGATTGAGCTGCTGCTGACCGTGAAACGGGATGCCGAGATGCTCATACGCCTTCTGCGTAACGCACCGGCCGCGCGGGGTACGGGTGAGAAATCCCTGCTGCAGAAGGTAGGGTTCGTAGACATCCTCGAGCGTAACGGA
>OHEG01001047.1_pt1 | contig 11752 bp, 9 predicted proteins | sample 1567181 | NCBI WGS metagenome assembly OHEG01 (sample SAMEA3879534, study PRJEB24766) | human gut metagenome | biome: human-associated habitat; feature: feces | place: USA | collected 1985/1987 | reverse complement strand
AAAAATTAATGGTAGGAGAAGCTACATGAAGATAAATATTTATTATGGTGGAAGAGGTTTACTGGACGACCCGACACTGTATGTGATAAGCAGGATAGAAAATGTGCTAAAGGAGCTCCGCGTAAAGGTGGAGAGATACAATATCTATGAGCACAAGAATGAAATAGCTACATTGCCACAGACCTTTAAGGATGTAGATGGAATCATTCTCGCAACGACGGTTGAGTGGCTTGGTATAGGTGGATATATGCAGCAGTTCCTTGATGCATGCTGGCTCTACGGCGATAAGGAAAAGATAAGCAATACATATATGCAGCCTATTGTTATGTCTACCACATATGGAGAGCGCGAGGCAGAGACCACACTATGCAATGCATGGGAGATACTTGGCGGTCTGCCGTGCTCAGGGTTATGCGGATATGTAGAGGATATTACTACGTTTCAGCTCAATAAGGAGTATAATCTCATAATAGAAAAACGCGCGGAGAATCTGTATCGCACGATATCCCAGAAGATTAAGAGCCTGCCTACAAGCAATCAGGCAGTGAAGCAAAGTGTACTCAGGACACAGCAGCTCAATCTCACCCCACAGGAGAGCGAGCAGCTGTCGAAGTATGTGTCTGATGATACATATGTAAAGCAGCAGAAGGAGGATATCGAGGAGCTTGCAACCATGTTCAAGGACATGCTCGGGCAGCAGACATCTACAGATGACATGCCATATATAAAGGAGCTTGAAGCACATTTTATTCCGCTTCGTGAATTCAAAGCCTGCTATTCATTTAATATAGAGGGTATTAAAAATCCATTATATATAAAGGTGGATGAGGATAAGCTGGATATACACTATGGCGAAGAGGATATAGTGGATGTATACGCCAAATTTTCGAAGAGTATCATGGAGTCTATAATAGATGGTCACATGACCTTCCAGAGAGCATTTATGACCGGAGAAATGACAGCAAAAGGCAATTTCAAGACACTGCGCATGCTTGATCAGATATTTCCGTTTTAATGGGCTTTTTGATTCTTAACAGTTACAAAATAATTATATATATGAGGTGATAAAGATGAAAGATGACAACTGTATTTTCTGTAAACTGGCAAATGGGGATATCCCGACCAATTCAATCTACGAGGATGATGATTTCAAGGTAATACTCGATGCAAGTCCTGCTACAAAGGGACATGCACTTATCCTTCCAAAGCAGCATTATGCAAATATTTTTGAGATTGAGGATGAGACACTTGCCAAGGCAGCAAAGCTTGCAAAGAAGATTATGACACATGAGAAAGATGTGCTTGGCTGTGAAGGCTACAACCTGGTACAGAACAATGGCGAGGTGGCAGGCCAGACAGTATTCCATTTCCATATGCACCTGATTCCAAGATATGAGTCAGATGACAACAAAAATGTCATAGAGTGGAACCACAAGGAGTTCACTGATGACGAGATGAAGAAAATCTGTGACGAGATGAGCATGTAATAGCTTCTAATAGTTACACATTATTAATTACACATTATTAAAAAACCAAAAGCCCGGATATGCAAATGTAGTTCATATCCGGGCTTTTTCTTTTTTATAATATGCAATGACGCTTTAAACAGACTCTGACCCTATGACGATTTCTTCACCTGAGAGTTAATCAAATCAATGATAGTGGCGATGGAATCCATCTGACCGCTTTTTGCCATGGCATCCTTATATTTATCCCTGTTGCCGTATACCTCTTTTACTGCGCTAAGCAGAGAATCCTTTGTGAGCTCCTCCTCCTCGATGACATATGAAAAGCCCTGTTTTTTGAAGGATTTTGCATTTAATACCTGGTCTCCGCGGCTGGCAGCAGCAGAAAGAGGAATCAGGATGTTTGGCTTGTGCAGAGCAAGCAGCTCGCAGATGGAGTTGGCTCCGGCTCTTGAAATAGCCATGTCAGCCAGAGCAAACATGTCGGTGAGTTCAGCATTGGCGTACTCAAACTGTGCATAGCCTGTGATTCCGGCAAGCTTGTTGTCCAGATTGCCCTTTCCGCAGAGGTGAATCACATAGAAATCCTTTAGTAGTTCAGGAAGAATCTCACGGACAGCTTCATTAACCTTTTTAGAGCCGAGGCTTCCTCCGATGATGAGGATGACAGGCTTATTGTGGTCAGGAAAATTACAAAGCTTTATGGCATTTTCGGCAACGCCGCTAAAAAGCTCGCGTCTGATAGGTGATCCGGTGAGCACAGCCTTGTCTGCAGGCAGATATTTCATGGTCTCAGGGAAATTGCAGCAGACCTTTTTGGCACCCTTTATGGCGATTTTATTGGCAAGTCCCGGTGTGATATCCGACTCGTGGATGATGGCAGGCACATGGCAGTGCTTTGCGGCAAGCACGACAGGTACGGAAACGAAGCCACCCTTAGAAAATACTACATCAGGCTTGAGTTTTTTCATGAGGCTTACAGCCTGACCGTAGCCCTTTAACACGCGGAACGGGTCTGTAAAGTTCTTCCAGTCAAAGTATCGGCGCAGCTTTCCTGATGAAATGCCGTGGTAAGGAATCTTCTGGGCTTCGATCAGTCCCTTCTCCATTCCGTTTACTGAGCCAATGTATTCGATATCGTATCCGGCCTCCTTAAGTGCCGGCATAAGAGCTATATTTGGAGTGACATGACCTGCAGTACCGCCGCCTGTCATAACTATTTTCTTCATATATATGTATCCTTTCTTGCATTCCTGTTTGTCTCATATTTATATTATACTCAACACAATAAAAGTCAATACCAAGTTACCGGTGAAAGTTTGCTCTGCAATGCCAAATAAATGTCGAAACTTGCGACCGATAGGAACTGTTAAGTTCAAGTGAATTGGTTATAATAATCAATAGTACATCATCCTGCGTTATAGGTTAAGTTAAATTTTGAATGATGTATCGGAAAAAGAATAGTAGGGAGGACACATTAATATGGAATTATCAATGGACAATATGGACATCGTGGCAGGAGGCATACTTGCGATAATGCTTGCACTTTTCATGCTGACAGTCATTGTGACCTTGTTCGCACTCTCACACAGGATAAGACTTTTGAGCAACGAGATTTATAAAATAGAAAAACAGGTGAGCGACTACATAGACGAGCTGTCGAGAAGCGAAAGCGACAAGCTGGAGATAGAGCATAAGGCACATCAGAATGGGGTGATTTCATCGGTGCTGCAGGAGATTTTTCCATGAAATTTGACAAAATGCTATTACTGTGATATTATACCGACTGTAACAAAGTTGTAACAAATGCAACATAGGTGTAATAAACGTAACAAAAACAACATATACTACACCATATGGAGGATTATATGAAGCTAAACAAAAAAGTAATCGATAGCATTACGGTCTGTGGACTGTGCGCCATGCTGACGGTTACCGCGGTTACTAACAGCGGACGCTCTGAGGTCAAAGCAGAGGATAAGGTGCTAGCAAACACTGGTTTAGAGCATACTGGTTATAATAGTTATGCTGGCGTGGCAGCGACTCTTTTTGATTATGAGAAGAATCTCACAGCAGAGAATGCTGTTACAGTAGAAAAAGAAAATGTTGAGATGGTGGCAGCAGCACAGGATGCACAGCAGGAGGTACAGCCACAGCTCACACAGGAGCAGCAGGAATGGCAGACAAAGCTTATGCCAAAAGTTGAAGAATCACTCAACGTAAGAGCACAGGCCGATGAACAGTCAGATATTGTTGGAAAACTATATAAAGGAAGTGTGGCAGACATCGTAGAAAACGATGGCACATGGGCTCACATCAAGTCAGGAAATGTAGACGGATATGTCAATGTATCTTACTGTGTGACCGGAACTGACGCACTAAGCTATGCTTACGACACATGCGGAGAAATCGCCACAGTAAATACAGACGGACTTCGTGTGAGAGAGACAGCCAATACAGAGAGCAAGGCCTTAGAGGTAGCTGACCAGGGCAAGACCTATCAGGTGGACCGCGCAGCGCAGGCACCGGACGGCTGGATTGCAGTAGTCAGCGATTCACAGACAGGATATATCGCAGCAGATTATGCGACACGTTCCCTCAACACAAGAGTGGGTATCACAATTGAAGAGGAACAGGCTCAGATAGCTGCACAGAAAGAGGCTGAGAGAAAGGCCGCAGAAGAAAAGGCAGCAAAAGAAGCTGCAAAAGCAGCAAAGGAATCAAAGAAAACAGAGACCACACAGGGCGAGGCGGTAAGTGCAGGAGCAGATGACCTGACACTTCTTGCTGCAATTATCGAGTGCGAGGCAGGCGGAGAGAGCTATGAATGTCAGCTTGCAGTAGGAGCGGCAGTCATCAACAGAGTAAAGAGCGGCTCATATCCAAACAGCATCTCAGGTGTTATTTACCAGAAAGGCCAGTTTGGACCGGCATCATCAGGAAAGCTCGCAAGAAAGCTTAGCGGACGCATTTCTTCTTCATGCTACAGTGCAGCACAGGAGGCAATGTCCGGAGTGGACAACACAGGAGGATGTACATCCTTCAATGACCATGGCTCAGGAATATCAATCGGAAATATGAAGTTCAGATAATATACAGCCAATACAAAGAAATAACAAAGAGGCTGCAAATCAACAAAGCTTGTTGGTTTGCAGCCTCTTTAATTATTTGTACGGCGTGGTTTTACAGTCAGAGCGTCAATGCTTCAAACCTCTTGCAACATACCACAAAATAGAGTAAAATGACATCATTATAGCAACCTACAGATATAAATTATAGCAACCTGCATCTATAAACGATGCAAATAAAACCCAGGAGGCAAGAGCAATGCAGTTAAAGGGACGAAACTTTTTAAAACTTATGGATTACACTCCGGAAGAGATTACTTATCTGATTGACCTCTCACAGGAGCTGAAGGAAAAGAAGAAAAAAGGCATCAGACATGATGAACTCACAGGCAAGAATATAGCGCTGATTTTTGAAAAGACCAGTACCAGAACTCGCTGCTCTTTTGAGGTAGCGGCACATGACCTTGGAATGCATGTCACATACCTTGACCCGAGCGGTTCACAGATAGGCAAAAAGGAGAGCATCGCCGATACAGCGCGCGTGCTCGGCAGAATGTTTGACGGAATCGAGTACCGTGGATACGGACAGGAAATCGTGGAGGAGCTGGCTAAATACGCAGGCGTACCGGTATGGAACGGCCTGACAAATGAGTTCCACCCGACACAGATGATAGCAGATATGCTTACAATCCGTGAGCACCTCGGCAGACTGGGGGGCGTGAAATTTGTATACATGGGCGATGCAAGATACAACATGGGCAATTCACTCATGGTCACATGTGCAAAGCTTGGCATGGACTTCGTGGCATGCACAAACAAGAAATATTTCCCAAATGATGAGCTTGTAAAATACTGTAAGGACGTTGCAGAAACAACCGGCGCATCAATCACACTCACAGAGGATGTGGCAGAGGGCACAAAGGACGCAGATGTCATTTACACAGATGTGTGGGTATCAATGGGCGAGCCGGAAGATGTATGGGCAGAGCGAATTAACGACTTAAAGCCATATCAGGTAAATGCAAAAGCATTTGAAAATGCAAAGGATAGCGCAATCTTTATGCACTGTCTGCCTGCATTCCATGATTTAAAGACCACTATCGGCAAGCAGGTCTATGAGAAGTTTGGACTGAGCGAGCTTGAGGTGACAGACGAGGTATTTGAGTCAGATCGCTCAGTGGTATTTGATGAGGCAGAGAACCGTATGCACTCAATCAAGGCTATCATGCGTGCAACACTTGCTGACTAGTACGGCAAGCAATGACCGCAACAAAAGATTGACGGAAAGCTAAGGAATAAAGTATGAAGGAAGAAATACTTAGACTTCTACGCAGCGCTGACGGCTATATTTCAGGGCAGGAGCTATGCAACCGGTTCGGAGTATCGCGCACAGCCGTGTGGAAGGCCATAAACCAGCTAAAGGAAGCCGGATATGAGATAGAGGCACAACAGAATAAGGGCTACAAGCTCATGGCAGCGCCGGATCTGATGACAGAGGCGGAGATAAAAAGCCTCATGCACACAGACTGGGTGGCAAAGGAAGTGCTGTATTTTGATACAATAGACTCCACCAACATCAAGGCTCAGGAGCTTGCCGAAAAAGGCTATCCGAGCGGCACCTTAGTCGTAGCGGACAAGCAGGAGTCAGGCAAGGGGCGCCGCGGCCGCAGCTGGGTATCGCCGTCCGGCACAGGTATTTTCATGACACTTATGATAAAGCCTGATATCAATCCAAACAATGCATCCATGCTCACGCTTGTGGCAGCGCTTGCTGTCGCAAAGGCAATAACAAGCGTAACCGGCGAGGAAGCCATGATAAAGTGGCCAAACGACATTGTGGTAAACGGCAAAAAGGTGTGCGGCATACTCACAGAGATGAATGCGCAGTTTGATTACATCAACCATATTGTTGTAGGTATCGGTATCAACGTGCATAATGAGAGCTTTCCGGAGGAAATCAGTCAGATGGCGAGCTCACTCATGATAGAAGCAGGTGGCAAAAGATTTCACCGTGCGCAGATAATCGCAGAGACCATGTCATACTTTGAGCAGTATTATGACACATTTTTAAAGACGCAGGACCTTTCAGCCCTCGTCAGGGAGTATGATGAGCTGTTGGTCAACAGGAACAAATCAGTAAGGGTACTGGATCCGAAGGAGCCGTTTGACGGAAAAGCGATGGGCATCACGCCTAAGGGCGAGCTGATCGTGGACACATGGGAATCGCGTAAGCTGGTTTCAAGCGGAGAAGTATCAGTGAGAGGAATATACGGATATGTCTAAAGAGGTAGTACTTTGCGTGTCAAACGCATATCAGAAAAAATATTATCTGAACGAGAATTTTAACGGACTTCCACAGACTATAAGGGACGAGCTCAAAATCATGTGCGTCCTGTATACAGAGGATGTGGGAGGCATACTGGAGCTGGTGTTTGATGAGGACGGAAACCTCGATTTCAGAACATCCTGCAAGGAAAACGACTTTTTTTATGACGAGATAGGAAGCGTGCTAAAGATAAAGCAGTACCGCAACGAGCGAAGAGAGCTGCTCGAGTCGATAGAGACGTATTATCGCATAGTATTTTTGGGAGAAGGACTCGAGGAGGAATAACAGATGATTTTAGCACTGGACGTAGGAAATACAAACATAACATGCGGCGTGTTTGATGGTGACAGGATAAAAGCAAGCTTTAGAATTACAACCAAAATGCCACGTACATCGGATGAATACGGCATGCTTCTGAGCACTCTGCTTGAAAGAAATCAGGTAGGCATGGACGACATACATGATGCAATCATCTGCTCCGTTGTACCGAATATCATGCATTCACTGCAGAATGGCCTAATAAAATACTTCAATATCAGGCCGATAATCGTGGAGGCGGGCATCAAAACAGGCATCCGTATCGCCACACCAAATCCGCAGCAAATTGGCGCAGACCGTATAGTAGACGCCGTAGCTGCATATGAATTATATGGAGGACCTGTTTTGGTCATAGATTTTGGCACAGCAACCACCTACGATATGGTCGATGAAAACGGTACCTTCATGGGAGGAATCACAGCACCGGGCATACGTATCTCAGCCAAGGCACTCTGGGAGGATGCGGCAAAGCTTCCTGAGATAGAGATTAAAAAGCCTGATAATATCCTCGGAAAGGACACCATCACCAGCATGCAGGCGGGACTTGTGTATGGACAGATAGGACAGACAGAGTATATCATCAACAAGGTAAAGGAAGAAACAGGCATGTACGATGCAAAGGTTGTAGTGACCGGCGGACTCGGCAGAATAATATCCAATGAGACAGAAAACGTGGATGTATACGATCCGGATCTGACATTAAAGGGCATAAACCTCGTGTATCGCAAGCAGAACCGCAAGGGAGTGAAGTAATAGTATGGATATTCATCAGATACGAAAGCTTCAGATAGGAAGTGTGACACTCCCAAACAACCTGATACTGGGACCTATGGCAGGCGTGACAGACCTGCCATTTCGCTTATTGTGCAAGGAGCAGGGAGCCGGCCTTTTATGTATGGAAATGGTCAGCGCCAAGGCAATTTTGTACAAAAACAAAAATACAGAGTCGCTTCTTTCAATAGATGAAAGAGAAAAGCCTGTTTCACTCCAGATGTTTGGCTCAGACCCGCAGATAATGGCTCAGATAGCAAAGCAGATAGAGGAAAGACCGTTTGACATACTGGATATCAACATGGGCTGTCCGGTGCCCAAAATCGTAAACAATGGTGAGGGCTCAGCACTCATGAAAAATCCGATTCTTGCAGGTCAGATTATAGAGAGCATAGTAAAAGCGATAGATAAGCCGGTCACCGTAAAAATACGAAAGGGCTTCGATGATGAACATGTCAACGCAGTAGAGCTGGCACATGTGGCTGAAGAAAGCGGCGCAAGCGCAGTCACAGTGCACGGTAGGACCAGAGAGCAGTACTACTCCGGTAAAGCCGACTGGGACATCATAAGGCAGGTAAAAGAGGCTGTCTCAATACCGGTCATAGGAAACGGAGACCTGCTTTGCGCAGAGGATGTCATAAGAATGCAGGAGCAGACAGGCTGCGACGGCTTTATGATAGCCAGGGGAGCGCAGGGCAATCCATGGATTTTCTCACAGATACTGCATTACTTTGAGACCGGCGAGCATCAGGAAAAGCCATCCTTTGAGGAAGTACGCCGGATGATACTGCGCCATGCACGCATGATGATAGAGTTCAAGGGCGAGTACACGGGAATACACGAGATGAGAAAGCACACAGCGTGGTATACGGCAGGATATCCGCATTCATCAAGGCTGCGCGCGGCAGTGAATACGGTGGAGAGCTTAGAACAGCTTGAGGAGCTTTTGTATAAGGAAAAGCTTAAAAATTGAAATCGGCCAAATCCTTGACAGCGTGGGGATTTTCAATTATAATACACGCGTTAAAATAGGCTTTAAATTTAGTATGTGAAACTTCCCACATTCAGTTTATCGAAGTTACCGGCATAGCATACAGTATATTCCTCAGAAAAATATGAAGTTAGCCACGGGTGCGAATCGCGGATAGAGGGTTTTTCTTTGCTGCCGGGTTTCCGTTGCCGGGTGTAATGGGACTCCGTGGCAGTTCATATTTTTCTTCGGAACATACTGTATACTTTCCGGTATTGAAGACCTTGGTATGGGAAGTTAATATACTAAATGAGTACAATAAATATCAAAAATAAAAAAGAAGATAGAAGGGTAAGAATCATGGATAACAAGAAAAATATTCTGACATATGCAGGTCTTAAGAAGCTCGAGGATGAGCTTGAGCAGTTAAAGGTTGTTAAGCGTAAAGAGGTTTCCCAGAAGATCAAGGAGGCTCGTGAGCAGGGTGATTTATCTGAGAATGCTGAGTATGATGCAGCTAAGGATGAGCAGCGCGATATCGAGGCTCGTATTGAGGAAATCGAGAAAATCCTTAAAAATGCAGAGGTTGTTGTTGAGGAGGAGGTTGACCTTGACAAGATTTCTATCGGCTGTAAGATCCGCATCTTAGATTGTGAGTTTGATGAGGAGCTTGAGTACAAAATCGTTGGTTCAACAGAGGCAAACAGCTTAAAGGGCAAGATTTCAAACGAGTCACCTGTAGGTAAAGCTCTTCTTGGAAAGAAAGTCGGAGATACTGTAACTGTTGAGACTCAGGTAGGAGAGCTCACATACAAGGTACTCGAGATCCAGAGAGCAGAAGAGAACTAAAAGAGGTAAAAAATGGCAAATCAGAATAATAACAAGGGTGGACAGCAGCAGGATGTAAACCAGCTCCTTAAGGTCCGCCGTGAAAAATTACAGAATTTACAGGAAGCAGGAAAGGATCCCTTCCAGATTACAAAGTACAATGTCACTCATCACAGCAGCGATGTAAAGGAGCTTTACAATGCTCATGAGGCTGAGATTCTCGGTGACAGAAAGGCTCCGGATGTTGAGGGCTTGGATGACGCTGCAAAGCGAGAGGTAATCAACAATGATTACAACGAGAGAAGAGAAATCATGGATGCAAAGCCAATCGAGGTAAGCATCGCAGGACGTATGATGTTCAAGCGTGTCATGGGTAAGGCTTCTTTCTGCAATATTCAGGACTTAAAGGGCAATATCCAGGTATATGTGGCAAGGGACAATATCGGAGAAGACTCATACGCAGACTTCAAGAAATCAGACATCGGTGATATCTACGGTGTAAAGGGCTTCGCCTTCAGAACAAAGACAGGCGAAATCTCAATCCATGCAGAGGAGATAACACTCCTTTCAAAATCACTCCAGATACTCCCGGAGAAGTTCCATGGACTGACAGACACAGACACCAGATATCGTCAGAGATATGTAGACCTTATCATGAATCAGGAGAGCAAAGAGGTATTTATCAAGCGCTCACAGATACTCAAGGAAATCCGTAACTTCCTTGCAGGCCGTGATTTCATGGAGGTTGAGACACCTATGCTTGTTTCAAACGCAGGTGGTGCCGCAGCAAGACCATTCGAGACACACTACAACGCATTGAACGAGGATGTAAAGCTTCGTATTTCCCTTGAGCTTTACTTAAAGAGACTTATCGTCGGAGGACTTGAGCGAGTATACGAGATCGGACGAGTTTTCCGTAACGAGGGCGTAGACACACGTCACAACCCTGAGTTCACACTTATGGAGCTTTATCAGGCATACACAGACTACGAGGGCATGATGGAGCTGACAGAGTCAATGTTCCGTTACCTCGCTGAGAAGGTATGCGGTTCGACAAAAATCTCATACAACGGCGTGGAGATCGACCTTGGAAAGCCATTCGCAAGAATGACAATGATAGACGCAATCAAGAAATACGCAGGTGTTGACTTCGACCAGGTACCTGATGATGCAGCCGCAAAGAAGCTTGCAGACGAGCATCATATCGAGTACGAGGAGCGTCACAAGAAGGGTGACATCGTAAACCTCTTCTTCGAGGAGTACTGTGAGAAAGAGCTTATTCAGCCAACATTTATCATGGATCACCCAATCGAGATATCACCTCTCACCAAGAAGAAGCCAAGCGACCCTACAAAGGTAGAGCGTTTTGAGCTGTTCTGTAATACATGGGAGATGTGTAACGCATACTCAGAGCTCAACGACCCAATCGACCAGCGTGAGCGTTTCGCAGCACAGGATGCCAACGCAGCAGCAGGCGATGACGAGGCAGAGCACACAGACGAGGACTTCCTCAACGCACTTGAAATCGGTATGCCGCCAACAGGTGGAATCGGATACGGAATCGACCGTCTTGTGATGCTTCTGACAGATAGCCAGGCAATCAGGGACGTATTACTGTTCCCGACAATGAAGTCCTTAGATGGTGTAAATAAGAAAAATGATGTAAATAATACAGCTTCTGAAGCACCTGAAAAAAATGTAAAAACTGAGTCTGAAAAGATTGATTTTTCTAAAGTAAAGATTGAGCCTTTGTTTGAGGAAATGGTAGACTTTGATACATTCAGCAAGTCAGATTTCCGTGCAGTAAAGGTTAAAGAGTGTGTTGCAGTACCGAAGTCAAAGAAACTGTTACAGTTTACTCTTGATGACGGAACAGGCACAGACAGAACCATTTTAAGCGGTATTCATAGCTTTTATGAGCCGGAAGAACTGGTTGGAAAGACTCTTATCGCTATCACAAATCTTCCACCGAGAGCTATGATGGGCATTGACTCTTGCGGTATGC
>OHEG01001046.1_pt1 | contig 11757 bp, 8 predicted proteins | sample 1567181 | NCBI WGS metagenome assembly OHEG01 (sample SAMEA3879534, study PRJEB24766) | human gut metagenome | biome: human-associated habitat; feature: feces | place: USA | collected 1985/1987 | reverse complement strand
TGCCGGCAGCTCTTCCCGCAAGTGCTGGTGGCAAGCCATTTCAATAGTGTACATTCGTGCTATACAATAGTTACTATGCTTACAGTTACACCGCGCTTTTTCTTCTTCACGCATACGATTGACAAAACCGGGTTCATTAAGCAAAGCACGCGCCATCTGCACAAATTCAAAACCATGATTCAATACCTCATCAATCTTTTCACGCGAAACCAACCCACCGACATATACTAACGGAATATCCTTTATTTCGGTTCTGAATTTCAGAGCATCTTCCAAGAAATAGGCCTCTTTGAAAGGTACGGCCGGAATCATCCATTTGCCTGCCATTCTTACTCCATATTTCAGCCACCAGCAATTCATATAATGAGTCATCGTTTTGATAGGCATTTCACCGCGCATGACATACATTGGAGCTTTACTTACAAAACCTCCACTCAAGACCAACGCCTGTGCACCATCTTGCACCAACCGCTTGGCTACCTGCATGGTCTCGTCTATTTCCATACCTCCCTTAAAGCCATCACGCATATTCATTTTCACCAATACTGCCATATCGCTACCTGCAGCCTGCATCACCTCTTCCATTACCATATCCATAAAACGCATACGATTCTCCAACGAACCGCCATACTCGTCTTTACGGTGATTGGTATAAGGAGAGAGAAACTGACTGATGAGATATCCATGTCCGGCATGAATTTCCACTGCATCAAAGCCGGCCTCACGTGCTAAATTGACAGAACGACCATAAGCTTTTGCCATCGCCGGAAGTTCGTCCTTACGCAAACCGCGTACAAATGTAGGAGAATAAAGATTGAAACCGGAAGAAGCTCCTACGGGAGTTACCCCACAAATACTTTTATGAGACATGTTTCCGCAATGTCCCAACTGAATACCGGCTGCCGCACCCTCCTTATGGATGGCATCGGTTATGTCTTTCAACCCCGGCACTATCTCAGGGCGCATCCACAGCTGTCGGTCAAAAGACAAACCGCTTTGAGCTACAGCAGCATAAGCGATTGTAGTCATTCCTACTCCCCCGGCCGCTACCGAACGATGATAGTCCAATAACTGTTGTGAAGGTACATTGCCCGGACACATGCTTTCAAAAGCCGCCGAACGAATCGTACGATTTCTCAAAGTAAGCGGCCCGATGGATGCCGGAGTAAATAGTTTAGAATCTATCATGACTTTTATAATTTTATAGTCTAATCGGTTAATAAACAAAAGGAATCATTCGTTTTCTGCCACCCACAGCCTGTGCTCCAAACTCTTCTCGATAACGATTGCGAATCGAATTGGCACGCGGAGCCAAATTAGCAAATGTCCACAGAACAAATACCCAAGCAGCCGGTGAGCAAGTCAGTACGGCAAAACCTACCCATTCCAATAATTCTCCGAAATAATTACCTGACGTGACATACCGATACATTCCTTTCTGTGGCAAATAATGACGAGTATCGCCCGGTTTACGTAAATGACGGATCACACTGTCCGAATGAATATTAATTCCCATACCTGCAAAAAACAGAACCAGTCCTGCCCAAAAAGAAGAAGTATTAAGCCATGCATCCGAATAAAGTCCTTCGGGAGCAAGATAGAAAAGCCACTCGCCCTGCATAAAACCATTCAACACATTGAATACCACTCCCATCAACATAATGGCAATAGGCATCCGGCTCTTTCCTTTCATCAAGAAAGGGAATATAAAGGCACGCTGGAAATAATGCAGTTCAAAGAGTAGGAAAAAGACAAGAGGCACAGCGCTACAACGCACACTGCTATTCCACCATAAATAGAGCATGACGAAAAACACCGGCGCTTCCATCAATATCCAACCTAGTTTATTGTTTAACGAAATTCCCCATTTGGAAGTTTGGAACATACCATAGCCGGCACGTACATAATAAAGGGCTGCAAAAACAACAACCGCTAATGCAGACATTGTCAGAAGCAATAAGTCAAAAGTCTGTTGTTCCATACTCGGTCCTCCTTTTATTAGATTTAGTTAGTCACTAACAAATTTAAAGAAAATTCGAGAGAGGAGAAATATTTTAGATAGTTTTTTGTGGAAAAAGACTATAAAATGCGAGAAAGTGACAGTAAAACCATCGATGATATTATTCTTCAGACACGGATAACATGAATTTCACAGAAAAATCCGTGTAAACCCATGTTATCCGTGCTTGCCAATTACCTCTGCTTCAAAGGCACATATTCCAGTTCTTCCAACACATTCTTGTATGCCGGACGAATAATACGTTTTCCTTCAAAATTCAGTTCCTCATTGCGGTGTGCGCACCACCCCACGATACGAGCCATCGCAAACAAAGGTGTAAATATTTCCTGTGGCAGACCAATCATTTCATATACGAAACCTGAATAGAAATCGATATTACTGGACACCGTCTTGCCGTTATTCTTAATCTTTCCGAACATAGCGATGGCACGTTCTTCCAACAATTCCAGGAAAGCAAATTCTTCTTCCTTGCCTTTTTCTTTTGCCAAATCACGAGCCAATTCTTTCAACAAGATGGCACGAGGATCGGATATCGTATAGACCGCATGACCGATACCATAAATCAGACCGGACTTATCATACGCTTCCTTATTCAACATACGGGTAAAGTAAGTATCAATTTCGTCCACATTGGTCCAATCCTTGATATTTTCCTGCAAATGATGGAACATATCCGCCACCTGGATATTTGCCCCTCCATGAAGCGGACCTTTCAACGAGCCGATACCTGCGGCGATGGCCGAATAAGTATCCGTACGGCTGGACGAAACTACACGGACGGTAAAAGTAGAGTTATTACCACCTCCGTGTTCAGCCTGAAGTACCAACAGCAAATCAAGCGTGCGCGCATCAAGTTTCGTATAATCCTTTTTCAACATATACAGGAAGTTTTCTGCGATAGACAGTTTTTCACGCGGATGACGGATATGCAACGAACGACCATACGTGGCATGGCGCAACATGTTATAAGCGTATGCAATAATGGTCGGGAACTTGGATATCAAGTCAATACTCTGACGCATCAGGTTATCACGCGAAGTATCATCCGCCTGCGGGTCAAAACGGTACATTTCAAGCACGCTACGGGCCAGAATATTCATAATGTTATTTCCCTCCAACTCAATGATATTCATTTTGGTCTTCTGTTCCAACGGAGTATTGTCATTAATCAACTCACAGAAAGACGCCAACTCTTCCTTGTCAGGCAAATGACCGGACAATAACAGATAAGCCACTTCCTCGAATCCAAAACGCTTCTCTTTAATAATGCTATGTGCCAAATCTTCCAAATCATACCCACGATAGAAAAGTTTGCCGGGAATCGGCTTCAATCCTCCGCCGGGAATACGTTCATACCCTACTACATTGCCTATCTTGGTCAACCCTACCAAAACACCGGTGCCATCTTCGTTACGCAATCCGCGCTTTACATCAAACTTCTTGAACAATTCGTTCTCAATCCGGGTTGCATTCTTCATTTCCTCGGAGAGTTTGTAAATGATATATTCTTTCTTCATATCCGTGAGTTTTTAGGAGTATATTCTTTCTATTATTTCTTTTGTAAATGCCGACGTGCCAAGCGAGACACCTCCGGGCATAAAACGGGCAAGGTCATGTGTGGCTCTGCCTTCGCCAAAACTGGATTCCAAAGCATTCACTATCAGCTCCGCCGCCTTATTCCAGCCAAAATGTTCCAACATCATGACAGCCGAGAGGATTAATGAACAAGGATTCACCACATCCTTTCCGGCAATATTGGGAGCCGTACCGTGAGTCGCTTCAAAAATGGCATGACCGGTATTGTAATTGATGTTCGCTCCGGGAGCAATTCCGATGCCGCCTACCATGGCAGCCAACTGATCCGAGATGTAATCTCCGTTCAAATTCAAGGTAGCCACCACCGAATATTCTTCGGGAATCAATAACGTATTCTGCAAGAATGCATCGGCTATGCAGTCTTTTATCACCAACTTGCCTGACGCAATGGCATCTCCGAATTCACGTTCCGCCAGTTCATATCCCCATTTCTTGAAGCCGCCTTCAGTAAACTTCATGATATTTCCTTTATGCACCAACGTCACTGACGGCAAGCCATGCTCCAAAGCATATTTACATGCCGCACGTACCAGACGTTCCGTTCCTTCTTTGGACACCGGTTTCACGCCAAATGAAGAAGATTCGGGAAAGCGCACTTTAGCCACTCCCATTTCATCATGCAAAAAACGATAAAACTTCTCAGCTTCCGGCGTGCCTGCTTCCCATTCTATACCTGCATAAATATCCTCCGTATTTTCGCGGAAAATATGCATATCCACCTTCTGAGGTTCTTTTACCGGGGATACCACCCCGCTGAACCAACGTACGGGGCGCAGACACACATACAGATCCAGCGTCTGGCGCAAAGCCACATTCAAGGAACGGATACCACCTCCTACGGGAGTAGTCAACGGACCTTTTATGCCCACACCATATTTCTTGAAAGCCTCCATCGTCTCATCCGGCAACCAGGAACCTGTTTCGTTGAAAGCACGTTCACCTGCCAGTACTTCCATCCATTCTATTTCATGTTCATTGCCATACGCCTTCTTCACGGCCGCATTCACTATGGCTTGCATAGCGGGAGTAATTTCTGCTCCCACTCCGTCTCCTGTAATATAAGGTACTGTCTTTTTCATCTTTTATCTTGCATTTAAAGCAGAGCCGGCACGGAACCAACCTATCTGCTGTTCATTATAAGTATGCTGTACTTCAAAACCATCCTGAGTGCCATCTTCATGGTGTAAAGTCACAGTCAGATTTCTTCCGGGAGCAAAGTCCGCCAATCCGCTGACGGTAATCAAATCATGTTCTTGAATCTTGTCATAGTCCGCTTTGTCTATAAAGGTCACCGCCAACATTCCTTGCTTCTTCAGATTCGTTTCGTGGATGCGGGCAAAACTCTTTGCCAGAATAACCTTTACATTCAGAAAACGAGGCTCCATAGCAGCATGTTCACGACTGGAACCTTCTCCATAATTTTCCTCCGCAACTACCATAGACCCGATGCCTTGCGCTTTATACTGCTTAGCCGCGCCCGATACACTCTCATAGGTATTTGTCAATCGGTTCCACACCTTGTTCGTTTCACCATTGAAAGCGTTCACCGCCCCCATCAGCATATTATCCGAAATATTTTCCAGATGACCACGGAAACGCAACCACGGGCCTGCCATCGAAATATGGTCTGTGGTACATTTACCTTGAGCCTTAATCAGTAAAGGCATATCCGTAAAATCCTTTCCATCCCATGCCGGAAACGGAGCCAATAACTGCAAACGCTGTGATTCGGGATTCACCTTAATTTCTACCTGTGCACCGGCAGGAGCCAAATAACCGGGATTACCTTGAGTGAAACCTGCCGACGGCAATTCATCTCCCTCGGGAACGCTCAATTTCACCTTCTCGCCTTCTTGATTTATCAACGTATCTTTCAACGGATTGAAACATAAATCACCGGCAATAGTCAGAGCCAATACCAATTCAGGAGAAGCCACAAATGCATGTGTATTCGGATTACCATCGGCACGTTTGGCAAAATTACGGTTGAAAGAAGTGACAATCGAGTTTTTGCGGACAGGATCATCGGTATGGCGTTTCCACTGTCCGATGCACGGACCGCAAGCATTCGCCATAATAGTAGCCCCAATCTTTTGGAAAGCATCAATCATCCCGTCACGCTCGGCGGTAGCTCGAATCTGTTCAGAACCCGGATTGACAATCAAAGGAGCAGCCACAGCCAAATGTTTTTCAGCTACCTGACGGGCAATGGAAGCAGCCCGACTTAAATCCTGATAAGATGAATTGGTACATGAACCTATCAGCCCGACTTCCATCTTACGCGGATAACCATTAACCAATACCTTTTCGGCAAACTCTGAAATAGGTGTTGCGGCATCCGGTGTAAACGGCCCGTTGATATAAGGTTCCAACTCGGACAAATTAATTTCAATCACACGGTCGTAGAAAGCAGAAGGATTGGCAACAACCTCAGCATCGGCACGTAAATCATTTGCCACTTTTCCGGCCATCTCTGCTACAGACTCTCTTCCGGTAGCTTTCAGATACACAGCCATCCGGTCGTCATAGGGGAACAAGGATGTGGTAGCCCCCACCTCTGCACCCATATTGCAGATAGTAGCCTTACCGGTTGCCGAAAGTGAAGCTGTCCCTTCTCCAAAATATTCTATAATGGCATTCGTTCCACCTTTCACGGTCAGAATACCGGCCAATTTCAGAATCACATCCTTTGGCGAAGCCCATCCATTCAAGCTTCCGGTCAAATGAACTCCAATCAGTTTCGGCATCTTTAACTCCCATTCCATACCGGTCATTACATCCACAGCATCGGCACCACCGACTCCGATTGCCACCATTCCCAATCCTCCGGCATTGGGGGTATGAGAATCCGTCCCCACCATCATTCCCCCGGGAAAAGCATAGTTTTCGAGTACTACCTGATGAATGATTCCTGCTCCCGGTTTCCAAAACCCGATACCGAAACGCGAAGAAACATCTCGTAAGAAATCGTATACCTCACGGTTGGTTTCCGTTGCCGTCGCAATATCCGGTCCGGCGCCTTTATATGCCTGAATCAAATGGTCACAATGCACAGTAGAAGGTACGGCAGCGGAATCCTTTCCTGCATTGATAAATTGCAACAATGCCATTTGCGCCGTCGCGTCTTGCATAGCCACGCGGTCGGGGCGGAAATTCACATAGTCCTCGCCACGTTCATAATTCTTCAGTTGAGCATCATCATAAAGATGTGTATACAGAATTTTCTCAGCCAATGTCAGCGGACGCTGCAACACGGCTCTTACCCGACCTATCTTCTTTTCGAAAGAAGCATAAAAGGCCTTTAACATGTCCAAGTCATATACCATACCTTTTACCATTTATAATTATTACAGTTTTAAATCTATTTTATTTTTGGCAATATAGGAATAATATTTGAATTCTTGTGTTATCTATAATACGTTTAACAAAATAAAACATAAAGTCCTACCTAAAGGATTATTATTATCTTTGCAATTCTTATAGAAAAAAGCATCATTATGAACCAACATATACCCCTTTCTAATATAATTAACAAACTACAACGCAAAGAGTTGTTACTAAAATTAGAATATGATTACGAAAAAGAGACTTTCAGGCAACAGACTGAAGCTATGGGCATCGGGCGCAAAGTGAAACGGGGTATGTGCTGGTATCCTATATCGGCAGGCAGAAGCTATTATAACTCATTGAATCAATTGGTTGTAGAAGTTGAAAGGCAAGAAGACAAAGACATAGAACATGTATTTGAATTCGGCCGTCCGGTATGCTTTTTTACGCAAAATGCATCAGGCCAATTACATTATTTCAATTTTACGGCAACTGTCAACTACGTGGACGAAGACCGAATGGTAATCGTTCTCCCCTCGGCAGATGCATTGCTCAGCATACAGGCAACCGAGCTACAATTGGGAGTACAGCTTTATTTTGATGAAACCAGTTACCGGTTGATGTTCGAAGCGTTGGGACAAGTCCTCAAGGCAAAAGGGAATCGTCTGGCAGAGTTACGTGAGATTTTTCATGGCAACCAAAAGGCAGAAACTTTCAGTTTCGGCTTCACCCGTTTCCCTTGGTTAAACAATACGCAGGAGGAAGCAGTAAATAAAGTGATGCATGCCAAAGATGTTGCTATAGTCCACGGTCCGCCCGGAACCGGTAAAACTACCACATTGGTAGAAGCCATTTACGAGACCCTTCACCGGGAAAATCAAGTGATGGTTTGCGCACAAAGCAATATGGCTGTAGACTGGATTAGCGAGAAACTGGTGGACCGGGGTGTTCCCGTTCTCCGTATTGGTAATCCCACCCGCGTCAATGACAAAATGCTTGCTTTTACCTATGAACGCCGTTTTGAAAGCCATCCCGATTATCCGCAATTATGGAGTATCCGAAAAGCAATACGCGAGCTCTACGGACGTTCGCGCAAAGGAGCGGAACGTGAGAATATCCGACAGAAAATAAACTCACTGAAAGACCGTGCCACCGAACTGGAAATTCGCATCAACGAAGCATTGTTCGGCGAAGCACGTGTGATAGCCTGCACACTGGTAAGTTCCGCCAACCGAATATTGACAGGACGCAAATTCAGTACCTTATTCATAGACGAAGCCGCACAAGCTCTAGAACCTGCCTGCTGGATTGCCATCCGCAAAGCAGACCGTGTCATTCTGGCCGGTGATTATTGCCAGCTTCCTCCTACCATTAAATGCATGGAAGCAGCTCGTGGAGGATTAGACCGGACACTGATGCAGGAGATTGCAGACAACAAACCCGACACTGTATCCTTGTTAAAGGTACAATATAGAATGAATGACGAAATTATGCGTTTCTCTTCAGAATGGTTCTATCAGGGTGAACTGAAATCAGCTCCCGAAGTAAAATATCGGAGTATATTGGACTATGACACACCGATAGAATGGATAAATACGGAAGGAATGGAATGCAACGAAGAGTTTGTGGGTGAAAGCTTCGGCCGTATCAATAAAGAGGAGGCGGCACTCTCCATTTCCCAACTCACCAACTATATCAATAAAATAGGTAAAGACCGTTTTCTGGAAGAACGGATTGATGTGGGACTGATTTCTCCTTATAAAGCACAAGTACAATATCTCCGTCAACTGATAAAACGAGATGCTTTCTTCAAGCCTTACCGACACCTTATCACCATCAATACGGTAGATGGTTTTCAGGGACAGGAACGAGACGTTATCCTCATCAGTTTAGTACGTGCAAATGAAGAGGGACAGATTGGTTTTCTAAATGACTTGCGACGAATGAATGTAGCAATTACACGTGCACGCATGAAACTTATTATATTAGGAGATGCCTCTACGCTGACTAAGCATCCGTTCTATAAGAAGTTATATGAATATATTTATTCGTTACACGAATAATAATTCATTGTTCGGAGGGCAATTAATTCCACCCGAACAATGAAAAACGCCTTTATCAATCAGGCAAGTTTACTCATAAACTTTTCTTTATCGACAATATAGCGCACATGTATCCCCTCACCAATCACCCCTTTACTGTCCATGGCCTGCACTTCGAAAGTAAGTTTTCTGCCTTCCACCTCTTTTAATACGGCAGTAGCCGAAACCGTGTCTCCCACAGCCGAGGGCTTGATATGAGTAGTGTTCATCATGGCCCCTACTGTAGTGGAACCTTCAGGCAACTCATCTGCCACGGCACTCATGGCAGCATTCTCCATCAACGCCACCATAGCGGGAGTGGCAAACACATTCAAATCGCCGCTACCCATGGTGGCAGCTACATTTTCTTTTGAAACGACAACAGTCGAAGTATAAGTTAATCCTGTTTCCATCATGCTATTTTTTATTCTAAATGCAAATGTAACTGAATATCGTATATCATACAAATCTATTTTTCCACATTCATCTTTTACTCTCTCATCAAAATCACAAAAAATGTATAACAGAAATACAAATTCACACTTCAACTGCCTGCCACAAAAATCATAATGTTTAAAAACCCCAAAGCTGTCCGGCCCTATGAAACATCCGCCTGTTTACCTAGCATAGCCTAGGGGATAATAAAATTACAACCAAACGCCGTCCTTATCTACCTTTACTTTAAGCTCTTTATCGATCTGTTTGTTTTCCAAATCAAGTATATACCATTCATTATCAGGTGTCACCACATAATCAGCATCATCTATCACATAATCTGAATATTTTTCCATAACCGATTTTTTTACCGCTTCCGGTAAATTTGCCACCTGTACATCCCAGCTTGTTCCCATCCATTCATTCCGCTCATTGAAATAAACCTCTTTCTCTTTGTTTTCATCTAAAATAGTAACTTCCTGCAAACCTTTTTCACGTTCTATTTCTACAATTGTCGCATTGGGATATTTCTGCTTGACAATAGCTATAATGCCGTTTGCATCAGGCTGCGGCAAATAATCATCATAATCTTCTTCGTGTCCGGTATCTACAACAGTTTTTACCAATATACCTGTAGACGAATAAAACAAATCCAGCTCGGATTCTCCTTTCTCCACCTCAATGACATAAAGAGTTTCCATTCCCGCCAGTCAGCATATTTGCCTGCTTTATGGGCAGCAAGTACAGGTTCGGGAAGATTTTCATAACGAACATCTGTTTCTGTCATATACCAGGCAGCCGATAACGGATTGAACCATGCAGAATGCTCTCCACCATCCCAATAAAAATCTGCTACAGCATAATCACCTTTCAGCTCCCATTCCACGTCTTTGGCTTGCGGATATTTTGCATTAAATGCAGCCTGTACTTCTTTTGAAACCAAATGTGTGTTTTCAGGAACATCACTATTGTCATCATCACTACAACCACTAAAAGTTAGTGCAGCAAAAGCTGCGAAAAATAAAAATAACATCCAATTCTTTTTCATAATTACATTGTTTTATAGTTTCTTTTTGATGCAAAATTCTTATAGGATTCTGAAAAGAAACTGAAATCATAGAGAAAAGTTCAAAAGACATTCGTCAAACAGCAAATAACAGAAAAACCATACCTAACAGCCCATTTGCACTGAAATGACCTTAAAGCCCCCGATACCTACTTTTAAATTCTTATAAAAGAAGAACTAATAAAGACAAAACAAAATCTCTTCCGAGGTTTTTATTACCTTTGCAATCCTATTTGAACAGAAACGAAAAAAAATATGATAGTTTGTATTGCCGAAAAACCTTCCGTAGCCCGTGACATAGCGGATGTACTGGGAGCAAAAACCAAAAAAGACGGATATATAGAAGGAAACGGATATCAGGTTACCTGGACATTCGGACACCTCTGTACTTTGAAGGAGCCTCATGAATACACTCCCTCATGGAAAGCATGGAGTCTGTCCAGCCTTCCTATGATTCCACCTCGTTTCGGCATTAAGCTAATCAGCGATCCGGGCATTGAAAAACAATTTCGTATTATAGAAGGACTGATGCAAAATGCCGATGAAATTATAAATTGCGGTGATGCCGGCCAGGAAGGAGAACTTATTCAACGATGGGTCATGCAGAAAGCAGGAGCACACTGCCCGGTGAAACGTCTATGGATTTCATCCTTGACTGAAGAAGCCATACGCGAAGGATTCAGCAAACTAAAAGATCAAAAAGAATTCCAACCTTTATACGAAGCTGGATTAAGCCGTGCTATCGGCGATTGGGTATTGGGCATGAACGCCACCCGGCTCTATACCTTAAAGTACGGACAAAACAGACAAATTCTATCGATAGGACGGGTGCAGACTCCGACTTTGGCACTGATAGTAAAGCGTCAGCAAGAAATAGAGAACTTCACTCCTCAACAATATTGGGTACTGGCTACTTTATACCGGGAAACCACATTCTCTGCCATCATCCGCAAAAGCGATGAGGAACTGGCTCAGGAAGAAAGCGATGCTAAAGAGAACCCCAAGAAAGCCAAAAAGGCTGAAGGGAACAGGGGAATTCCTCCCATCACCGATCTTGCTACCGGACAGGCACTTATGGAACGTATCAAAAATGTTCCTTTTACCGTGACAGAAGTAGCAAAAAAACAAGGCACAGAAGCACCTCCCCGTCTTTTTGACCTGACTTCCCTACAGGTGGAATGTAACAAAAAATTTGCTTATTCAGCTGACGAAACTCTAAAACTTATCCAGTC
>OHEG01001043.1_pt1 | contig 11777 bp, 10 predicted proteins | sample 1567181 | NCBI WGS metagenome assembly OHEG01 (sample SAMEA3879534, study PRJEB24766) | human gut metagenome | biome: human-associated habitat; feature: feces | place: USA | collected 1985/1987 | reverse complement strand
AAGCGTGCCGAGTTCGACATCATGTTCGGCGAGGGCATCTCGAAAATCGGCGAAATCATCGACCTGGGCGTCGATTACGGCATCATCAAGAAGGCCGGCTCGTGGTTCTCGTACGGAGAGCGCAAAATCGGCCAGGGCCGCGATGCGGTGAAGGAGCTGCTCAAGAAGGACGAAGCACTCAGCGCCGAAATCGAAGCAAAGGTCCGCGCGGCCATGAAGGAGAAAAAAGAGTAGCGACTCAAGAGATTGCTTATGGACTATACTGCCGAGGATGAACGAATAATCAAGGAGAAATGGGACGACCTGCTCTTCTCGTGCACCAAAATCTGCAAGAACGACGAAGACTGGAATCTGATTAAACGGGCATTTTTCCTGGCCAAAGAGGCCCATCAGGGGATAAGGCGCCGCTCCGGCGAGCCTTATCTCCTGCATCCTATTGCAGTAGCCAAAATCGTCATCGAGGAGATTGGCCTGGGCGTCAAGTCGGTCGTCGCATCGCTGCTGCACGACGTGGTGGAGGATACGGAGTACACGGTCGAGGACATGGAACGCATCTTCGGCCCGAAAATCGCCTCGATGGTCGACGGCCTGACCAAGATGTCGGGGGTCTTCAACGCCGACACCTCGAAACAGGCCGAATACTTCCGCAAGGTGCTGCTGACCCTGTCGGACGACGTGCGGGTCATCCTCATCAAGATAGCCGACCGCCTGCACAACATGCGCACGCTCGGCTCGATGCCGCTCAACAAGCAAATCAAAATCACGGGCGAAACCATCTACCTCTTCGCTCCGCTGGCCTACAGACTCGGGCTCTACTCCATCAAGAGCGAGCTGGAGGACCTCTGCATGAAGTACCGCTTCCCGCAGGAGTACGCCGAAATCACCCGCAAGCTGAGCGAATCGGAGGCTTCGCGGCAGGAGTTCGTCGACAAGTTCAACGCCCCGATTATCGCCGCGCTCAACCGCGACAAAATCAACTACGAAATCTCGGCCCGCGTCAAGAGCGTCTACTCCATCTGGAACAAGATGCAGCGCAAGCAGATACCCTTCGAAGAGGTCTACGACCTTTTCGCCATCCGGATTGTCTTCAAGCCGCTTCCGTTCCCCTCCGAAAAGACGCAATGCTGGCAGATTTACTCCTCCATCACCGACAACTACACCCCGAAACCCGACCGCCTGCGCGACTGGATTTCGATGCCCAAGGCCAACGGCTACGAGGCGCTGCACTCGACGGTCATGGGCCCCGACGGCGTATGGGTCGAGGTGCAAATCCGCACGCAGCGCATGGAGGATATCGCCGAACGGGGATTCGCCGCCCACTGGAAGTACAAGCATGCGACCATCTCGCAGGACGAGGACGAATTCGACAAGTGGCTCAAGCAGATTCGCGCGGCGCTGAACAGCCCGACGGAGAATGCGGTCGACTTCTTGGATAACTTTAAGTTATCGTTATATACCAGTGAAATAGTGGTATTTACACCAAAGGGAGAATCGCGCAAGTTGCCCTTCGGCGCCACGGCGCTCGACTTTGCCTACGACATCCACTCGAAAATAGGCAACAACGCCATCAGCGCCAAAATCAACCACAAGCTCGAGCCCATCACCACGACGCTCAACAGCGGCGACCAGATTGAAATCATCACGGCCGACAACGCGCGGCCAAAGCCCGAATGGCTCGACATCGTCACGACGACCAAGGCCAAGCAGGCCATCAAGAGTTTCCTCAAGCGCGAGCGGCAGCACAACATCGAGCACGGCATGCAGATGCTCGACGACAAGATGAAGGAGCTCAACATCAAACTGAGCGGCCGCGTGCTGCGCAAGATTGTCCCGGCCTACGGCTGCCGCAACAAGGAGGAGCTCTACAGCAAAATCGGCGCAGGGATTGTCAGCCTCGACACCCTCGAAAAGACCCTGAAGGTCGACTCGAAGAGCAAGATACTCAAATTCTGGACGCTCTTCATCCCCAAAAAGGAGGAGCAGGAGGAGAGCGACGGGTCGACGGCGGCAGGCGACATACAGCCTTCGCCCGAGGCCGAAGCCGAGCCGCAGTTCCGCATCGCCGAATGCTGCAAGCCCATCCCGGGCGACAAGGTCGTGGGATACCGCGACCCGGCGAGTGGCAACATCATCGTCCACAAGGCCACCTGCGACGAGTTGAACCGGCTGGCCAGCCAGTTCGGCAACAACATCGTCAAGGAGGAAATCAAGTGGTCGCAGCACAAGGCGATGTCCTACCTGGTGACGGCCGAAATCCGCGGCATCGACCGGATGGGCATCCTGCTCGACCTGGCCAAGGTGGTCAGCGGCGACTTCAACATCAACATCCGCGAGGTGAACATCCACAGCCACGACGGCATCTTCGAGGGGAGCGTCAGCCTCTACGTGAAGGATGCCGAGGGTCTGAACGCCGTCATGGACCGCATCCGCCAAATCAAGGGTATCGAAACCGTCAAACGAGCCATGAACTGAGCCGCATGGAAGACTACGCTCCCATACTCTGGTTGCTGTTCGTCGTTGCATCGATGATTTTCTCGGCCATCTCCAAAGCCCGGAAACGGGCTGCACGCGACGCCGAGGAGCCCGACGGAGCACAACCCAAGGAGGGCAAAGGCCCCCATCCGACCGTGCCCCGCTTCCCGACTCCGGGCAGCGGCCTGCCGGAGGGATTTCCTCTGCCGCAGCGCCGCTCCAGCCAGCCAGCCTCTGCGACAAGCCCCGCCAGCAGGGACGGCAGCCCGTCTCAGCCACCCACATACCGGAGCGGACAGAACTCCGGCAAACGGATTCCGACGCACGAAACAGCCCCGAAACAGGCCTTAGGCGGCACGGAGACATACCCGACGAGAGGACGCGGGCCCGAACATGCCAGCGAAGGCCTGCAACGCAGACACAGCACCGTATCGGCGGCCCAGCCGCAGGTAACGGCGGCCATGCACGAAAAGAGGCCCGTAGAACCGTCGAAAACGGGAGAACCGGCCAACGAAATCGCAGCGGAGTTCGACCTGCGCAGAGCGGTTATTTACGCCGAAATCCTGAAGCCCAAATTCGAGGAGTAAGATGACAACGAACAACGGCCAGACGAACAAAACGCCCCATCGGCAGCCCCTGAACAGCGCAGCTGGCAACGAAATGCGCCGAATGGCAAGGATGAAACACGCAAACCAATGGCTCGCAGGCACAGGATGCCTGCTGATGCTCGGCGCCTGCATCCTGCGGCTGACGGGGACTATCGAGTTCGGATGGGAGGTTCCCATTGTGCTCTTGTGCAGCACCGTGTCACCAGTCCTGAACCTGATAAACCTGCGGAGAATCGCCCAAGGCAAGAAACCATTCTAAGGCGGCACAGCCCCAAGCGACAGCGAACCGCACCGCACAACCGGCCGCCACGCAACAAGCCGGCAGCCGATGGCGGCCTGGCTTCGAAACTGGCCGCAAGTGGCAGAGACAACGAACCGATCCGCACAACCTGCCGCCCCAGCCGGCAGCCGATGCGGCCTGGCTTCGAAAATGGCCGCAAGTGGCAGAGACAACGAGCCGAACCGCACCGCACGACCGACCGCCACTCAACGAGCCGGCAGCCGATGGCCGCGGCTCCGAAAGTAGCCAAGAGCGGCAGCAACAACGAAACGAACAACTATCAACAATATCACAAAACCCATGGCATCCATCTTTTCACGCATCATTGCGGGGGAAATTCCCTCCTACAAGGTCGCCGAAGACGACAACTACTACGCATTCCTCGACATCAACCCGCTAGTCAAAGGGCACACGCTCGTCGTTCCGAAGAAAGAGGTTGACTACATCTTCGACCTCGATGACGAAACCCTTGCCGGGATGATGCTTTTCGCCAAGAAGGTCGCTGCACGAATCAAGCGGGAAACCGCCTGCAAGAAGGTTGCAACGGTGGTTCTGGGCCTCGAAGTGCCCCATGCACACATCCATCTGATACCGATGAACAGCGAAAACGACGTCGATTTTCGCCGTGAAAAGCTGCAGCTGACTCCGGATGAGTTCCGGGAAATAGCCGAAAAACTCGCGCGCGAATAGGCTGCTAACAACTCTTCAGCAAACTGTAAATAAGCGGAATAGGGTAGCATTACCCCATTCCGCTTATCTGTTATTTAACATAATATCCCCGATAAAAAGAATTGTCAACAAAAACAACCCTAAGGAGTTCCGAAAAACAAGAAAAATGACTGAAAAGTAGGGCAGGGAAGGGCATGTTTTACAAATGTAAAAGCCAAAGGAGGTATGATTCAGTTTGTTTTGTTACATTTGTAATTATCAACAACGGCATTCAGCCTGTTAATTCTATACATTTGTAAAAATTCTATTGCGGCCAATCATCACCAAAAACCACACGTGTTTTACAAGTTAAAATCTTAAACTTATACATATTATTATCACTAAAAACCAGCGATTTATGTAATTTTATTAAATAATCAAATTAACCAACAGCCCACAACCGAGCCCAGATGCCGCCCTACAGCCATATTCGACTATTTATGCATAATAAACGCCAATACACCAACTTATTAGATATACGTATCTATAGCAAAGGAAGAACTATTTCCAAGGGGTGAATTTTAACAGAATCCGAGCGTTTACAATTGTAAACATTATCAACACTTATTGACATTTTACAAATAGCAAAAGTCCTTGTTTTACAGATGAAAATTATTTATATTTGTAAAAAATTAAGGAGATGAGGGAAAAATTGCTCGATTTGATGAAGAGTGAAGGTTTGAAGCCGAGTCAACTCGCTGAGATGCTCGAAATCAATCCGGCCGGCATATCGCACTTGATGGCCGGACGCAACAAGCCCAGCTTCGACTTCCTGAAGAAGATGTTGATGAAATTCCCCCGACTCAACCCCGACTGGCTGCTGCTCGATTCTGGCCCCATGTATCGCGAAGTCACCAACACGGCAAATTCGACGGACAACATCACGCCGCGCGTTGGAGTCACCAGCGGCCAACCGACAAAACCGGCCGCCGACCGGGAGTCCACACTCTTCGGCTCAGCCTCCACCGTCACACCGCAGCAAGTTCAACCATCAGCCCCCGCACCCGAAGCGATGGCGCCATCCTCCGACAATCCGCAGCTGCCGCTCGGGGCAATGCCCCGCAGTGGAGCTGCCGTTCGCCGCATCGTCATCCTGTACGACGACCATACGTTTGAGAGTTATACGCCGTCAGAGCGATAAAACCGACCGTCGGGCCACTTGCGCACAAATATCGCACTCTCGGAGCGATAAAATCCGGGCCGAATACCCCATCTCAACCTTTCTTTATATGCAGGACTTCGCATAACTACCTGAGCCATGGAGGACTGGGACTGGGACTGGGACTGGGACTGGGACTGGGACTGGGACTGGGACTGGGACTGAACCCGAAGCTGGAACCTGTCGGGAGCTGGAGTTTGACAAGGCCCGAACAGGGAACAGGAACAGAGCCGAGAGCTGGGGTTGAGCTTGGCAAAGCCCGGAACATGCAGGAGCCGGACCGGGACCGGGAACAGAGAGCTTGAACTTGAGTTTGGCAAGACTGGAGCCGGTACAGAAACCAGGACAAAAACAAAAACAGGAGCAGAACCGGAGTTGCTATAGGTGTTGAAACCGGAGCCGGAACCGAAGCCAGAAACCAGAGCCAGAAGCCAGAGCAGAAGCCGGAGCCAGCCCCAAACCGGTCAAAGAAAAACGTTGGGTGCACGTGCAAACCCCAACACACCTGTTGCGAACGGCCGAGGATAAAACACAAACGGCGTCATACATTTTCTACGGAAACGCCTTACGGAACAGATGCTGCCATCCAATCACAATGGACTCTGCATCATCAGAAATACGCTCATAGCCGTATGCCGCTGAAGGATGCGCCAGCGCCATAATTGCCACAGAGCTTGCAGCCCATACACACCGAAGAGTTTCACCGCAGACTTCGCATGGTAGATTCACTGCACAATCCAAAACTCGCGAGTTACAACCGAGACAATCCCCATGCAAACAACTTGATTCACAACACAAATCCGTATAAAAGCGGAAGAAGGGGTCCCTCACAAATTGAATTAATATTTACATTATGTTAAATTATAGGGTAAAATTAGTGGGGCTGCATGGGCGCCACCGTACAAAAGCCTCAGAATAAGCCAGATGTCCCCGAATAATCGCTGCGAAAATAACAAGCAAAACAGAGAGTTACAGCGCGACAGGAAAATCCGCACCGCAAGAAAACACGAAAAACCATCAGGCTCACATCCGGCCACCGGCATCAACTCTCCATGAATCCGGTAACAGGCAAACGGAAGATTCGCCGACAAGACAGGCGCGCGAGCCTACTAACTTACTGACCATAAATATGTTGCCGTGACAAAAGACAAAAAGATTGCAGCCATAACCCAGCATCACCGTCAACCGTCAAACATCTCCCGAAGGTTTGAGCTTGGGGAACAAAGTTTGGGGTGCGAGGCCAAAGAAGCATCCTGGCACCGCAATAACCATCACACGACACATTGCTATTGCGGCAAGTCGCTGAGGCACACTAATTTCACAACACAGTGTTCTCGGCCCGTATAACGCAACTGCACCTTGGCAACCGACACCACAGCAGAAGAAACAAAACCGCCAGCAGCACCGCCTTCGAGTACGCGAATACCCTACCCAAAGCCCCTCGAACAAAGCACAACAGCCTTGATTCCCAATGGGTTCACGATTGATTCCATGAACAACTCTCCCACCTGCACCAATAAACGATGGCTCATTTGGTTTATATTATAACTTATTTATATTTGTAAAAACAAACCATCCCAAAACTGAGCAAAGATGAAAACACACCGCACGCATCGCCCGAGAAGAACCGCCGCCATCGTACTCATCGCAATATCGGCCTTCATGACCTCGTTCATCATCATTTGGTGTGCCAACGGAGTTATGGACTTCCTTAACTATCTGGGCATCAATCGCTCGGCCCTGCAACTACCCTACGCCTGGATGCTCGCCGCAGCTACGGCAGCCGGATACATCCTCTATACGGCCCAAATGATACCTGAGGTCCGCCGGAACCTATTCTGTTTCAAAGGCATATTCAAATGGCTGGGCATCTATGCCGCTCTGGTGGGAGGAATCGTCGAGGAGGCGGTCTTCCGCCAGATGCTGATGGACTGGCTGCACGAAAGCGGAACGGGCACGCTGCTGCAAATCATTCTCTCGGCTCTCGCCTTCGGGCTGATACACTACACGTGGACACTGCTGGGCGGGAATCTCCGCACAGGAACCGCCTCAGCCGCATCGACCGTCGTCCTGGGTGCACTGCTCGCAACCATCTATATTGCAGCGGGGCGCAACCTTTTGCCTGCCATTGCGGCGCACACGCTCATCAACATCTTCGTCGAACCCTGGCTGATATTGAATGCCATCCAGTCCACTCCCACCCGCCGGGAGAGCGACTCATCCGATATCCGGAACGACAACCGACGCATCCCGAGCTGAGTCGCCACCACACAATCCGAGAGGTACCGGACAGTTCGGCCCCGCAGCACCCAATTGCTTCGGCCGACCGTACCGGTCCCCATCGAGCGAAGAGGCAAACGATGTTTTTTGTATCTTTGCCGCAAGAACCTTACACCATGAAAAAATACCTCACTCTACTCATCGCTCCCCTGCTGCTTGCCGCTTGCAACCGGACGCCGCAAACCGACGACCGCGCGATGGTTGTCACGATTCTGCCGCTGCGAACCATCGTCGGCAGCATTGTCGGCTCGGACTTCGACATCGACGTGCTCGTACCGGCCGGAGCAAGCCCCGAGACATTCGAGCCGACACCCCGGCAATTCGCCCGTCTGAACCGTGCCCGGCATATTTTCAGCGTTGGACTCATCGACTTCGAGAACTCGCTGCTCTCGAAACTCCAGCAGCCTGAAAATGTGGTCAACCTGAGCCGCGGCATCGAGCTTATCGAAGGCAGCTGTGCACACCACCACGACGGCAAGGAGCACGCCCACGGCATCGACCCGCACGTCTGGACCTCGCCGCGAGCCCTGCAACAGATGGCCGACAACGCCTACAAGGCCATCCACGCGGCCTATCCCGATTCGGCGAAATACACCGTCAATTACGGCAAACTGAAGGCCGCCCTGCAACAACTCGACGCCGAGGTCGGCGCACGGCTCCAGGAGGCCGGGACCCGTTATTTCCTGATTTACCACCCCGCCCTCACCTACTATGCACGGGACTACGGCATCAGCCAGGTGGCCATCGAAAACGAAGGCAAGGAGCCGTCGGCCAAAGAGTTGGCGCGCATCATCCGCCAGGCGCGCGCCGACGGCATAACCCGCATTTTCTACCAAAGCCAGTTCCCGGCATCGACCGTCGAAATTATCGCCCGCGACCTCGGTGCAACCAGCATTGCCATCGACCCACTGCGCGAGGACGTACTGACCAACATTGCCGAAATCACGGACCTAATCACCGCACAGCAATGAATCTGGTAACCATGCGCAACGTGAGCGTCAGCTACGATGGCTACGAGGCGCTCAAGGATGTCAACCTGGACATCGCCGACGACGACTTCATCGGCATCATCGGCCCCAACGGAGGCGGGAAAACCACGCTTGTCAAGGCAATCCTCGGCACGGTACCCTTTCGGGGCAGCATCGAGCTTGCCCCCGAGCTCTTCCGCGACAAGGAGCGCCTGATTGGCTACATGCCCCAGATGTCGAATTTCGACCGTTCATTTCCGATTTCCGTACTCGAGACGACGCTCTCGGGGCTCCAGGGGCGCCGCGGTTTCCGCTCACGCTACACCCGCGAGGACCGGGCCAAAGCCCTTTCGCTGCTTGAAACTGCCGGCATCGGAGCATGTGCCGACCATCCGATAGGCGAAATATCGGGCGGTCAGCTGCAGCGTGCCCTGCTCTGCCGGGCCATCATCTCGGACCCGCGGCTGCTGATTCTCGACGAGCCGGCCAACTTCGTCGACAACAAGTTCGAGAAGGAGCTCTACCACATGCTCCACGAGCTGAACAGCCGCATGGCGATTGTGATGGTCTCGCACGACATCGGGACCATCACGAGTGTCGTCAAGGAGATTGTCTGCGTCAACCGTCAGGTGCACCGCCACCACTCGAACCGAATTACCGAGGAGCAGCTGCGCAACTACGACTGTCCCATCCAGCTGCTGACCCACGGACACGTTCCGCATACCGTACTGGAGCATCACCCCGGCGACGGCTGTCCGGACCACGAATAATACCCAAAAGGATAATTATGGATTTTCACGAACTTGCCTTAAATACGAATGTCGACTCTAAGGAATTCAAGGACGCCGTCTATGCCAAACGCTTGGAGTTGATTGACATTGCCATTCAATGGCCGGGAGAGACGACCAAAGGAACGATGATTTTCAACAATGTATGGGAATATCCGTCCAATTCGAGCTACACAGTCTGCCTGGGAAAATACGGAAAGGAGTTCTACGAAAGCGGTCAAACCGGGAATGGCCAGAAAAACAGCAACGACATGCGTCCGACAGTACTGAAAGACGGTTGCATTGTTGATTCGGTCCGAGGACGTTTTGATGACATATTCCGCTTGATGGAATTATGTCATTCGAAGGAAAACGGGCAAGAGTTGCTAAAGGCCTTCGCCATTCTCTTTTATAGGAATGCGCTCCTATTGGACCACCAAATCGTCGCCCGACACTATTTGTACGAACCGCCCCAATCACTGATTGACGTCATCTGTGCGTCTCTACCTTCATACGAAGGTATCCCCATGGAGGTATACATCCATTTCCTGGACGCGATAGGGCTGAATGAAGATGTCAAATATTTCACCCAGCAGAAATTGCAAAATGGGAAAGGCATTGGTCGGGAGAACAACATGAAAACATATGCCCATGATGCATGCTGCCTGCTCGGCCATGTCTCATGGGCCGATTTCATCTATAAGTTAATCCGCAATTTTGGCGTATCTCCCATATCAAACAAAGATATGGCCACGTTCTTTCCTGAATTATCAATTACATATAGAGTTCCCCGACAACGTACGAGAAGGAGCGCATCGACAACTACCGTCATCAAAGAAATCTTAGACCAGCACAAATAACCGGCAATAAAATGGCGCTGTCCCATGTTGAGACAACGCCATTCAAATAATCAATTAATCAATCCTGGAGCTTTTGTTATTCCATTCGCTGGCGGATTTCTTCCCCGATTTTCGTAACGATTCCACATACCAGGGCATTTCCCATAAGGAATGCCCTTTTAGCATCATTCTGTCCTTCGGTATGTCCATCCGGGAACATATTCAAACGTTCCAGTTCCAAGGGAATCAACCTCCTAAGTCTTCCATTCACGGGATCCCGGACAACATGCTTGAAACGAGATGCCGTCCCCCCGCCCTCACTCGTTATAATGGTTCTCGAGGGCTTGTCCAGAGAATCAGGGAAAGACATTCCACCCTCACTATAGGTAAACTCAAATCCGTCCCGAGTCCTGCGGATTTCATGTTTGGCCCCCTTGAGATATTCCCATTTCGGCAACTCCTGCTCTGAAATATAGAAATTCTCCGTCACTAAAGCACGGTCCTTGCCTACAGCCAGCACATCTCCCAAGGTCACAGATGGTCCCACATACCGACTTTCAACCCTAGTCGACCAAACCTGCCCGTCAATCATAATTCCTGCATTATCGAACGGTCTGACCCTGTTCTCCACATTGAACTTCTGACTCAAGTCTGCCAAATCATCGTTCTCCTCTTTCAGTCGAAAGGGGAAAAGCTGCTCTTCAAACAAGCCGTTCGGATTGTCATCTGCCACAGGAAAAGCCGAGGCAAAAATACCGTCGGCAAAAAGCCACGATTCCGGGTCACCAATTGACGCTGCAATTTTAGAACCTTTCCTATAACCCAGGATATAGGTCCGCCTACGACGCTGAGGCATTCCATACTCCGCGGCATTGATAATCCGCCATTCTACAATGTAACCGTTATCAGCCAAAGACTGCAATATAACGGCAAAGTCACGGCCACGCTGCTTCGCGGGGGAAATCAGCAACCGATCCACATTTTCAAGGAATAATATTTGCGGAGCTTTTTCGCCCTTCTCCCGCACGATACGCTCTATTTCCCACCACAGTACACCCTTTTTCCCCACCAATCCGGCCGCCTGAACCAAATTACGGGCTACAGAATAATCCTGACAAGGGAATCCTCCGCACAACATATCATGGTCAGGAATAGTCTCCGTCCTGACAGTCGCTATATCGGCATTCACATGACCGTTCGGACCAAAACGAGCCACATAAACCTCAGATGCATGCTGTCGCTTTGTCGTAGGTTCAAACTGATTGCTCCATATCGTCTCAAAATAGCCTTTATCCACTCTATCCAAGCCGATTCTGAAACCTCCGACTCCAGCAAATAACTCTATAACTTTCATCTATCTCCAAATTAAATAAAGCGCAGTAACAGATTCACATAAGGTCTCAAATTATATATCAGCAACCGACTAGTGACAACAGCCCAATTAATTTATAAAAATACGTATATTTTGCAAACCGAACAAATATTTTCCTTCTTCCCGCTCTCCATTGCTACCTATATTCTCGGAAATCCCCTCTCTCTCCGTTCCCCGGTGAGCACAAAAAAAGGTCAGACCTTATGAGTCTGACCTTGAAGAGGCGGCTACCTACTCTCCCACGGGATAACCGCAGTACCATCGGCGTGAGTGAGCTTAACTTCTCTGTTCGGAATGGGAAGAGGTGGAACCTCACTGCTATAA
>OHEG01001037.1_pt1 | contig 11813 bp, 8 predicted proteins | sample 1567181 | NCBI WGS metagenome assembly OHEG01 (sample SAMEA3879534, study PRJEB24766) | human gut metagenome | biome: human-associated habitat; feature: feces | place: USA | collected 1985/1987 | reverse complement strand
GGGTGTATCCGAAAAATCGGGTACGCCCCTTTTTCTTTAGCTAATGCCATGTGAGCGCTGCTCAATGACACGTTAAAAGATATTATAATTTGAGGGGTGTTTACAAATGGACAAATATGTATCTGCCGATACTATATGGGTGCTGATAGGTGCCTTCCTGGTATTCTCTATGCAGCCTGGCTTCGCAATGGTTGAAACAGGCTTTACCAGAGCCAAAAATGCCGGCAACATCGTTATGAAAAACGTCATGGATATGTGCCTTGGCTCCATCGTTTTCTGGATTCTGGGCTTTGGCCTGATGTTTGGTACCGATATCGGCGGCTTCATCGGCACGCCGGACTTCTTTGTAAAAGGTGATTACGGTGCCAGCTATCCAAGCACTGCGTACTTTATCTTCCAGACGATGTTCTGTGCTACCGCAGCAACCATTGTTTCCGGTGCTATGGCAGAACGTACTAACTTCCTGGTTTATTGCATTTACAGCGTATTAATCAGCGCTATTATTTACCCGATTAGCGGTCACTGGATTTGGGGCGGCGGCTGGCTCGCACAGATGGGTTTCCACGATTTCGCCGGTTCTACTGCCGTTCATATGGTAGGCGGCGTTGCTTCTCTCGTCGGTGCTAAGATGATTGGCGCGCGTATCGGCAAATACAATGCCGACGGTACGGTAAACGCTATTCCCGGTCACAGCATTCCGCTTGGTGCCTTGGGCGTTTTCCTTCTCTGGTTCGGTTGGTTTGGCTTCAACGGTGCTTCCACAGTCTGCGCAACCGGTGATGACGCCTTGGTTTCCATGGGTGCTATCTTCATTACCACTAACATGGCTGCAGCAGCTGCTGCTACCGCAACTATGATTTACACCTGGATTCGCTACGGCAAGCCTGATGTTTCCATGACACTGAACGGCGTGCTTGCAGGTCTGGTAGCAATTACCGCAGGCTGCGATATGGTAAGCCCGGCCGGCGCTTTAATCATCGGCCTGATTGCCGGTGTGCTGGTAGTTGCTGCTGTTGAATTCTTCGACCAGAAGCTGAAGATTGATGATCCTGTAGGTGCAATTTCTGTTCACGGTGTCTGCGGTGCCTTCGGTACTATCGCAACCGGTCTCTTCGCTCTTGACGGCGGCCTCTTCTATGGCGGCGGTACTGATTTCCTGGTAAAACAAATCCTCGGCGTTGCAGTTGTAGCAATCTATGTTGCGATTACCATGACGATTATCTTTAAAGTTCTTGATAAGCTCTTCGGTCTGCGTGTTAAGGAATCCGAAGAAATTAAAGGCCTGGATATGGAAGAGCATGGCCTGCTCAGCAGCTATGCCGACTTTATGCAAACTCCGTTGGAGGCACAGACCTCTGTTACTACTACTTATGTTACTCCGGTCAAGGAAACTGCAGCTAAGCCTGCAGGCGCAGTAAAGATGAGCAAGGTTGTTATTATTACCTCGCAAAATCGTTTCGAAGCATTGAAGAATGCTTTGGATAAGCTGGGAATTACTGGCATGACTGTTACCAAGGTTTTGGGCTACGGCATCCAGAAGGGCTCCACGGAAATGTATCGTGGTGCTGAGGTTGCTGCACACCTGCTGCCGAAGGTAAAGGTTGAAATGATTGTTTCCGCAATTCCTGTTGCAGCAGTAGTCAATGTTGCTAAGCAGGTTCTGTATACTGGCAAATATGGCGATGGCAAAATCTTCATCTATGATGTTGAGGATGTTGTTAAGATTCGTACCGGTGAAACAGGCTATGATGCTCTGCAGGATTATCCTATTGAGGAAAAATAATTTGCTTCTCCCTAATCAAACTCCCTAATAAAACAGGAAGGCGCTCGATGTCTTGCGTAATGCAGGCTAAGAGCGCTTTTCTGTGTGTTGGAAGAGAATGCTTTTATAATATTATTATGGCGAAAAAACTTGCAAAACTGCATTGTTTAGTCCAAAATAAGATTGAATCGTATTTTAGTCGGATTGGAGTGAATGCTATGAATAAAAACGTTGCTTTATATAATGAGATGATAGCTTTTTTTGCCGGAGATGCACGCCGCTGCCAGCATTTTATCAAGGTTGCCAGCCTGGCCAAGCAGCTGGCTGAGAGCGAGGGTGCAGATGCAGAGCTGACAGAGCTTGTTGAGGCGGCAGGTCTTGTGCATGACTGCGGTATTAAGCCGGGTGAAGCCAAGTACGGCGCCGGTCATTGCACCGGTAAAATTCAGGAGCAGGAGGGACCGTCGGTAGCACGCGTGCTTTTGCAAAAGGTTGGCTATACACCTGAAAAAATTGAACGCATCTGCTATCTTGTCGGTCATCACCATACGTATAATATCATTGACGGTCTTGATTATCAGCTGCTTGTGGAAGCTGATTTTATAGTAAATTTTTATGAGGACGGTACGCCGAAGGAGAATATTGCCAAGGCTGTGGAGCGGATTTTTAAAACAGAGAGCGGAATAAAGCTGGTAAAGACTATGTTCGGTATTTGATATACAATGCTGTGGCTTGCTGGTCACAGCATTTTTCTTGCTATTTTGTTCTATGCTTGCTAAAATAAACAGGATTAGGTTATTTTTTGGAGGGATAAGATATGAAAGAAATTTATGATTTAGCAGAGCAGTACCATAACGATGGTAATAACTGCGTGGAATCCGTAGTTAAGGCGTGCAATGACGGCTTAAAGCTGGGCCTGCCGGATGTAGCGATCCGCATGGTGTCCGGCATGGGCGGCGGTATCGGCCGCAGCGGCTGCGTGTGCGGTGCGTTGAGCGGTTCCTGCCTGGTTATCAGCTCTATCGTGGGTAGACTGGACCCGTCCGAAAAGCATCAGACAGAGGTCTATAAATATACGCATGAGTTTCATGAGCGCTTTACGAAGCATTTCGGCACTTCCTGCTGCAGAGCGCTGAACCGCCTGAGCTTCGGCACACCGGAATACAGAACTAAATGCATTAAGATTACTGCCGAAGCAGCAGACATGGTATCCGATTATCTGCAGGAAAAGGGACTGGTGAAATAATACTTAGCTGCGGAGCTTGCAGAAGGAATGATGGAGGTCAGGCTGATGGAAAAAACTGAGTTGAAAAATATTATAATTTTGGCAACCGGCGGTACGATTGCCGGCAAGGCTGCCTCCGGCACCCAGATGACAGGCTACACTGCCGGTGCCTACAGCGTTGCGGATTTGCTGGCAGGCGTGCCGGAGCTGGGCGAATTGGCACATATCAGCGGCGAGCAGCTGTGCAATATCGACAGCAGCAGTATTACCGATGCGTTGCTGCTGCGCTTGGCGCAGCGCTGCAATGAGCTGTTGGCGCAGGATGATGTCGACGGCGTTGTTATTACCCATGGTACTGATACTATGGAGGAAACAGCCTTCTTCCTGAACCTGACGGTGAAGAGCGCTAAGCCGGTGGTCATTGTGGGCGCAATGCGTCCTGCCACCGCAGTCAGTGCCGACGGACCTTTGAATATCATCAACGCTGTTAAGGTGGCTGTGGATGCTGCAAGCGCCGGACAGGGCGTGCTGGTGATGATGAACGATGAAATCTACAGCGGGCGTGATGTTACCAAGACGAACACGGCGAATGTGGCAACCTTCAAGGCAACGAACGGTGGTCCTTTAGGCTTTATCGTCGGCGGTGAGGTACATTACTATTATCGCAGCATGCGTCCGCACACACTGCAGAGCGAATTTGACGTAACTGGTGTTACTGCTTTACCGCGCGTGGATATCATCTACACGCATATCGGTGAGGACCGCGTATTTGTGGATGCGGCACTGGCAGCAGGCGCGTGTGGCATTATCTACGCCGGCAGCGGCATGGGCAGCATTCATGAGGCTGTGGAAGCGGCGCTGGCGGAGGCTGTTGGCCGTGGCGTTGTAGTAGTGCGTTCCAGCCGCACAGGCAGCGGTATTGTTGCCGCAGGCCTGGAACGTTGGCAGGAGCAGGGCTTCCTGTATGCGGATAACCTTAATCCGCAAAAGGCACGCCTTTTGCTGCAGCTTGCACTTTTGCGGACGCAGGAGCGCAACGAGGTGCAGGAGATTTTTAACTGTTATTAAAAGATAAACAGCATAAAAAGCAAAAAAGCTATCAGCGGGCAAAGCCCATTGATAGCTTTTTTTATGCGCTTTAAAATTTTACCATCTTCTGTAACCGTTATGGTGCTTGGCACGCTCTGCCTGACGGGCAGCGCGTTCTGCTTCGTAAGCCTCGCGGGCAGCGAAGAAATCCTCCAGCTTCCAGCCGCGGTTAAACATTTCAATCAGCAGCTTGCCGGTGTTGTTGGCATCATCAAAGGCGGTGTGCCACAGGCCGGCGGTGTTGACCTCCTGTTCCTCGGTAGCCTTTTTCAGACCGGTGGTGTAATCATCACCCTTCCACAGGCGGTAGGCCAGCGCCAAATCAAGATAGTCCTCGTATTTTACGGGGTTTTCGATTTTATGACGCTCGCAGCCTGTCTGCAGTACCTTGTAATCCTCGGTTCCCCAAGCTACAAAGTAGGTTTCGTCGCTTTCGTACAGCTTTGCCAACTCCTGTACCATAGCAGGGAATTCAATGGCCTGCTGCATATCCTTGGCAGTTATCATGCAAAAATCCATAGAATCCTTGGCCTGCTTAGGATAAAAATGCGGTTTGACAAAGCTCTGGATGCGTCCGCAGTCGGTGAGCGGTTCGCCGTCCAGCTTTACCGCACCGATTTCGATAATCTCGGAAAAGAAGCCGCGCGGACGGCCGACAGGGCGCTCGTAGGTAGTAAATTCAAAATCAACGACTAAAAATTTCTTCATTGCAATTCCTTCTTACACTAAAGCATAGCCTGCTGCTCAGTGCTTTTTACCGCAGCATTTTTTATACTTTTTGCCGCTGCCGCAGGGACAGGGGTCGTTAGGATAAACCTTTTTCGCTTTGGCACCTACACGGGTATTTTGCTGAGCTGCCTGCTGTGCATTGCGCAGCAACTTGATAGTTTCGTTGGGAGTGTGGCCACCGAGGCAGAACATACGGGTAGCATTGTTGCGGGCGTTCTGCAGCAGTACGGACAATCTGCCGAGATGGCTGTAATTGTTCCAGGCAGGAATATTAGCCTGCAGTTTCTGAATCAGCTCAGAGGTATTGCCGTCGGTGTTGGAGTTTTCAAATTCATAGATGTACTGGCACCAGTAATGTGCATCCAGTGCCGCAACATTCAGCTCCTGAGTGAAGAAGTCATGCAGATCCTGATATGCGGTAGTAGATTGCAGGTAACCGTAGTGGGAAAGCATGGTGATTTCCTTTACGGTAGGCAGGTACAGGCCGAAGGGCTTTCTACCTTGCTCCAGTCTGGTGTAGAAATCATCGCTGTCATTTTTCTTGAGCAGGATGCGGCCATCTTTAATTGCGCAGGGGTTAAAGTTGTTTGGAACCTCGGCAAGTAATTGCGGCAGAGTTTCCGGAGTAAGCTCAAAGCCTGCTTTTTGATTGTACATTTCGCAGAAAAATTCTACCGGCAGAATAAGGTGCAGGCTGGACATAGCGGTGATGCAGTCCAGCAGCCATGCCAGCTGTTGGCGGCGAGCCTGGAAGTCTGCGGTGTTGATTTTTTTGTAAACGGTGCGTGCTTCCTTTACTGCTTCAAAGCAGTCGTCGGGATAGGAAACAATGTAGCCCATAGAAATAAAGGGCAGCAGCAGTGCATATTCACTGTAGGTAGGATGGAAGCATTTTTTCTCCAAGGCTGCTTCGAAGGCATGGATATTTTCGTCCGGCATAATAGCAAAGCGTTTTGCTGCAATTTCCGGCTTTTGCATTTCTGTGCAGATTTTTTCTGCCAGCTCGTCCTTTTTGAGCTTGCTGTAGGTGATGCAGAGCTGACGCGCTGCAAAAATCAATTTATCCTTAGTGAAGGCTTTTAAGTAATCCAGCAATACAGGCTTACGGGATGGTTGATTCTTGGTTTTGGTTGTACTTGCAGACATATTGATAGAAAATCTCCTTCTTTGTAATCTTACGTATCTCTTAATTATAAATAAAAACAGGAAATATAGCAAGTGAGGAAATTTAATATACAGTTTATTATACGCTTTTCGGCGGTTAAATTTATTTTTCAGCCTCTACTTGCTGGCGACGCATAGCAGGAATCAGGAAAAAGGCACAGTAAATAAAGGAAAGCAGCACGATTGCGCCGCCGCCGAGACCTATATAAGCGATGGAAGCATGCGTACAGATAAGTCCGCCCAGATAGCTGCCGCTGCCGATACCAAGATTATAAATGCCGGAGTAAATCGACATAGCCACAGCGGAGGTGCTCATAGTAGTTGTGCGCAAAAGCTCTGCCTGGCCTACAACGTTGAAGGCGGTAACGAAAATGCCCCAGATTGCGCAGAGCAGCACCAGCAGATAATGATTGATGCTTATGGGGTAGAGCAGCAGCAAAACAACTGCAACGCCAAGTACGGTGATGCGGAAGAAGTGATAGCGGCATTTATCATACCATTTGGAAAAGGCTGCGCTGCCCAAAAGTCCGGCTGCACCGAAAATAACCAAGGTGATGGTTATCCAGGCATCATCCATCAGCGCAATCTGCTTCAGGTAAGGCTCGATATAGCTGTAGGCGGTGTAATAGCCGGTGGGGAGCAAAAAGGACATCATATAGAGGCCGATGAGCACAGGATTTTTCAGCATTACCGGCAACTGCGAAAGCGTAAACGGTTCGCTTTTTTCCAGCTTGGGGAAAACGAAGAACATATAGGCCAGTACGATGAAGGCTAAAATGGCGATGCACATAAAGGCCATACGCCAGCCGACGTAAAGGCCGATGATGCGTCCTAAAGGCAGGCCGACGATGATGGCGATGGCCGTGCCGGTTACAATCATACTCATAGCCAGTGCTTTAAAGGGACCTTTGACCAGACGCACGGCGATAGGCGAGGCAACGGACCAGAAAATGGAATGGGCGAAGGCTACGCCGATACGTGAAAGCAGCAGCGTCCAAAAGCCGGTGGCAAAGGCGGAGGCTACGTGCGATAAGGCGAACAGGCTGATGGTAGCTAGCAAAAGCTTGCGCAGCGGATAGCGGGAAGCGGCAATCATCAGCGGCAGGCTCATGAGCATTACGACGTAGGCATAAATGGTAATCAGCATACCTGCCTGCGCTTCCGTCATGCGGAAATCTGCGGCGATATCGGATAAAAGGCCTATGGGCATGAATTCCGATGTGTTAAAAATAAAGGCGGAAACGGTCATGCCGATTAACGGCAGCCATTCGCGGGTAGTGATTTTGTTTTCCATATATATAAAGCACCTGACTTTCATTCTATAAAATTGCGGTGTATATTATAGCACAGCATATTTGTGTACTACAAGCAAAAAAATTGTAAATTATTTGTTGTGGGATGTTGCGGAGATTTTCTTTGAAAAGGGCTGTCGTTAAGGGGCAAAAACAGTAAAGGCGTTCTACTTAAGTACGGTAGAACGCCTTTAAATCTTTTATGCTTTTTTACTTCGCTGTCGCCAGCATCAGCTTAATGCGGTTTTCCTGATTAACGCGGGCAGCGCTGGCATCGTAATCGAGTGCCAAAATATTAGCCTCTTCGGCAATCTCCTTGATTTTGTTAATCATGCCGCGGCCTGCGATGTGGTTAGGCAGGCAGCCGAAGGGCTGAGCGCAGATGATATTGGTGTAGCCGCTGTGCACCAGCTCCAGCATTTCGGCAGTCAGCAGCCAGCCTTCGCCCATATTGTTGCCGTAGCCGATAACGCCCTTGGCCATAGCCTTGGTTTCCTCATAGGTGGCGGGGGCGCTGAAGGGAGCGATACTGAGAGCCTGATGCAGGATGCCTTCCATATATTTTAAATACCACATAGCGCCCTTGTTGACACTGTATTTAAGCAGACTGCCGCCGTAAAGCTTATAGTCCGTAAGATAAGTATCAACACAGTACATAATGAAATTCATCAGACCGGGCAGCATATATTCGCAGTTCTGACGCTGCAGGAAGGCTTCCAGATTGTTGTTGCCCAAAGCGGCATATTTGATGTAGATTTCACCGACAATACCGACCTTAGTTTTCTCCTTGTTGGTGATAGGCAAATCCGCAAATTCGTGCGCAATAGCCTTAGTAAGCTGCTTGATGGTACCTAAAGCCTGCGCCTTGCCACTCTTGAAGGCTTCGCTTAAGCGTACCAGCCATTTTTGCGCCAGTCTGTCGGCAGCGCCGTGTACAACTTCGTAGGGACGTGTTTTATTCGTCAGGTACATCAGGGTATCGCCGTAAACAACGGCAGCCAAGAACTTATGCACCATGGATGCGTCCAGATGGAAGCCGGGCTGCTGCTCCAGACCGTTGACGTTGAGGCTGATGACAGGGATGTGCGTAAGGCCGGCTTTTTCCAAAGCCTTGCGCAGCAGATAAATATAGTTGGAGGCACGGCAGCCGCCGCCGGTTTGAGTGATAATCAGCGCGGTGTGCTCCAAATCATATTTGCCGCTTTCCAAAGCGTTTATCAGCTGGCCGATAACCAGCAGTGCCGGATAGCAGATATCATTATTGACGTATTTCAGACCGGTTTCGATTACATCGCGACCGGTGTTGTGCAGAACCTCGGCTTTGTAGCCACAGCTTACGAGTGCTGCCTGCAGCAGTGAAAAATGCATAGGCAGCATGCCGGGTATAAGTATAGTATGCGTTTTTTTCATATCCTCCGTGAAGGGGGTAAACTTAACGTTAGCTGCTGGTAGCATATGCAAATCTCCTTTAATTATTATCTATATCGAAAAGCTGGGCTGCGGAGAACAGACTGCGGATGCGGATTTTGGCAGCACCAAGGTTGTCGATATCGTCTATTTTTATTTGCGTATAGATGCGTCCACGTTCTTCGAGGAGGCGGCGGCATTCATCGGCCGTAATAGCATCGCAGCCGCAGCCGAAGCTTACAAGCTGAATCAGATGCATATCAGGATTTTGGGCAACATATTCGGCTGCCGCATACAGGCGGCCGTGATAGGTCCACTGGTTGAGCACCTGCAGGTCGCGGTTGAGTTCCTTGGTCTTAATATGACTGCTTACGGCATCCTCGCTGAAGAGGGCAGCACCCATGTTAGTAATCAGGCGATCGATACTGTGGTTGACCTTAGGGTCGATGTGATAGGGACGGCCTGCCAGTACAACGATAGGCTTATGCTCTTCGCGTGCCTTGCTGATGATTTCCTGTCCTTTAGTCTTTACTTGCGCTTCATAGTCATAAAAGGCAGTGAAGGCAGCATCAACGGCCTTGCGGATTTCATCCTTGGTGATATCCGGATAAGCCTTGGCAAACATTTCCTGCAGCTTTTTGACCAGCTTCTTTTTGTGGAGCAGGCCAAGATAATCATAGAAGAAATGTATCTCAGGCTTATTCAGATCACGGATGTTGGCGTGCAGTACTTCGGGATAATAGGCTACAACAGGGCAGTTATAGCAGTTTTCCGTGCCCTGTTCATCTATATTATAGGTCATGCAGGGATAGAAAATATTGGTGATTCCCTGCTGCAGGAGCCATTTGATATGACCGTGCATCAGCTTAGCCGGATAGCAGACGGTGTCGCTGGGGATGGTTCCCTGACCAAGACGGTAAATAGTTTTGTCTTCAATCGGACTATGGACAACCTTGAAGCCCAGGCTGGAGAGTAAGGCATTCCAGAAGGGGAGCAGCTCATACATATTTAGGCCCATAGGTATACCCATAATGCCGCGTTTCGGCGTTTCATTAACCGGCAATTCCTTGAGCAGCTGCAGCTTCTGGCGGTACAGGTTCAGCTCATCCTTGGGTGCCATGTGGGTGATGGGACGCTCGCAGCGGTTGCCGCTGATAAAGCGTTTGCCGCCGGCAAAGGTGTTGACGGTGAGGTGGCAATGATTATTGCACAGGCCGCAGGTCATACCCTTGACGGTATGAACGAATTTACCCAGCTGTTGCAGGTTGAGCAGCGTTGTCTGATGCGGTGCGTCCTTGTAACGGCGCTGTGCGTACAGAGCCGCGCCGTAGGCTCCCATAAGGCCGGCAATATTGGGACGGATAACGTTCAAATCCATTTCCTGCTCAAAGGCGCGCAGTACGCAGTCATTGAGGAAGGTGCCTCCCTGAACGACGATGTGCTTGCCGATGGCCTCCTTGCTGGCCGGACGGATAACCTTATATAAAGCGTTTTTGACAATACTGATGGACAGGCCGGCGCTGATGTTGGCAACGGAGGCACCGTCCTTCTGTGCCTGCTTAACGCTGCTGTTCATAAACACGGTGCAGCGGCTGCCTAAATCTACCGGCATATCTGCTTTAAGACCGATTTGCGCGAACTGCTCGGCTGTGTAACCCAGAATTTCGGCAAAGGTCTGCAAAAAGCTGCCGCAGCCGCTGGAGCAGGCTTCGTTCAGAAAGATATTATCGATGGCACCGTTATGGATTTTCAGGCACTTCATATCCTGTCCGCCGATGTCCAGAATGAAATCTACCTCAGGCTCCAGATATTGGGCAGCATAAAAGTGTGCCATGGTTTCTACGATACCATAGTCAACACCAAAGCCGTGGCGAATCAGATCCTCGCCGTAGCCGGTGACTGCACCTGCCAACAGGCAGCAGTGGGGATATTTTGTATAGAAATCGGTAAGATAATTGCGGACGGCAACAACAGGATTACCCTTATTGCTTTGGTAGAAGGAGTCAAGCAATTTGCCGTCTGGACTCATAACAGCGATTTTAATGGTCGTGCTGCCGGAATCAATACCGATAAAGGCTTCGCTGGCTTTCTCAGGGGTACCGATAGCGACACTTTCCTTAGAGTGACGCTTCTTAAAAACAGTATATTCGCCTTCGTTTTTAAACAGTGGCGGCAGATGTTCAAAGCTGTGCTGTGCTGCTGCTGCCTGCAGCTTTTCTGGCAGCGTGGTAAGGTCCACCTCGTGCTCGGCACAGAAGGCTGCACCCATTGCTACATAAAGCAGGCTGTTTTCCGGGCAGACACCTTTGATATTCAGAACACTGTCAAAGGCATCGCGCAGACAGCTCATAAAGGTGAGCGGACCGCCAAGATACAACACATTGCCGCTGATGGGACGGCCTTTGGCAAGACCGGTGATGGCCTGGCTTGCTACAGCGTGGAAGATGCTGGCTGCCAAGTCGCTTTTTTCCGCACCCTGGTTGAGCAGCGGCTGGATATCGCTTTTGGCGAAAACACCGCAGCGGCTGGCGATGGTGTAGGTGTTCTTTGCCTGCTGTGCCAGCTCGTTCATTTGGGGTGTTTCTACATTCAGCAGGGAAGCCATCTGGTCGATAAAGGCACCGGTGCCTCCGGCGCAGCTGTCGTTCATACGTGCGTCAAAATGGCGGCCTAAGAAGAGAATCTTGGCATCCTCGCCACCTAATTCGATAACGGCGTCGGTTCCTGGATTGAGCTTTTCGGCGCAGATTTTTTCCGCAAAAACCTCCTGCACGAATTGCAGTCCGCAGCTGTCCGCTACACCGATACCGCCGCTGCCGCTGATGGCCAGACGTGCGCTATGCAGTGTAGGGAATAGGGCCAGAATTTTCTCTGCAATCTGGCTGTAATGTCTTTCGTATTTATGGAATAGCAGATTGCCTGCATCGTCCATTACGGCGATTTTAATTGTGGTACTGCCAATATCCAATCCTATCTGCATAGTAACCTCCTGGAATATGAAGCTCAGGGCGATATCCGAAGCATGTTCATATTCTTTTTTTATAATCTGAATCTAAGCTGATAAATACTCATCTTATATTGTAATACTTTACCTGTAATTAGTAAAAGGTGTCATCAATAATTAAAGTAAAAAAAGTGTGAAACG
>OHEG01001034.1_pt1 | contig 11819 bp, 9 predicted proteins | sample 1567181 | NCBI WGS metagenome assembly OHEG01 (sample SAMEA3879534, study PRJEB24766) | human gut metagenome | biome: human-associated habitat; feature: feces | place: USA | collected 1985/1987 | reverse complement strand
GTCGCAAAAGAGCGGCGACCGCCGCGAGATCTTTGAGGAGGCGGCGGGCATTTCCCGCTTCCGCTACCGCAAGGAGGAGACCGAGCGCAAACTCGAGCGCACGGAGGAAAACCTGGTGCGCATCAACGACAAGATCGCCGAGCTTGAATTGCAGGTCGAGCCCCTGCGCGCGCAGGCGGAGACAGCGAAGCAATATCTCATCTACCGCGACGAGCTGCGCCTTTTGGAGATCTCCGTGTGGCTTGAGAATCTCGAAACGCTCCGCACGAGCGCCATCAAGCTCGATACCGACCTTGCCCTTGCACGCGAGGAACTCAAGAAGGCGAACGCCGACCTCGAGGCGCTGTACGCCGCGAGCGAGCAGTTTTCCGCGCGTATCCACGAAAACGACATCGCGCAGGAGGAGGAGCGCACGGCGCTTTCCGCGCTCGATGCGCAGGTAAAGGAACAGGAATCCTGCGTGGCGGTGCTGCAAACGGGCATCGCGCACAACGAGGAAAATATCGCGCGCGTGGAGGAGGAGCTGAGAAGCCAGTCCGACCGCGTCGGCTCGATGGACGAGCAGATCGCGCAGCAGCGCGCGCGCATCGAAGAGCTGGAACACGATAAAAACGAAGTCGAAACGGCGCTTGCCGCGCTTTTGCAGCAGGCGGAGGAACTGTCGAAAAACGCGGGCGAGGCTGCGAGCGAAGCGGAAGCCCTGCGCGCTCGTGAGGCGCTTGCCCTGTCCGCCGCGGCGGACAGCCGCGCGGAAGTCGCCGCCCTGCGCTCGACGCTTTCTGAAATGGACGAGCGCGAGAGCGCCATCGCCGCCGAGCAGGAGAGCGGGGAAGCCCAGCTTTCTGAAACGCGCAAAAGTGCCGCGGAGAACCGCCGCGCGCTCGAAAGTGCGCAGGAGGAAGCCGACGCCATCCGCAATATCATCGCCGGCCACACGATGAAGATGCAGGGCAGAATCGAGCGCGAGAAGGAGACGGGCGAGCAGCATGTTTCCCTCACGATGGAGATGAACAACTTAGACTCCCGCATCCGCTTACTCAGCGAGATGGAAAAGGAGTACGAGGGCTTCAATAAGGCGGTGCGCACGGTCATGCAGGCGCGCGAGCGCAATGCCCTGCGCGGCGTGCACGGCCCGGTTGCGGGTCTGATGAAGGTCAACAAGAAGTACGCCGTTGCGATCGAGATCGCGCTCGGTGCGGGACTGCAAAACATCGTCGTCGAGCGCGAGGAGGACGCAAAGAGCGCTATCCAGCTCTTAAAGCAGCGCGACGGCGGGCGCGCGACCTTCCTGCCGCTTTCGACGATCCGCGGCGAAGCGCTGCGCGACGAGCGCGTGAAGGGCGAATACGGTTACGTCGGCCTTGCGAGCGAACTTGTGGAATACGAGCGCGCATACGACGGCATCTTCAAAAACCTGCTCGGCCGCACGGTCGTGGTTGAGGATCTCGACTGCGGCATCACGATCTCGCGTAAGTTTTCGAATGCGTTCCGCATCGTGACGCTCGACGGTCAGGTTTTGAATCGCGGCGGCTCGATGACGGGCGGCTCGATCTCCCGCAGCGCGGGTATTTTGAGCAGAGCCGGCGAGCTGCGCGAGTTGACGGCGCGGCGCGGCAGCCTTGCAGAAAAGCTGACGCTCGCTGCCAAGGCCGCCGAGGACGCCAAGCGCGAGCTTTCGAAGGCGAGATACGAGCTGGAGGTAGCGCAGGGGCAGCAGCGCGCGGCGGAGGACGCCGTGCTCAAGCTGCAAGGCGACAAAAATCACTATGATCTGCTGCTTTCCTCGCTGCGCGAGCGGCTGGAAGCACTGGATACCGAGCGCGATACCATCACCCGCCGCCGCGGCGAGGTGAAGCGCGCCATGGAAGAAAAGGAAGCGCTTGCATCGCAGCAGGAGAGCGAGGCCGCCGCGCTGCGCGCGCAGGCGGAGGAGAGTCTTTCCGGGCAGACGGAGCTGCTGCGCTCCACCTCGCGCCTGGGCGATGAGATCGCCGGACGCAAGAGCGCGCTTGCGGGCTTTGCCGCCGAGCGCGAGACAACGGAAAAGTCGCTTGCGAGCTTGGAGGGCCTGCGTGCCCAGATGCAGGGCGACGAGCAGAGCAGAAAGGCGCTCATTGAGCAGTACAAAACGGCAAGCGAGCAGGCGCGGCGCGAGATCGGCGTGCATGAAGAAGAGATCGCCGCGCTGAGCGGCAAAATGACGGAAAAGCGCGCGGCGCTCGAAGAGCTTTCCCGCGTGAAGCTTTCGCTGGAGGCCGAGCGCAGCCAGAGCGACCGGCGCGGGCGCGAACTCAACGAAAACGTGCTCAACGTCGAGCGCAGCGTCAGCAAGCTCGAACAGAAGCGCGCGACGAGCGCGATGGAGGAGCAGCAGATCCTCGACAGGCTCTGGGAAAATTACGAGCTGTCGCACTCCGCCGCGCAGGAGCAGCGCATTGAATTAGAGAGCGTCGCCAAGGCGAGCCGCCGCATCGGCGAGCTCAAGCGTGCCATCAGCGGTCTTGGCGCGGTCAATGTCGGCGCGATCGAGGAATTCGAGCGTGTGAACACGCGCTACACCTACCTCACGACCCAGCGCGACGACGTGGAAAAGGCGAAGGGCGAGCTCGTCGGCGTGATCGAGAGCATCACGGGCGAGATGACCGTCATCTTCAAAGAGCAGTTCGCGCTGATCCGCGAGAGCTTCCAGGAGACATTTCTGGAGCTCTTCGGCGGCGGCAAGGCGACGCTCGAGCTGGAGGACGAAAACGATGTGCTCTCCTGCGGCATCGAGATCAAGGTCCAGCCGCCGGGCAAGGCGCTCAAGACCATCACGCTGCTCTCGGGCGGCGAGAAGGCCTTCGTTGCCATCGCCCTGTATTTTGCCATTCTGAAAGTCCACCCCACGCCGTTTTGCGTCATGGACGAGATCGAGGCGGCGCTTGACGAGCCGAACGTGGTGCGCGTTGCAAACTACATGCGCCGCATCACGCAAAAGACGCAGTTCATCGTCATCACGCACCGCCGCGGTACGATGGAGGCAGCGGACGTCCTTTACGGCGTCACGATGCAGGAGCGCGGCGTGAGCAAGATCCTGACGATCAACATGAACGATATGGCTAAGGAACTCAACATTAAGGAATAAGCGCGAGAGAGGAATCAAAGAGTATGGGTATTTTTGCGAAGATCAAAAAAGCATGGTTCGACACCATCGTGTGGGAGACCATCGACGACGACTTCTACGACGAGCTGGAGGAGAGTCTCATTATGGCTGACCTCGGCGCGACGGTCGCGCACGACGCGGTGAAAAAGCTGCGCGACGTCGTGTACCAGAAGAGCATCCAGCGCGGCGACGATGTGAAGCAGGCGCTGCGCGAGATTTTGATTGAAAAGCTGAACGTGGGCGACACTGCGCTCGACCTGTCGACCAAACCGAGCGTCGTGCTGGTCATCGGCGTGAACGGCGTGGGCAAGACCACGTCCATCGGCAAGATCGCCCACCGTCTGAAGGGCGAGGGCAAGCGCGTACTTTTATGCGCGGCAGATACGTTCCGCGCGGCGGCGGCGGATCAGCTCGAGATCTGGGCAAACCGCGCCGAGTGCGAGATCGTCCGCTCGGTCGAAGGCGCGGACCCCGGCGCGGTGCTGTTCGACTCGCTCGCCGCGGCGAAGGCGAGAGGTGTCGACGTCGTCCTCTGCGACACGGCGGGCAGACTTCACAACAAGGTGAACCTGATGAACGAGCTCTCGAAGCTCCGCAAGATCATCGACCGAGAGCTGCCCGACGCCGCGAAGGAGACGCTTTTAGTGCTCGACGCGACGACGGGGCAGAACGGATTGCAGCAGGCCAAGGTCTTCCGCGAGACGGCGGGTCTGACGGGCATTATCCTGACGAAGCTCGACGGTACGGCCAAAGGCGGCATCTGCGTCGCCATCGCGCAGGAGCTCGGCGTGCCGGTGAAGTACGTCGGCCTCGGCGAGGGCATCGACGATCTCCAGCCGTTCAACGCAGAGGAATACGTCAAGGCGCTGATCTAAGACAAAAAGCAAACATTTCGCGAGATAAAAAGGAGACGAATATGGAAATCACTTCTGTTTGCCCCTATTGCGGAAAGGAAATGCGAGACGGCGTGATCCCCGCTTACCGCGACCACATCGAGTGGATGGGGCGCGGGGAGGACGGTATGCTTGGTTCGGGTCCTGACGACAAAAATTCCGTCACGCTCGTCAAGGGCGGATTATTCGGTAATGACCAGACGCCTGCATACTACTGCGAAAGCTGCAAGGTGGTCATCGTGCCCGTGCCGGAGATCGAATGGCCGCTTGACAAGCTCGATAAAAAGTTCACAGCCTGGCAGGAAAAGATGAGCGCGCAGCGCGAAGAGCGCAAGGCGCAGCGCGAGGAAGAAAAGCGGGAAGAAAAAAGCAGGAAGAGACGGGAAAAAGACCCATGGGAGGTTTGACGATGAAATTTGTTCTGGCAACGCAGAACCCCAAGAAATTGAAGGAAATGAGCGCTATTCTGGGCGAGCTCGGCGTGGAGGTCGTGTCGGAGGCCAACCTCGGCGTAAAGATCGAGGTGGAGGAAACGGGCGAGACCTTTGCCGAGAATTCGCTTCTCAAGGCCAAGGCGGTCATGGAGGCGACGAAGCTGCCCGCCATCGCGGACGATTCGGGCTTGTGCGTCGACGCGCTGAACGGTGGCCCCGGCGTTTACAGCGCGCGCTTTGGCGGCGAGGGGCTGGACGACACCGGCCGCTACCGTCTTCTTTTGCAGATGCTGCACGGGCAGGCCGACCGCCGCGCCCACTTCCACACGACGATCACCTGCGCCTTCCCAAACGGCGACGTCTTGCAGGACGACGGCGAGGTCGAGGGCACGATCGCGTTCGCGCCGATGGGCGAAAACGGCTTCGGCTACGATCCCGTGTTCTTCGTGCCTGACAAGCGAAAGACCTTTGCACAGCTGACGGCGGAAGAAAAAGCGGAGATCTCGCACCGCGGCAAGGCACTGCGCGCGTTCAAGGAAACGCTCAAGAATTATCTTGCGGAACATCAATAAAAAGGATAAGGAAATACTATGGAATTAAGCAGCAAACAGCGCGCGTATCTGCGCAGCCTTTCCAATGACCTCGACGTGATCGTTCACATCGGCAAGGACGGCATCGGCGACAACCTCGTCAAGCAGGCGAACGACGCGCTGGAGGCGCGTGAGCTCATCAAGTGCCGCGTGCTCGAAAACAGCATGCTCACCGCGCGCGAGGCGTGTCAGGAACTGAGCGAGCTGACGCGCAGCGAGCAGGTGCAGGTCATCGGTACAAAATTCGTGCTCTACCGCCCCTCGCACAAAAAGGATAAGAAAGATAAGATCGTGCTGCCCAAGGCAGCGAAAAAGACCGTGTAAAAGAGAAAAAGAGGTCGAACAATTTTGAAGATCGGAATTTACGGCGGCAGTTTCAACCCGCCGCATCTGGGTCACATGGCCGCAGCGGAAAGCGCGGCGAAGTATCTGGGACTCGACGAGCTGCTGCTCATTCCCGCGGGCATTCCGCCGCACAAGGCACTCTCCGCCGACGCGGCGGGGAAGGAGCACCGCCTTGCGATGACGCGCCTGATGGGGGAGCAGATCGCGCTCGACACAGGGATAACGGTCACGGTGTCGGATATGGAGATCGCGCGCGAGGGCAAGAGTTACAGCGTCGACACCGTGCGCGAGATCCACGAGCAGCGCCCGAATGACGAGCTGTGGCTTTTGATGGGGACGGATATGTTCCTCTCGTTCCAGAACTGGTACAAGCCGGAGGAGATACTGCGCCATGCAGGGCTCTGCGCTTTCGGACGCACGGAGAAGGACGGCGAGACGCTTTTTGCACCGCAGCGGGATTTCCTTGGGGAAAAGTTCCCGGGCAGCCGCATCGTGACGATGACGCTGCCGAACCTTGTGGACGTTTCGTCCACCGAGCTGCGCGAGCGTATCCCGAAGGGGAAAACGGCGGGGCTTCTTGCGCCCGCGGTGCTCGGTTATATCCTGCGTGAGCATTTATATGGAACAAATCTCGATTTGAAACGTCTAAGCTTAGAGGAACTGAGACCCATCGCGCTCTCCTACCTCAAGGCGAAGCGCATTCCCCACGTGCTCGGCACCGAGCAGACGGCGAAGGAACTCGCGGAACGCTATGGCGCAAATGTTGAAAAGGCGCGCTTTGCGGCGCTCCTGCACGACGCGACCAAGCGCCTTTCGATGGACGAGCAGCTCGCGCTCTGCGAGCACTACCACATCGCGCTCGACGAGCTGGAGCAGCGCGCGCTCAAGCTGCTGCACGCCAAGACCGGTGCGGCGCTCGCGCGCGACGTGTTCGGCGCGGACGACGAGATCTACAACGCCATTCTCTGGCACACGACGGGTAAGCCCGGTATGACGGTGCTGGAAAAGGTGCTCTATCTCGCCGACTACATTGAGCCGAACCGCGACTTCGACGGCGTGGAGGAATTGCGCAAGGTCGTGTGGGAGGATATTGACCGAGGGCTTGCGATGGGGCTCGCCATGACCGTGGAGGAGATGGAAGAGCGGGGGAACCCCGTCCATCACAACACGCTGGAAGCACTGGACGAGCTGAGAGGACATAGCCATGAATGATAAGGACTTTTACGAAAACGACAGAGACAGCATCCGCTACGAGGGACGGCGCGTGCACCATGAAGAGAGCTTTTTCGAGCGCAACTGCGACGAGGCATGGGAGCAGATCTGCGAGACCTTTTCCCACCCCGGGCGGCTGCTTGGACGCGTGCTGCTGATCGCGCTGCTGTGCGGCGTGGTCGCGGGCGGAAGCTACCTTCTGAAGATCCGCGCGCCGCAGCTGCCGAACAAGGGCGATGCGCAGAAGGACCCCAACCAGACGCAGGTCGATGAGATCGACTACGGCGACGGCGTGCGCCCGCGCGCAGACGGCGAGCGAAAAAGCAAGGATTTCTACACGGTGCTCGTCCTCGGGCGCGACACGGGCGGCGGCGGCAACACCGACACGATGCTGCTCGCGAGCTACGACGTGACGAACCAGAAGGCGACCGTCATGTCCATCCCGCGCGACACAATGGTCAACGTCCCCTGGGACGTCAAGCGCATCAACTCCGTCTACAACTACTACGGCGGGGGAGAAAAGGGTATCAAGGCACTCTATAAGGAGATTTCCCAGCTCGTCGGCTTCGAGCCGGACTATCAGGTCATTGTCGAATGGGACGCGGTCGGCGCGATCGTGGAGGCCATGGGCGGCGTTTACTACGATGTGCCGCGCAACATGAACTACGACGATCCCTATCAGGATCTGCACATTCACCAGACCAAGGGTTACCGCAAACTCAGCGGCAGTGATGTGATGCAGGTGCTGCGCTACCGCCACGACACCGATATACACTACGGCTATCCAGACGGCGACCTTGGCCGCATCAAGACGCAGCAGTCGCTTCTGAAAGCGATGATCGAGCAGCTTTTGCAGCTTAAAAATGTGACGAAGATTGGCGAATTTGCCCGCGCGGTGAAGAACAACGTCACCTCGGATCTGACGTTTGAGGAAATGCTCTGGTTCGGCTCGCAGGCCGTGATGGGCGGGCTCAAGGTCGAAGATGTCAACTTTGTCACCATGCCGAATACGGCACTGTATGTCTACAGCCGCGCGTATCCGAGGTGGCCGCAGAACTATGTTTTCCCCAAGGCGCAGGAGTTGTTGGACATTGTGAACAACGAGCTCAGCCCCTTTGTTGAGAAGTTTACGATGAGCGACCTTGACATCATGTCGCTCAATTCTGATGGTTCGCTTTCCTCTTCCACCGGTCATGTGGAGGACAGCAAGGCTGCAGTGGCGCCTCCGGTCGTTGTGGATCGATACAGCGGAGATATTCTCGGCGGGACCAGCAGCAATTCCGGGACGGAAACCAATACAGGAAACGGCAGTGAAACGGCCGACGGCAGCGAGACGACCGATCCCGGCAACACCGGCGACAACAGCGGCACGACGGTCGACCCCGGCAATACCGGTGACAACAGCGGCGGTACGACCGTTGATCCCGGAAACACTGGCGATAACAGCGGCACGACCACGCCAAGCGAGCCCACCACGCCTGTCGATCCCGTGACCCCGCCCGACCCCGGCACGGGAGAGGGCGGCAATACGGGCGATACCGGCAGCAGCGATACCGTCGTTGATGAAATGCCCGAGTGGCTGCGCCCGTAACGAGAAATAACACGAAACAACATCAAACTGAAATAAGAAAAGGAGACCCCTATGTTACCTTCCAGAGAAATGGCCGAGATCGCCGTGAAAGCACTCGACGGCAAAAAGGGTAAGGAGATCAAACTTATTCGCATCGACAAGATCACGACGCTCGCGGAGTACTTTGTCATCTGCACCGGTACGTCCAACACGCAGATCAACGCCCTGTGCGACGAAGTGGAAAAGCAGCTCACGGAGGCGGGCGAAGAGCCGCTGCACCGCGAGGGCTACCGCGGCGGCACGTGGGTGCTGCTCGACTACGGCTGCATCGTTGTCCACGTGTTCAACGATGAGGCGCGCAAGTTCTACTCTCTTGAGCACCTCTGGGCCGACGGAGAAGAGGTCGATCTGAGCGCGCTCCTGCCCCACGCGGAGTAAGGGCGATCCCACCTGAAAAATAACGCTTGACAAGGCGGGACAAAACACCTAAAATGGTCATGCTATATTGATACAAAACGCGATGACGGAGCATAAAGACGCGCGATTTCCGCCCGAAGAGAGCCGGCGGTCGGTGCAAGCCGGCGGGGAAGCGCACGTGAATGACTCACTCCCGAGCAGCCCGCCTGAAAGGGCGGGACGGTTCGCCTCCGTTACGGGCATGGCTATCGAAGCTGCTGAGGGCACGCGGGTGACCGCGCGCTGAATCAGGGTGGTATCGCGTAAAGAGTTTTTACGTCCCTGACCGTTTTTTGGAACGGTCAGGGACTTTTTTCGCGTCAAAAATAATTCACATAAAGGAGAAGATCCATGAAGTACGATTTTACAGCCATTGAGAAAAAATGGCAGGAAAAGTGGGAGCAGGAAAAGCCCTATGCTGCCGTAACAGGCGACAAGCGCCCCAAGTTCTACGGCCTCATTGAGTTCCCGTATCCTTCCGCCGCTGGCCTGCACGTCGGCCATCCGCGCCCGTTTACGGCGATGGACATCATCTGCCGCAAAAAGCGCATGCAGGGCTACAACGTCCTCAACCCCATGGGCTTTGACGCCTTCGGCCTGCCGACGGAGAACTTTGCCATCAAGAACCACATTCACCCCGCCATCATTACGGCGCAGAACATCAAGAACTTCACCCGCCAGCTCAAGATGCTCGGCTACGGCTTCGACTGGGATCGCGTGGTGGACACGACCGACCCGAGCTACTACAAGTGGACGCAGTGGATTTTCCTGCAGATGTTCAAGCATGACCTTGCCTACAAGACCACGATGCCTGTCAACTGGTGCACGAGCTGCAAGTGCGTGCTTGCCAATGAAGAGGTCGTTGAGGGCGTGTGCGAGCGCTGCGGCGCGCCCGTTATCCGCAAGGAAAAGAGCCAGTGGATGCTGCGCATCACGAAGTATGCCGACCGCCTGATCGACGATCTTGACGAGGTCGACTACATTGAGCGCGTCAAGACCCAGCAGCGCAACTGGATCGGCCGCTCTACCGGCACGGAGGTCACCTTCAAGACCAACACCGGCGATGACGTCACCGTTTACACCACGCGCGTTGATACCCTCTTCGGCGTGACCTACACGGTCATTTCTCCCGAGCACCCGATGCTCAAGAAGTGGAAGGATCTCATCAAGAACTGGGACGAGGTCGAGGCCTATCAGGCTGCCGCCGCCCGCAAGAGTGACTTTGAGCGCGGTGAGCTCAACAAGGAAAAAACCGGCGTGCGCCTTGAGGGCATTGAGGTCATCAACCCCGCCACCGGCAAGGTCGTGCCGATGTTCGTCTCCGACTATGTTCTCATGGGCTACGGTACGGGCATCGTTATGGGCGTTCCCGGCCACGACCAGCGCGACTGGGACTTCGCCACGGCCTTCGGCCTTCCCATCGTGGAGGTCGTCGAGGGCGGCGACATCACGAAGGAAGCCTTCACGCTCAAGGATGACACCGGCATTATGGTAAACTCCGGCTTCCTCAACGGCATGACCGTCAAGGAAGCGATCCCCGCGATGAAGCAGTATGCCGTCGAGCAGGGCTGGGGCCGCGAAAAGGTCAACTATAAGCTGCGCGACTGGGTATTCTCCCGCCAGCGCTACTGGGGCGAGCCGATCCCCCTTGTCAACTGCCCCAAGTGCGGTTGGGTGCCTGTGCCCGAGGAGGAGCTGCCGCTCGTTCTGCCGCAGGTGGACAGCTACGAGCTGACCGACGACGGCGAGAGCCCGCTTTCCAAGATGACCGACTGGGTCAACACCAAGTGCCCCAAGTGCGGGTGCGACGCCAAGCGCGAGACCGACACCATGCCCCAGTGGGCGGGTTCTTCGTGGTACTTCCTGCGCTATATGGATCCGCACAACGACCATGAGCCTGTCTCTCACGAGGCGGAGCAGTACTGGGGCCCTGTGGACTGGTACAACGGCGGCATGGAGCACACCACGCTGCACCTGCTCTACTCCCGCTTCTGGCACAAGTTCCTCTACGACATCGGCGTTGTCCACACGAAGGAGCCCTATGCCAAGCGCACGAGCCACGGCATGATCCTCGGCCAGAACCCGCATTACGTCGGCAACGTCTCCACGGAGGAAGAAAAGCAGGCTCTGATCGAAAAATACGGCAACCAGGCGCTGCGCCCGGCAGTTAAGATGTCCAAGTCCCTCGGCAACGTCGTCAACCCCGATGATGTCGTCAAGGCCTACGGCGCGGACACGATGCGCCTTTATATCATGTTCATCGGCGACTTTGAAAAGGTCGCCACCTGGTCGGACGACGCCGTCAAGGGCTGCAAGCGCTTCCTGGACCGCATCTGGGCACTGAGCGAAAAGCAGGTGGAGGGCGAAGGCTACCGCCCGAAGCTGGAAGCTTTGATCAACCGCACCATTAAGAAGGTGGGCGAGGACATTGACGCCCTGAAGGCCAATACTGCCATTGCCCAGCTGATGATTTTGGTGAATGCCCTGTACGATGAGGGCGGTGCAACCCGCGCAGAGTACGAAGTGCTGCTGCAGCTGCTGAACCCGTTTGTTCCCCATATGACCGAGGAACTGTGGCAGCAGATGGGCCACACCGACACCCTGGCTTACCACGAGTGGCCGAAGTATGACGAAGCCAAATGCGTGGAGCAGACCATTGAGATTGCTGTTCAGGTGAACGGCAAGGTCAAGGCCCGCCTGAACGTTGCCGCTAACATTGAAAGCGCTGACGCCATTGCCGCTGCAAAGGCTGACCCCGCTGTGGCCGAAGCCATTGCAGGCAAGACCATTGCCAAGGAAATTTACGTCAAGGGCCGCCTGGTCAACATCGCCGTTAAGGGCTGATCGTTCCCCGTGGCGCGCCAGACATTACAACCTGATACCACCCGGCAAGCCTCCGCACAAGCGGGGGCTTTGCCCGTATCGGGACAAATTTGGAACAACTTGTGCGGGCTGGCCCGCAGCAAAACGCTGTGGGGTGTGCTGCTGCTGGCAGTTTTGTGGGGGTACGGCTACGCCATGAACACCCCTGCCGTGGATATGGACGACCTTGCCATTGCCACCTACCAGCAGGGCGGAGAATTTTTGCGCCAGGGCCGCATTACCGTGTGGCTGCTGCAGGCGCTGACCGGAATCATGACCTACCAGCGCTTTTGGCCGGAGCTGTTTTTTGCCCTC
>OHEG01001032.1_pt1 | contig 11899 bp, 5 predicted proteins | sample 1567181 | NCBI WGS metagenome assembly OHEG01 (sample SAMEA3879534, study PRJEB24766) | human gut metagenome | biome: human-associated habitat; feature: feces | place: USA | collected 1985/1987 | reverse complement strand
GACATTAGGACGTTTAGCATCAGAAGTTGCTAAAGTATTAAGAGGAAAGAATAAACCAATCTTCACACCACACATTGATACCGGTGATTATGTAATCGTTGTGAACGCTGCAAAGGTTAAAGTAACAGGTAAGAAGTTAGATCAGAAAGTATACTACCATCATTCAGATTATGTAGGCGGTATGAAAGAAGCAACTTTAAGAGAAATGTTAGATAAGAAGCCAGAGAAGGTTGTTGAACTTGCAGTTAAGGGCATGCTTCCAAAGGGACCTTTAGGAAGACAGATGTACACAAAGCTTCATGTATACGCAGGACCGGAACATGAGCAGGCAGCTCAGAAACCTGAAGTATTAACATTCTAATTAAAGGAACTGAAAGGAGAAAGTTAAAATGGCTAAAGCAGCAACAAAATTCCACGGAACTGGAAGAAGAAAAAAATCTATCGCAAGAGTATATGTAGTACCTGGTACAGGTAAGATCACAATCAACGGCAGAGACATTGACGATTACTTCGGTCTTGAGACACTCAAGCTCATCGTTCGTCAGCCATTTGCTGTAACAGATACAATGGATAAGTACGATATCGTTTGCACAGTAACAGGCGGTGGAGTAACAGGTCAGGCTGGTGCAATCAGACATGGTCTTTCAAGAGCTCTTCTTCAGGCTAGCGATGAGTTCAGACCTCTCCTCAAGAAGGAAGGCTTCCTCACTCGTGACCCAAGAATGAAGGAAAGAAAGAAGTACGGTCTCAAAGCCGCAAGACGTGCTCCACAGTTCTCAAAGAGATAATTTCATTCTCATTTATCAAACCGTTTCGCAGAAATGCGAAGCGGTTTTTTTATACCCTATCCTAACTGTAAATAACAGCAAAATATGATATAATTATTACTGATAAATTAACTTTTAGGAGATAACTGCTATGACGAACGAATACATAAAACCGCCCGTTGAAATACGCTACAAAAATGAACTTGACGCCTTGAAAAGTGTTGATATTGGAAAAAAGCCTGAGAATTGGGTGCTGTCGCCAAAGGCAGTGCGAACATTTATATTAGGCGGAATCATCAAAACTGCCGATGGCAAAATGCAGATAAAGCGCAAATTCTATGGCAATGACGCACTTGTTGAGCGCTGTATAATCACCCTCGCTGGAAACCGCGGACTTATGTTGGTGGGTGAGCCAGGCACTGCTAAAACTATGCTCTCTGAGCTTCTCTCTGCTGCTTGCTGCGGCATAAGCACGAACACAGTTCAGGGTACGGCTGGAACTACCGAGGATATGATAAAATATAGCTGGAACTATGCCATGCTTCTTTCAAAAGGTCCTTGCCGTGAAGCCCTTGTGCCTGCTCCCCTGCTCATAGGCATGGAACAAGGCATTTTCGCACGATTTGAGGAAATAACTCGTACCCCTGCAGAAATCCAAGATAGCCTTATTTCTGTAATGAGCGACCAGATACTCAATATCCCTGAGCTTGAAAACGAAGGACTTGTTTTCGCCAAGCAAGGATTTAATATAATCGGTACTGCAAACACTCGTGATAAGGGCGTAAATGAAATGTCAGGTGCTTTGAAAAGGCGTTTCAATTTTGAGACTGTCGAGCCTGTTCGTGACGTAAGGCTCGAAAAAGAGATCATTATCCGTGAAGCACAAGACCTTGCAAAAACAGGTCATATCGACCAGCCTATAGACACCGACGCTGCTGAACTTCTTGCTGTCACATATCATGAGCTTCGTGAGGGCGTTACCTCAGAGGGAACAAAGCTTGAAAAACCAAACGCCGTTATGAGTACAGCCGAAGCTGTGTCCGTTTTTTATCAAACTATGAGCAGTGCATATTATTATGGTGACGGAAAAACTGATCTCAAAGAGCTTACGCAGAATCTTTTAGGAGCAGTTTGTAAGGAAAACAAAGACGACCTTGAAAAGCTCAAAAGCTATTTCAGGATCGCTGTTAAGGAAAAAAGTGCAAGTGAGGGAGGCATATGGACAGAATATCTGGATACAGCCAAGTATCTGAAATAATACCTTTTGACTATTCTCAGCCATTTCTGCTTTTTCCTGTAAGACACCACAGCCCTGTCTGCTCGTGGCAGCTCATCAGAGCAATTAAAGTATATCAGCCCGATGTCATACTTATAGAGGGTCCTGAAAACGCCAATGATATGATAGGTGTGTTGACGGACGAGAGAACAAAACTCCCTGCGGCTTTCTATTATTACTACAAGGACAGAAAAAAGCTTATCAGTGATGAAGCCGAGGACTATAAATGCTACTACCCTTTTATCTATGCTTCACCTGAGTATAACGCTCTGAAAACAGCCGCAGCCATGGGTATAGAAGCACGCTTTATAGATCTTCCCTACAGCGAGATACTTATTACCACAGCCGTAAATAAAGGCCTTCGCAGTAATAAGGACAAGCACAGCTACACTGATGACAGCAGACTTATATACAGCAAATTCTGCAAAAAGCTTTGCGAGAAAACAGATCTAAGGACCTTTGAAGAGTTCTGGGAGAAGTATTTTGAGATAGAGGGACTCAGACTATCTGTACAAGATTTTGTACAGCAAATGTACACCTACTGCATTATTACACGAAATGACGAAACAGAAGATGGTCTTGCGGCAGACGGCACTCTTGCAAGAGAAAACCATATGGCTCTGCGTATCAAAGAAGCACTTAAAGATAACAAAAAAGTTCTTGCTGTAACAGGCGGATTCCACAGTTTGGGACTTTATGAGCTTTTGAAAAGTGATAATATCCAAAAAGAAAAGCTTCACAAGCTCTCTCAAAAAGATGAGGGCTGTTTCCCCGTAGCTTATTCTTATGAAGCAGCAGACGCTCTCAGTGGATATGCCTCTGGTATCCAGCGTCCTTATTTTTATGATTGCGTGATGAACAAGCTAATCCACTGCGATGACCCGGCAGGTGTTTACAGCGACACAGTTCTTGACCTGCTCATAGGCACAGTGAGAGCCTGTGATAAACATGATATCCCAGTGTCAATGGCTGACGCTTCCGCAGCGCAGTCTATGATGAGTGGACTTGCCGCACTTCGTAGCTGTCATGAATGTGGACTTTACGAGCTTGAAGACGCCATAACCTCGTCATTTATCAAGGGAGAGAAAACAATATCCTCTGCCCTGCCTATCGACCTTATGCACAAACTTGCCACAGGCGACAAAACAGGTCATATAGGTGATATAAACCACGTTCCTCCGCTTATTGCTGATTTTGAAAAACAGTGTAAAAGGTTTCGACTTAAAATAAAAACAGTAACCCCTAATAAGACGGAAGTTTCACTTTTTACCACTGCAAACGGCATGGAACTAAGCAGATTTTTCCACAGAATGGTGTTTCTAGGCACAGACTTTGCCCAGCGAACAAAAGGGCCTGATTTACATAGGCGAAAAGACAGAAGCCGTGTCCGTGAAGAATGGGTATACAAAAAAGTCCCTGCCACAGACGTTGCACTCATAGACCATACTGCCGACGGCTTCACCATTGAAGAAGCCTGCCGCACCTGTGCTTCAAGAACACTTCGCCATGAAAAGCACTGTGATGTTGCGGCGCATATCCTTGTGGACTGCTTCCAAATGGGCTTAGAACTCTCTGATAATGACAAGGCTTGTGCCGAGAACATTCTTAACTCAGACGGTGACTTTTTCTCTGTAGGCAGAGGTCTAAGGCATTTTATCACTCTTATGGAACTCCAACAGCTTTATAATACCGAGTTTTCCGCCGCAGAAAATTGTGCAAAGCGATGTATGACAAGGATAATCACAGCACTGCCTGATATGGCATCGGTGAAAGACGACCACATTGCAGAATGTGCAGCGATAATGTACACAATGCAAAAAGCTGTCACTGACGGCTTTAGAGAATATCGTCAGGACTATGAAAACGCCCTGCTTTCCCTCTGCGGCAAATCTGATAAAGACCCATTTGTTTACGGCACAGCACTTGGCATACTTTACGCCTTTGACCCCCACCGCCGCAAGCTTGCTGAACAGGCAATGTCAAGCTATCTCAAAGGCGACAGGAATGTTCAGATACAAGGAGCGGAGTTTCTTCACGGACTTTTCAATGCCGCCCGTGATATCATCATGACGGACGATTCTTTCATCAGAATGACAGACACGCTTATCTGCGGACTTGACTATGACGATTTTATAGAGATACTTCCCTCCATGAAGCTTGCTTTCAGTTGTTTCACCCCATATGAAATACAGCAAACAGCCACCGCTGCCGCAAAGCTTTATGACGCTGACAGTGCTGAGCTTCTTACGGAAAAACCTATAAACGAAAGGCTATATAGCTTCGGTGTGGAAATAGATAAAGAGATAGTCAAACTTTTGTCTGAGGAGGAAAAGCCATGACAGATAAAAACAAAGCCATATCCGTCAACCGCTGGCGGCTGGTGCTGGGCGGAATGTCTGACAAAAGCCTTTCCTTTACAGGTGACAAAGCAGAGATAATAACGTTTCAGGATATGGAAAAGCTACTCGATTATCTCTATAGCCGTGCGCAAGGCGATGATGTAAGGAACGAAAACAGCAGGCAAGGCGGTCAGGGCGGCAGTGTGCTAAACGCCGCAGAATGGATAACAAAAGTCAGAACGCTTTTTCCAAAGCAGACCGCCGATGTGCTTGAACGTCAAGCTTTGGAAAGGTTCAACATGACCGAGCTTCTTACCGATAAAAAGGTTCTTGAAGAAATGAAACCTGATATAACGCTGCTTAAAACTATCATTCAGCTCAAACATCTCATGAACGGCGAGGTGTTGCAGGCGGCTGTAAAAATAGCAAAACAGGTGGCAGACGATATCAAACAAAAGCTTGATATGACCATAAAGCGAAGCTTTACAGGCAGGCTTGATAAAAACACATCGTCAGTTATGAAATGCTCTGCAAACCTCGATTTCAAAAAGACTATCCGCCGAAACCTGAAAAACTATGACAAAGCAAGCAACCAGCTTATACTTAAAGATATCTATTTCAGTGGACGTGTGAAAAAGCATAACAAAAAGCGCATTATCATAGCCATAGACGAAAGCGGTTCAATGCTCGGTTCAGTCATCTATAGTGCAGTAATGGCGCAGATAATTTCCGAACTGCCATTTGCAGAGGTGAAGCTCATCATTTTTGATACAAGCATCGTTGACCTCTCAGACCATGCAGACGACCCTGCTCAGACAATAATGAGCGTTCAGCTTGGAGGAGGAACGTATATTGCAAAAGCCCTTACCTACTGCGAAAGCCTTATCGTTACGCCACGTGACACTTGCGTTATCGTGGTAACAGACCTCTACGAGGGCGGCAGTGAAGCACAGCTTATGAACGTCAGCAAAAATATAATCACAAGCGGCGCACATCTCTCATTCCTTACCGCCCTTGATGAAAATGCCGACCCTGCCTATGACAAGGCGACAGGTCAGAAGCTTGCAGATATGGGCTCATTCGTTGGCGGTCTTACCCCTGATAAGCTTGGGGATTACATCGGAAAAATATTTGCATAGGAGATGACATCTTGGACGTAATCGATAAACAGCTTGACATCGCAAACGAACAATCGCTTATTGAGCTTTCAAACAAGGGCATTTACAAACGTGCTTTGAAGGAATCCAAAAACATGACCCTTTCGGCTGAAAAAATACATGAATGTTACATAGTAAAATTAGACGGTGAAACCTGCACCATAAAATCACCTCTTGATGAAAGTCAATGCACTTGTGTTTCAAGAGGAATGTGCAGGCACATTATCACAGCCATACTGCTTTTGAAAGCACAGCTTCCACAGTACGACGGTGAGGATATCACTCCAGAGGTCATAAACTCCGAGCCTGAACAAGCAGAAATTGAACTACCCGACCAACCTGAAATAAATCCGCTTTCTCAGGATACCCAGAAAAAGATAAAAGGATGTGCCGGACAGTGCATAAAAATAATGTCTGGAATATTTACCCGAGGTCTTGTAAGAGCCGAAGAGAGCGACCCCGATAATTTTGAGCTTGCCGCAGTTTCCTGCCACGCTTTGAGAATGGCTGAGGCAGAAAGACAAATGCGTGAACTTGGCAGCCGACTTAAAGACTGTGTTTCAAGGCGAGCTTCATTCAGTCCGCAGGTATTCACTCACAAAACGTTTGAATATGCTGACAGCATGAACAAGCTTATAAAAGCCGACATCACAGAAGAAATGCTCGGCACCTTCCGCAAAGAATACACCGACTATGAGGGAACGCTCCAACTTCTGCCTATAGGTACAAGAAATGTCAGTGGCGAATACACTGGCTGTATCTACTATTTTCTCAATAAAGACAGAACTTCGCCCCAGCGCTTTTTTACCTACAGCGATCTGCGCCCCACTTTCTATGAAAGAAAGTCAAGACGATTTGCCGAAAGCACAACTGTATGGGATCTTGACAGCTCTCTAAACAGCTATATGTGTACAGAGCTGAAGCTTGAAAACGCCAAGGTGAGCATGGGGCATTTGTCCTCATCGTCAAAGACCAACGCCATAGGCGCAGGTCCTGCACAGCTAAACTGTTTTGCCCTCCGTGAGCTTATTGTCAGCGATTTCAAAGAGCTTGCGGAAAAGATCTCCGCAAACAAAAGCGACGAGGAGACCGACCGGCTTTATTTCGTTCACCCCAAAGAGTGCGTCGCTTCATATTTTGACAAGCACACTCAACAGCAAATATTCATTATAAAAGACGGCTGTGATAGACAAATATCTGTCACCGCAAAATACACAGCAGAAAATCGTGAATTTATTTCCACGCTTGAAACCATAGGTGGCAAAATGCTAAAAGAAAAGCACAAAAACTACGTCCTGCTGGCTCAGGGGTATATCGACCACGGCAGGCTAACGCTTTTCCCAATAGAGGTCTATGATTTTATTGATCCGCCTGACAATGTTCCTGTACCTGTCGAGAATGATACAGACCAAGACTATGGAATGTGTAGCGAGCTTCTTGACGCCACCGAAGAAACCGACAAGAGGATAGTCACGGCAATGGAGTGCGGAGTGAACTCTGTTATCGCAGACGAACACGCTCAAAGCATACGCCAATGCGGACTTGAAGAACTTGCAAAACGTTATGAATGCTTCACAAAGCTGTGCGAAAATGCAAGACACACCACCGCAGACAAAAGCCTTGATATCTTCACTGCCGCAGGCAACACAATGCGGTATATCAGACTTTGCACACAAAAATTAGCACTGTTCAGTGCGATAAATAATATGGAGGAGAAAAAATGATCTACAACGAAAGCACCAAAAGCTTTATAAAGCTTGAAACCGCCCTAAAGGAGCTTGGTTTTGACCAGCAGACCATAGACCTTGCCCTTGAATATCTTGACATCACAAAGTCAAGAAACAATGACCTGATGAGAAAAATTATAACAAGATACTATCCAAAACTCATGCAGTATAGTTATCGTGAAAAGCTTATCAAAGCTGTAAAAAGTGAGATATCAAATTCAGATAGTGAGGAGCTTAAAGACCGTTATATTATTTTCAGTTCAATGGCAACGGGTCCATATTTCCGATATATGACAGAAGCGCTGTCTGGCAATGCCTATATATATTCCGAAAACAAAGCCATGTATATGAAGCCGCTCACTGATTTTTATGGTGAGAACGCAGAAGCAGTCTGGACATCAACCGAGATCTCAAACCGCTCAAATGATTCTATCAGCGTTTTCACTGTAAATCATCCTATCTATTCCGCAGACGATGCCATAAGAACATTCAACTTCGTTAGCCCTGACGATATCATTGCACAGCTTCTCCTGTGCGTTTACGCATTGGACGCAACCGAACTGCCTAAAAAGAGTCTGCTCGGCAAAACAAAAATTCCTGATACAGCCGCAATTGCCATAAAAAAGCTTTGCGAAGTAGTCGAAAAAAAGCCCAAAACAACTACAGCCGTTTTCTGTCTTTTTCTTGCCGCATATGCAGAAGCGTCATATTTTGTAAAAGAATATCGTGCATTTTTTGATAAAAACATTGTGAAATATTACGATGATCTTACCCAAGGGCTGATATATATGAAGCTTTCCACCAACAGAATATTCGACCTTATCGAAGCTCAACCACAGTGTCTTACAGATAGATACATTCTGCACTTTGTCAAATTACCTGACAAAAACGGAAACTACCCTGTGCAAATGGTAAAGCTCACAAAAGATCACCCCGATATCTTCATACAAACAATGAAGAACGCTCGCTTTGATCTAGGCATAATAATGGAGAAAATGCTCAAAGCCACTGACCCGAATTATGATGCAAAGGCAGTAGGTCTTAAAGCCGCCCAGCAGGAACATATCTCAAAAAATATAGCCGAGCATTTCAAACACCGCGACGAGATATACGCATATATCACAGGCAAAGCCGAATTAGACACCATACTCCCTTTTGCAGACGAAGAATCCTGTAATGGCGGACATCAGAATATGAATTATGTTGGCGAATATGGCGAGGACGATTTTATAATCCGCTGTATCGCCGCCCTTTCCATAGGTGCTACAAAGGATACGAACGACCCGCTCAAGCTTATAGACAGAGAACTTCAACATGATACCGAGTTCACCGTCCGTGCAATGATAAAAGCAGGACTGCCTATTGAGATAATCATACGGGCACTGGGCTGGCAGACAGAGAACTCTTACTTCAAAGAGGATATTATCAAAAAGATCACGGCTATCATGCCTGAATTTAAAGACAAAGCCGCCATTATCGACGTAAGTAAAATGGCTGTGTCCAGCCGACTTTTGTATATAAGGCTTCTTGATATCTCAGACAGCAACAAGTACAAAGACGAATTTTTTGCCCTTTGTGACGATAACAGCAAGGTAATAAAAGCAGAGCTTGTGAAAGTTATATCCGCCCACAAGGATTGGCACGATGATGTTTGCAAACTTCTTGCTCAGAAAAAATCAGCCAAGCGTGAAACTGCACTTATGATAATTGAAAATCAAGGTGCTGACGCCTACCGCACAGAGCTTGAAAAAGCCTATGCCACAGAAAAATCCGACAAACTAAAATCGAAAATATCTGAACTTTTGGGCAGCGAAGCAAAGCCTGCCGAAATATCAGATGAAGACCTTGTGACTGCGCTCACCAAAGGCACAAAAAGCAAGAAAGTTCTCTGGCTTTTTGAACAGCCTTTTGCACCTATTCACTTCACCGATGATACAGTCGCAAAGGATATCTATTTGCAGGCTCTCCTGCTTACATATGCAAACGCCGACGAAGGTACCCTCCCACCCGAGGGCAAGGCACTTGCCCAGAAGCTCAAAGCTGATGAGCTTGAAACATTCGCCCTTGAAGTCCTGAGCCGCTGGCTTGAAAAAGGTGCAGAAGCGAAAACAAAGTGGACAATGTATTTTGCGGCCATTTACGGCGGTGATGAAGCAATAAATTGCCTGACGGATTACATAAAAGAATGGTCGAAACAGTCATTAAATATGCGTGTTGCCCTTGCGGTTAAAGCCGTCAATGCCGTAGCTCTGAACGGCAGTTCCTATGCACTTATGACTGTAGACAATATTTCAAGAAAATATAAGAGTCGTGCGGTCAGAGCTGCCGCAGTTGACGCACTTGCCAATGCCGCTAAACAGCTTGGCTTGACAACGCAGGAGCTTGCGGACAAGATAGTACCTGACATGGGCTTTGACGAGAAAATGTGCCGCACCTTTGATTTTGGGAGCAGAAAATTTTCCGTTTATCTCACTCCACAGCTTGATATAGAAATATTCGAGGGCGAGAAAAAGCTTAAAAATCTCCCTAAAATAGGCGTTAATGACGACCCTGCCCTCGCAGAAAAGGCTACTGCTGATTTCAAGGAAATGAAAAAGCAAATGAAAACTGTTGTTGACGCACAGAAACAGCGTCTTGAATATGTGCTTATGCTTGACCGTAAGTGGACAGCAGAAGCTTGGAAAGCTCTCTTTGTAAAAAATCCTCTCATGCACTGCTTTGCGATAGGTCTTATATGGGGTATTTACGAAAAAGGCTGCCTTAAAACTTCGTTCCGTTATCTTGACGACGGCAGCTTTACAAACTCAGATGATGATGAGATAGAGCTGTCCGAGGTTATGCAGATAGGGCTTGTTCACCCGCTGGAGCTTACTGAACATGAAAAAGAAGCTTGGCTGGAACAGCTTGATGATTATGAGATAATACAGCCATTCGACCAGCTAAGAAGAAAGGTATACAAAGTAGCGGAAATCGATAAGAATAAGACCGCCTGCGAGATCTTCAAGAATACCGAGATAACGAACACCACTCTAGTCAACCGCATGACCAAAGCAGGCTGGTATAAAGGTCAGGCACAGGACGCAGGCTTTTTCTATGAGTTCATAAGAAATGATATCTCGGGCAAGGAGAAAGATCCCGACGGCAAGCTCGTCAACATAGGCATGACCGCCGAGCTTAAATTCTCAGGAACATACATCGGCTATTACGAGATAGAGGACGTGACCGTGGAAGAGCTTTACTTCCGACTTCCCGATGCTGCATACAATGACAACATGAAACTTGGCGATGTCAGTCCAAGATACTACAGCGAAGTTGTCTTACAACTTAAAAAAGCTATAAACAAGTAGGCATAACAAAAGGCAGTTCTGATTTTTTTCAGAGCTGCCTTTTACTTATTTATTTTCCACAGGAAGTCCGTGATCTCCTGCAATGTGTCTGCCTGCCTTGTTCACACAATATATGCAAACTGGAACTATGTACAAGCAAGCCGCTATCCATGCCGCCTGATCTGTGAAGCAGATCGCAAGATAACCGAATTTCGGCACAAATATCATACTTACAGAAATTCGAGCTATCATTTCCGTCACTCCTGAGAATATAGCAAGTCCAGAATATCCAAGACCCTGCGTACACATTCTGCAAGTGTTGAGTATACCTAGCGTCCAATAGAAAAAGCCTGCATAGAAAAGATATTTGGCTGAAGCAGTAAGCACTGCTGCGTCTGACTTATTCACAAAGATAAGCGAAAGCTCTCTGCCGAAGAATATAAGTACAATACCGGCTATTACTCCATATGTCATGCCAACGCCAACTCCAATGCGTATACCCTTTTTGATACGCTTGAGATTTCCTGCACCGAGATTTTGGCTTGCAAAAACAGATGCACCTGTTGCAAAAGCGTCATAAGGACACATTGTGAACTGCTTTATCCTTGCCCCAGCAGTGAATCCTGACACATAAATGCTTCCAAGCTTGTTGTTAGCCGACTGCATGACCATTGAGCCGATAGCCGTTATGGAATATTGAAGTCCCATAGGAAAGCCCATTATTATAAGGTTCAGCACCGCAGGCTTTGACATCACTCTGTCCTCTTTGGTAAGTTTCAGCACGCTGACCTTTTTCATAATAAATACAGCACATAGTATTCCACTTATCGCCTGCGCAACGACCGTAGCGATAGCCGCACCCATGCAGCCCCACCTGAACACGATAACACACACAAGGTCAAGTGCAATGTTCAAAACCGTTGATATAGCAAGGAATACAAATGGCGTTTTACTGTCGCCAACAGAACGCAATACGCTTGAAAGCAGGTTATACAAAAGTGTGAACGGTATGCCAAGAAATATCACCAGAAGATATTTATATGCGTCATCAAAAATATTCGACGGAGTTGAAAGAAGCTTCAATATCTCACTACAAAGCACCGCACAAACTGTGGTCAACACAAACGCAGTAACGGCGGTTATAACAATAGAATTGTAAAAATACTGTTTCAGCTTTTTTATGTCCCCTGCTCCGAAATGCCTTGCAATAGGCACGCCAAAGCCGCAGGCTGTTCCCATGCAGAAACCAAGCACCAAAAACTGCACACTGCTTGAAGCTCCGACACTTGCAAGAGCGTCAGAACCAA
>OHEG01001023.1_pt1 | contig 12016 bp, 10 predicted proteins | sample 1567181 | NCBI WGS metagenome assembly OHEG01 (sample SAMEA3879534, study PRJEB24766) | human gut metagenome | biome: human-associated habitat; feature: feces | place: USA | collected 1985/1987 | reverse complement strand
CGCCTTGCCGGAAAAGATGGGGGAGAAAAGGGGCGCTGGGACGCGTTTGGTGCGTCCTGCGGGTACAGTTCAGGCAGGAACCTGTTTTTATAGTCGTTACGAACACACCAAGTCACCTCACGGGCGCTAAGGTACGCGCCGCCTGTTACGGTACACCAAATTTGATAGCAGCTGCCTTTGAATGATTGCAGTAAAAACGCCTTGCATTCGAAATTCGTGCTGCCCCGCAAAAAGTCACGGATTCAGCGAAAAATTTCTGCTTCTCGCCGCTATTGGACGCGGCTGTGTTAGAGGATTCATCCATTCAGCGGAAAAATCATGTTTTTTCGTTTCTGCTTGCTTTTTCCGACGGAATCCGCTATGATGGGGAAACAGGAACTTCCTGAGACTGATTGTTTCCCGAAACCTGCATATGCTACACGCAGGGAGGATCGCGCTATGACGCTTTCGTCTGAACAATTTCACACACTTTACGATGGAGCAGCACAGCCGGTCATCCTTGTGCGGGACGGCGCCGTCGCGGAGCTGAACTGCCACGCGCAGGAGCTTTTTGCCGTGGGAACGGCGCTCCGCGCCTATTTACCGCAGGACGCGGCACTGCCGGAAATGCTGTACGCACGACCGGCCGTGCTGCCCGTGATGGCCGGCGGCGTCTGCGTCAGCGCCAATACGCAGCCGCTGGACGATGCGCTGCTGCTGTTCCTGCCGCCGCAGGATACGCGCGACGAACTTGCCGCGTTCTGCCGCGCCGCGCAGTCGATCTCCACGCCGCTGACGACGCTGCTGTCCGTATCCGGAACACTTTTCCCGCTTCTTTCCGAAGCAGAGGATCCGGCTGTGCAGCAGAATCTGGCCGTGCTCAACCGCGCCTGCTATCAGCTGCTGCGGGCATCGGAGAATCTGACCGATCTGAGCTATGTGCAGCACGGGCGGCTGCCGCTGTCGCTGGAAAAGACTGACCTGACCGATTTTCTGGACGGTCTGGCCCAGCGCGCGGACGAGCTGTGCCGGCAAATGGGGCTGGCGTTGGAGGTTGATCTGCCGCAGGCTCCCATTTTCGTCTGGATCGACCGCCGACAGGTGCGCCGTGCGCTGCTGGCGCTGCTGTCCAACGCAGTCAAGTTCTCTGCGCCGGGAGGCACGCTGCATCTGACGCTCACGCGGCACGGCAGGCGCGCCGTGATCCGTCTGTCCGACAGCGGCGAGGGCATGGACGCGGAGATCCTATGCAGCGCGTTCCACCGCTACGCAAGGCCGGAGGTACCGGAGGATTCGCGCTTCGGCGCGGGCTTCAGCCTGCCTGTCGTGCAGGCAATCATGCAGGCGCACGGCGGCTCGATCCTGCTGCAGTCGCAGCGGGGCGGCGGCACGGACGCGCTGCTGACGCTGCCGGCCGGAGGGCCGACAGACCGGACGCTGCTCAAATCGCCGCGTATCTCGGTCGACCGCAGCGGCGGCTTCGTCCCGGAGCTTGTGGAGCTTTCCGACGTTCTCCCGCCGCAGGTCTTTGATGTGCGGAACTTCCTGTAAGACAAAAGCGGAACAAACGCACGCAGTCCCTGCGGCACACCGCAAAATCGCCAGAGGGCGCTGACCGTTTACCGGCAGCGCCCTCCTGTTGTATAGAATGCCATGCTTTTCTTTTGCCAATGGCACAGCATACGCCATTGATTGACATTTTTCGACCGGTCTGGTAAAATAGGTATGGTTCTTTTTGAACCCCAAGGGCGCCAAAACAGCGACGGGCGGTTTTCCCCGGAATCCTCTGTAAAGGGGGTGTTCCGATGCCGATCACTTTGACTTTCCATATCTTTGGATTGACTATTACGATCCGCATTAACGGGCGAAACCGCCACTCGGCAAAGTGACGGTTTCTTAACATAGTTTAAGAATCAGCATTTCACCGGGGACGACCGCTTGTCGAGGCGTCCTTGGTTACTTTTATTATACCAGACACTTTTGATTTGTCAAGCGGGCACAAACGGCGTAGATTGACATTTTTCGACTGGTTTGGTAGAATGATTATGGCGCTGCCGATAAGCGGCAAGCGGTTAGTTCCCCTGGCTTTTGACAGGGGGCGCTTCTTGTCCCCTGATCTTCGGAAAGGGGGACTGCATATGAGTACATCCGAAGTTTTGCAGCTTTGCCTTGTGATCATCGGCATTTGTAGTCTGTTCGTTCAGATATACAAAAAGAAGTAACCGCCCAGCTTCCAACTCGCGGTTACTTCTTTTGACCTAATCGCCAGAGGGGGCTAACCGTTTGCTGGCAGCGCTCTTGCTATTTTTATTATACCAGACACTTCTGATTTGTCAAGCGTACCGATGAAGCGCAGACCGTTACACCCGCCCATGTCCAGCCGGACAGGGGCGGGTGTGGTCGATTACTTTTTCAGCTTGTTGTCCACAACGTCCTTGAGGACGGCGGTGAAGGCATCAAGCGTCATGGCGCCGAGGTCGCCGTCTGCGCGGTTGCGCGGGGAGACGGTACCGGCTTCGATATCGCGGTCGCCGACGACGAGCATATAAGGGATCTTCTCCATCTGCGCGTCGCGGATCTTCTTGCCGATCTTCTCGCTGCGGGTGTCGACCGTCACGCGGTAGCCCTGCGCGGTGAGCTTTGCGGCCTGCTCCTTGCAGTAGTCAACAGCGCGGTCCGTGACCGGCAGGAAGCGGACCTGCTCCGGCGCCATCCACGTGGGCAGCGCACCGGCATACGTCTCGATCAGGTAGGCCAGCGTGCGCTCGTAGCAGCCAAGGCTCGTTCTGTGGATGATATACGGCAGCTTCTTCTCGCCGTTTTCATCGGTGTAGTACATGCCGAAGCGCTCAGCCAGCAGCATATCGATCTGGATGGTGACGAGGGTGTCCTCCTTGCCGTAGACGTTCTTGTACTGGATATCGAGCTTCGGGCCGTAGAACGCGGCTTCGTCGATGCCGATATCGTACTTGACGTCGAGATCGTCGAGGATCTTTGCCATGACGCTCTGCGCGTGATCCCACTGCTCTTTGGTGCCCTCGTACTTGTTCTTGGGGTTCGCGGGATCCCACTGGGAGAAGCGGAACGTGCACTTATCAAGCAGGCCGACTGTACTGAGGCAATACTTGGCAAGATCAAGGCAGTCGCGGAATTCGTCCTCGAGCTGATCCGGGCGCAGGACCAGATGGCCCTCGGAGATCGTAAACTGACGCACGCGGATGAGGCCGTGCATTTCGCCGGAGTCCTCATTGCGGAACAGCGTGGACGTTTCGCCGAGGCGCATCGGCAGATCGCGGTAGCTGCGGCCGCGGTTCAGATAGACCTGATACTGGAACGGGCAGGTCATCGGACGCAGGGCGAAGCACTCCTTCGTCTCATCCTGCGGGTCGCCGAGGACAAACATACCGTCGAGATAGTGATCCCAGTGGCCGGAGATCTTGTAAAGCTCACGCTTGGCCATGAGCGGCGTCTTGGTCAGCAGGTATCCGTGCGCCTGCTCGACATCCTCGACCCAGCGCTGCAGCAGCTGAATGACGCGCGCACCCTTCGGCAGCAGAATGGGAAGGCCCTGGCCGATGCAGTCGACCGTCGTGAAGTATTCCAGTTCGCGGCCCAGCTTGTTGTGGTCGCGCTTGAGGGCTTCTGCCTGCTCGGCCAGATACTGGTCAAGCTCTTCCTTCTTCGGGAATGCGACGGCGTAGATTCTCTGCAGCATCTTGCGCTTGGAGTCGCCGCGCCAGTATGCGCCGCAGCACTGCGTGAGCTTAATGGCGTTGCCCTTGATGCGGCCTGTAGAATCGAGGTGCGGGCCGGCACAGAGGTCTGTAAACTCGCCCTGCGTGTAGAACGAGATGTGCGCGTCTTCGGGCAGATCGTTGATCAGCTCGACCTTATACGGCTCGTCCATTTCCTGCATATATTTGATGGCTTCCTCACGCGGCAGCTCAAAGCGCTCGAGCTTCAGCTTTTCCTTGCAGATCTTGCGCATCTCGGCCTCGATGGCGTCGAGATTTTCCTGCGTGAAGTTGAACGGAGCGTCGAAGTCATAATAGAAGCCGTTGTCGATGGACGGGCCGATGGCCAGCTTGACCTCCGGCCACAGGCGCTTGACGGCCTGCGCCATGACGTGGGAACAGGTGTGCCAGTACGTTTTGCGGTACTGCGGGTTTTCAAACGAGAATTCATTGTTTTCGGACATGGTTTTCTGCCTCCTAAATTGATTTGGGGCAAAACAAAAACGCCTTACCCCTGTCGTTTCAGGGGTGAGGCGCTGTACGCTCCACGGTTCCACCCTGCTTACGGACGAAAAAACATCCGTCGCTTTGTGTCTCTGTAACGGGAGAACCCGGCGGCGCATTTCCGCGCCGCGGCTCAGAAGCGGTATCCGGGCGGGCCGCGCAAAGGCTCTTGCAGCATACGAGCCTCTCTCTGTGATGCGCTGCCGGTGCCGGGACGTGTCTTCGTCTCAGCCTTTTCTGGATGCTACAATAGCACGTTTCCGGGGTTCTGTCAATCCCCCGCGGACACGGAAATGCGTTGCAAACCGGCTTTTTTTCTGGTATCATAGCCTCAGAATCAGACAGGGAGGCCGACTATGGACCTTTGTAATATCAACGAGATCAAGGCGCTGCTCGCGCGGCACGGATTCCATTTTTCCAAGGCCAAGGGGCAGAATTTCCTGACGCAGAGCTGGGTGCCGCAGAACATCGTGCTGGAATCCGGCGTGGACGAGACGTGCGGCGTATTGGAGGTCGGCCCCGGCATCGGGCCGCTGACGCAGCAGCTGTGCCGGTACGCTAAAAAGGTCGTCGCGGTCGAGGTCGACCGGACGCTCCAGCCCGTGCTGGCCGAGACGATGGCGGGCAATGAAAATCTGGAAATCATCTTCGGCGACATTCTGAAAACGGACATCGCGAAGCTCGTGCGGGAGGAGTTCTCGGGCCTTCGCCCGATAGCCTGCGCGAATCTGCCGTATTATATCACCACGCCCGTGCTGGCAGCGCTTCTGGAGAGCCGTGCGTTCGAGGCCGTGACCGTCATGGTGCAGAAGGAGGTCGCGCAGCGCATCTGCTCGCCCGCAGGCAAGGGCGATTACGGCGCGTTCAGCGTCTTCTGCCAGTATTACGCCGAGCCGGAGCTGCTGTTCGACGTACCGGCAAGCTGCTTCATCCCGCAGCCGAAGGTCACGAGCGCGGTTTTAAAGCTCACCATGCGGAAAGAGCCGGTCTGCGAGATCAAAAGCGAGACCATGTTCTTCAAGGTCGTTCGCGCAGCGTTCGCCCAGCGCAGAAAGACGCTTCTGAACGCGCTTTCATCCGGGCTTTCGCAGTTTGACAAGCCCGCGCTTGCCGCCGTGATCGAAGATTGCAGCTTTGCGCCCACGGTGCGCGGGGAGACGCTGGATATTCCGGGCTTCGCCGCGATCGCGAACGCGCTGACGGAGCTGTAATGTATTTCGTCTATATGCTCCGCTGCCGGGGCGGGAGTCTGTATACCGGCATTGCTGCCGACATGGAAAAGCGCCTGCGGCAGCACGCGTCCGGCGGCGCGGCCTGCGCAAAATACACGCGTGCCCACCCGCCCGAAGCCCTCGCCGCACTCTATCAGGCGGAGGACCACGCAGCCGCCGCACGGCTGGAAGCGTTCCTCAAGACGCTCCCGCCCGCAAAAAAGCGGATGCTGGCCGCAGGAGAAGCAGCGCCGGAGGCGCTGTTCGCGGAAAGGCTGAGCGGGCGTGTCTATCTCCGCCGCACGGACGAAGAGCTGCGCCTGAACGCGCTGCTGGCGGCACTGCACAGCGAAGGATAGAAAACTCCCCCACCGCAGGTGGGGGAGTTTTGCACGGCTTACTTCGATGATGTCGGGTCGTAATTGCGGCCAAATTTGAGATCTTCAAATTTGATCGTCGCGCTTTCGGGGTGCATGGGGCGTGCGCTTTGCTTGGACAGTGCGGGCGCGGAGGCGGTCTTCGTTTCGGCTCCGCTGTCGCTGCCGATCAGCTTTTCAAGGTTGTCGGAGATCTCCGTCGCGATTTTCTCTGCGTCCTCACTGGGAGCGGGAGCGGGAGCTGCGGGCGCTGCGGGCTGCTCTGCCTGCCAGTCGTAGGGCTTTTCATGCGCAGGCTGCGGCTGCTCAGGCGCGGCTTCGCGCGTCAGATCGCGGGCCTTGAGCGTTTCAAGCAGCTCCAGATGGCCCTGAATGTCGCGCTCGACCACGGAGATGAAATTCAGCGCGGTCTGCTTGGCGTAATCCAGCCGCTCCTGCTCGGCGTGCAGCTGCTGATTGAGCTGCGCAAGCTGCACGTTCGCGGCGTTGACCTGCGCATTGGTCTGCGCGTTGACCTCCGCGTTCTGCAGCATGGCGGCGCACCGCGCCTGCGTTTCCTTGAGCAGCTGGGCGCTTTTGGCCTCTGCATCGGCTGCGGCAGTGGACTGCTTCGTCTCCTGGGCGCGGTATTCCTCCAGCTTTTCGACCAGGATCTTCATCTTGGCCTTGAGCACGGAATTTTCCTTATAGAGCGTGATGTAGTCGTCGGTCAGCGGTTCGAGAAAATCGTCGACCTGCTGCATATCATAGCCGCCGAAGACGGCCTTGGAGAAGGTTTGCTCCTGAATTTCCTGCGGTGTGAACATGGACGCTGCCCCCTTGTACGATTAGAGATAGACGCCGTTGTTTTCCAATTCGTCCATCAGATTGTCGCCGACGAAGTCGACGTTGTACGGCGTGATGATGTAGGTGCTGATGGCGATCTTTTTGATCTTGCCGTCGAGCGCATAGGCGCAGCCGGACAGGAAATCGACCAGACGGCGGGCGACGTCCTTGTTCGTGGATTCCAGATTGAGGACGACCGCGTGCTTGCTGCGCAGATGCTCCGCGATCTCGGTCACGCTGTCAAAGCGGTCGGGCTTGACGAGCACGACCTGCAGCTGGGCCGTGGCGTGAATGTTCACGACCTTGCCGCTCTGCGTACCGGCGGAGTTATTGCCTCCGAGCGTCCGGCGGCCGGTGGAAGCGCTGCTGCCGGTCGAGGAAAACTCATCGCTGTCCAGATCGAAGCTGCTGCGGTACGAGGGCTTCGGCGCCGAGGACGAACGGGAAGGCCGGCTGGGGCGGGCATCGTCGTCGAATTCATCAAAATCGTCGTCGTCTTCTGTATACGGCTTCGTGAGCTTCTTCAGGTCATCCATAAATCCCATTGTAATGTATCCTCCAGATTTGCTATTCTATGTAATTGTGCCGTGTCGGCGTGTCGGTCAGATGTTATAGTTCCGTTTGCCAAAAATTGCGGTGCCGATGCGCACCATGGTCGAGCCTTCGGCGATGGCGTCGGCAAAATCGTCGCTCATGCCCATCGACAGGCATTCCATGGACACATTATCGTATTTTTTTGCCCTTATGTCAACAAAAAGATTGCGCATTTCGGCAAAATATCTGCAATTTTCGCCCGGAAATTCGCTCACAGGGGGAATTGCCATCAGACCCTTGAGCGCCGTGTGCGGAAAATCGGCCATTCGGGCGGCAAGCGCGGCGGCCTCGGCCGGGGTAAAGCCGGATTTGCTCTCCTCATTGCCGATGTTGACCTCAAAGAGAATGTTCTGCACGACGCCCAGCTTTTCCGCCTGCTTTTCGATGCACTCCAGCAGCTCCAGCCGGTCGACGGACTCAATGAGATCGACCACGCCGACGAGATACTTGACCTTGTTGGTCTGCAGATGGCCGATGAAGTGCAGGGGCTTTCCCGTGTATGCGCCCAGCGGGCGCTTGGCCTGGAGCTCCTGCACGCGGTTCTCGCCGCAGCAGTCGACGCCTGCGGCGACGGCTTCCTTCACGCGCTCGGCGTCGTTCATCTTCGTCGCGGCGCACAGCAGAATTTCGGACGGGTCGCGTCCGGCTTTTTTTGCGGCCTCAGCCATCTGGGCGCGGATATTCGCGATATTTTCAGCAATTGTAGACATATCAGTTGACGACCTTTCCATCGTATAGATTTTTCGCGTTGATAATCAGCTCGTCGCCCGGCCAGAGGTTGTTGGTCGAGCTGGTGTCGAGCGTGACGACATAGCTTTCGCCGGTATCGTGGAGAATGGTGATGGGCTTCCACTTGGCGAGCGTCCCTTCGAGGATATACACGCCCGTCTGACCATTTTCGACACGGACGGCGGACTTCGGGACGCGCAGCCCGGCGTAGGACGTGAAGACGATCTCCGCCGACTGCTGCCGCAGGAGCGTTACGTTCTGCAATGCCCGGTCAGACGACAGGACCAGCAGCCGGGAGCCTGCCTCGTTTTCGCCCAGACGCTCCACGCGCATGGTGACCGGCTGGTAATAATCGCGGGCGAAGGTCAGCGTGGCGCGGTCGCCCTCCTCCACATCGGAAAGCTCGCTTGCGGGCACGACGCAGGCGTAATACCAGGTCGTGGACGTGATGAGCCTGCCGATGGCGTGGGCGTCCACCTCGTCCGGCTGGACGGCCTCAAATTCCGCAACGGTCATGTCCATCAGCCGTTCCGGCGTCAGCACGGCCTCATAGCCGTCGACGGCGGCGGAAAATGTTCCGGCCCTGCCCGCGGAAATGGCGCTGGTATCGCCCGCGGACTGCGCCTCAAGCGTATCCAGCTCCGCCTGCAGGGCGCTGATGCGCGATTGCAGCGTGCCGCTGTCGGCGCCGCTTCCCGTGCGCCGCAGGATGAGGCCCTTGAGCTCCGGCGAAAGATCGGAGACGGAATTCATGTCGCGCAGCGCCAGGTACCGGCTCAGCTGCGCAAGCGCATCCGCGATGTCCGTGTCGAGCGCAGCCTGATCGTAGACGCTGGAGACGGCGCTCCACGCGTACTGAAGCTGCTCGATCTGGCCGGACAGCTCGTCCATGCGCGTCTGCCGGAGCCGTGCGTCCTCGGAGCGGTAGCCGGTGGCGACGGTGTCGTTCGCGGCCACGTGCGCGCCTTCGGCACAGCTCAGAACGGTCGTGCCGTACTGCGAATATAAAAGCTCCTCCTCACGCACGACAAAGCCGGAGGCGTAGTAGCCCGCCCCGGCTTCGTATGGTGTGACGGTGGCCGTCATAAGGGGTGCATAGAGACTGCTGATCACGTGATAGCCGAAATACGCGGCGATCGCGGCCAGCAGGATCCAGAGGATGACTGTAAAATAGGATTTGCCTTGCTTCATAGCGCTCCTTCCCGCAGGAGCAAGAACGGTGCTCAGCCCTGCGTCAGGTGGACGGGCATGGCGGGCGTCATGGTAGACACCGCGTGCTTATAGATCATCTGCTGCCGCCCGTCGGACTGCAGCATGATCACGAACTGGTCAAAGCCCGTGATAATGCCGCGCATCTGAAAGCCGTTCATCAGAAAAACGGTCAGCATCGTGCGGTCCTTGCGGGCCTGGTTCAGAAAAACGTCCTGATAATTCTCTGTTGTTTTTTGCATGGGTATCGGCTCCTTTTCTTTATATGGGAGGCTCTGCTCCAATGCCCTTGTCCATTGCATCAGAGCCTCCCCAATGATCTGACACCCATATCGTACCATATTCAAAACGCGGAAAAAGGAATATTCTGTCGAGCGGCGGAAAGAACCTCCGAAAAATCTTCCGTGCCCGTCAGCCGGAGCCAGTGAATGTCCGGATTGCGCCGGAACCAGGTCAGCTGCCGCTTGGCGTAGTTGCGCGAGCGCTGCTTGCAGAGCGCAGCGGCTTCGTCCAGCGTGCACGCGCCGTTTAAGTATCCAAAAAATTCTTTATAGCCGATGGCCTGCATGGCGGTCGCCTTCGGGCTGACGCCGAGGGCGAGCAGCGCGCGAATTTCGTCCAGCAGTCCGTCTTCCAGCATTTTGTCGACCCGCAGATCGATGCGCCGGTACAAAACGGCGCGGTCGCTGTAATCAAGCCCCAGCCACACGGGCCGGTAGCGCGGCGGGACGGCCTTTGTTTCCAGATTGTGCTGCGTGATGGTCTTGCCGGTTTCCTCATAGACCTCCATCGCGCGGACAATGCGCTTTTCGTCCGCCGGATGGAGCCGCGCAGCGGCCTCCGGGTCAATTTCGCGCAGACGCGCCAGCATGGCCTCTCCGCCGTTTTCGCGCAGCTGCGTTTCAAGCGCTTCGCGCCTGCCGGTCTGCGGGACGGGCGCAAATGAACGGCCCGCGATGAGGCTGTCGACATACAGCCCCGTGCCGCCCGCGATGACGGCGGTCCTGCCGCGCGATAAAATGTCCTGCACGCAGCTGTCTGCCAGCTGCACGTATTTTCCGGCGGAAAAATCCTCACCCGGTTCGACCATGTCCAGCAGATGGTGGTGCACGCCCTCCATCTCCTCTTTTGTGGGCTTGGCCGTGCCGATGTCCATGTGTTTGTAGATCTGCATGGAATCGCAGGAGACGACCTCGCCGCCGTACAGCTTCGCAAGCTGCACGGCAAGCTTCGTCTTGCCGGAGGCCGTCGGGCCGACGACGCAGATGATCCTGTCCATGCTCAGACCCTCTTGAACTGCTTTTCCAGCTGCCGCTTCGTGAGCGTCACGCAGACGGGGCGGCCATGCGGGCAGTATTTGATATCGTCGCGGGACAGAACCTCCTGCACGAGCCGCCGCAGCTCCTCATCAGACGTCTGCCATCCGGCCTTGATGGCCGATTTGCAGGCGATGGTGTGCAGCAGATTGTCGCGCAGGCTGTCCGGGTCGAGCGTTTTTCCGGCCAGCAGATCGCCCGCCAGCTCCTGCAAAAGCGCCTTTGCGTCCTCCACGTCCACGTCGGACGGGATCTGCCGGATGAGCACGTCTCCGCCGCCAAAGTCCTCCGTCTCGAACCCGCAGCGCTCCAGAAGCGCCCTGTTTTCCAGCACGGCAGCGGCCTCTTCCCGTGAAAGTTCTGCGGAAACAGGGGCCAGCAGCAGCTGGGCCATGATGGGGTGGTCCTCCTTTTTGAGCGCCTCAAAGCGGATACGCTCGTGCGCGGCGTGCTTGTCGAGGAACAGAACGGCCTCGCCCTGCTCGACAATGACATAGGTGTGCAGCGCCTCGCCGATGATGCGGAAGGGCTCTTCCGGGACAGAAAGCGCCTGCTGTGCTTCCGGCTCTTTGACGGGTTCCGGCTTCGGCTCGGGCCTGACCTCAATCTTCGGTTCGGGCTTCGGCTCCGGTCTGACCTCCGGCTTTGCTTCCGGCTTCGGAAGTGGAAAGCTCTGCTGCGCAGGCACAGGCTCGGAGCGCGGCAGCTGCACCGGCGAGGCCAGCACGGGCTGGGCCGGCTTCTGCACAGGCTGCTGCGCAGCCTGACGGCGGTATTCGGATGCCTGCATGGTCTGATAGAAGCCGGGCTTCGGCGGCTGGACAGCTTTTGGCTGTGATTGCGGCTGCGGAGCAGGCTCCTGCTTTTTCTCCGGCGTTTTCCATTCCGGGCGGCCCGCCGCTCTGGAGAGCGTGGACAAAACGGCATAGTGCACCGCATCGAAGACCTCGCGCTCGGACAGGAACTTGACCTCCGTCTTGGCCGGGTGGACGTTCACATCCACGGCCTGCACGGGCATATCGATCTCCAGCACGCAGGCCGGGAAGCGGCCCACCATGATCTGGTTGCGGTACGCCTCTTCTACAGCGGCGGAGAGCAGCCGGGATTTGATATAGCGGTTGTTGACAAAAAAGCTCTGCCAGGCGCGGTTGCCGCGCGTGGCGGTCGGCTTCGTGACGAAGCCGCGCACGCGCAGCTTTTCCCAGCTGCCGTCGACCGGCAGCATATTGTTGGCCAGCTCCCGGCCATAGATGGCGTAGATCGCGGCCATGCGGTCGCCCTGCCCGTCAGTGTGCAGCTGCTCCTGCCCGTCCTTTAAAAAGCGGAAGGAGATCTCCGGGTGCGCGAGCGCCTGCTGCTGCACGACGGAGAAAACAGCGGAGGACTCCACCGCGTCGGATTTCATGAACTTCATCCGCGCGGGCGTGTTGTAAAACAGGTCGCGCACGAGGATCGTCGTCCCCACGGGGCAGCCGGCAGGCTGCTCGTCCGTCACCACACCCGCCTCCAGATGCAGCGCCGTGCCGGTCTGTGCCTGC
>OHEG01001022.1_pt1 | contig 12019 bp, 10 predicted proteins | sample 1567181 | NCBI WGS metagenome assembly OHEG01 (sample SAMEA3879534, study PRJEB24766) | human gut metagenome | biome: human-associated habitat; feature: feces | place: USA | collected 1985/1987 | reverse complement strand
ACGGCAGAATACCTGTTTGTGATTCTGCTGGCACTTCAATCTATCATTCATCTAAAAAGTAAACACTATTAAAGCGAATCAAGTTATGATGACAAAAATATATCCACGCACCGGAGATAAGCAAACAGTCTATCTGAATGCCGTGATTAATGATCTACAAATTGAGGTAGGCGATTATACTATTTACAATGATTTTGTAGCTGATCCCTTGTTGTTTGAGAAGAACAATGTCCTTTATCATTATCCCATTCATCAGGAGAAGTTAATCATTGGCAAGTTCTGTTCTATTGCCTGTGGCACGAAGTTTCTATTTAATTGCGCCAATCACACACAGAAATCTCTGTCTACCTATACCTTTCCTCTATTCTATGAAGAATGGGAGTTGAAGAAGTCGAATATTACTACTGCATGGGACAACAAAGGCAATATTGTAATCGGCAATGACGTATGGATCGGCTATGAGGCCGTGATCCTGGCGGGCGTTACCATCGGCGACGGCGCCATCATCGGCAGCCGCGCCGTGGTGACAAAGGATGTGCCGCCCTACACCATCGTGGGCGGCCTGCCGGCCAAGCCCATCCGCAGGCGGTATGACGAGGAGACCGCCGCGCGGCTGGAGAAGCTGCGGTGGTGGGACTGGCCGGAGGCGCAGGTGCGGCGGGCTATCCCGCTGCTGCAGGCCGGCGATCTGGACGCCCTGGAAAAGTTGGTATAAGGCCGGCGGCCGTGGACCAGGCGTACACGCCGGGCACTTTCTGACCCTGCTGTAAAAGAGTATCTGAGGGATACGTGTATACGGACAACGAAATGAGCCCTCCGGCAGCTGCCGGAGGGCTTTCAACTGCCTGTTGCGAAACGGGCCGGGGAAAGGTATAATCTAAGGAGAACATACTGCGGAACGGCGAGAAAGGAGAAGCCTATGGGTAATGTGACAGCGGACCGCGCATGGGATGTCCATCCGGTGACGGAGGCGGACATAGAGGCGTATCTGGACATCTATCTCAATTCCTATCCGGCGTACAAGACGCTGGACGAGGAATGCCGGGCACACTACCGGAGCAAGCATCTTACGGAGCTGCGGGAGGACACCCAGACTCGGACGATGGGCCTGTTTGAGGGCGGCACACTGATCGCCACCATGAAGCTGATCCTGTTCTCCATGAACTTCTTTGGGGTCATGCAGCCTGCCTGCGGTGTGATGGCGCTGGAGGTACACCCCCTGCACAAGAAGAAGGGCGCGGCGCTGTATATGATACGGTATGCCGAGCGCTATGCACGGGAAAACGGCGCGCTGCTGACCATGCTGCTGCCGTTCAACATCGGCTTTTACCGACGGATGGGCTACGGCTTTGGCGGGAAGTTATATGAATACCATCTGCCAACCGGGGCACTGCCGCGGTTGGACGGAGAGGTGCGGGCGCACCTGCGCCTGCTGCAGCCGGAGGAGTTTGACCAGGCGATGGACTGCCAGCGGCGCTTTGCCGCCCGAAACCATGGCATGGTGGAGAAGTTCGACGAGGAGCTGCGCGGAGCCCGGGGGGATATTCAGGTACGCCGTATGGGTTATTACGACGGCGGACGCCTGTTAGGCTACGCGGCCTATCGGTTTGAAAGCGCCAGTGCGTGCAACTATACCCAAAACCGGCTCAGCGTGGAGGAACTGGTGTATGAGAACGGCACAGTGCTGCGGGCGCTGCTGGGCGGCCTGCGGATGCAGGAGGATCTGGCCCAGACAGTGATACTGCGGACAGGGGAGGAGGATTTCCACCATCTGCTGGACGATCCGCAGGACGTGTCCGGAAACTACATCGACTACGGCTTTTTGCAGACCAATGTTTCTGCCGTGGGGACCATGTTCAAGCTGACGGACGGGGCGGACTTCGTGCGGCGGACCGGCTATCGGAATTTCCCGGCGGGGACGCTGACGGCGGCCTTCCGCTATCGGGATGAGATGGCGGACCGGGAGGAGGAGCTGCGTATCGGCTTTGCCGATGGCCGCTGGGCCGTGGCAGAGGGGACCGCGGACGTGACGGTGATCTGCCGGCAGGGGGATCTGGCGGCGCTGCTGATGGGGTCCTGCGGTCTGACGGCGCTGCTGCGGCTGGGTGCGGCGTCCGCAGATGACGCCGAAAAGGCGCGGCAGTTGGCGCAGCTGCTGTACTGTGTCCAGAAGCCCTGGCTGAACGCGGATTATTGAGCTGCCGCGGTTGACAAATAGAAAACAACGCAGGAGAACAAGAGATGCGGAACATATTGAAGGAAAAGCTGGCCCGGGGCGAGAAGCCGCTGGGCACATTCGTGGGTACCGGCAGTGCTGCCGTGGTGGAATGCCTGGGCTGTGCGGGGCTGGATTTTGTCATTCTGGACAATGAGCACAGCCCCATCGAGGCGGAGACAACCGCCCGGCTGGTGTGCGCCGCGGAAAGGCGAAACATCACGCCCCTGGCCCGGGTGCGGGAGATCAGCCGCCCGGCGATCTTGAAGCTGCTGGACGTTGGCGTGCAGGGGATCATTATTCCGGATGTGCACAGTGCGGCGGAGGTGAAGCGCGTGGTGGATTACGCCAAGTACGCCCCGGTGGGGCAGAGGGGGTTCTGCCCGTCCCGGAAGGATGGTTGGGGCACCGATACGCCGGCCGGCGTACTGGAGACAATGGCGCACTTCAACGGTGAGACGCTGGTGATCCCCCAGTGTGAGACGACAGAGGCGCTGGCGGATATTGAGAATATCGCAGCGATGGAGGGTGTGGACGGCATCTTTATCGGTCCTTTCGATCTGTCTATTTCTATGGGGCTGCCTGGGGCCTTTGAGGAGCAGCGCTTCAAGGCGGCTCTGACGCGGATACAACAGGCCTGCCGCCAGGCGGGCAAACCCTGTCTGATATTTGCCGGGGACGGTGCGGCCGCCGGTGCACGGTTGGCCCAGGGCTTCGACGGCGTGGCTATCGGACTGGATGCCACGATGCTGATCGCCGGTGTACGGGCGCAGCTGGCCGCCTGCCGCGGATAAAGAAGAAAAGAGGACGGCGCCCCGTGGGGCGCCGTCCTCTGCATATTACATATCCTTCATTTTTTCCAGCAGCTCTGCCATCTTGTCGTAGAAGTACCGACATTCGCGGATGCTCAGGTACTCCTGAGTGGAGTGGCAGTTGAAGGCGTTGGGCGTCAGGGAGACGGCATTAAGGCCCGGAATGCGTGTGGTGAAAAAGCCGATCTCGCCGGTGCCGCCCAGATAGTAGGGGGGATACTCCGGGTACATCTTGCGGAGCATTTCCATCCACTCATCGCTGACGCTGTACTCCCACTCCGGCAGTTCACAGATCAGCTCAGTTTTTACGCCCAGCCGCGCACACAGCCGCTTGAGCTGCTGGTAGTTGTAAAAACGCTTGGTGTCCGTGCTGCGGATGGTCACGGCCAGCTCGACCTCATCCTGCCGCGTCTCCAGTACGCCTACATTGGAGGTGCTGCCCAGGGTGTGCTCGAAGGTCTGGTGGGTGGAGCGCAGGCCGTCCGGCAGCAGTGTCATCAGGTCCAGCAGCATCTCGCGGTCGCCGTCGGTCATAGCGTCTGTTTCCACCTCGCAGGGGGAGACAGCGATGCTCATATTGGGCTCCCGGACGGAATACTCCTTTTTCAGCTTTTCCGCGCTGGCGGCCAGTACCGTCTCCGCGGCCTTGGTGTCCGGTACGGCGATGATGGCCGAAGCTGTGGCGGCGATAGCCGTGGCCATGCAGCCGCCTTCACGGCCGCCCTTGGCGGTGATGAGCTGGAAAGTGGACTGTTCCTCCAGATCCAGCAGCAGACGGTCCAGCAGAATGATGGCGTTAGCGCGCTCCAGCAGAGCCTGATTGCCGCTGTGGCCGCCGTGCAGCCCCTCTATCTTGAGACACAGGGCCTGCCAGCCCGGGCGGACCGGCTCGTGGCCGCGGGGCATGAGAACGCGGGCGTCGATCTCTCCGGCGCTGCCTACGGCGAAGCCAAATCCGTCAAGATTGACATAATATTTTGCTTTGAACTGGCTGTAGTCCAGATGGATGCCGCCGTTCATGGTGGTCTCCTCGTCTGCGGTGAACACGCACTCCAAAGCCGGATGCTTGGCCTGCTTGTCCGTCATGTAGGCCATCATAAAAGCCACGCCGATGCCGTCATCACCGCCCAGAGTGGTGCCCTCCGCCGTGACCACGTCGCCCTCGGCATAGACGCGGATGGGGTCCTTGGCGAAGTCGTGGTCCACGCCCTCGTCCTTGATGCAGACCATGTCGCTGTGGGAGTGGAGAATGACGGGTGAGGCATCTTCATAGCCCGGGGTGGCCGGCACCCGGGCGATGACGTTATACGCTTCATCGCGGTAGGCCTCGATGCCGTGGGCCTTGCAGAAATCCAGCAGGTACGAGGTGATTCCCTCCGGGTTGCCGGTCTCCCGGGGAATTTGGGAGATCGCGTAGAAGTTTTCCCATACACTGGCCGGCTCCAGGCCTGTCAGATGATAGTTTCTTGCCATGTTTCGTTCCTCCTGTTCCGTTGTTCTCTGTTTTATTTGCTCTCATTTTGATAGATCTGCCAATACATCATCAGCGCATAGGCCAGGGCGTCCTCGTCCACAGTAAAATGACTGCTGTGCAGCGGGTATATGGCGCCTTTTTCCGGGTTGCCCGTGCCCAGACGGAAGTAGGCGCCGGGGCACTTCTCCAGATACCGGGAAAAATCTTCGGTGATAAAGGTGTGCAGCAGGTCCCGACAGGGGAGGTGCAGCGCCTGCGCTGCGGCACGGACTGTATTCACCTGATCGGTGTAATTCACCAGCACCGGATAGCCCCGGCTGTACCGGAAGTCAAAGGCCGCGCCGTAGGCGTCGCAGATGCCGTGCAGCTCCCGCCGCAGCAGTGTCTCGATCTTTTCGAACGTCTCGTCATTGAAAGCACGGATCAGTCCGCCGAAGTTGGCCTCGGCCGGCAGCACGTTAAAGGCGCTCTGCCCATTGATATAGCACACGCTGATAATGCCCTCCTCGCCGGGGCCCAGCAGCTTGCCGGGGATGGCGTCGATGGCAGAGACGGCGTGACAGACAGCGCCCAGCACATCGGTGGTCAGGTGGGGCAGCGCACCGTGGCCGCCCTGGCCGCGGATAGTCACGTCAAAGCGGCCGGAGCCGGCCATGTAGGGGCCGTCCTTGATGCCGATGGTGCCCACAGATAGTTGGTTGTCCACGTGCAGACCGTAAATGCGGTCTACACCGGCCAGACAGCCGTTGGCGATCATATCGATGGCGCCGCCGGGATCCGGCTCCTCGGCGTATTGAAAGATAAATCGCACGTTGTATTTCAGTGCTGCACGGTGCTGCGTCATAGATCGCAGCAGGCCCAGCAGGGCTGCCGTGTGGCAGTCGTGGCCGCAGGCGTGCATGACGCCGGGGTTTTCCGAGGCAAAGGGTAGGCCCGTTTCCTCCTGGATCGGTAGGGCGTCCATGTCCGCGCGAAAAGCGATGGTTTTCCCGCCGGTATGGCCGTGCAGGTCGGCCACCAGACCGTTCTTCCCGCAAGGCCGCAGCGTGTCCGGGCCGAGTGCCGCGATCTCCGTGGCCAGATAGTCCCGGGCGTCCTCCTCATGGAAGGACACGCAGGGGTGCCGGTGCAGATAGCGGTGCCGGGCGATCATGTAGTCCAGCTGTTTCTTCGCTTCTTCAGTAAGGTCGAAATTCATAGTATATCTCACCACGATTATATAGGAATACATATAGCATACTCCGGTAAAAGCATAGCGTAAAATATATATTTTATATGAAGCTATATGGAAAAACATATAACTTCGGCTTCCAAAAACGGACGAGACGTGGTATGATGGACGCAGATCACGGACATGGAGGCGGTTATGACACGACAGCAGCTGATATGTGCCCTGGAGGTCGGCCGGGCGGGCTCCATCAATCGGGCGGCGCAGAACCTGTTTATGGCACAGCCGAATCTTAGCAGCACCATTCGGGAGCTGGAAGCAGAGATCGGTATCACCCTATTCAAGCGCAGTTCACAGGGAGTGGAGGTCACCCACGCCGGTGAACAGTTTTTGCGGCAGGCGGCAGATATCGTGGCGCAGTTCGACGCGCTGGAGTCTGCCTATCACAGCCGGGACGACAGCGTCTCCCTATCCGTTACCACCGCGCGGTCCTCTGCCATTTCGGACCGTATCGCCCGGTACCTCAACGACTTTGCGGAAAGCGGCGTACCGTTCCGGGCGCGTATCTGCGAGGCCACCAATATGCAGGTCATCGAGGATGTGGCCGCCGGCAACGCGGATATCGGCATCCTCAAGCCCAACTATATGACCGCGGACTACTATCTGCACACGGCGCAGCTGCGCGGGCTGACCGCCGTGAAGCTCAGGCCGCAGCCTTATGTGCTGCTGCTGTCCGGCAGTCATCCGCTGGCCGGGGCGGCGCATATCATGCCGGAGCAGCTGGCACCCTACACCGAGGTGGTCCACGCTGACTACGATATGCCCATCTATCCCTATTCCGACTACCGCTATACCGGCGGCCGGACGGCGGACCGCCGGAAAAACGTGATTTTCATCTATGACCGGGGCACGCTGATGGAGATGCTGTCCAACGTGCATGGCAGCTACATCTGGACCACGCCCACCGCCCAGGCGCTGAAGGATGCTTACGGTCTGGTGGAGCGCCCCTGCGGCGCGGAGCCAATCCAGGGTTGCGATGTGATACTGTATCAAACGTCCCGCCGCCTGTCCCCCTATATCCAGCGGCTCATCGACAGGATCGAGGGAGAAGACCGGGCGTTCCCGACGCAGTCCGAGCCGGAATAGCGTCCGACGCGAGCTGCCGTGAAATTTTGCTGAACAGCTGTGTCAGCGCTGTGCGGCACACGGTAAAAAACAGATCCGCCTGAGGGCGGGTCTGTTTTTTGCAAAGCGGGCTGTTCTGTGTAATGAAGCACCATGTGCGGCGGATGTATATTCCTCCGACACCGGACAAAGACTACGGATGTAAAATCTGCTTTGACTGGAGGAATTTCATATATGAAAGCAACAGGCATCGTGCGCCGCATCGACGACCTGGGCCGCGTGGTCATCCCTAAGGAGATCCGCCGTACCATGCGTATCCGCGAGGGCGACCCGTTGGAGATATACACCACCCGCGACGGCGAGGTTATTTTCAAGAAGTATTCCCTTATCGGCGGGTTGGAGGAGTTCGCCGCACAGTTCTGCGATACCCTCAGCCGCAGCACGGACTTTTCCGCCGCTGTTACCGACCGCGATGCGGTCATCGCCATCGCCGGGGCGGGGAAGAAGGAACTGCTGGGCAAGCCTGTCTCCCCTGCGCTGGAGCAGGTCATGGACCAGCGTGGCCTCTACTGCGGCGAGGGTGTGGCCGTCAGCGATGAGAACGAGCAGTTCCGGGCCGCTGTGGCGGCACCTATTCTCTGCGGCGGCGACGTGCTGGGCGCGGTGCTCTTTCTCTCTCCCGACGGCAAGCCGGCGGGGGAGACGGAGTGTAAGCTTGCCCAGACCGTGGCGTCCTTTCTGGGCAAGCACATGGAGTCCTGACAAAAGGCCCCGCGGCTTTCACCGCGGAGCCTTGCATAACGGCTTTCGCAAGCTTTTTGACCGGCCTGAAAAAGAGAAGCGCCCTTCAGGCGCTTCTCTTTTGACTTATCAGTGCAGCAGCAGGCTGACAACAGCCTGAACGTCATCGACGCTTACTTCGCGGTTGCCGTTGACATCACAGCGGAGGAACTTCTCCATGTCAAGTGCGGAATGCTTGGCATTATAGAGGTCATAGACATATTGGGCGTCGTTGATGTCGATATGGCCCGTGCCATTGACGTCGCCGCCGTAGGATACCGACACAGTGGAGTTGCCCTTAACGGAGATCGCAGATTTCGCTGTGGCGGCGATACCTGCCGCCGTACCCTTGTCCACCAGCAGCCAGGCGTAGGCTTCGTATTTCTCTGACCAGAACATGGCCGTATCACCGTAATAGAGGGACTTGGTCGCAGGGAGCTTTGTTTTCGGCGCGGCGGTGATGAGCCACACAACGCTGCCGTCTGTATACTTCACATACTCGACCGCGTCCACCGTCAATGCAAGCTGTGCCGTTTTGGTGATGGTCACCATAATAATGCCGCCAGTGATGCAGTCTCCGGGAATGGTGTAAGTGCTGGCATTTTCGTTGCGCTGGAGCGTGAGGGTTTTCTCGCCGGCCATGACGGTGACCGTGTAGTCAAATCCCTCTTGGTGACTGATACCGAATGTAAAAGCTTCACCGCTTTTTACGGTATAGGACGTAACGCCATCCCAGACATCGGCGGCGCCGCTGCCCGTAAGCACGATTTGTGTGGTGCCGCTTTGCGGGGCCTTCTTCACCGTAATGACCACCGGGCCGGTGACAGCCGCCGCCGGGATCGTGTAGGTATAGCGGCTGCCGCTGCTGCTGACAGTGCACGTCACCGGCAGGCCGTTTACCGTTACGGCCACCGCATAGTCGTAGTTGGCCGCCTGCGTGACCGTAAAGGTGTAATTCTGCCCATGCGTTGCGGAAGTGGGGGCGCTGACGTCGCCGGAGCCGTCGCCCTTGACGGTCGCCGCGTATGTTTTGACAGTGGGTGTGCTGTTGGCGCTGATGACCAGCTTGCCGGTAACATTTTTGATCGTATAGCTGCCGTCACAGTTGTTGATAATGGCTACCGTTTTGCCATCCACAGTGGCCGAAAAGCCGTAGTCATAGCCGGGATCGGCGGTGAAGGTATAATCGCCGTTTGCGGTCACGTAAGCGTCACCGGTGGCACATTTTGGAAGCTCAACAGGGAAGCCGCCACACAGGATCGTCACCGTGTCGCTTTGGCCGGCCGGTACACTGGCAGTTTGGGCGTCCTTTGCCATGTTGGCGCGGACGTCCATCTGTGCCTTGACCAATTTCACAGTGGCCTCACCGGCAGCCTTTACGGTGAAATTCAGCATGATAGAACTGTCGGAGCGCACTTCTCCGTAGCCGCCTATGGTCAACAATCCAGCGTTAGAGTTGTCGTTGATAATGGCGGGAGTTTCGCTGCTGTTGCCGATAGTGGCACTCGTGAATGTAAGCTTTTCCGCGTCGTAGGAGAACTGAAAAAAGAAGGTGTTGTAGGTCAGATCCCCCGGCTCCTGACGCATGAACAGCGCCACTGACACTGGTTTATTTACTTCGGCAGATGTTGCTGTGCTGCCCAGAGAGACGTAGTACTTCGGATCCTCGCCGCTGGCGGACGCCGGCAGCAAAAGCAGTACCATAACCGCCGCTAAAAGCCCGGAAAACCATCGTTTCATCTTAAAAACCCCTCCGTTTCACCACTTTTCGGTAAATACCAACCTAAATTTATCACCGGTCACCGAACAATTCAATTCGCAATAGGCAGAAATTTAAGGGGGATTGTTGTGCAGAATGACGATAAAGCCCATGAAAATGGGCAAAAACCTTCCCCCAGGGGGATGGCTTTTTCGCGCCCCTGTTAGCGTTCCGTTAAAACTGCGTTAAGAAATCACCGATTTTCTTGAAACTACAATCATAGAGTGCTACCATAAAACAACGTAGGGGGCGCGAGGTGCAGGCCCCGCGCGACAGGAGGGGAGCTCCCGGGAGACAGATCATCTGTTTCCCGGGAGCCTTGCTTTGCCTACAAAAAACCCATCGGCCGCATTTTTGTGCGGCCGATGGGTTTACCATAATTTTTATTATTGTCAACTTAGCCCTGCGGCTGCTCACTTTCTGGCACCGGAGTCTCGACGGCGGAAACGGCAGCGGGCTCCGGAACCGCCTCGGGTACCGGCTCCTGCGGGGAAGCCTCGGGCACAGCAGGGACTTGCGGGGCCGGTTCCGCCTGTGTGGCTTCAGCGGCCTCCTGGGCCTCACGGGCCAGGCGCTCGTTTTCCTCGCGGATGGCGGCCTTCTGCTCGCGGCGGGCATCAGCGGCAGCGAAGAACGCCCGCACCAGAGCCAGCAGCACGAAGAACGCCGCGATGGCCAGGCCGATCCAGCCCGCAGTGCGGATCAGGAAAAAGTCCCGGATGGTGAAATACTCCTTGTAGATCCCCAGGAAATACAGCGCCACGCCGCCGGCGGCACACAAAATGCACAGCAGCAGGCGGAAGAAGGCCCGGACCTTGTGCTTGCGCCCGGCCAGATACGCCACCAGCAGCGCCAGCGCGGCCAGAAACAGCGCCGGGGACTGGCAGCAGAGGATATAGCCCAACGTCTTGTCCAACATGGCCTCGCCTCCTTACAGCTGGCACTTGCCCCGGGGCAGGTATTTGCCGTCCGGCCCGGCCAGCACCTTGCCGGAGGACACCGCGGGCTTGCCGCGGAGCCACACCTGGCGGATGGAGCCCTTGGTGACCACGCCCTCGTAGGGGTTGTAGTCCGCCGCGCCCACCATATCCTCGGCGCGGATGACGTGGTCGGCCTCGGGGTCGTACACCACGATGTCGGCGTCGGAGCCGGGGGCCAGTACGCCTTTGCGCGGGAACAGGCCATACAGCTTGGCGGGGTTCTCTGCCAGCACACGGCACATGGCGCCCAGGCCGATCTTCTTCTTGGCCACGCCGAAGGTGTAGACCAGCTCGCCGCGGGTCTCCACGCCGGGGATGCCGCCGGGAATAGCGGTGAAATCGTCGCGGCCTGCCAGCTTCTGCTGGGTAGTGAAGCTGCAGTGGTCGGTGGACACGGTCTGCACCTCACCCCGGCGGATGGCCCGCCACAGGGCCTCACGGTCAGCCGGTTTCCGGATGGGAGGCGAGCAGACGTATTTGGCTGCCTGCAGCCAGTCCTCGTTATAATACACGCTGTCATCCAATACCAGATACTGGGGGCACGTCTCCACAAAGACCTTCTGGCCCCGCCAGCGGGCGTTGGCGATCTCGTCCAGCGCCTCGATGTTGGTGGTGTGGACGATGACCACGGGGATGTCCACCTGCTCGGCGATGCGGAGCAGACGGCCCACGGCCTCGGCCTCCATGATGTCGGGCCGGGTCTCCGGGTGGCAGTGGACGCCGTTCTCGCCGGCGGCCTTCTTTTCGGCGATCAGCGCGTCGATGACCCCGGCGTTTTCGCAGTGGACGCCGCAGATGCCGCCCTTTTCCTTCAGCTTTTTCAGCGCCTTGTACATGGCCTCGTCACCGATCATCATGGCCGGATAGGTCATGTACATCTTGAAGGAGGAGATACCCTCGGCGTACATATCGTCGATCTCGCGCTCGATGGTCTCGTTCCAGTCGTCGATGGTCATGTGGAAGCCGTAGTCGCAGGCACACTTACCGTCGGCCTTCTTGTGCCACAGGCGCAGGCCGTCGTGCAGCGTCTCGCCCTTGTTGGGGCAGGCAAAGTCGATGATGGTGGTGGTGCCACCCCGCAGCGCCGCCCGGGAGCCGCTGGCAAAGTCATCCGCCGTGGTGGTGTTGCACACGTCCAGATCGAAGTGGGTGTGGGCATCGATAAAGCCGGGGAACAGCAGCATCCCGGTCACGTCCACCACCTGTGCGCCGATGGCGGGAATATCGCGGCAGACATCGAGGATCTTCTCGCCCTCCACCAGGATATCGGCCCGGCGGGGGCCCTTGCCGGTGACCACGGTACCGCCCTTGAACAGCAATCTCATCACAAGACCTCCTCGTTTGTGTTGATTTCTGTCGGTATTATACCACTTTTCGCCCCACTGTGTAAAGCACAATAAAAACGTCCCCAAGCCTTCCCCCTGGGGGCGCCCCCTCGTTAGCCTTCCCCTCGAGGGGTCCGCGGTGTTGAATGACACGCCGGTGGCGTGTCAGACCCGTGGACCGACCGACCCGCAGGGAGACAGGTGGCGCGGGGCAGTCCCTCAAGCCTTCCCCTTGGGGGGGAGGTGTCAGCGAAGCTGACGGATGAGGGGTAAAAAGAAGCTCTTATAACCCTCCCGCGTTAGCAGGAGGTATATATATTTATCCCCCGCGGCAGCGGGGGATATTTATTTTGTCCGCGCCGACAGGCGCGGGCTGATTAA